>Ga0335085_10004631_pt1 | contig 22647 bp, 25 predicted proteins | sample Lox_Sample_45_FD_206712 | JGI IMG/M metagenome (GOLD analysis project Ga0335085, IMG submission 206712) | Soil microbial communities from Loxahatchee National Wildlife Refuge, Florida, United States - Lox_Sample_4.5 | ecosystem: Environmental > Terrestrial > Soil > Wetlands | place: USA...
TGGCGTAGCTCGCGGGCAGTCTGCGGCCTTCGAAGATGACTTGCTGTGGCATCGGGAGTTCAACGACGGTGAGTTGTTTTCCATCCTGATCACGGGCCGACTCCAGGCGTCGCAGATTTGCGCGTAATGGTTCGTGATTCACGTCTTTGGCGTTGGGTTCAACCATTGTGACGACTGTATCTCTTCGAACAAAACGGGTGAGATCGTCGACATGTCCGTGGGTATCGTCTCCAGCGATGCCTCGCCCCAGCCAGATTGTGTTCGGTGCCCCCAGATAGTCCGCGAAAGCCTTCTCGTAATGCACGCGCGCCATGTGTGGATTGCGCTCCTGCTCTTTGCTTAGCAAGCATTCTTCCGTTGTGAGAATTGTGCCGGCGCCGTTGACATCGATGGAGCCGCCTTCGAGGACGATCGGCTTGCCATTGTGGTAGGGATTCCAGAACTCGCTCTTTGCTGCGGTTGCCATCATCACACCGATCTTTTCGTCATGCCTCCAGTTCGAATATTTAGCCCACGCATTGAAACGGAATTTGATGGCGAGTGACTGCTGATTCTCAGGCGGAGCCACGGACAGCCGCCCCCGGCTCTCCAGTGGGACAAAGCCCGACACGTTTGAACTCAGGAAGATGCAGCCTGAATCGCGCAGCCAGACACGATTCGTCGGCCAACGATGGAAGCGGATGCTCTCTGATAGCGCGTCGGCTCGGCCCAGAACCTTGCGGGCCTGCTTTGCGGCAGCCGCGTTGTTGACGATTAGTTCGACCCGCTCGTGCTTGGCAAGGTAGCGGATGATTTCGGCGTAAACCCACGGAATCGGCTCGAACTTTCCCGGCCAGTCTCCGTGATAGTGCGGCCATGCGAGCCATGTGGCGGCATGAGGCTCCCACTCGGCCGGCATGCGGTAACCAAGTGCAGCAGGAGTCTGCGTTGGTGTCGCCGGGGCCTTACTTTTTCTTTTTGTAGATGACGGCATAGCACTCGAGGTTTTTGATTCTGGACGGAGGATGGTTCTTATAAGCGTCAGTGAGAAGATAGGTTCCTGCGATCTGCTCCATGCTCACTTGGGACACGAAGGTCGGCGCCTTCTCATCGCAGGTTTTGTCACGGAATACGTCGGCCGCCAGGGGTTGGGATCCGTCGAAATATTGGGGATCAATCTGGGTAGTCCCGGAACTGGAAAACACTAACTTCACATACTTCTGTTTTTCGTTCGGCGTCTCCAGAACAACTACCTCTTCGTTCTGTATCAATGACGCTGGCTTGGCGGAATGCTTCATGAAGTCGTACGCGACCATCTTGCCGGTCAGCTTCTTGGTTTTGGCGAAACACACGATTGCCAGGCTCAACATCGCAACGGCTATCAGTAGTGCTTTCTTTCTAGGCAAATTTCGATTCCTAATCCAGCAGACGGCTGGTAATTGGGGCATAGCTGTCGATGCGACGGTCGCGAAGAAACGGCCAGTTGCGCCGTATATCCTCAAGCGCCTTGAGGTCGACTTCACCCACAAGAATTTCTTCACGATCATGCGAACCCTCGGCGAGTACTCGGCCAAAGGGATCGCAGAAGAACGATCCACCCCAGAATTCAAGACCTTGGCCCGGAGCCGATTTCCCCCGTATGTTGCCCGTTTCGAATCCTACCCGGTTGACCACTGCTACGTATACGCCGTTTGCAATCGCGTGAGCGCGCTGAATCGTCCGCCAGGCGTCATGCTGTGCCACGCCAAACTCGGCCTTTTCCGCAGGATGCCAACCAATCGCGGTCGGATAAAACAAGATCTGCGCCCCCTGTAATGCGGTGAGTCGCGCGCCCTCGGGATACCACTGGTCCCAACAGACGAGCGTGCCTAATTTGCCGACGCTGGTGTCGAGTGCGCGAAATCCCAAATCCCCTGGCGTGAAATAAAACTTCTCGTAATACAGGGGATCGTCGGGAATATGCATTTTGCGATAGAGTCCGCGCAGAGAACCGTCTTTGTCGAAGATGGCTGCGGTATTGTGATACACGCCGGCGGCGCGCTTCTCAAACAGGGACGCAATCAGAACGAGTCCGTTCTGCTTGGCGGCGGCGGCCAGCTTTTCGCTGCTTGGACCCGGGATCGGTTCCGCTAAATCAAACAGCGCATGGTCTTCGCGTTGACAAAAATACTGTGTCTGAAACAGTTCAGGCAGGCAGACGACCTGTGCGTTGCGCCCGGCGGCTTCAGCAATGCGGTTCAGCGCCTTTTCGAGATTTTGTTCGGGCTCGGGCCCGCACGACATCTGAATCAGCGCGACACGGAATTTCTCGGGCGGCACTCGCGATCCTCCGGAATTCAATATAGCAGGAGCGGCTTTCAGGCATCAGCCGTCAGCTCTCACCTTCAGATTTGATGGAGAAATCAGATGGCAGTTTCAGGTTGGGACCTCTTCCGTTCGGCTAGTATTCGTGCCAACCGGGGATTTGCGGACGTCACCTCTTTCAGGCGCTGGATCATTTCGTCCGATGGTGCGGATCGGAGAATTGCTTCAATCGCCCCTTCCGCGTTCAACGACTCGCTTTTCACTAAGTCGATCAGAAAATCCATAGCAGCGTCCTGCCGTGTCAATGCGATCGCGGACAAAAGGATCGACTGGAACCACGGATCGATGGCATTCTTGAGCGCACGGCGGAGCGATTCGACCGCTTCGGGCGAGTGAGTGCCGGCGATCGCCAGCGCCGCTTCTCCGGCGGCCTCATCTTCCTGCGAGAGAAAGTGAGCGACCCACGGAATCGCACTAGCGCCTTCAATGTGGAGGACTCCGCTGTAACACGCTCCCAGTACTTCGGGTTCATCGTTGCCGAGGGTGGCGCGAAGCCGGAGCAAAAGGGAAGCCGAACTTGATCCCACCTGATCAATCGCGTGGACAACTTCTGCGCGCACGGTCTTGTCCTTATCGCCAAGCAGATCGACCAGATGAGCCAGCAGGTCAGCTTCGGTAAGCCTGCGGCACTGCACAAGAGCCAAAGCGCAAGTGGCGCGAAGCGTACCCGCGGTGTCGGACTGGCCTCCCCAAACTGGCTCCAGTTGAATATGACGCATGCCTCGCAAGAAAACATCCGGCTCCTGGAGTTCGAAAGCCGCCAGTGCGCGGCTGATAGCATTTTTAGCCCAGCATTGCGGATCAGACTTCTTTGCGTCTTCGAAGAACCTATCGAAAGCCTTGAGCAGATCGGCAGTGATTTCTTGAAGGTCGAATTGGCGGATCAAGTCCGCTGCCTTGGCAGCGATGAAGTTGTTCTGATTTGCAAGTGCTTTACGAAGCGGCTCAATTCGCGCATCTGTGGGTGCTTGTCGCAAAGCGTCTAGCGCGGCGACCTGCTGTTCGAATTGGCGCTTACCAGGCAAATCGGCCCCTCGACCTTCGACCTTGGACCTTAGCAAGCCAGAAATTTACGCGAATGTGAATCTTCTTTTGGGTGTAAAGGTCTAAGGTCCAAGGTCTGAGGTCAGTCCTGACCAGCATACGGCAGATGATGTGAAGCGTCTCGGACTCGTGGCGTCCGTTCACATGCTTACGGTAGAGTATTGAGTTCGGGGAAACTGCTGAGAGTCCGGAGGCGTGTCTTGAAACAGGGCAATCATGGTAATTCGCATGGGCAGCAGAGTGGCGGAGAGGGAGTCGACCGGAAGCTGCACAATCCGATCGAGGACCGGCTGATCCCTCTGGAGCCGCTCGATCTGCAGAAAGTTTCGTCGATCGATGGCCTGGTTCGCGCCATGGCGAAAACTGCCTTCACCGGGCGCCAGCTTGGGGAAGCTGCCGATGTGCTCGAGGCCATGGCCCTTGATGAAGACGCTTTCGTTGTCATGACTCTGGCCGGTGCCATGACTGTGGCCAAGCAGGGCCTGATCATCACGGAGCTCATTGATCGTGGGATCGTCAACGCCATCGTCTCAACTGGGGCCTTGATGGCTCACGGATTGGTCGAGGCGACCGGGCGCGCTCATTTCCGCGCAAACCCCGAAGTTTCCGACGAAGAACTTTATGAGCAGGGCTACAACCGTGTCTACGACACGCTCGAGCCCGAGCAGAACCTTGACGACGTCGAAGAAGTGATGTCAGCGGTGCTGGAAAATTGGGACCACAACGAAGTCATGTGCTCCTACAAACTCAACCATGCGATCGGGGCCCATCTCTCAAAGAACGCCCAGGGGCAGCGGGGAATCCTGAAGTCCGCCTACGAAAAGGGCGTGCCAGTTTTCGTACCCGCCTTCAGCGACTCGGAACTGGGATTGGACACAGCTCTGAACAACCGTCTTCGCGAGTCGACCGGAAGGCACAAGATCCGGTTTGATCCCTTCGAGGATCTGGAGCATTTTGCTGCCACTCTGCTGCGCCAGAAAAAGCTGGGAATCTTCACGATCGGCGGCGGAGTGCCACGCAACTGGTCTCAGCAGTTTGGGCCATTCTGCGAGCTTCGTCATCGGCGTTTGGGCGAAAATGTGCCGCTCAAGCGCTATCACTACGGACTGCGGATTTGTCCGGAGCCGGTCTATTGGGGCGGACTCTCAGGCAGTCCTTACAGCGAGGCGATTTCGTGGGGCAAGTTCGTGCCGCCGTCAGAAGGCGGGATGTTCGGCGAAGTTTTTGTGGATGCGACCGTTGGCCTTCCAATCATTGTTGCAGCCGTACTGGAGAGACTCGACAAATCCAGGAAGACGTCAGCAAGAAAGAACACGAAGGCAACGAGCAAACGGTAGGTAAAAATCTAAAGGGCTGCGGGCAGAAGTAAGTTAACAGCCAACTTCTGCTGTTTCACGAGCCTGCTCGACACGCTGGTCAGCGTTTTTCGCGCGCCGATAGAGCGGCGCAAGGATACTATTTTCAAGCACTTCCGTCTCTGCCTGAAACCAATCCTGCAATTCTTGCCCTTCGGTTTGCCCACGAGTTTCGTATAGTTGCTGAGCGCGGGAGCGCACCTTCCGCTCCACCAACTGAATCATGAGGGCCTGCTGCTTTTTTCTACGGGTTTCGATATCCACTGCCGATCTTCCCCAGTCCACCGAATACTCTACGGTGTTAGATTCACCTCCATGATAGCCGATTCCTGTTAACAAAAGATTACATCGGACTCATCCGACTGATTACTAAAGTGCAATAGGCTACCAATCCAGCCGTGTTCCTAAGTTGCTGAACTGTAATAACTTAATTAAAATGCACGGGCAAGTTGTCAGAAGATTGTCAAACTTGCAGGTCTTGTGACCTCGGGCGGCTTTCTTACTCAATGTTTTGGGAGAAGCCTTAATGGCAAGTGCTGCGCTGCTGCAACGAGCGAGGACCGAAGATTGGACAGATGAGTACGTAGTGGAACGCGTGCTCGGCGGTGAGATCGCTCTCTACGAGCTTTTAATGCGCCGTCACAATCAGCGGCTCTACCGTGTTGCGCGCGCTATTCTGCGGGATGATTCCGAGGCGGAAGACGTCATGCAGGATGCCTAAGTCCGGGCATATCAAAATCTGGCCGGCTTTGAGGGAAGAGCCAAGTTTGTGACATGGCTGACGCGAATCGCCGTCCACGAAGCCATAGTCCGCTCGCGCAAGCGCTCCCGCTTTCAGTCGATCGACAGTTCCGAATCGTCCAACGGGGAGACCATGAACCCTGCCACTTCAGAACGTAGTCCCGAACAGCAAATCTATGATCGCGAACTCTCGGTTGTGATCGAGAGGGCGGTTCTATCGCTCCCGGATGAATACCGCATTGTATTCATGTTGCGCGACGTGGAGGGCATGAGCACCGAAGAGACCGCACAATGCTTGAACCTGACGCAGGAAAACGTGAAGGTACGGCTTCACCGGGCGCATGGAAAACTGCGAAAAGAGCTTTACTCCGCCGTGGGGGCGACTACAGCTCGCTGTTTTCAGTTCCATGCTGTTCGCTGTGATCGCGTCGTGAACGGAGTATTCGAATCGCTGGGCGAGCCCACGAGCTAGTCCTTTACTGCCTGAAGGCTAATCGAAAATAAGAACAGCTGACGCAATCACGGTCGTCCACAGGCCTCTCTTATCGCCAACCGCGGATTGGGTGACGTTCGCCGTCCGCACGATCTTGTTCGACAGGCGGTAGATCTGTTTCTTCTCGTCCCAAGAACGATCCGGGTCGAATTCGACGTTGAGAGTCGTCGCTAACATTTCGGCGGCAAGTTCCTCGGCATACTCGCCAGCTGCGTCTTCCGTTTCTCCAAACGAATGATGCTCGCTCAAATATCCATAAGTATTGCGGTCGGCAGGAATGGCTACGCCGATCGATGACGCCAGCAGGCGGTGTGGCTCACGGGTGGAATTTTCCGCGACGACCGCGAATACAACTTCGCCGGGGTGAAGGTACTTCACGCCTTCCTTACGTGCCAGCAGTTTGCAGTTGGGCGGAAAAATCGAAGAGACGCGCACCAGGTTCTGGGCAGCGATGCCCGCATCACGCAACGCCAACTCAAACGACGTCAGACGCTCACGGTGTTTCCCCACGCCTTTGGTGAAGAAAATCCGTTTCGGAACCATGTCTTTGCCCAATTCGCCTGTCCTCCGCAGTGGAAAATTGAATGTGAGAATGCACAATCTAACACATTGGTTTGTAAAGGAAATATGAATTTCTGGGTAGGGATAAAAAAAATGCGGGAGCAGCGCAATCTGCGCTCCCGCAATCTCGTCTCGAAATGCCTTCGATCTACTTCGCAGCCTTGACGGAGCTTACCGCGATGACGCTGTCCTTTTCGCTTCCGGTCACTGTGACCTTTTCGCCCGCTTGCTTGTCGAGCGTGTCGAGCGCGGCCTTGTCGCTGGTGTCAAGCGTATAGACTTTGTCTCCCACAACGAGCGCGTACTTTGAACCTTTGCCTACGCAGCCACGTGTGCAACTGGCTGGATCTCCCATGTGTTTTGCACCGCACATTGCGTCACTCACTGTTCCGGTGTAGGTCTTTCCGCTCGCCGCGAAAGAAGAAACGGCCAGTACGGTCGTCAGTGCCAGAATAAGAAATCCGGCTTTCCGGGTTTCAGGACTCATCACAGATTCTCCTTTTGGTTTCTCTAAACTGGTTCAGGGAGCCCCACTCGGCCACCCAGCCCTCAATTACAAGGATGCGCCTGCAGCACAGAAGTTACAAGCTACCCCCAAAACTACTGCGGAGACGCGTTGGCACGCGTCTCCGCTGGGATGCCCGGATCGCATTCGGGGGAGGGCCCGGGCAAAGTTCATGGCACTCAGTCCCAGAGCCGTCAGCCGTGGCTCCGAGTCGGTGCGGGCGACCTGAGGTCGTGCAGCCGACGGGAACTAAGGGTGTCCACAAATTGCGGCACAGTGTAGCAAGGAACGCCCAATCTCCAAAGAGAAAATTGCTGTGAAATGCAACAGCTACTGGAAGTCGAGCTAGAGTACGCTTTCTGGAACTGCCTACGGAAAAGTTTTGCTTCCTGTTCCAAAAGCCGAACACTCGGACGCAAATACCTGAATTAGACAGGCTTACAGTTATCGAGGTGCCTTAGCCGAGTAGATCAGATCGACGTCAACCGTCTTGTCACGTAGATTCGCCGTGACATGAGAGGCGACGTCCCAGTCCAGATTGGCGGGCAGCAAATTGTGGGCTTCCGGAAGGTATTCGCTCAGATAGGTCGAGTTGTAGACCTCCCCGGTCCGCAGCTTCCACAAATTCCGCAGCTTGGCTTCGAGACTGTTATCCAGGCCGCGGATCGCGAGTTCACCCATGTTGTATAGGGGGCCTTCGTTGACACCGAGACGAATCACAACGGTGCCGGCTGCGTCGTCAAAGTCTGCATCTGCCTTGATGGTCGTGGTCACGTAGCCTCGCGAGCCGTAGAGCTTCTGAATGTCTTTCAAGTTGTCGGATAAACGAACCGTGTTCGCGGGTTCGCCCACGGGCGCGCGGACCATCTTCTGCAGCACGTCCGTCGGAAACTCTTTATTTCCGGACCACTCAATTGCCTTCAGCTTATATTGCTGTCCGGGAACAACCGGGAAGACCACGTCGACAATCGTCAGATGTTTCGGACCCGAATCGTCTTCCTGTGAGGGTTTCTTGACGACCTTTGTTTCCGGCGTGCCGAAATTGGCCTTGAGGTACCCACGCGCCAGATAAACCGGATTCAATTGATGCTGCACTAGAGCGCTCAGCACGCTTCGCGAATACTCGGTATCGCGCAGCCTGGCAGCGGCTGCCTTTAAGGCAGGTGCGTCGGTGGGGGCTGCTCCGACGAAGTCGATATCGCGAATCTGAATCAGGACGTCAGCGACCCGATAGACAATCGAATCCACGGGGCCATCTTTTTTCCCCGCGCGTTCATATTCCACGTTGCCGGGAATACTGTTCTCCACCAACAGAGCCTGGAGCACATCGGAAACTAAATCGGGCAGACGCCCTGAGAGTGGCAATTCTCCTTGAAAAAGCGGCGCCCGCTCTTGAATGCGCTTCAACAGTTCATCGTCGGAGAACCAGACGAAATCCTCGAACTTGACCGGCACGAACTTGGCCGCTTCGGTAACCTTCAAATCCAGCTTGGTGCCGGCAGATGAGAATGAATAGCTGTACGCAACATCAGTGAAGATGCCGTAGTCTCCAAGTCTTGTCGCGGCCTTCTTGAAATCATCCTCAGTTACGGGCTTGCCGAGTTGGAGCCCGGTCGCAGCGACGATGGCATCCTCCGGAAAATGCTGGTTTCCGGTGACCTTCACCGTGATCAACTGCCTCATCGAGGCGGGTGCCTCCGCGAATGACTTCTGCGCGTGCGCGAGACTCACTACGCTAAAAGGAGTGGTGAGCGTGAGGAAAAGCAGGACCAGAATTCTGGGAGTGGACTTCATCGGATAGGTGCGTGTGCCAGTTCCTGAGTGGATTTGTGTTTCACCGCAATATCGATAAAGGCCAAAGCAGCACGGCTCAAAGCTTTGTCTTTCCTGAAGACCAGAGCGAGGTCGCGGCGAACCTGCGCATCAGCCAACGGGACAGCCTCCAAAACTTTGGCGCGCACATCTTCTTCGACGTTGGAGCGGGCGATGAAGCCGATGCCGACATCGGCCGCCACAAAGCGCTTCAGCAGTTCGCTGGAGTCGAGTTCCATCGTGAAATTCGGCTTTAGCCGTCGCTCGTGAAAAAGTGTTTCGATGGCGTCGCGGGTATGTCCGGCCTTGGGGACGATCAGAGGAAATTTGCTGGCTTCGGCAATGGTGGCGGACTTCATCTTTCCCAACGGATGTTGCGGAGGCGCGATCAAAATCAACTCATCTCGATGGATGAGCACCACGGTCAAACGGTTGTCATTGACGGGCAGGGAAACGACTCCGAAGTCGACCGAATTATCGATAATGGATTCCAGGATTTTGGCGTAATCGGAGCGCTTGATGTTGACCGAGACGTCCGGGTACTGCTTTTTGAAGTCGGCGAAGACGTAGGGCAGGATGTGCAGACAGGTGCCTTCGTTGGCTCCAACGATGATCTCGCCGCGGGGAACGCGCTCCATCTCGGCGATGGAGACCATCATGGCTTTGCGAGCATCCAAAGTGTCTTCTACGTATTTTAAGAAAGCCTTGCCAGCTGCTGTAAGCGAGACTTTGCCGCCAGAGCGGTCGAAGAGCTTAGCTCCGACCTCTTCCTCGACGCCACGAATCTGCGACGAGATCGCCGGCTGGGTGCGGAACCGCTTCTCCGCCGCCCGCGAGAACGACGCGTGCCGCGCAACTTCGAGAAAGGTTTCCAGCTGATCGAAGTCCATAGGAATTCTTCAGCAGTCACCGTTCAGGCCAAAGCTTGCGCTTACAGCCTTGTTCGGACTGATGGCTGATCGCTAACAGCTGATAGCTTAAGTATAAATTCGGCTTTATCCCGCCTATAAGAACAATCGAATTGCGACGATTCCCGCTCGGCATTAGACTCATCGGTTTGCACAGCGCGACCGATTGTAGCAGGCGGAAGTAAGGCGTCGTCCGCCTTCTCCCCGAGGCTTGGAGCAACTGCCTCGTGCGACCTCGCTAAACGACTAACGACCGACGACTAGCGACGATTTCACTGACTCCCGCGAAGGAGCCCCTATGGCTGATCCCAAAACCGTTCTCGACTTTGCCCGAAAACAAGAAGCCAAGATCCTCGACTTACGCTTCACCGACATCCCCGGGCTCTGGCACCACGTTTCCTATCCGATTGAGCAGTTGACTGAAGCTTCCTTCGAAGATGGCTTTGGAATCGATGGTTCCTCGATTCGCGCCTGGGCGGGCATTCACGAGAGCGATATGCTTTTGAAACCTGATCCCACTTGCTTCCTGCTCGATCCATTTACGAATGTACCGACTCTGGTATTGGTGTGCGACGTTGTCGACCCTGTCACCAAGCAGCGCTACGATCGAGACCCCCGCTATATCGCGCGCAAGGCAGAAACATTTTTGGCTGAGTCAGGTATCGCCGACACTGCCTATTTCGGAGCCGAAGCCGAGTTTTTCATCTTTGACAATGTACGCTTCGATCAGCGCGAGAATTACGCCTTTTATTACATTGATGCGGAGGAGGGCCGCTGGAATGCGGGCAGGGAAGCGAACAATCTTGGCTACCGCCCGCGCTACGGGGAGGGATATTTCCCGGTTCCACCTACCGATCATTACCAGGACCTGCGCTCCGAGATGATGTTGATCATGCAATCCTGCGGCATGGTTGTCGAATGTCATCATCATGAAGTTGCGACCGGTGGTCAAACGGAGATCGATTTAAAATTCGATTCACTCGTTCGGTCGGCTGACAAGATGCTCCTGTACAAGTACATCGTCAAGAACGTCGCGAACCGCAACGGCAAGACTGTAACGTTTATGCCGAAGCCGATCTTTGGCGATAACGGAAACGGCTTACACACACACCAGTCACTGTGGAAAGATGGTGAGCCCCTTTTCGCGGGCGATGGCTATGCCGGTCTTTCGCAGATGGCGCTATGGTATGTCGGCGGACTGGTCAAGCACGGACCGGCACTCTCGGCAATCATCGCGCCTACGACCAATTCTTATAAGCGCCTTGTCCCTGGCTTTGAAGCCCCGGTGAATCTCGCATATTCGCGCCGCAATCGCTCGGCGGCGTGCCGCATTCCAATGTATTCCACTTCGCGTTCCTCCAAGCGCGTGGAGTTCCGCCCTCCCGATCCGAGTTGCAATCCTTATATGGCTTTTGCGGCGATGCTGATGGCCGGACTCGATGGAATCGAAAACAAGATGGATCCGGGTCAGCCCTTCGACAAAGATATCTATGAACTGGATCCTGAAGAACTGTCGAAGATCCCGTCGATGCCCGGATCTCTGGACGAGGCCCTTGATGCTTTGGAGCGTGATCACGCTTTTCTACTAAAGGGAGACGTCTTTACCGAAGAACTGCTGCGTACCTACGTGGACTACAAACGGTCCAAAGAAGTGGATGCGATCCGGCAGAGGCCGCATCCATACGAGTTCGCCCTCTATTTTGATATTTGAAGAGAAGTTTGCTGGTTTTTCAGTGAGAGAGGATCGAGGTGGAATGAACCACTTCGATCCTCTGAATATTCACTGCTATCTGGCGATCAGTTCCCAGGTGCTGTCGAGCAGTGTCTTGCCGTTTTCTCCCCCGAACATGATCATCTGATGGGAAGTCCAGTCATACGCGAGTCCTTGCGAGTCTTCCGCAATCGGAGAATATACGGGCGACAGCAGGATCCAATCGCTTCCGTTCCAGGACCATGTTTGGTTGAGCCCGGAACTGCCGCCAAACATGATGACCTCTCCCAAACTCGGGTCATAAGCGGCTGGAGTGTAGAAACTCCACGGCGGCTGCGCGGAGGGACTCTGTTCAGTCCACGTGACACCATCCCACGTCCACGTGTTGACCGGATTGACATCCGCCAACCCACCGAAGATCACGACGTTATGATGGAGTGGATCGTTTGCGACAACCGCGGCACTGCGCGCCGTGATGTTATTCGCGGGATGCCTCTTCTTCCAGTCGGATCCTGTCCATTGCCATGTGATTAATTGATAGAAGCGGCCATCATAGCCTCCGACCATCTCCGCATGTCCGTTCAACGGATCCGTGAATACCATAGGCAGAGTCACCGGTGTAGGTTTTGTGGATGGTGTCGCCCATGTACTGCGATCCGCTGAAGCCGCCGAACATTACGATCTTCTTCGTGGCCACGTCATAACCCATGGCTGATGCGCTTCGCGCAGATGGAGAAACCGGCGGATTGAGCTGTGCCCAGGATTTTCCGTTGAAAATCCAGGTGTCGCTGAGATGCGAGACTCCGTCGTATCCGCCGAAAAGAACAATGCTCTTTCCTGCAGGGTCGTACGTCATAGCCGGGTTGACGCGGGCAGAGGGGTGGGAACTCAAGTTAAGTTGTTTCCAGCCCTCTTGATGATTGGACGCAGAACTGGATTGCGGCGAAAAGGCAATCAATAATGCGAGAGCGGCAGCCGCACAACTGCCGCGAACCGTTCGACTAAACATATGGGTCTCCTTGATCGGGTGAGCAATGCTTGCGAAATGGCTGGATTTTTATAGCAGATAAAAGTGTCCACCCTCGAGTAGCCAACCGATTGTTTTAACGGAAAAACACTAACAAAACAGTGGACGCCACGTTTATTTTTACGTTGTGAAAGAAATGGCTTTTCGAATTTCTGTCCTGGCTCAACAGAACAATGCTAAACAGTTTTATTTCTCAATTAGGCTTCATAAGCTTCGCACTGGCTGACGGAGCATACTTGCACGCGCGGGATCGCCCGGTCGCGACTGGAACGACCTGGCGAACGGATCAGCTCAATTGGAGGGGCGACCAGTTATTTACAGCTGTTTCTTGATTGCATCAGTTATCTCCGGCGAATCAGGTGTAACTGCCGGTTCGAACCTCTGCACTACATTGCCGTTCCGGTCTACAAGGAACTTGGTGAAATTCCATTTGATGTCGCCCTCGATGCCTGGGCCAGTTTGCTTCGTCAGATAACCGTAAAGGGGCGCCTGATCGTCGCCTTTGACGGAAATTTTCGAGTACATGGGAAACGAGACGTTATATTTTCGCGAACAGAAAGTCTTAATCTCTTCGTTCGTGCCGGGTTCTTGCGCACCAAAATTATTAGCTGGGAACCCCAGAATCACAAATCCCTGCCCTTTGTATTTTTCATACAAGGCTTCGAGCCCGGTGTATTGCGGAGTGTAGCCGCAACGGCTCGCCACATTCACAATCAGCACAACTTTGCCTTTGTAGTCGGCGAGAGGCGCCGGTTTGCCATCGATGGAATTCAAGGTGAAACTGTACAGTCCGGGCCCGGCGAACAGGGATGTAGCCATGAGCAGTGTGACTCCAAACGTAAGAGATTTAGTAACAGACTTGCGAACGATCTTCCTCATGTATCCTCCGGGATATCGGACAACGGCTTTTCGGTCTAGCAGGTAAGACATCCTACTGCGAAGTGAGGTCGAGGATACGGGGTAAGCGAAAGGAAAAACAACTGCGGATTTGTAAAATCTTCGGATCGCAGTCAGTTGGATGAGCTAGATGGCAGTCCGGACCGAATTCTCTTTAATAGTCCGCTCCATCAACCGCATGCGCTTGGAGGGCATTGTTTCTACCATTCGCGCCGGCACCGGTTCGCAACCGCTGACGGAAAGCAACTCCGTGCCCATCGCATCCAAAGCGGAATTGGAACGACCCAGAACCATCAACAAGTACTTCTGAGCAATCGGACGATCAGCGGGGTGGATCAGAGACCACCAGCGGCGAACCGACTCCTGCACTTCCGCTTCGCTTTTTTCCCCGACAACGAGTGCGTCGATAAGACGATAAACCTTGCTCTTGATAGCTTGATACGAGACCGAAATCTCTTGCGGCATAGGGTTCCTGGGTTTTCTGTACATCCGTATAGTGCAATCGATGCACCAAATGGGAACTCCAGCCTTTTCAATCACTTTCGCGGTATAGCAGGTAACATGAACGTACTATGAATGGAATAAATCTGGCCTGGAATATGAATTCTGGAAGAACAGTTTGGACAGTTGATTCGGATCAACCTCCGTTGCGATTTTGATGGTCCCGATTCGTGCCTTTTCCTTCGTTCTCCCATGAATCAAACCGAGCCCAAGTTACAATGTTCCGCTTAAATCAGATGAGTATTTGAGCATTGGAAATTTTGCGCCCACATGGCGCCTCGAGAGCGCTCGTGTGCAGTCAATACGATCCGGGGGAAACGAAATGAAACGTTGGGCATTGTTGTTGGGATTGTCGGTCTTAAGCTCGATGGGAGTGGCGCAGGTGAGCCGTTCACTGAACCTGCAAGACGACAATGCAAGTGGCCGCTCGCAAGGTACTTGGCACGAGGCCGGGGCAGAGGACCGAATGTTCTTTCCTAAAGACATGTTTTGGGGATGGGCTCAATTCGATTTGGCTCCGCCGCACAACGAGATCGATCCCAATCAATGCGGCGGAAACGCTTACGTCTACGGTGGCGTCAGCGCACCTTGCAACATGTTCGCGCGCTATATGCTCTCTGGGATCCTTGAAGTGCGCCCATTTGGTCGCGGTCCACTGCGCCGCTTCATGTTGTATGGCGCTCCATCCTTCCTTTTCGGGAAGAATGTTCCGAAAACCCTTTACACCTGGTCTTGGGACGCGATCGGAATCGAGCATTCATGGGGAGCCGGCATCTATTTGACCAAAGGTTTTGAATTCCGCATCACGCAGCACTTCCTCTTTGATCGTTTGGGAGCCAGAGACAAGAATCTCGGCCAGGCAGATCTCGGGACTAACGGTCCTTGGGGACGCTACATGAGCGTCGGAGTGCGCAAAACATTCGGTACCCGGCGATGGTAAGCGGGCTATATTCGCGCCGTGACTGGCAGTCTCGGTTGCGAGAATCGCCTGACAAGCCAGACGATAAGCGCGATGATGCCGCCAAGGATCAGGAATGGCAGGCCGAAGATTAGGAACAGCCAGAGCGCCGCGCCTCCCGCAAATGTTGTGACGTCACCACTCACAGATGCGCCGGGATCCCTTCGAATTTTCCCGCCGAACACCGTCATGCTCTGGACTTTGGCGCCGTTGTCCAGCCGAACATCTCCGCCGAAGCTGGTCAAATCTCCGCCAATCTCACCGCCATCCTCGACGAAAATGGCTCCTCCAAAAGTCGTGACATCGCCCGCCACGTTGCCGCGCACTCGGACGCTGCATCCGAAGCAGGTGACCTCTGTGACCTCTTCATCCGCACCCACCGTTACATCGTGTCCGAACTGCGTGCGGTCATGAGAACCACCGGCAAATGCTGGAAGCGAAAAGGCCAGCCCAGCGACAACAAAAGCGGTCAAAAGGCGAGAAAGGGATGCCATACTTCCTCCACGCGGACAGCGGAAATGCAATACAGATTATCCCACACCGCACTACGAGAATGGTTTGCGAGTTTCCCGTGGGGATCATCACATGGGTACGTGACTGAAATCACGCAAGTTCCATCAGGATCGAGGATACATTAGCGATGCGCTGAATCGCGCCCACGGTTATTGAACGAAACCGCGGAAAATCGCAACAGCCCTCGGCGTAAATTCTTTATAATTGTTGGTTTTTCGGACTATCAGAATTCCCACTCGTGGAGGCAGTTGCATGTTGGGTTCTTATAACGGTGTTGCTGTGCCGTCGGACGGCAAAAAGATCGGTTATTCCAACGGGAAGTATGACATCCCCGACAACCCAATTATCCCCTTCATTGAAGGTGACGGCACTGGGCGCGATATCTGGAAGGCCTCGCTGCGAGTATTTAATGCCGCCGTCGAGAAGGCATACAAGGGCAAGCGCCGTGTCGCGTGGTACGAAGTCTTCGCTGGAGAGAAAGCGAAATCGAAGTTCGATACATGGCTGCCCGACGATACCGTTGATGCCATCCGCGAATTCCGGGTCGCCATCAAAGGCCCGTTGACCACCCCAGTTGGTGGCGGCATTCGTTCGTTGAACGTTGCGTTGCGCCAGATCCTCGATCTTTATGCCTGCGTCCGCCCCGTGAAGTACTACCAGGGCGTGCCGTCGCCAGTGAAACATCCAGAACGCATGGATGTCGTCATCTTCCGCGAGAACACCGAAGACGTCTATGCCGGAGTGGAATGGGAGCAGGGAACTGCCGAATGCGCCAAGCTTATCGAATTCCTCAATAAAGACATGCTGAAAGGCGGCAAGAAGCAGATTCGCCTCGACTCTGGTGTCGGCATCAAGCCGATCTCAGTCACTGGAACAAAACGTTTGGTTCGCATGGCAATCCAGCATGCTCTCGAAAACAAGTTAAAGACGGTTACGCTGGTCCACAAGGGCAACATCCAGAAATTCACCGAGGGAGCCTTCCGCAAATGGGGATACGAGATTGCCGTCCACGAATTTCGCGACAAGGTCGTCACTGAGCGAGAAAGCTGGATTCTCGACAATAAAGACAAGAATCCCGGTTTGACGGTTGCACAGAATGCCGAGTTGATCGAACCTGGCATGGAGTTCGCCCCGCCTTCGTTCCGGCAATCGGTTGAAAAAGAGGTGAAAGACGTTCTCGACACGATCTACTCCACGCACGGAAACGGCGCATGGAAGAAGAAGATCATGATCAACGACCGCATCGCCGACTCGATCTTCCAGCAGATCGTCACTCGTCCAGAGGAATACTCGGTGCTGGCTACGCCGAACCTCAACGGGGACTATATCTCCGACGCCGCCGCGGCCCAGGTGGGCGGACTGGGCATCGCTCCGGGAGCCAATATCGGCGATGGCTACGCGATCTTTGAAGCCACGCACGGCACGGCGCCAAAATATGCCGACAAAGACGTCATCAATCCGGGATCGGTGATGCTATCGGGTGTCATGATGTTCCGCCACCTCGGCTGGAATGAAGCTGCCGACCTGATCGAACAGAGTATGGAGCGCACCATCGAGCAAAAGAAGGTTACATACGATTTCGAGCGCCTCATGCCGGGCGCAACGAAAGTGAAGACGAGCGAATTTGCCGGATTCATGATCGAGAATATGGGAGCTGGTGTGTTGGTGTAGCACGATTGAGTGATTGAGCGATCGGGCCATTGAGCCACTTTCCGAACCCCTCCAAGCACGGAGATTTCCAATCGCAAAATCACACAATCACTCAATGACTCAATTTTCGAAAGGATTTTTCAATGCGTAAGAAAGTCACCATCGTAGGCTCAGGCAACGTCGGCGCCACCGCCGCTCACTGGATTTCTTCCAAGGAACTCGCGGATGTCGTTCTAATCGACATCGTTGAAGGCGTGCCCCAGGGTAAGGGACTCGACCTGCTCGAGGCCATGCCGATCGAGAAGCGGGATTCATTTGTCAGCGGCACAAACGACTACAAAGACACCGCCAATTCCGACATCGTCGTCATAACGGCCGGAATCCCGCGCAAGCCGGGCATGAGCCGCGACGATTTGCTCAACACCAATTACAACATCATGAAATCGGTGGTCGGCGAGGTCTTGAAATACTCACCGAATTGCATCCTGATCATCGTCTCGAATCCGCTCGATGCCATGGCGCAGACCGCCTTTAAGCTCAGCGGACTGCCTCGTGAGCGCGTGATTGGAATGGCGGGCGTACTGGACTCAGCCCGCTTCCGCGCATTCATCGCCGATGAACTGAAGGTCAGCGTGGAAAACGTAACAGCTTTCGTCCTCGGCGGCCATGGCGATACGATGGTTCCGCTCCCGCGATATTCGACTGTTGCTGGCATACCGATCACTGAACTGATCGAAAAGAGTCGCCTCGATGCGCTGGTTCAGCGGACACGCGACGGCGGTGCCGAAATTGTGAAATATCTAAAGACGGGCTCTGCCTACTATGCTCCTTCAGCAGCGGCAACCGAGATGGTCGAAGCAATCCTGAAGGACAAGAAGAAAATCCTGCCCTGCGCAGCCTATCTCCAAGGGGAATACGGCATAAACGGCCTCTACGTTGGAGTTCCGGTGAAGTTGGGCTCAAAGGGCATCGAGCAGATCATCGAGATTAAACTGACTCCGGAAGAAAAAGCTGGTCTCGACAAGAGCGCGGCTGCGGTGAAAGAACTGTGCGGCGTAATTAACGTTTAGCCGAGCTGCAGCACGGTCAGCGGAGTGTTGGGTCCTCTTCATATCGAGATTTGACCATGGTCGTTGACCACGGTACGGTTGACGTATGAAAGAAGTGGCGATCTCCCAGTTTAAGGCCAAGTGTCTTGGCATGCTGGAAGAGGTACGGAAAACACGCCAGCCGATAAGAGTCACTCGGTTTGGACAACCGGTTGCCGAAATCATCCCACCCTCGCCTCTCAAGCCGACAGGCAGACTCCTTGGGTGCATGGCTGGAACGGCTGAAATTCTAGGCGATATCGTCGGTGCGACCGGGAGCCCGGCTGACTGGGATGCCTGGAACGGATGAAATTTCTGGTGGACACGCACATCTGGTTGTGGAGCGCCGTTGATCCCGCGCGGCTCTCGTCTTAGCGAATCGATAGGGGTAGGCGCGCTCGTCAATTCTCATGCGCTCCTTCCCGAAAGAGATGGAATTCCTATTTCAAATAGCGACCTTCACAGGGACTCTTCTTCGTCCCGCCGCTCGCCTTTGAAATAGTCGTGATCGGCTACAATCCGGCTCACTACTGCGCGCCGAATTTCCTCGAGGTTGTATCGCGGGAAAATCAGAATCTGTGGTGAATACAGATACCTCCAGGACTTCTCCCGCAGAATGTTGGCGAGTCCCTGCGGAGTCGCAACAAAGTAGGACTGCCACCAGGCATGATCCGACTCCGGATCGTAGAGTTCGACATTCAACTCGTCGGCAAAGACCTCCGGATCATCCGGACCGGGGATCGCATCGGCTTTCCTGAAGTAAAACTTACGAATGCGGATGTTTCCCAGTTCGGGATCGTATGGCAGGGAGGCTGCGACTTCTTCGGCCGACGGCGGCCAGATTTTCGGAGTTGAGCGAGGCAGCAATTCTTCTGAGTCAGGAGTAGGAAAGTCGCCGGGTATATCTTGGTGCCGGCTTCCGCCCAACCGCGAACTCCAACGGCCCAGCAGCATCAGCCCACTGCCGACAGCGACAAATAGCAGGAGCTTAAGACCGTCATCGGCTCGAGCCAGACTCGCGGCAAGCATGCGTGAAATTGTATAGCCCGCGCTGCCTTGAATCGTCTACTGAGTGTCCCGTTTCGGAACCAACTCTGGGCTCATCTCCAACTTGGCATTCCGCCTGCCCCTCATGTTCCAGCGGCGATCTTGGAGGATCGCCAAAAAATCATGCTCTTGCGAATCAGCTGGCGAATGCTCGCGTTGCTTGCCTTAATCCTTCCGGCAAGTGGTCAGGCTCCTTCCCAGATGCGATCGGCTCCACAATCGCCAGCCACGCTTCCATCGGATAAACAGCAACATCACACACCAACTTCTGCTCCTGCAGTTGAGCCATTCATAACAAAGCGAACGCCTCATCCCTACCTTTTTTGGGGCCCTTCGCTCATGGGGGCGGGTTATTCCACGCTAGCGTACCGGGTCGAAGGCGGCTTAAACGTGGAAAGCACTCACTATCTCATGTCAGCTAGCGCCGCATATGATAACGGCCATCAAGTGAACGACGGCGACCAGCCCAATCCGAAAGGTCATGATCGTTATCTAGACTCAGGCATCTACTTCCGACCTGCGCAGAGTCCGTTTCTCGGAAAAGTCTTTCTGGGGATTGGATGGCGTTGGAATCAACTATCCACCACGAATTACGCCAAGACTGCTAACCGCCCACAGATCGGAGGCGGATTCGATATTGCACACCATCCATGCTCGGGATGTCGTCGCGATTTCTCGATGCGCTTTGCCCTGGACTGGGTCATGACCGGTCATGACTGGCAGGACGGTAGCCATGGTCCTGATATCACAATTTTTCTCCCCAGTCCGCGGGAGAGGCGCCATTGGTTTTACCGGCAGCGCTTCGCTATTTATCGAGCTCATGCGACCGTGACGGATCGAAGCAACCTTTCCCTTGCCCAGTCGGAGCAGGGACAGCGAGCCTTTGCCTGCTATGCGGATCTCGGCGTTCTCTATCGCTTCTAAACCGCACTCAGACAGTCTCGATTGTTACGGTCTTCAAAACCACGTCTTTGCTGGGGCGATCATTCCGTCCTCGCGGCACGTGGGTGATCTTTTCGACGATATCCTGTCCTTCGACGACTTCACCGAAAATTGTGTGCTTGCCGGTGAGCCATGTAGTAGGAACTGTGGTGATGAAGAACTGCGACCCGTTGGTATTTGGGCCAGCGTTGGCCATCGCCAATTTTCCTGGCTTGTCGAACTTGTGTGGAGACCCCTTGGTCTCGTCTTCAAACTGATATCCCGGGCCGCCCATGCCTGTGCCCTGCGGATCTCCACCCTGAAGCATGAAGTCGGGGATCACGCGATGGAAGATAGTTCCATCGTAGAGGCGGGCCGTCGATTTCTTGCCCGTCGAAGGATGTTTCCATTCACGCTTGCCCTCTGCAAGTTCGACGAAGTTGGCGATGGTCTTGGGAGCATCTTTCTCAAAAAGGCGGCAGACAATGGTTCCTTCACTAGTTTCAAACGTTGCGTACATTCCAGGCTGACGAGTCATAGGAGTCCTTTCGATGAATAGCGCCGGCGTCTCGCCGGTTGGGAGAGCGTCTCTCTCCCAGATTCTCAGTTAGAGCTACTGCTTCGGTGTAGATGCGGCCGGCTTGGTTGTTGTCGCAGGTTTCTTAGTTGCCGTAGTCGCCGGCTTCGTTGCGCCGCCTGTCTTCTGAATTGCAATGTGAATGATCTTAATCGGCCGATACGGTTTGTCATTCGAATCGCGGCTCATGGCAGCGATTTGCTTTACCAACTTTACCGAGTCGTCGTCGCATTGCCCGAAGATCGTGTAGTTGCCATTCAGCGTCGAGGCTTGCTGTCCAGTAAAAGGCACTTCGGTGATGAAAAACTGCGACGAGTTTGTGTTCGGTCCAGCGTTGGCATAGGCGAGGCGTCCTGCCTTGTCAAAAAGGAGGTCCTTGGATGTTTCGTTCTTGAATTGTTTGACCGGGTCGGGACCTGAGCCGGTTCCTGCCGGATCTCCGCCCTGGATCATGAATTCTGGAATGACGCGGTGAAAGATCGTCCCATCGTAAAGAGGGACACCATGCTTGGTCGCTCCGCTCGGAGTCTTCCAGTCCTTGGTCCCATTGGATAGCCCGATGAAGTTGGCAACGCCGATCGGCGCTTTGTCAGGAAAGAGCGTGCAGGTCATCTTGCCGGCGGTCGTGTTGATGATGGCCGTAGGCTGCGCCGGCGCAGGTTTTGCTGCTGTCGATGAAGAAGGGGATGCGGCCTGCGCCGCGGCGAAACTGGCAATCAGAATCAGTGCAGCAAGCAGAAGTATTTTACGCATGGATGCTCCTGAACGATGCGTGTGATTGAACGCAACGTTGCATTGTACGACAGCGATGCTATTTCGCGCTCAACCTCCGCTTCAGGGTGACTAATGCTCACTTGTTTTGCGCCGGCATTTCGCGACTTACTTTCTCTACTTCGCCGAACACGCGAAGAAGATTGCCGCCTAAAATCTTCTTAATGTCTCCGGCGCTGTAGCCACGATCGAGCAGCGCCTGCGTGATCTTCGGCAGGTCGGCGGCCGAGTCGATTCCTTGCGGCGTCTGACCACTCACACCATCGAAGTCAGAGCCAAGGCCTACGTGATCAATCCCAGCGACCTTTGCGATGTGATCGATATGATCGATCAACGCGCTCAACAGAGGCCGCGGGAGCTTGTCCAGCAACTCGCGCTCAATGCGGTCGAGTTCGATGTAGTTGACCTCTTTCCCTTCGCTTTTCATCTGATCCATATATTTTTGCTTGGCAGCCTCGAGTTCGGGTTTCTGCGCCTCCGCAGCTTTGCGGAAGTTATCGTCGATGAACCCGTTGAAGAAGTTCACCTGAACCACGCCGCCATTTTTCGCCACCGCCTTGAGCATCTCGTCAGTCATGTTTCGGGGAGCATTGGTTAGCGCCCGCGCCGACGAATGCGACGCAATCACTGGAGCCTTCGTCGTTGCGATCGCATCCCAGAAAGTCTTATCGGCCACATGGGAGATGTCGACCATCATCCCGAGGCGGTTCATTTCCAGGACAACCTGCTTGCCAAAATCCGTGAGCCCGTTGTGGTGCTGGATTTTTGGATCGTCAATGTCGCCGGACGAATCCGCCCACTCGTTTGTGTTCGACCAAGAAAGCGTCATGTACCGTACGCCCAGCCGGTAGTAGTCACGCAACAGGCGTATATCGTTCTCGATCGAATGACCGCCTTCGATACCCATGCACGCCGCGAGTTTATGCTCACGATGGGCACGCTCAATGTCAGCGACGGAGAACGCCATCATCATCCGGTCAGGATGGCGCGCTGCCTGTTCATAAACAGAGTCGATCAAATCAAACGTGTGCTTCGCGAAATGCCCTTGATTGGTTTCCGGATCAACCCAGATCGAGAAAAACTCGGCGCCCAAGTTTCCGCGTTTGGCCTTGTCAAGGCTGATGTGGCCCTTGTCATTGGGATCGGTCGAGCCAATGTCGAAGCCCTCATCGAGAAACCTCTGCGGCGTGTCGGCATGAGTGTCGACAACAATTGCCGAATCCT
>Ga0335085_10004632_pt1 | contig 22647 bp, 14 predicted proteins | sample Lox_Sample_45_FD_206712 | JGI IMG/M metagenome (GOLD analysis project Ga0335085, IMG submission 206712) | Soil microbial communities from Loxahatchee National Wildlife Refuge, Florida, United States - Lox_Sample_4.5 | ecosystem: Environmental > Terrestrial > Soil > Wetlands | place: USA...
CGCCACCGTGCGGCGATAGTAGTTGAGGTAATGCGGGCTCTCGATCTCGGTATAGTCGGCGCCGCTGTCGATGGCGAGATAGCCTTTGCGGTAGATGGTGAACTGGTTCTGATCGAGGTGCTGGTGCTTGGCGAAGTAGGGGCCGCAATCGAACTCGATCCAGGTGGAATCGGGTTTCCAGCCATCGCGGATCACGAGCTGGCTGACGCCGGGGAAATACCGCTGGCGGGGCAGTTCGCGCTCGTCGGCGAGGGCGGGGTTGCGCGGAACCACTTCGGGATCGTCCCAAAGGAATTTCAGGACGGGGAGGATCCACTCGGGCACCGCAAAGCCGCTCTTGCGCAGCAGCCATGCGCTCCAGGGGTCCTTGAAACGATGGATGGCGTAGGCCAGCAGGGCCATGTCGCGCGAATCGAGCAGCGGCCATTCCTGGTCGTTCTCGCGCGAGGGCGTGCCGTCGGGCAGCAACTTATAGAGGTAGGTGTCGCCGATGTTGCGGAACATGGAGAAATGCTGCGCGGGATCGAAGCCGCCGCTGGTGCGATGCATCTCCGCGATCATCACGAGCGATGCCCAGGTGATGCGCATGTAGTCGAGCGATTCGTGATAGCTGCCTTCGGGGTTGACGAGGTTGGTGGTTTGGAGGACGTTCCAGAGCGAGTCCTCCACCTGCGCGCGGAGCGGGCGACAGCGGGCGTCAAGATCGCCATGTCCTTCTACAGCAGCCAGAGGGAAGGCCGCGAGGGTGAGGAAACGGACGCTGTAGTTGTGGTAGTAGACGCGCGCGGGATAGCGCATGTCGGGCGCGGCGAGCATCGTGGCTGCGCCGTCGAGGAGCTCGTGGGCGACACGATCCTTCAGGGCGGCGTCGAAGCCGGGGTGGGTGTAGAGCCAGTCGAAGGCGAGGGACCAGCGGACGTAGTCGAGCCAGGTTCGCGAGGCTCGGCCTCCAGTGGGCGGGTGCGTTGCGCGCATTTCGGCAAGGGCATGCTCGCCGATGGCGTCGTCGTGTGCGAGGAGCCAGGTGAGGGCGCGGCCGGGGAGGTCGTCGGAAGGACGCAGGCCGCTCTGGTAGCGCGCCTTCAGCAGGGCCAGGCCGCAGAACGGATCTTCTTCCGCAATCAGCATCCGGGGCCGGCGCGGCGGCGACCCTGCGCGGGCGAGGGCGGAAGCCGCCAGCGCGCCCATGAATTCACGTCGTCTCATGAATCGACTTCGCTTTCTCTTGCTTTCCAGGCACCGATAAATATATAGTAATTCGCAAGACAACGCAAGCAAAACACAGTAGACTATGACAGAGAGCTCATGACGGCGTCGGATCACATGACCGTGCGTCTGCTTGCTCCGGAAGATGTGGAAGCGGCGCTGGATCTGTCCATTTCCGCGGGCTGGAATCAGACTGCCGCGGACTGGAAAATGTTGTTGCGACTCGCTCCCGGCGGCTGCTTTGGGATTGAAGACGGCGGCGCGGTTCGGGCGACAGCGACACTGCTCAGCTTCGGCAGGGAGCTGGGATGGGTAGGCATGGTCCTGACCGATCCCGGATACCGGCGGCGGGGGTTCGCGCGCACGCTGCTGGAACACGTGCTGCGAACCGCAGATGAAAGGGGAATGGCGTGTCTGAAGCTGGACGCCACTGACCAGGGGGAGGAACTCTATCGCGGTTTCGGCTTCTGCCCGGAGCAGCCGGTGGAGCGGTGGTGGCGGCACGGCGAAGCGGGTGCCGGCTCGCCGGACGCGGTGGCGCATTTACCAGCGGGTTTCGACAAACTGGATTTGGAAGCGTTCGGCGTGGACCGGAGCGAGCTGCTGAGCGCGCTGGCCGAACGGAGCAGGATCGTCGCGGTGGACGAAGGATTCGCGCTTCTGCGCGATGGCGTCCGCGCGTTTTATGCAGGGCCGGTGGTGGCTCGTAATGTGGAAGCGGCGCGCGCGCTGGTAGAGCCGTGCATTCGCGGGGCCGGGGTTCGTGGCTGCTTCTGGGATCTGCTGCCTGACAATCGCGCAGCCATCGAGCTGGCGCGCGAGCTGGGTTTTGAACCGCGGCGTAAACTGATGCGGATGGCGCGCGGAACGGCGCGCCGCGGCCGTGACGAACTGGTATTCGGCATCGCCGGGTTTGAACTGGGGTGAGTATGAGCATCAACAACGAGGCGGAACTCGAGGAGTTGCTGTCGCGTCCGGGGGAGCAGGAAATCGCGGCGATGAAGGCACTCGACGGCGATCTGCTGATTCTCGGCTGCGGGGGGAAGATGGGGCCGAGTCTGGCCAGGCTGGCCCGGCGCAGCGTGGAGGCGGCGGGGGTGCGCAAGCGGATTATCGCCGTGGCGCGCTTTTCGAGCCCTCGCGTGCGCGGTGAGCTGGACGCAGCCGGGATTGAGACCATCGCGGCCGACCTTCTGGAGCCCGAGGCGCTGGCGGCACTGCCGGACATACCCAACATCATCTTCATGGCGGCGCGCAAGTTCGGCACAACGGGCGCGGAGCACCTGACATGGGCGATGAACACGATGCTGCCCGGGCTGGTAGCGGAACGATTCCGAGCATCGCGAATCGCCGCGTTTTCGACCGGGAACATCTATGGTCTGCGGCCCGCAGTGTGGGGCGGCGCGACGGAATCGTGCGCGCTGGCGCCAGAGGGCGAGTACGCGCAATCGGCGCTGGGCCGGGAGCGTATGTTCGAGTACGGGTCGAGCCGCTGGCAGACCCCGGTCACGCTGCTGCGCCTGAACTATGCGGTGGACCTGCGATATGGCGTGCTGGTGGACATTGCGCTGGCGGTCTACAGGCAGGAGCCGGTCGATTTGCGGATGGGGCTGGTGAACGTGATCTGGCAGGGGGACGCCAACTCGATGGCGTTGCGCAGCCTCGCCCATTGCCAGTCGCCGCCGCTGGTTCTAAACATCACCGGACCGGAAACGTTGTCGGTCCGCGAGGTGGCAAGGCAATTCGGAGAGCGGTTCGGTAACGAGCCGGTCTTCAGCGGCGAAGAGGCGCCGACCGCGCTGCTCAGCAATGCCGCGCGCGCGCACCGGCTGCTGGGGTATCCGCGGGTGAGCGCCGCCCAGATGATGGACTGGGTGGCCGACTGGATTGTGCAGGGCGGGCCTCTGCTGAACAAGCCGACTCACTTTCAGACACGGGACGGCCAGTTCTGATGGGCATTCGTGAATATCTGAGGCAGGGCCACGTGATTCCGGCTCACCCTCTGGCGCTGGATGCAGCGCGAAAGCTGGACGAGAGGCGGCAGCGCGCGCTGACGCGTTATTACCTGGCTGCAGGCGCGGGCGGTGTTGCCGTGGGCGTGCACACCACGCAGTTCGCGATCCGCGATCCGCAGATTGGGCTGTTCCAGCCGGTTCTCGAACTGGCCATGGAAGAGCTGCGGGGGCGGAGCATCGCGAAAATCGCGGGCGTCTGCGGGCGCACCGAACAGGCTGTCCGCGAGGCAGAGACCGCGCGGCGGCTCGGTTATGACGCGGCACTGCTCAGCCTGGGGGCGATGCGCGAGGCGTCCATCGCGGAATTGCTCGACCATGTTCGCGCCATTGCAGCGATCTCGCCCGTAATCGGCTTTTATCTGCAACCGGCCGTGGGCGGACGCGTGCTGCCATACGCGTTCTGGCGTCGGTTCGCGGAGATTGAGAACGTCGTCGCGATCAAGATCGCGCCGTTCAATCGCTATCAGACCCTCGATGTGGCGCGCGCGGCGGTGGAATCAGGCCGCGCGAAGGAGATTGCGCTCTACACCGGCAATGACGACAACATCGTGATCGACCTGCTGACCGCTTTCGATTTCGGCGGTGAGCAGGTTCGCATCGTGGGCGGGCTGCTGGGGCACTGGGCGGTCTGGACGCACACGGCGGTCCGGCAACTGGCGGAACTGAAGAGTCTGACGAACGCCGCTCCATCCACGCTCACGCTCGCGCAGCAGATCACCGACGCCAACGCGGCGCTCTTCGACGCGGCGAACGGCTTCCATGGCTGCATCGCGGGTCTCCACGAGATCCTCCGAAGACAGGGATTGCTGGAAGGCCGCTGGTGTCTCGACCCGAACGAGGATCTGTCACCCGGCCAGAGTGACGAGATCGACCGCGTGTGGCGCGCTTATCCGCACCTGAACGACGACCGTTTTGTTGAGGAGCATCTGCATGAATGGTTGCGTTAGGATCTGCTGCTTTGCCGCCTTGCTGGCCGGGGTCCGCGTGTCGGGCGCCGACGCGACGATGACCAGCCTGCGCGCAGCCCACGATGTCACGCCGGATACAGACCCGAACTCGGAGTTCTGGCGCGATGCGCCGCACGTCATCGCGGAGCGGGACAGCGCCGGCAAGCCCGTGCCGCGCTACGCGACCGAGGTGCGCTCGCGCTGGACGTCCGGCAACCTCTACTTCCTGTTCATCTGCCCATACAACGAGCTGTGGCTGAAGCCGAACCCTTCGACAACGACGGAAACCAACGAACTGTGGAACTGGGATGTGGCGGAAGTGTTCCTCGGATCGGACTTCAAGGACATCCGGCATTACAGGGAGTTTGAGATTTCGCCACAGGGGGAGTGGATCGACCTGGACGTGGATCTTCACAAGCCGCATCACGAGGACGGCTGGGTGTGGAACTCGGGCTTTCAGGTGGCGGCTCGAATCGACCGCGCGGCGAAGATCTGGTACGGCGCGATGCGGATTCCCTTCTCCGCGATCGCCATCGCGCAGGCGGCGCCCGGCATGCAGTTCCGCATGAATCTGTTTCGCGGGGAAGGGCCGCCGGGAAATTGGCGATCGGTTACGTGGCAACCGCCTCTGGCGGAGACATTCCACACGCCGGAACGTTTCGGTCTGCTGGAACTGGTGGCCGGCCCCGACGTGGCCGCGCTTTCGGCGGTGCGCGATGCCTGGCTGGATGACCTGATCCATCCGCACAACTATGCGCCGGGGAAGAACAGCTTCCTCGTCCAGGGCCTGAAGAAGGGACAGAGAAAGACGGTGCTGGATCTGGATGGCGCTGGTTCAGTGCGTCACATATGGTCCACATGGAGCGTGCCCGCGGGCGACACGGCGGCTCCACCGGGCGCGGTGCGGATGCTCGTCTTCGTGGATGGCGGGGTTGCGATCGACGGTCCGGTTGACCAGGTTTGCGGTGCTGCCGGGACGACAGGGACCCGCGATGTCCCGATGCCCGCGTTCATCTACGAAGGAGCCTATAACCTCTACAAGCCGATCGCTTTCACACATGGCGTGAGGATTGAGATCGAGGCGCTGAGGGATCTGGAAGAGTTCTACACGCAGATCGACTACCGGCGGGGCGCCCAGGATCGCGCGCGCGCCGCGGCGTCGCCGCTGCGATCGGGAACGGTCCGCGGAGCCGAGCTTGCGCTGAACGGCCCCGGCATCCTTCGCCGCCTGACCTTTCGCGGGAGCAGCCTCTCCAATGCCCGCCTGAAGATCTACTGGGACGGCGACAAAACGGCGAGCGTCGATGCCCCGCTGCAATACTTCTTCGCGGATTTCGTGAACGCGGCGATCGAGAGCGGGCCGGACCGGATGACGTGCTATTTCCCGATGCCGTTCCGGCGTGCGGCTCGCATTGTTCTGGAGACTCCGCCGGAGGCACCGAAGCCCGACGCAATCGAATACGCAGTCGAACACACGGCGGTTGCGGCGAACGCGCCGTATTTCCACGCGCAGTTTCAGGAGTCCGCGGGGACAACCGGCTACGGCCAGTTCCCGGTGCTGCGCGTCCAGGGAAACGGCTTGTTTGTGGGCGTCAATCTCTTCGACACGGGGCACAACCACGGGGGCGGTGACGCGGCGCTCATTGATGCGGGCACGGCGGAACCACGTGTGCTGCACGGCATCTGCGGTGAGGATTACTTTTCCTTTGCGTGGCATCGCACCGGAGTGATGACGCCGCTCACGGGCGCGCCGGTGCACGCGCGGCGCTACCGGCTTCACCTCGAAAACCCGTACCCGTTCCACGAATCGCTGCAGTTTCTCTTTGGCGTCTTCGCCGGATTGCAACCGAAGAGCGTGGCGTTCTGGTATCAGGCTCCGGGCCCTGCCGTTACAGGGGAATGGAGCGCAGTGGACGTCCCGTGGAAGGCGCTGGGACCGCTTGGCGCAGGCACACCCAGCGCCGCAACCGTCAACGCTGCGGCATATGACACCCGCGTGGCGTTCAAAGACGTCGTGCCGTTGCACGAACAGTGGCAGGACGCGGACATGGTCCACGGCTTCGCGGACCTGACCTATTTGTTCCGCCACTATGTGTTCACGTCGAGCGGTACTGGCTACGTCGCCGGCGCAGGCCGCACGGAACTGACAACCTCCGTCTTCTCCGCCGCCGATCAGATAGTGAATGCGCTGTTGGGCCACGATGACGCTCTGGCCGTTACGGTGAACGGAACAGCCGTCGCGCCGTTGCCCGCGCAATCGGGGTTCGGCGCATCCACGGCGCGTCTGCCGCTGCACCGCGGCTGGAACAGTCTTCGCGTGGTTGTCTCGAACGACGAGAACACCGACTGGCGCTGGTGCGGCCTGTCGCTTGCCATCAATTCCGCAGCCGCGCGCGGTCTTCGCTTTTCGGCGTCACCCTCAGAGGTCAGCGGCAGGCGCGCAGAACACGCTCGAACGCACGGATGATATCGTCCTCGTCCTGCGCCGCCAGGCACGACGGGATCGGCAGCAGGATGCTCCGCTCAAAGAGGCTGTCGGCCGCCGGGCACGCGCCCTTTTCGTAGCTTTGGCCGAGACCGCGGTTCTCCGCGAGAGACCAGGGGAAGCCGCTGCGATCCACCGACCGGCGCTGCACCAGGCTCACGATGTTGTAGTACAGATGCAGCCCCCAGTCGGTCATCACGATGTTCGAAATGCCCTGGGGTTCGGTGACGATGCCTTCAGCGCGCAACATGGCGTTCACCCTGCGGGCCATGTCGGAGCTGACATACGTTGTGATCAGAAAGCAGCCGGTGTCTCCGCCGGGGTCCACCATACGCCGCAACTGCACTTCCGGGAACTGTTCCAGCGCCTGGCGGATGCGGTATTTGCTGCGCCGCATCGCGGAGGTAATGGCCGGCAGTTTGCGTAACTGCACGCGCAGGATCGCCGCGCGTACCTCATCCATGCGGCAGCCTTTGCCCCAGAGGCACATGCCGGGGTCGTCGAAACGCAGCCTGCCGGCATCGTCGCGAACATAGCCGAGGTCGTGACAGGCGAAGGCGCGGGCGTACAGGCGATCGTTGTTTGTGATGACGCAGCCGCCCTCGCCTGCGGTCATGTTCTTGTTCATCTGGAAGCTGAAGATGCCCATATCGCCGAACGTTCCCACGCTGCGGCCATCCACGCTTCCGCCCGCGCACTGGGCGCAGTCCTCCAGCAGGAACAGCCCGTGCCGGCGCGCCACCTCTCGCACCGCGCGCACATCGCCCGGAGCGCCGCTCATGTGCACGAAGATGATGCCGCTGGTGCGCGGCGTGATTCGACGCTTCACGTCCTCCGGGTCAAGGCAGAAGGTATCGTCGATGTCCGCCAGGACGGGGATTGCGCCCTGGTTCACCACAGCCGCCACTACCGCTACCCAGAGGTACGCCGGAACAATGACCTCCTGCCCCGGGCCCACGCCGAGCGCGGACAACGCAACGCCGAGCGCGCCGGTGCCGCTGCTGACGGCCAGCGCATGGGCAGCGCCGGTATATTGAGCCAGCTCCGTCTCGAGGCTTTCCGCTTCCTTCTGCAGATCCAGGCCGTAGTAACGGAACAGCGATCGCGATTCCAGGACTCGCACGGCGGCGTCGACTTCCTCGCGGTCCATGTGATGCACGCCCGGAAATTCGAGCGGCAGCGGCCGGGTTCTGACGGGATTGCACACATCCTGCGGCATTCTGGACTCCTTGTTCAGGTACATCGTGTTGACTGGGCGATTCAGCGGCCCGGCTTCATGATCGGCGTGACGATGTCCTCGATCGCCGTCGGATCGCCCGCGGCGGGGCCGTGCCAGATGGTGCCGCCGAAGGTGCAGATGTAGATCATCGCCGGATCCTTCGGATCGGGCAGGACGTGCTGGCCCCACTTGAAGTTGTAGCCGCGGATGCGTGTCCACGTCTCGCCGCGGTCCACCGAGCGCCAGACGGAGGATTCGAAGCCGGTGGCGTAGAACACGCCGGGTTTGCGCGGATCGGGCGTGACGTCGAAGACGTGCTGATCTTTGTTCAGGACGTTCTTCCAGGTCTTGCCGGCGTCGGTGGAGACGAAGATGCCGCCGCCGGTGTCGCCCGCGGGATTGCGCCGTCCCCACGCTGCCAGGTACAGGCGGCTGTCGTCGGCCGGGTCCACCGCCAGACCGTTGGGGGCGTTGGTACCCGTTGGGAGCGTGAGCTTCTCCCAGTGTTCTGCGCCGTCGGAGGAGCGATAGATCGCGCCATCGAGCGGGGTTCCGATGCTGCCGTCCTCGCTGCGGCGGGCCACTAACAGATAGAGCCGGCCTTTGGAATCGGGGATGATGCGCCACGCGAAAGGCTCGGTTCCATCCAGGCCATTGTTCTTCAGAGCCCAGTGCAGGCCGCCGTCGGTGGATTTGAAAACGCCTCGGCCGAAGCCGCAGACATAGAGCGTGCGCGCATCGGCAGGGCTGGCGGGATCGAGCAGGATGTGGGTGGGCGCGGTCTGGCCCATGCCTTCAACCATGGGCTTCCAGTGCCGGCCACCGTCGTCACTCATCACCACGCCGCCGCCGAAGTGCTTCACGCCGCGGCCGCGCCACATTTTGGGGCGTGGGAGATCGTGGATATTGCTCACGACGGCCCAGATGCGGCCTTTGATCTTTGGATCGAAGACGGCCGAGTAAGCGTCGCCTTGCCACTCGCGCGGGACGCCGCGGCTGGTAGCCTCCTTCCACCACGCGCCACTGTTCCGGCTTTCGAACAGGCCGATGTCGGCAAAGCCGACGAACCAATGGGTGACGTCGAAGGGATCGAAGAAGATGCCGTCGGTGGTGACGACTTCGAGACCGGTAGTGACATGTCCGCCGTCTTTGAGGCGGCGGGCGTAGACGCCCTGCCACGTTTTTCCACCGTCGCGCGTGCGCATGGTGCGGCCGAAGTCGGTGCCAAAGCAGATGTCGGGGTTAACAGGGGAGACGCCGAGGGCGAAGGGGTTCTCGCCCCAGTCGGGACCATAGCGCGGGGTGAGCCAGGGATCGTCGATGTTGGCCGCCGCGATGGTCTCGGTGTCGCGCCACACCATTTGCCAGGTCTGGCCCACATCCACGGTTTTTGCGACACCGAGGTTACGGTGGGCCGCGGGAAGCGACTCGGTGTGATCGCGGAAGGAGAGATAGGCGACATCGGGATGGTGGAGGCTGGTGCCGACGGCGCGCAGTTCCAGATCGGCGGTGCCTTTGGGCGCGTTGGAGAGGAAATCGATGGGCAGGGTCTCCCAGTGGGCTCCGCCGTCGCGGGAAACGAAGAGGCCCGTGACGCCGGTTTTGCCGCCGCGCCAATTCATGCCGGAGATGGCGTAGATGACGGGCTTCTTCGTGCCTCCGGGGAAACCGGCAGCGACATCGAGGAACCGTTGCACGCCCGCGGGCGCTTCCTGCTTGTGCAGCGCGCCGTTCTCGAAAACGCTCACCGAGTTTTCGCCGGCGATGTACAGTGTACGCTTGTCGCGCGGCGACGCAGGATCGACATAGATGGCGCGGGTCTCAGTGGGCAGGCTGGCCAGGAGCTTCCAAGTCCTGGCAGAGTCGGCGGAACGGTACAGCCCGGCGCCGTCCTTTTTTCGGATAGCCACGAAAAGCACCGCGGAGTTGGCGGGATCGACAGCCAGCGCATCCACGGTCTCCTGCGATCCGTCGCGTGTCACGATCTTCTCGTCGCCGTGATCGCCTGTGATGGCTACCCGCTCGACGTTCTTCGGATCAGGGTAGATGAGTTCCCAGGTCTTCCCTTTGTCGCGGCTGCGGTAGAGACCGTCGTTGGCCGCATAAATGATGTTGGCGTCCAGCGGATCGAGGACAAAGAACCGCGTCACGTCGCGCAGGTTGAACATGCGCCAGGAATCGCCGCCATCGTGGCTGACGTAGGAGCCGGTCATGTCGCAACTGACCAAGACGAGATTGGGGTCCACCGCGCTGAGCGTCGGATTGAACTGGGCGCCACCGCCACCGGGACCGAGAACGCGCCAGGCGGCGTGGCCGGGCAGGGCCAGACTGAGCAGCGCAAGAGCAAGAAGTGGTCTCATACGAAATAAAACGTAACTATTGGTATCCTACAGAAGCTTGAGAGTCCGGTCAATGACTTTCTTCCTCTTTCGTTTGTGTTGATTTTGATTCGCGCCGGGTGTAGAGTCCTGGAAGAGGCCCAACATGAATACCAGACGAACGTTTCTGGCTGCGGGCGCGGCCGGTGCGCTCCTGCGCGGTGGCGATCCGGGCAAACGGCCCATTTTCGACGCCCATCTGCACTGCCCAGCGGCGGACGGCTACGTGATCCAGTGGCACCGGGTGACCCGCGACTTCGACGATTTCGCCGCCTATCTCACCCGCACCGGCGTGGAGCGCGGCATCATCAACAACGTCCGCAGTCTGGAGGCGAAGACCGTGGCGGACTTCGTCGAGGGCAATCGCGAGGTGGCGCGCTTCGCCGAGAAGTCCAAAGGGCGCTTCATACCGTCGTGCATCGTGAACCCGCTCTTCATCGAAGAGAGCCTGCGCGAGGTCGAGTACTGCCGCAACCAGCTCGGCATGGTGTGGATGGGTGAGCTCTGCAACTACATCTCCGGCTACGAGTACACGGACCCGCGATTTGCGCGCCTGATGGAGCTGGCGACAAAGCTGCGCATGGTGGTGCAACTGCACACCGAGGGCGACGAGATGCAGTACATCATGGAGAAGTTCCCCTCCGCCACAATGGTATTCGCGCATTTCGGCGACGACAAGGAGTACGACCACATCTTCCGCCGCATCGACCTGGTTGCGGCGCATTCGAACTGCTGGCTCGACACCTCCGGCTACGGGCACGATCGCGTGGGCGTGCTGGAATATGCGGTTGGGAAGATCGGCCCGGATCGCATCCTCTTTGGTTCGGACTTTACCATCAACGACCCCGCCACGGTGATCGCGCGAATCGACAACGCAGCTATCACCGCGGAACAGCGCGAGAAGATCCTGTGGCGAAACACCGAGGCGCTGCTGGCGAAAGTGCGGACATGAAGGGAGCCGTATGTTTCCTGCTGAGCTGCCTGAGCCTGGCAGCGGCTGGCACCCATCCGCATTTGCTGCTGACCCCGCAACGCCTGGAAGCCCTGCGAGCGGCCAGCAGCACCACGCATCGCTTCCTCTGGGATCGTTACCTGCAGGATCTGCCGCAGATGAAGGGCAGCGCGCGCGGCGAAATCCCCGTGGAGGACCCGCGCTACCAGGGCGATCTCATTCCAGACCTCTCCTTCGCCTGGCTGATGACCGGCGACCGCGACACGCTGAATCTGGCGCGGAAACAACTCCTGAAGCTCACGGACAAATCGCAGTGGGCATCCGATGAGAGCCTGGCGTACCTGGTGCCCAGCCATTTCCTGTTCGGCATCGCAATCGGTTATGACTGGCTGTACCCGGAGCTGACGGAGGCGGAGCGCCATCGCGTGGAGGCATTTCTCGGCGAGCAGGCGGAGGAGCTTTACCGTTCCGCTACGAACGGGCGCATCTGGTGGCGCAACCAGTATTTCCAGAATCACTCCTATTCCAATACCTGCGGTCTGGCGTTTGCGGCGGCTGCGCTGTCCGACGTGGACCCGCGGGCAAAGACATGGCGAGCGTACAGCGACACGTTCTTCGCGCGCGTGTTTTCGCTGATGCCCACAGACGGCGGCTCGCTGGAAGGGTACGCGTATGCGGGGTATGGCGGCGAGTATTTGATCAAGTATGCGTTGCTGGCTCGGGAGGTGCTGGGCAAGGACTACACACAAACGCCATGGATGAAGCACTTCGCCTCGTACCTAGTGCAGGGGCTTCTGCCCGCGCGCAATGCGGACGAATGGGCCATGACGTATGGCGACGCGCCGCGCCGGGGCTGGACGTCGACGGCGCAGCACCTCTTCGTGCTCGCGCGCCTCAATCGCGATCCGGCGGCGCAGTGGATGGCGAAAACGACATTGGCGCTGGAACCAAAGGGGCTGGGAAGCCATGGCTGGATGATGATGATCTACTACGATCCCACTGTTCCCACGGCTGACCCTGCCTCATTGCCGACGTTCCAGGCGTTCCGCGAGATCGGCCAGACCATGATGCGCTCGTCGTGGACCGATCCCGAGGCCATGCTGGTGGGCTTCAAGTGCGGTCCATTCATGGGAATGACGGTTTCGCCGAAGGCAGTGTTCGACTACGGAACGGGGCACGCCGCAACCGACGCGGGCAGTTTCCAGATCTTCGCCGACCGCGAATTCTGGGCAATTCACCCGCTCTACCCCGGCTATAAACTGACCGTGGACTACAACACGGTTTTGTTCAAGGGTGTCGGGCAGATGGGAGAGCAGCCGGGATTCGGCGGGGCCGAGGCGCTCCATTTCCGGCAGTACCCGCACCTGATCAACACCGAATCGACCCCACAGTTCGATTACGTGGCCGGGGATGTGACACGCGCGTATCATCCGGCGCTGGGTGTGGAGCGGTTCGTGCGGCACCTCCTGTTCGTGAAACCCGATGTTCTGCTGGTGGCCGATGAAGTGGCGGTGAAGCCGCAGGGCATAGTGTACAACTATCCTTCCGACATACTCCAGACCGCGGAAGGCCTGAGCCACGCGCCCGGTAGCGGATACGTGGTGGGACCCGCTGGCAAAGCGTTCACCACTTTTGAGGGGCCGGCAGGACGCTACCGGCTTTCGGCCGTTTACCTTGACAACGATCCCGAAGCCGGGTCGTATTCACTCGAGGTGGATGGCAACGTTGTGCATCGATGGAAGAGCCAGAACGAGGAGGTGGACGATCACCTGTTCGTTGTCTCTCCCGAGGTTGATCTGAAGCCGGGAAGCCGGATCGCCTTCCGTGGCCAGCCGATGGCGAAAGAGTGCCGGCTGTTGAAGCTCACGGCGTTCAGTTCCACCGTGGAAGTGCCCCCAAGCGTGCAATGGCTGTTCCAGACAGACCCGCGCGCGACCGTGGAGACGTTGGGTAGACGCCAGGAAATCGCGATGGACGGCGCGAGGCTGGACATCGATACGCTGCTGCCGGCAAGTTCGACGGCGAAGTGGGAGCTGCATGCGATCCCAAAACCACAGGAACACTTCACATTCCGGCAGACGCGGCGGCTGGTGCTCGAACCGGTGCTTGAAGGCGGGGCCAGCCAGAGTGTCACGCTGCTGAATCTGATCCATCCGCGCAAGGCTACAGAAGCGGCGCTCACCGACACCGCCGCGTCGATTTCCGGACGAACAATCAGTGCGCGCTGGACACGCGGGGGCGAGAAGTTCTCTCTGATCTGGGATCTGGAACAGAAGACGGTAAATGTGGTGCGGGGGCGGTAGCGAGCGCTCGCCGCGGCTCAGCGCGCCACGTCGATGGTGCCGAGCGTGTACCAGCCCTCGGCGTCGATGCCTTCGATGGCGAGCTTCACTTTCGGCGTACGAGTGCGCGGGTCCACCATGCCGATCTGCAGGTCGTAATGGCCGGCGGGCGTGTCCGCTGGCACGAAGACGGCGTCGTCGTCAACGATGTCGCCGGGCAGCCAGGTGCGGGTGTCCGCACCGGTCAGCAGAACCTCGCTGCGCTTCTCGTTATGGAGGCGCAGCGCGAGCGGGAACTCGTGATAGATGGGCGCGACGCCTTTGTTCTCCCACCAGCTTGTGAATGCGAGCTTGCCGGACGGCGTTACGGTGACGGGGTACTCGAAACGGCGCAGCACGAAGCGGTAGCCCATGTGATTCAGCCAGCGCTTCACCTGCGGCTCCCACTCCGGCGGCACCGCGGACGACTTGTTGTTGAACGACGAGATGTGCCACTTGAGCGACTGGTCGATGATGTAGCCGATGTCCCACCCGCGGTTCTTCCACTCCTGCATCACCCAGCAGGCTTCAAGACTCACCGGGCCCTTGCGCCACGAATCCTGAATGCCGAACGTCGCCACGGCCTCCGGGTAGGCGTCGAACATGTGGCACCAGCGGCCGTCCACGCCACGCATGTCGCCGAGGCAGTCGGCACGCCAGCCCACATCGCGCTTTGAAAGCGCATAGGTGTTGGTGCGGCGATCGGTGGGCTGCATCATCAGCGGTGTTTTCGGGAAGGCCTCGAGATAGCTGTCCACCAGCGCGCGCATGGTGGAGTCCTTCAGCAGATCGGTGTGTTCGCCTTCGCCCCAGAAGCCGAGGATGGAGACGTCCACAGCTTCGAGGTCGGGGCTGCCGTCGTAGCGGGCTCCCAGGGCGCGGACCAGACCGGTCCAGTGCTTCACGTAGCGGGGATCTTCAGGGTCGGTGCGCCACTTGTCCGGGAACGTCCTGCTCGATTCGTCGCCCATCATGCTGCGATACCAGGCGGGGACGTCTTCGTCCGGCTCGGGACCGAACGGGGCGATGCGCAGCATCAGCGTCTGGCCGCGCTCGTGGGCGGTGCGCAGGGCCGCGTCAAGCATGGCCCAGTTGTAGCGGCCCTCCTCGGGTTCGACGAATTTCCAGTAGACGCGGAAGTAGGCGATCGAAGTGAGCGGCTGGCCGGGCACTTCGAGATGACCATTGAACGGGAACGCTTCGATGGGGTGGCCTTCGGTCCAGCGCGTTCCGGGGTTGAGCGGATCGCCGTTGAAGCGGTTCAGCGTGGTGAATCCGATGCCCGGATTGGTCAGGACCGAGTCGATCTCCTTCGGCCGGACGATCCGCGTGGACTGACCGAATAGCATCGCCGAGCAGGCAAGGAGCAGCAGAATCTGTCTCATTTCGCCACCGGTACCGGGTTGGTGATGTCCTCCGGAACATCCGCGGCGGGACGCGCCGGACCGTGCCAGACGCTGCCGCCGAACGTGGTGATGTAGATCTTCGCCGGATCGACTGGATCGATCACCACACGATGCCCCCACTTGAACGTGTAGCCGCGCAGCCGCGTCCAGTTGGCGCCGGCATCGTCGGAACGCCAGGCACCCGCCTCGAACCCGCAGGCGTAGATCGTGTCGGGGTGCTTCGGGTCCACCGTGACATCGTAGACGTGCTGCGATTCCTGGAAGATAGGCTTCCAAATTGCGCCTGCGTCGGTGCTGAGATAGATGCCCCCGCCAATGTCCACGCTCGACGCGCGCCCCTGCCCCCACGCGGAAAGATACATGCGGCGGTTGTCGCGCGGATCGAGGGTGAGGCTCGCCGGACCCGTCACAGTCTCGGGCAGCGCCATCTTCTCCCAGTGCTCCGCGCCGTCACGCGAGCGATAGAGCGCGCCGTCTCCGGGCTGGCCGAAGTCGCCGTCGCTGCGGCGCGACACCACCAGATACAGAGTGCCGTTATCGGCGCGCGTGATCCTCCATGCGAAGGGAGAGTCGCCATCGATGCCGTTGTTCTTCAGGGTCCAGGTCTTTCCATCGTCGGTGGATTTATAAACACCGCGTCCGAAGGCGCAGGCGTAGAGTGTCCGGGATCCGGCGGGGCTCTCCGGATCCAACAACAGATGCGTGACCGATGTGGATGGCATGCCGGTGTTCGAAACCTGCCATGAATTGCCGCCGTCATTCGAGACACCCACGCCGCCGACGAACGTCAGGGGATCGCGATGCCGCCACATTTTCGGACGCGGCAGGTCATGCACACCGCTGAATGCGCCCCACAGCCGGCCTTTGACCTGCGGATCGAACACCGTCCAGTACGTTGTGTTGCGCCACCGGTTGGGCACGCCGTGCGTGGCCGAGGTCCAGGAAGCGCCGCCATCACGACTCTGGAACGCGCCGATGTCCGTGTAGTCGATGATCATGTGGCGCACGTCGAAGGGATCGAACTGCACGCCATAAGTGGTGGTCACATCCAGACCGCGCGTGGTCCATGCGTCTCCCACCTTCACCGATGTCACGGTCTCCCACATCTTGCCGCCGTCGGTGGTGCGGTACGTGCGGAACAAGTCGGTCGCGTAGCAGATATTCGGATCGGTGGGCGCCACGCCCAGGCTCCACGGTGCGTCGTGAAAAACGTCGTGCCCGCCCTCTGTCACACGGTTCTCGATCCACGACCGCACCAGGTTGTCCGAGGGCTGGTTCCCTTCCCGATGCACGATCGCCCACGTGCGGCCGCCGTCAGTGGTCTTGTAGATGCCGTTGAACGAGTTCCCTGCCGCGTCGCCCTGCGGGATACCGCGATAACCGGCGTATGCAACGCGTCCGTTCTGCGCCGATGCCGCGATTGCCTCGAAGCGTCCGGTCGCCGGGATCTGGGACACGCGCCACGTCGCGCCGCCATCTTCGGAGACGTGGATCGCCCCCTTCAATGAAGTCGCGTAGATCACCGTCTTTCCATTAGCCCGGCCTGCGCTGGCCCGGGTGATGCCCTCTGGCACCGCCGCGAGCGATGTCCATGTCCCTCCAGCCCACCTCCAGACGTGACGCTCTCCCACCACCAGCAGCGCATCCGGCTCGCTTGCCATCGTCAGAATCCGCTCACCAGGGAACTCGCGCTCTCGCGCCCATGTTGCGCCGCGGTCCGCCGATCGATAGAGCGCCGCGGTCGTGCTGCCCCGCGCCGGCGCGAATGCGATCCAGAAGTGCGTGCTGTCTTCAACGGCGATTTCGGAAATTACCCGACCTGCCGGAAAGCCGGGGTCGCCGGTGGTCAGTTCGTAGTCGGCATGATCGCCGTTCTCGTGCTCCACGGTGCTCTTCCGTGGATCGGGAAAGATCATGCTCCACGTGCGGCCTGTGTCCTCACTGCGCCATAGCGCCTGGTTGCCCGCGTAGAGCACCGCGGGATTCTTCGGATCGAAGGCGAGGGTCTCCACCACGCCGCGCAGGTTAAACATGCGCCACGACTGCGCGCCATCCAGCGTGATGTACGCGCCGGTCATGTCACAATGTTCCACCACCACGCGCGGATCGTGCGGACTGATGGTGGGGGCGATCATCGTGCCGCCGCCGCCCGGCCCGATGATATTCCACGGATCGAAGCGCGGAGCAGGCCCAGTCTGGCTCGCAACCTGCGCCGGTGCAGCCGCAAGGGCCTGCCGCAACACCGGCTCCATGGCGTCGGCCATGCGCATGAAGCCGAGATCGGTCGGATGCGTGCCATCGACGGTTGCTTCGCCGTCGTAGCCAAGCAGGCCGTCGCCCGGCATGTAGAACAGTTTCGGCATGTCCGTCGCGAGCAGGTCCTTGTATGCGGCCTTGAGCGCGGCATTCTTAGACTCAGCGCTTTCGCGACGCTCTGGCACGAGTCGCCCGTCCTGATATGTGATGTTCTCCACGAGCACGATAGGCGTCTCCGGCCGTGCCTCTCGCAGAATCTTCACGAACGGCACCGCGCGCTCCTTCACCTGCGCGGCGTTCATGTTCGGCAGGCAATCGAGCACGAAGACCGCCGGATCGAGCTCCTTCAAAAAGTGCGCGACTTCGGTCTCCATGGGTCCGTTGCCGGAGAAACCCAGGTTGATGAACGGCCGATCCAGGCGTCGGCCCAGAATCGCGGTGTATGCCATGCCGGGGCGCGATGCATCTCCACCCTCTGTAATCGAGGTGCCATAGACGACGACGGGCTGACGATGCCCCTCAGGTCTGGGCGGCGCTTTGGCGAGCGCAGCCGCCGCGGGGATGCCGAGCTCCACCGATTCCACGCCGTTGTAGAGCGGCAGGTAAAGCATGAACTCGTGCCAGCCCGGGTGCAGCCCGCTGACCAGATCGCGCGTATTGGTTTCGATTTGTGCAGGTGCGGCTTCGCCAACCCACCGCCACGCGCCGCGCTCATCGCGAACGTAAAGGTCCATGCCGCTGACGCCGCCCGCCGCCATGTTCGGCATCCCCTGCCGTTCGAGCCGAAGCTTCCAACGGACCTTGATGGCGGTGGCGTCGGTCATGAAGCGCGCGCAGATGCCCGCCGAGCGCTGGCCGATAGTCCAAACCGGCTCGCGCACAACGCCCCTCGCACGAAGCGGCAGGCGGTCATAGAAGTGTTCGGTGTCGTCCCAGCCCCTGCCCTCGATGTCCGTTTCACGAAGGTCGTACCAGAGCGTGTCGTCGGCAGACGTCGGCGTGGCGCGCGCCTTGTCGACGGTTTGCGGGGGCGGCGTCACCGCAAGCAGAGCGAACAGTGCGAAGCTCAGCATTTCGTCCCCCTTGCCGGCCGCCACCACATCTTCCGCACGTCGTCGATCACTTCCGCCGCCGCCAGTTCCATCTGCTGCGCGCCCCAGGCAACATCGGTGTGGAAGCGGGGGTCCTGTGTCTCGCGCACGGTGTGGTCGGGCGTGGGTGCGCAGTCGAACGTCTCGCCGTCCACGATGCCGTAGTCCACGTTGCGCAGCGGCCCTTCTTTCGGAAGGCGGGCGAGATCGCTGCAACCCGGCCAGCAGGACTCCAGCATCGACGTCTCCTCCGCCGCCGCGTGGCCGATCGACCCGGCCAGAAGCGACCGCGGAAAACCCGGATAGACCCACATCACCCGCACATCCTGAGAAGCGCCGGAGTTGAACTCGTGGCAGATGCGGTTTAGCACGTCCTTCTGATTGTCCGCGCCGTGCCCGTTCACGATGAGCACGCGCTGGAAGCGCATCCGCTCAAACAGGATATGCAGAACATCCCGCAGCACCAGTGCGAACACCTCCTCGCGAAAATAGCCGCTCGCTACTGAGTGGTTGGGGAAGTCCATGCCCTCCACACGCGCCGTGCGCTCGAGACCCAGCGCCTCCAACACCTCGGGTCTGCGCTGACGCTCGGTGCTGACATACAGCGGCGGGTAGTAAGGGCATTCCAGTTCGCGCGCCAGCCGCCGGGCGAAGGCGTGCGCCAACAGGTTGTCGCATCCCATGGCCAGATGCGGGCCGTGCCACTCCAACGGAGCCAGCGGGAGAATCACCAGACCGTTCCGCTCTCTCGCCGCCGCCACTTCATCCGGGAAGAGGAACGCCATGTTCCAGTCGCCCTCGTCAATGGGCCGGTTCGCTGTGTGGTTCATATTCCTGAACTCCTCGATTCGTCTCATTCGCCGGCGGCTTCGCCTTGATGAACGTCATCAGGCCGGCCACCAGCAGCGTGATGCCGGCGTAGGCGATCACAATAAGCCGCTCGGACGGCTTCACCGTGAACAGCAACAGCAGCGCAGCCAGACCGACGAGCCCGCTCACCCGGCTGAGGAAGCGAAACACGGCGGTGGTCTGATCCTTCGAGCCTTTCAGTTCCCGCTCAACATCCACAGGGGTGTCGAGCCGTTGGAACAGTCTGTCTCGCGCCGCCGCAGGACGATCAAACAGACCGCTCCCAAGGAAGATGGCAATCGCCACCGGCGTCACGACCAGCACGTTGGCCACCAGCCCCCAGTCCAGCGCGAAGCTGCCGACGCATCCGATGACCAGGCCGGTCAGAAAGGACGCCATGCCCGACCATCGCGGCGTTCGCTTCACCACCAGGCCGAGCAGCGCCGGCGGCCCGTAGGCCAGCGAAAGAATCGTGTTGAAAGTCACCATCACCTGAAAGATGCTCTTGCCCCGCACAGCCAGCGCCACCGCCAGCACGGTAACGATGGAAGCCACTCCGACCGTTACGATGCGGCCCACGTTGAGCATCCTGCGCTCGCTGGCGTTCTTCGCAAACAGAGTCTGATACACGTCCTTCGAGAGAATGCCGGCATGCATATTAAACGCGCCCGACAGGTTCGCCATGGCCGAGCTAAACATCGCCGCCAGCATGATTCCGATTAAACCGTTCGGGAGCAACGTCAGACTCGCGGCGGCGAAGGCTGCTTCGTGGGGATTGGCGAAGCGCGGCAGGACGACCGCGAGATCGGGGTAGATCACGCGCATGGCCATCGGCGGAATGAACCACAGGAACGCGCCCACCAGAAACAGCGCGGAGCACAGGATCGCCACCTTCCTCGCCGAGCGTTCGTTATCGACGCTGAAATAGCGCTGCGCCATAACGTTGGTGTTGTAGCCAACGCTCACCATCAGCGTCCACGACACGATATAGACCCAGCCGTATTCGTGCGGCAAGTGCAGCGAGACCATCTGGACCGGCAGCGCGTGATACAGCCCGCTCAATCCGCCGACGCGGATCAGGGCCGCAGCCACCAGCACCAGGCAGAACGGCATCAGGATCACCGCCTGGAGGAAATCCGCAACCACCACCGCCCACAACCCACCGAGCATGCAGTAGAACAAAACGATGACGGCGGACACCACAATGGTCACCGTAATCGGCAGACCGCAGGTGGAAGCCACCAGCAGTCCCAGCCCGTAAAGAACGCTGGCCGCCATGAAGAGCTGGAAAAAGACGCTGACCACGGAGAAGGTCTGGCGCGTGCCTTCGTCGAAGCGCTCCGCGAGGTACTCCATCGTGGTGGTGACACGGGAGCGCCGCCAGCGCTGCGCGAAGACGAAGTAGCCAAGCAGGAACGAACACGCGTTACCCACGTACAGCAGCACGACGACAATGCCATCGCGATAGGCAATGCCCGCCGCGCCGGTGAATGTCCACGCACTGAAGCCGCTCATAAAACAACTGAGGCCGGAGACCAGCCACGGAATTCTGTTTCCGCCGCGGAAGTAGTCGGACGCACCCTTGTTAAAGCGCATGAAAACAAACCCGACCGCCAGCATCGCGGCCATGTACAGGCCGATCACGACGAAATCCAGCGCGTTTGCGGTTTTCATGCGGTTGCCCCCGGAACGTATTGGTCCATCGGTCCGCAATATCCGTCCTGCACGGCCATAGCGAGGCGGAGCGAGTGGCGCGCGTCGTCCAGCGAAGAGAGCACCGATGCGCCCTTCTCCACAGCGTCAAGGAAACAGTTGTGTTCGCCCACGAATCCTCCCGTAATCAGCGGATCGGCCGGCGCCGCGCGGTCGAGCACCAGTTCGTTGTTGCGATATTCCTTTTCGCCCGGCGGCACGAACGCGCAGGCATAGGCTGCTCCGAGCGAGATCTCCATCATACGGTTCTGCACCTGAATGGCGTACTGCTCACGCGTGACGCCGCAATCCACCAGAACTGTGAGGTCGGCCATGACGCCCGAGTCGAAACAGAGGCGAACGTGAAAATCGCACGCCTCCCCGCCGACGTACGGGTTGGTACGCGTGGTGGCGTGTGTGACATTGCCGCACAGGAATCGCAGACAGTCCAGCGGATGAATGGCCGTCCCGATGGCGAATTCGGATTCCAGCCGGCGGTTCCGCAGCATCTCAGCGCGTACATACCGCACCGGCCCGTTCGCTGCAGCCCACTCCTTCAGGCGCAGCACTGCCGGCATGGCGCGCCGGTTGAACGCCACATAGTTGAGGACATCGTGATCCGTCGCCAGCTCCGCCAGGCGCTCGGCCTGCGCCACGGTAACGCCCGGAGGTTTTTCCGTAAACAGCGGGATGCGCCGCGGCAGAAGCTCGGCTACGACAGCAGCGGTAGCGGTCGGCTGCACCATGCAGTAGATGAGGTCGGCCTCTACCTCCGCGGTCATGCGCCGGTAGTCATCGTACGCGCGCGCGTAGCCGAATTCCTTCGCGAACATGCGTGCCCGCTCAATGTCCAGATCGCAGATCGCTTCGAGAGATATCCGGGGCGTCTCGCCGGACGCCAGCCGGCTAAGCACCGGAGCGTGGAACTCGTGGCAGAAGCTCCCGGCACCGATCTGCACCGCTCGCAAAGGCTTCGACATTAAACCTCCATTGCCGACTTCATCCAATTCATGAAGTGCGGCAGCGCCACTTCGGGCTCGGGGATCGCGGGATGCCAGCGCTTCTCCCACTCGAACGAGACAAAGCGCTCGTAGCCGCGATCGCGCAGAAGATCGACAAGTCCGGCCGCAGGGAAATCACCCATTCCCATCAGGACCGGTTCCCACGGGCCATCCGCCGTTCGCCGCGCATCCTTGATGTGTACATGACGCAGGCTCGATCCCAGCGCCGCCAGCCCAACCGGCGGATCTTCGCCGAATTCCGAGAATGCGTTGAGCGGATCCCAGATCGCGCCCATGTTCTCGAGTCCGGCCGCGTCGAGGATGGCCTTCGTATCGCCAGCCCGCGCGAAATCGCCATGCGTCTCCAGCCACGTTTCGACGCCGCTGATGCGCCCGCACTCGGCGAGTCTCTGCACGCCTTCCGCTACCCGCCGAATCGTCTCGTCACGAGTTGCGCCCGGTTGCACGCGGTCGCCGAACACGCGAATGGCGGGGGCACTGAGCTCCCCCGCCAGCTCGATCATGGCCCTGCCCATGTCGAGCGATTCCTGCCTCAGGCGCGCCTCGCCATAGTGGAAGAAACAGCTTGTATCCACACAGCAGATGCGCAGGCCCGCATCCCGCAGTTGCCGAATCGTCTGTTTGAGTTCGTCCCCGCGAAATTCCGGCCGCTGCCACAGACGATCGTCGAATTCGATGAACCGCAGCTCTACGCCATCGAAGCCGAGCTTCGTCGCCGCATCGATCACGCGATTCAGGTCCCACGCGGGGCAAGCCAGTGTCGAAAAGGCGATCTTCATGGCCTCAGGTCATCCGATCCAGCATGTCG
>Ga0335085_10004633_pt1 | contig 22641 bp, 23 predicted proteins | sample Lox_Sample_45_FD_206712 | JGI IMG/M metagenome (GOLD analysis project Ga0335085, IMG submission 206712) | Soil microbial communities from Loxahatchee National Wildlife Refuge, Florida, United States - Lox_Sample_4.5 | ecosystem: Environmental > Terrestrial > Soil > Wetlands | place: USA...
GTGTCGATCGCAGCGAAGAACGCGCGCATCATCGACGGGCACACGCGCCTCGGCGTCGCCGCCGGCGACCACGCGGCGATCGTCTGGCCGCTGCTGTGCGGCATGGCGAAGGCGAAGTACTACCTGCTCACCTGCGAGCAGGTCTCGGGCGAGGAAGCCGAGCGCATCGGCCTCGTCTCGCTCGCGTGCGAGGAGGCCGAACTGCAGGCGAAGGCGCTCGAAGTCGCGCGCAAGCTCGCCGCCGGCGCGCAGACCGCGCTGCGCTGGACCAAGTACAGCCTCAACAACTGGCTGCGCATGGCCGGCCCCGCGTTCGACAATTCGCTTGCGCTCGAGATGCTCGGCTTCACGGGTCCCGAGGTGCGCGAGGGCATCGCCTCGCATCGCGAGAAGCGCAAGCCCGCGTTCCCGCCCGAGCCGAAGGACTTCTAGGCGGCGAGCAGCCGCTCCAGGTCGGCCGCCACGGTGGCCGGGTCGGGCGGCACGCGGCCCTGGGTGGTGAGGAGGATACGCACCGGCAAGTCCACCAGCGTGGGCTCGGGATGGTCGCGCAGGTGCGCGGCGTTCTGCAGCATCGGCAGGATGTGCTGCGTCTTGGTGCCCGCCATGGCGCTTTCCACGCCCTGGATGACCGCATGCTGGGCGCGGGCGATGCCGACGAGCAGCTCGGCGAGCTTTTGCGCGGATACTTCCATGGCGTTCTCCCCTCGGCGGATGTCTCGCCGATGGTAGCATCCGGTGCAGCATGCCGCGCCGCCTCGCCGCCGCGCTCGCGCTCGTCGCGCTCGGCGCCGCGGCTGGCGTCGCGCTGCACCTCGCGACCAGCAAGGGGGCGACCATGTTCTCGGGAAAGCGGCCGTCGAATCTCGGCCTGACGCAAGGCCGGTTCGCGTCGTGCGGCGCGCGGCTGAACTGCGTGTCGAGCCAGGCGAGCCCTGATGACGCGCAACGCCACGTGGCGCCAATCCCGTTCAGGGGTTCCGCCGCCGACGCGATCGCGGCCGCGCGGCGCGCCGTGGAGTCGATGCCGCGCGCGACCATCGTGCGCCAGGACGGAAACTACCTTTACGCCGAGTTCCGCTCGAAGCTGATGGGCTACGTCGACGATGTCGAGTTCACCTACGATGCGGCGGCGGGCGCGCTCCAGGTGCGGTCCGCGTCGCGGCTCGGGCGGCGCGACTTCGACGTCAACCGCAAGCGCGTCGAGGCGCTGCGCGCGCGCATCGAGCGCTTTCAGGCAGGAATAGAATAGGCGGTCGCGCCTTCGCGCGTCCCCGGGAAACCATGGCCGGCGCGGTTCGTCTGGTGCTGTCCGTCCTTGCGCTCGCGCTCACCGCGGGCGCCGCCGCGGACGACGGGATGCTCGACGCGGACGCGCGGGCGACGCTCTCGGCGATCGTACGCGTGCAGGCGCACGCGCTGCCCGGCGCGCACACTGCGGCGACGCTCGGCGAGCAGCGCGACGGCAGCGGGGTCCTGGTACGCGAGGGCTACGTGCTCACGATCGGATACCTCGTCGTCGAGGCCGATTCCATCGAGGTGACCGGCGCCGACGGCCGCACCGCGCCCGCGACGCTGGCCGCTTACGACCACGCGACGGGATTCGGCCTGCTCAAGCTCGCGACGCCGCTCGCGGGCAGGCCTTTGCCGCTCGGAAATTCGGCGGCGCTCGCCGAGCGCGACGCCGCCATGGTCGCCGCCTACGGCGGTCGCGACGCCTTGAACCTCGTGTATGTCGTGTCGCGGCGGCCGTTTTCGGGCGGCTGGGAGTACCAGCTCGACAACGCGATCTACACGTATCCGGCGGTGCAGGGCTGGTCGGGGTCGGCGCTGATCGGGCCCCACGGCGACCTGCTTGGCATCGGCTCGCTCGTCGTGCCGGATGCAGGAGGCATCGGCGCGCCCTCGCCGGGAAACTTGTTCGTGCCGATCGACCTGCTCAAGCCCATCCTCGAGGCGCTGATCGCCCACGGTCGGGCGCCCGGACCGCCGCGGCCCTGGATGGGACTGAACACCGAGGAGGTGCGCGGCCGGCTCTACGTGGCGCGGGTATCGCCCGAGGGACCGGCGGAGCGGGCGGGGCTGCGGCGCGGCGACCTCGTGCTCGGCGTCGGCGACGAGGAAGTCGATTCCCTGGCGGATTTCTACCGCAAGGTCTGGGCCCGCGGCTCGGCCGGCGTCGAGATTCCGCTGCGCGTGCTGCAGGGCATGCAGGTGCGCGAGCTGCCGGTGCGCACGATCGACCGGCTCGATTACTTCCGCAAGAAGCCCAGCTACTGAGGCGCGAGCGCGGGCGGCGCGCGGCGTAGCAGCGCATCCGGGCCGGTGCGCGCGATCACGAGCGCGTAGCGCGAGTTCTGCTGCAGCGCCTCCAGGTACAGGTTCTGCCCGCCGAAGTGGCGCTCCGCGTATTCGTAGGCGCGGGCGAGCTCGAGGTCGAGCCGCCGGACCGCGTGCTGCGCGAAGGCGTGCGTGCGCCGCACGAGTTCGGTCCCCGTTCGGTACAGCTGCCCGGCGACTCCGGCCGCGGCGAGCTCCGGAAACAGCCGATCGCGCCGCTTTTCCAGGTAGCAGCGGTCGGACATCTGCGCAATGAGGTCGGCGGTGCCGAGCATCTGCCCGATGCGACGCGGCAGCGCGCCGTCGACGCGGATCGCCTCGGCCCGGCGCTCGTGCCCGGTGTAGTGCACGAGCGTCGCGGCCGTCGGCGCATAGCGTGCGAACCCCTCGGCTCGCAGGTAGCGGTCGACGTACCGCGCGCCCCGGCCGACGTGCGTCAGCGTGTACTCGGCGCCGTGCAGGTGGCGGCGGTCGCCGCGCCGGCGCAGGTAGCCCACGTCGTGCATCAGCGCGCAGATGATTCCCACGCTGTACAGCCGGGAGGACAGGCGCTCGCGCGTCGCGCGGCCGCGCTCGTAGCCGTCCATCAGCCGCGCCATGGCGAGCGTCACGTCCAGCACGTGCTGGACGTCGTGGAACTGCGTGTCGCAGCCGTGATAGGCGGGGTGGGCGCCGCCGTAGAGGCGGAGCGTGTGGTCGAAGGCGCGGCGGATCGGCCCCGTGCTCGTGTAGGGGTAGAGGCCGCGGTAGAGCCGAAGCACCTCGAAGCCGACCTCCGAAGCGTCTGTGGTGCGAATGCGGTTGGAAACGTCGTGGTCGTTGCGGCGCATCAGTGCCGGTGGGGCCTAGTCGCTCTTGTCGGGAGGCGTTAGGATGCGCAGCATGGGGCCGTGCATGCGGTGAACTTTGTCACGACCGGATGCGCGCGGGCGCAATTTCTTGTGCGCGCGAGACGCGGCCGGCGAGCGAGAGGGCCTTCGTGAGCAACCAGGCGCTGACCGGGGAGGAGCGCGCGCAGATCGAGGCGCGCATCGTGGCCCTGGAGACCGAGCACCACGACCTCGACGACGTGATCGCGCGCCTTGCGGCCGATCCGCTGCAGGACCAGCTGCAGTTGCGACGGATGAAGAAGAAGAAGCTGCTGCTGAAGGACCTGATCGCGCGCCTGCGCGACCGGCTCATTCCCGACATCATCGCTTGATCGCGCTCGTGCAACGGGTCGCCGGGGCGCGCGTCGCCTGCGGCGGTGAAGCGCTCGGCGCTGTCGGGCGCGGCGTGCTGGCGCTGGTCGGCGTCGAGCGCGGAGACACGGCGAGGGAGGCCGGGCGCCTCGCCGAGCGCGTGCTCGGCTACCGCATGTTCGCGGACGCCGCGGGCAGGATGAATCTCTCGCTTGCGGACGTCGGCGGGGGCCTGCTCGTGGTCCCGCAATTCACGTTGGCCGCGGACACCCGGAGCGGCACGCGAGCGGGCTTTTCGACCGCGGCCGCGCCCGAGGAGGGGCGCCGCCTGTTCGACCTCTTTGTCGCCGCCTGCCGCGCGCGCCATGGCGAGGTCGCCACGGGACGCTTCGGCGCCGACATGCAGGTCAGCCTCGTGAACGACGGGCCGGTGACCTTCTGGCTGCAGGCGTCTCCGCCGCCGTCGTCCTGAAGCGCGCCGGCGCGACGACCTCGAGCAGCTCGAGGTCCTTCGAGTGCCGGATCTCGCGGTGGCGGATGCCCGGCGGCTGGTAGAAGCAGGTGCCGGCGCGCATCGTCACGCGGCCCACGCCTTCGTACTCGAAGACCGCGCTGCCCTTCAGCACGTAGACGAACTGCACGTCGGTCTCGTGGCGGTGCCACTGGCCGTGCGGCGCCTTGCCAGGCCGGGCGCGGATCACGTGCGCGACGACCTTGCCGCGCGTCGCGCGCGCGATGCCGAGGTCGCGGTATTCGAAATAGTTGCGCAGGCCGCGCTTGACGAACTTCGAGCGCGCGCGATGGCTTACCCAGAATTTCGTTCTCATGGAGCCTCCCGGATTGCAACGCAACATCTTAGTGCAGGCTCGCGCCACCAGCCATTTCAAGGAGATAACGCGTCAGGATCTGTCAGGCCGAGACTTCCGACACGCCGCGCTCCCAAGGCCAGTCGCATGATGAATCGTGAATGTGCGGCGCGGCGGACTTGCTTCGAGCGCCGCGGAGACTCCCCTGGCCAGCGTCCCGGACCCGCGCAACATCCTGATCGTCGACGATGACGAGTCGACGCGCATGCTGCTGGGCCGCATCGTGTCGCAGGACCTCGGCGCGCGCGTCACGCTCGCCGGCACCTGCGAGGCGGCGCTGCAGCTCGCGGGCGAGCGCGCCTTCGACGTCATCCTGCTCGACCTGATGATGCCGGGGATCGGCGGTTTCGAGCTCCTGCGCCAGTTGCGCGAGTCGGGGCCGAACAAGGCCACGCCGATCCTCGTCGTCTCAGTCATGTCCAGCCACGAGACGATCGAGCGCTGCAGGCTGCTGGGCGCGACCGCGTTCGTGGCCAAGCCGATCGACCGGGAGGTCGTGAGCACGATGCTGAAGAGCGTGCTCTCGCCGCGCCGCGGCAGGGGGCCCGAAGGCCGGCGCTAGCGGTCCCGCGGTACCGGCAGGCGGAGCTTCTGCGGTAAGCTCCGCGGCATGTTCGAGCAGTTCATCGGCGTCAAGCCCGTGGAAGAGCGCCACCGCATCGACGCCCGCCGGCTCGCGGAATTCCTGCGCGGGAAGATCGAGGACTGGCGCGGCGAGCTCGCGATCGAGCAGTTCAAGGGCGGACAGTCCAATCCCACCTATCGCATCACCGCCGGCGGCCGGCGCTACGCGCTGCGGCGCAAGCCGCCGGGGAAGCTGCTGCCCTCCGCGCACGCGGTCGAGCGCGAGTACAAGGTCATCAAGGCGCTGCATGGCGTCGGCTTCCCCGTCGCGAAGCCCTGGGTGCTGTGCGAGGACGACTCCGTGATCGGCACGGCGTTCTACGTCATGGACTGCGTCGAGGGGCGCGTACTCTGGGACCAGGCGCTGCCCGGCATGTCGCGCGACGAGCGCGCCGCGATCTGGGACGAGCTCAATCGGGTGATCGCGCGGCTGCACGGGGTCGACTACAAGGCGGTCGGGCTGGAAGACTTCGGCAAGCCGGGGGACTACATCGCGCGGCAGGTCTCGCGCTGGAGCAAGCAGTACCGCGCCTCCGAGCTCGAGCGGATCGAGGAGATGGACCGGCTGATCGAGTGGCTGCCGGCGAACATTCCCGCGGGCGACGAAACCTCGGTGGTGCACGGCGACTACCGCCTCGACAACACGATCTTCCATCCGACCCAGGCGAGGATCCTCGCCGTGCTCGACTGGGAGCTCTCGACGCTGGGGCACCCGCTCGCCGATTTCGCCTACCACTGCATGAGCTGGCACATCGCACCGGGCAAGTTCCGCGGCATTGCGGGCCTCGACCACGCGGCGCTCGGCATCCCGAGCGAGCGGGAATACGTCGAGCGCTATTGCCGGCGCACGGGCCGCAAGGGCATCGACCCGTCGACTTGGGACTACTACATGGCCTACAACCTGTTCCGCATCGCCGCCATCACCCAGGGGATCGCCAAGCGCGTGGTCGACGGTACGGCCGCGAGCGAATACGCGCGCGACGCCGGGTCGCGCACCCGGCCGCTCGCCGAGCTCGGCTGGGCGCAGGTCGAGAGGATTCTGAAGAGAGCCGCCTAGGAGAGAGGTACACCATGGACTTCGAATACTCGCCGCGCGTCCAGGAGCTGCGCAAGAAGCTGATCGGCTTCATGGACGAGCACATCTATCCGAACGAGGCCAAGTACCACGCGCACGTTCGCGGGCCCAAGCGCTGGGAGCCGGTGCCGGTGATCGAGGAGCTGAAGCCGCTGGCGCGCAAGGCGGGACTGTGGAACCTGTTCCTGCCCCACTCGAAGCGCGCGCCGGAGGGGCTGTCGAACCTCGAGTACGCGCCGCTGTGCGAGATCATGGGGCGCGTGAGCTGGTCGTCGGAGGTATTCAACTGCTCGGCGCCCGACACCGGCAACATGGAGACGATCGAGCGCTACGGCACCGAGGAGCAGAAGACGAAGTGGCTCGAGCCGCTGCTGCGCGGCGAGATCCGCTCGGCGTTCCTGATGACCGAGCCGGCGGTCGCGAGCTCGGATGCGACCAACATCCAGATGCACATCAAGCGCGAGGGCGACCACTACGTCATCAACGGCCGCAAGTGGTGGTCCTCCGGCGCCGGCGACCCGCGCTGCAAGATCTACATCGTGATGGGCAAGACGAATCCGGACCACGCCTCGCGCCACAGCCAGCAGTCGATGATCCTCGTGCCCGCCGGCACGCCCGGCATCAACATCCTGCGGCACCTCGCCGTCTTCGGCTACGACGACGCGCCGCACGGGCACATGGAGATCGAGTTCAAGGACGTGCGCGTGCCGGCCTCGAACATCCTGCTCGGCGAGGGCCGCGGCTTCGAGATCGCGCAAGGCCGGCTCGGGCCCGGGCGCATCCACCACTGCATGCGCTCGATCGGCGTGGCCGAGCGCGCGCTGGAGAAGATGTGCAAGCGCGCAAGCAGCCGCGTCGCCTTCGGCCGGACGGTCGCGGAGCAAGGCGTGACGCGCGAGCGGATCGCCAACGCGCGCATCATGATCGACTCGGCGCGCTTCATGGTGCTGCACGCTGCCTGGAAGATGGACACCGTCGGCAACAAGGTCGCGCAGAAGGAGATCGCGATGATCAAGGTGCTTGCGCCGACCATGGCCTGCCAGGTCATCGACTGGGCGATGCAGGTGCATGGCGGCGGCGGCGTCTCGGACGACTTCGGCTTGGCCAACATGTACGCGCACCAGCGAACGCTCCGGTTCGCCGACGGGCCGGACGAGGTGCACCGCAACGCCATCGCCAAGCTCGAGCTCGCGGAGCAGACCTCGGTCGCCGAGGCGCTCGCCGGACGGAAAAGGTAGCGTGGACCTGAAAGGCAAGGTCGCCGTCGTCACCGGCGCGGCGAGCGGCATCGGGCGCGCGGCGGCGCTGCGCTTTGCGCAGGAGGGTGCGGCGGCCGTGGTTGTCGCGGACCTGAACGCGGAGGCGCTGCGGCCCGTCGCGAATGAGGTGAAGGGGCTCGCGGTCGCCTGCGACGTGAGCCGCGAGGGCGACGTGCAGAAGGTCGTTGCCGAAGCCGACAAGAAGTTCGGCCGCGTGGACGTCTACTTCTCCAACGCCGGCATCATTCATCGCGGCGGCCTCGAAGCGACGGACGCGGAGTGGGAACGCAACTGGAAGATCCACGTCATGGCGCACGTCTACGCGGCACGGGCGGTCGTGGACAAGATGGTCGCGCGCGGCGGCGGATACTTCCTCGTCACCGCGTCGGCCGCGGGGCTGCTCAACATCGTCGAATCGGTCACCTACGGCGTGACGAAGCACGGCGCGGTCGCGTTTGCCGAGTGGCTCGCGATCGCCTACGGCCGGCGGGGCCTGCGCGTGTCGTGCCTGTGCCCGCAAGCGGTGATCACCGGCATGTATCGCGGGGGCGGCGGCTCGGCGGGCGTGGACGGCGCGCTGACGGCCGAGCATGTCGCCGGCGAGATCGTGAAGGTCATGGCCGAGGAGCGATTCCTCGTGCTGCCGCATCCGACCGTCCTCAACTACATGCGCAACAAGACCGCCGACTACGATCGCTGGATCGGCGGCATGCAGAAGCTCTACGCCAAGCACCAGGGAGGTGCCCCATGATCAAGCTCTGCGGCTTCAGGATCAGCAATTACCACAACAAGGTCCTGATCGCGCTGCGCGAGAAGGGCATTCCCTTCGACGAAGACTGCGAGGTGCACCCGTCGCAGAAGGTCGAGTACCTCGAGAAGAGCCCGATGGGCAAGGTGCCCTACCTCGAGGTCGGCGGCACGCGACTGCGCGAGTCCGGCGTGATTCTGGAATACCTCGAGGACGCCTTTCCGCAGGTGCCGCTGCTGCCGAAGGACGCGCTCGAGCGCGCGAGGGTGCGCGAGCTCGTCGTCTTCCTCGAGCTGCACCTCGAGCTCGTGGCGCGTCGCCTGTACGGCGGGCTGTTCTTCGGCGGCAGCTTCTCGGACGAGACCAAGGCGCAGACGGAGAAGGACCTCGCCAAGGGCGTGCGCGCGCTGAAGGCCGTCGCGAAATTCGATCCGTTCATCGCCGGCCAGATGCTGACGATCGCCGACTGCGCGGCCTTCTGCCACCTGCCGATCGTGTCGCTGGTCACGAAGCGCGCCTTTGGCCGCGATTTCCTCGAGGACATTCCGGCGGTGAAGCCCTATCTCAGGATGCTCGGCGAGCGTCCCGCGTTCGCCCGGGTTCAGGAGGACCGCAAGGCGGCCACGGCCACGGCGCGCTAGTGGTCGAATTCGTCGACTACCTGCGCTTCGCGGTCACGCTGACCGCGGTCGTCGACCCGTTCCTCGCGGTCCCGTTGTTCCTGTCCGTCACGGCGTCCTGGACCGGCGCGCAGCGCGCCGCGCTTGCGCGCACGGTGGCGTTGACGGTATTCATCGTCCTCGCGGTGTCGGCCTTCTTCGGCGAGACGCTGCTGCAGGTGATCGGCGCGAGCCTGCCCGCGTTCCGCGTCGGCGGCGGGCTCGTGCTGCTGCTGATGTCGCTCGCGATGCTGAACGCGCAGGCCGGCGGCGTTCGCCAGTCGAAGGACGAGGCCGCCGAGCTCGAGGCGGGCGAGGCAACCGGCGTCGTGCCGCTCGCGATCCCGCTGCTCGCCGGCCCCGGGGCGATCAGCACGTCGATCATCGCCGCGGAAGGCGGTGGCATCGTGCATCGGCTGCTCGTCGCGGCCTGCATTGCCCTGGTGTGCCTCGTTTCCTGGATGGTGCTGCGCGCGGCGCATCGCGTGGCGGCGCGCATGGGCACGACGGGTTTGAACGTCGCGACGCGGATTCTCGGCCTGCTGCTCGCCGCCATGGCGGTGCAGACCATGGCAGTGGGGCTGAAGGTGCTGTTTCCGGGGCTGGCCTAGGCGCCGTCGTTCAGCTGCGCGCCATCCAGTCCGCGGCCTCTTTCCAGATCGTGTCCTTGACCCGCTCGCGGAAGTAGCCGAAATGCCCGATCGGCCCCGCGCCCAGCGCCGTAGGATCCACGCGCTCGACGCGGTGGGGCGCGTTTGGATAGAGGGCGAGGAACGCGTCGACCGAGGGCGCGGGCGCATAGCTGTCATCCTTGCTCACGACCGCTCGAATCGGCGCGCGGAACCTCGCGTAGGCCTCCTGCGCACCGAGCGCGCCCACGACATAGCCGGGATGCCGGCACCACCGTGCCCATTCGCGCGCGGCGCGGGCCGGCAGGTCTTCGCCCTGGCGCACGGCGCGCGCAGGCACGTATCCCATCAATCGCGAGACCGACGGCAGCACCAGGTGCGTCAGGAACCACATGCCGAGGCGCTTCGTGCCGCGCCAATGCTTCCAGTAGCCGCTCTGCGATCCGAAGGTCATCACGGCTGCGTAGCGCTCGTTGCCCGGCACGAGGCCGAACACCTGGCCGCCGAAGCTGTGTCCCACGCCGATCAGACGCGCGCCATGCGTCGCGCGCGCGAGGTAATCCAGGGCGCCGCCGATGTCCTTCTCCGCCCAGTCGCGCGTGTCGGCCTTGAAGCCGCGCAGCCCGCCGTGCCGTGAGCGGCCGATGCCGCGGTAGTCGAAGGTCAGCGCGGTGAAGCCGCGGTTTGCCAGGTAGGCCGCGAACTTGCCGTAATAATCCTGCCGCACGCCGGTCGCGGCCTGGATCAGCACGGCGCGGCGGTTGGAGTTGCTCGGTCGGTAGAGCGTGCCCGCGAGGCGGTAGCCGTCGCGCGCCGGGAATTCGACCGCGGTGCCGCTCACTTCGGCACGAGGCGGGGCCGGCCGTTCGCGTCGATCGCCACGTAGGTGAGCGTGGCCTCGGTCACCTTGACGACGCGCGCGTCGTCCGCGCGGCCGCGCTCGGCGAAGACCTCGACGTAGACGGTGATGGACGTGTTCCCGATGCGCACGACGTCGGCGTAGAGCGACAGGATGTCGCCGATCTGCACCGGCTGCTTGAAGATGAACTGGTTGACCGCCACGGTGGCGACCCGCCCGCGGGCGACGCGCCCGGCGACCGTTCCCCCGGCGACGTCGACCTGCGCCATGATCCACCCGCCGAAGATGTCGCCGTTGTGGTTGGCGTCGGCGGGCATGGGCACGACGCGAAGGGCGGGGATCTTCCCCGCCGGCAGCGCGAGGCCGGGCGGCTGGTGCGAGGCGCGGCCCGGACGCGACGTCACTTGCGCGTCGCGAGGTAGTGCAGGGGCCCGCCGCGGAATGGCGCGAATCCGGTGCCGAAGATGAGGCCGGCATCGATCAGCTCCGCGTCGGCGACGATGCCTTCGGCGAGCACGGCTTGCGCCTCGCGCAGGTAGGGCTCGAGCAGCGCGTCGGCGAGCTCGGGGCGGCGCGCGCCGGGGTCGCCCTTCACCGGCTTGCCATTCTCGTATCGATAGATGCCCTGCCCCGTCTTGCGGCCAAGCTGGCCGAGCGCCACCTTGTTGAGCAGGACGCGCGGCGCCTCGGCCTCGCCGCCCGCGCCCTTCTTCGCGAGCTCCTTGCCGGCGGCGAGGCAGATGTCGAGGCCCACCGTGTCGGCGAGCTCGATCGGCCCCATCGGCATGCCGAAGTCCTCCATCGCCGCGTCGAGGGTCTCGGGCTTGACGCCCTCGTCGAGCATGCGGAACGCGTTCTGCATGTAGGGGCCGAGCACGCGGTTGACGAGGAATCCGGGCGAGTCCTTGACCGGCAGCGGCAGCTTGTCGATCTGCCGCACGAAGCCCGCGGCGCGCGCCGCCATCTCGGGGCGCGTGCCGGCGCCCGACACGACCTCGACCAGCTGCAGCTGCGGCACGGGGTTGAAGAAGTGGATGCCCACCAGGCGCGATGGATCCTTGAACCCGGCCGCGATGTCGGCGAGCTTGAGGCTCGAGGTGTTGCTCGCGAGCACGGCACCGGGCTTTGCGACCGCCTCGAGCTTCGCGAACAGCTCGCGCTTGGCCTCGAGATTCTCGAAGATCGCCTCGATGACGACGTCGGCGTGGGCGGCGCCTGCGCCCGCGACGTCGGGAATCAGGCGGTCCATCGCGTCGCGGATTCGCCGCGCATCCTTCAGCCGCCGCTTGAACAGCTCCGCAGCGCGCTTGATGGCCGGCGCGATCCGCTCGGGCGCGGTGTCCTGCAGCGTGACGCGGATGCCGCGCATCGCGCACACGGCGGCGATGTCGCCGCCCATGACGCCCGCGCCGACGACATGCACGTGGCCCGCACGGAACTCGACGCCCTTGGCGAGGCTCTTCATGCGCTCCTGCAGGAAGAAGATGCGGATCAGGTTGCGCGTCGTCGGGTGGTTGAACAGCGTCGCGATGGAGCAGGTCGGATCGTCCTTCGCCGCGAACGGATCGCCGTCGTACTTCACCCAGGCGTCGAGGATCGCGTAGGGCGCCGGGTAGTGCTCGCGCCGCGCACGCTTCGCGACCTGCTTTCTCGCCTGGGCGGCGACGAAGCGCCGGCCGATGCCCAGCATCAGGCGGTCGGCCATGCCGAGCGTCCTGGGAGGCTTCGCCTCGAGCGTCACCAGGCGCGCCGTGTTCTCGAGCACGCGCAGCGGGACGGCCTCGCTCGCCAGGCCGATCTTCTTTGCGCGCCGCGCATCGACGGCGCGGCCGGTGAGAATCATGTCGAGCGCCGCCGCCGGGCCGATCAGCTTCGGCAGCCACTGCAGCCCGTGCCAGGACGGCCAGATACCGAGCATGACCTCGGGAAACGCGAACCGCGTCTTCGGATCGTCGAGCGCCACGCGATAGGTGCAGGCGAGCGCGAGCTCGAGCCCGCCGCCCATGCAGTAGCCGTTCACCATCGCGGTGGTGGGGAACGGCAGGTCGCGCAGCTTCTGCAGCGTGTCCCACCCGAGCCGGTTGAACGCGAACGCTTGCTCGGCGCTGGCGAAGCGCGTGAACTCCTTGACGTCGGCGCCGGCGATGAAGTTCTCCTTGGCCGAGCGGATGACGAGACCCCGCGGTTGCGCCGCGGCGACGGCATCGAGCGCGGCGCCGAGCTGCTCGAGCGCCTCGCGCGAGAACGTGTTCGTGGATTCGCCCTGCTTGTCGAAAGTGAGCCAGGCGAGTCCGTCGCGGTCCTTCTCCCAGCGCCAGTGCGTGAGCACCGAATCGGTCTTGGCGCGATCCATCAGGCGGCCTCCACCAGCATCGCGCCGCCCAGGCCGCCGCCGATGCAGATCGACGCCATGCCGCGCTTCGCCTTCTTGCGCTGCAGGAGCTTGAGCATGTGCAGCACGATGCGCGCGCCCGAGGCGCCGACCGGGTGGCCCAGCGCGACGGCGCCGCCGTCGACGTTGAGCCGCTCCGGGTCGAGCTCGCCCATCGCGCGGTCCAGTCCCAGCTGCTCCCTGCAGTAGCGCTCGTCCTTCCAGGCGGCGAGGCACCCGAGCACCTGCGCCGCGAATGCCTCGTTGATCTCCCAGTAGTCGAGATCGCCGAGCGCGAGGCCGTGGCGCTGCAGGATGGGCGTGGAGGCCTGCACCGGCCCGAGCCCCATCTGGGCGGGATCGAGCCCGGCCCACTGCGAGTCGACGATGCGCCCGAGCGGCGCGAGGCCGTGGCGCCGCACCGCGTCCTCCGAGGCCAGGACCAGCCAGGCGCCGCCGTCGGTGATCTGCGAGCTGTTGCCGGGCGTGACGTTGCCGTACTTGCGGTCGAAGAAGGGCTTGAGCTTCGCGAGCGCCTCGGGCGAGGCGTCTCGCCGAACCCCGTCGTCGAGCCCATAGGTGTTGCCCTTCGCGTCGTACAGGGCCTCGACCTCGCCGCCGCCGGCCTTGAGCGGCCCTTCGTCCTGCGCACGGGCCACGCGCTGGTGGCTGCGCACGGAATACGCGTCCATCTGCTCGCGCGTGATGCCGAAGCGGTAGGCGAGGTTCTCGGCCGTCTGGCCCATGAGCAGACCCACCATCGGGTCGGTCAGGCCCTTCATGATTCCGATCACGGGCGCGAGCAGCGCCTTGAACGGCATGCGCGCGAAAAGCGCCGCGCGCTGACCTGTGGTCTTCGCCGCCGCGAGGTCCGAAAACCAGCCCACCATGCGATCGTTGTAGAGCAGCGGCGCGCGCGAGAGCGCATCGACGCCGCCCGCCAGCACCAGGTGCGATCGCCCGGCGAGAATGTTGTTGATGCCCGAATCGAGCGCCTGCATGCCGCTCGCGCAGTTGCGCATCACCGTCCACCCCGGCACTTTCTCGCCGCAGCCCATGCGCAGCGCGGCCACGCGCCCGATGTTGACCTCGTCGACCGACGGGGCCGCGCAGCCGAGGATGACCTCGTCGAGGTCTTCAGGCGCGAATTTCTGCCGCGTCAGCAACGCGCGGCCCGCCTGCGTCGCGAGATCGCTCGCGGAGAACGGGCCGGGACGATTGCGCGACTTCAGGAACGGCGTGCGTGCACCGTCGATCACATGGACAGGGGCCCGGTTCATGTCAGGCGGCCCTGGCTCGAACGGGCTTTTCGTCGCCGAGCTTCTGCAGGCTCTCCGCCCGCCCGAAGTCCTGCGGGAAGTCGTCGACCATGATGACGCGCTTGCGCAGCGCCTCCTTCTTCTGCCATTGCGCGTGTTCCTCGGCGGTGATGACGCCGGCGTCGCGAGCGAGCTGCGCCGTGTCGACGCCCGGGTGGGGCGCGATCGCGCCCGATTTCACCGCCTCGCGGAACTTCTTCTCGATGGGCTCGCAGGCGACCGTGGCGAGGAACGCGGCCTCGAGCGCGCCGGTGGCGTCGGACTCGTCCTTGGGCAGGTAGATGCCGGCGGTCAGGCGATCGCGCGCCGCGCCGGGCTCCAGCGCGATCTTCGCGCACTCGCGATTGCGCGAGTCGAGGGGCGGCCGGAACGGCGCGCCGAGCGGAAAGATCGTCCAGCGCAGCAGCGTCGCCAGCGACTTCACGGGGAAATTGGACAGGATCTGGTCGATCGCCTGCTGCGCGCCGTAGAGCGCCCGCCGCACGGACCAGCGCACGAGCGGCAGGTCGGCCTGCACGCGTCCCTGGTCCTCGTAGCGCTTCAGCGTCGCGGAGGCGAGGTACATCATCGAGAGCACGTCGCCCAGTCGCCCGGAGATCTTTTCCTTGCGCTTCAGCGCACCGCCCATCGCCAGCATCGAGACGTCGGCGAGGAAAGCGAAGGCCGCGGACAAGCGCGTGATGTGACGGTAGTAATGTCGCGTTTCCGGGGCGGTGCGGATGGGCGCGGTGGCGAACGTCGAGCGCGTCAGCCCGTGCAGGAAGGCGCGCACGCCGTTGGAGAGCGTGTGGCCGACGTGCGCGGTGAAGGCCTCGTCGAACTCGCGAGAGGCGTCCTCGCCCGAGAGCTCCTTGGCCGCTCGCATCTCGCGCAGCACGTACGGATGGCAGCGGATCGCGCCCTGGCCGAAGACGATCAGCGTGCGGGTCAGGATGTTCGCGCCCTCAACCGTGATGCCGACCGGCAGCACCTGGTAGCCCCGGCCCACCCAGTTGTTGGGCCCCAGGCAGATGCCCTTGCCGCCGTGGATGTCCATGGCGTCGTTGACGCATGCGCGCGCGCCTTCGGTCATGTGGTACTTGGCGATCGCGGAAATGACCGAGGGCTTCTCGCCCTGGTCCACGGCGCCGGCCGTCATGACGCGCACGGCCTCCATCATGTAGGCGTTGGCCGCGATGCGACCGAGCGCCTCTTCGACGCCCTCGAGCTTGCCGATCGGCGTCCTGAACTGGCTGCGCACGCGCGCATAGGCGCCGGTCACGCGCGCCAGCGCCTTGGCGCCGCCCACCGACGAGGCCGGCAGCGAGATCGAGCGCCCGGCGGCGAGGCAGTTCATCAGCATCATCCAGCCCTTGCCCGCGTATTCGCGGCCGCCGATGATCCAGTCGATCGGAACGAACACGTCCTTGCCCCAGTTCGGCCCGTTCTGGAACGCGCCGTTCAGGGGCAGGTGGCGCCGGCCGATGTGCACGCCCGGCGTCGACGTCGGAATCAGCGCGCAGGTGATGCCCAGATCCTCCTGATCGCCCAGCAGGCGCTCGGGGTCGTAGAGCCTGAATGCCAGCCCGAGCAGCGTGGCCACGGGGCCGAGCGTGATGTAGCGCTTGTCCCAGGTCAGGCGCATGCCGAGCACTTCCTTGCCCTGCCAGATCCCCTTGCACACGACGCCGAAGTCCGGGATCGAGGCGGCGTCCGAGCCGGCCTCGGGGCTGGTCAGCGCGAAGCACGGGATCTCCTGTCCCTTGGCGAGGCGCGGCAGGTAATGGTTCTTCTGGTCCTCGGTGCCGTAGTGCAGGAGCAGCTCGGCGGGCCCGAGCGAGTTCGGCACCATCACGGTGACCGCGAGCGCATTGCAGCGCGACGAGAGCTTGGTCACCACCTCGGAATGCGCGAGCGCCGAGAAGCCCAGGCCGCCGTACTTCCTGGGGATGATCATGCCGAAGAAGCCCTGGTCCTTCAGGTACTGCCAGAGGTGCGGGGGCAGGTCGTAGCGTTCGTGCGTGACCTCCCAGTCGTCGGCCATCGCGCAGGCCTGCTCGACCGGGCCGTCGACGAAGGCCTGCTCCTCGGCGGAAAGCCGCGGCGCGGGCGTCGCGAGCAGCCGCTCCCAGTCGGGCCGGCCGGAGAAAAGGTCCGCATCCCACCAGACCGTGCCGGCATTGATCGCGTCCTTCTCGGTCTGCGACATGTCCGGCAGGATGCGGCGATAGATCGCGAGCACGGAATCGCTGATCAGCCGCCGGCGCAGCGCAGGGACGTTCAGCACCAGCGCGATCGCGAGGAATGCGGCGGCGAGCGCCGCGTCGGTCGCGGCGCCCAGGCCGAGGATCGTGGCCCAGCTCGCGCCCATGACGCCCGTCGCGGCGGTCCAGACGAAGATCGGGGCGCGCAGAAAGGCGAGCGCGGCGAGCGCGGCCAGCGTGGCGAACGCAAACGTGATCATGGCATCTCCTCCTTGGCCTGCCGGGTCAGGCAGCGATGCGCACCGCGTGCGCACCTGGCAGGGGCGCGAGCAGCCCCGCGGTCATGAACGCGGTGAGCCGGTCCTCGAGCACGCGCGCGTCGTAGCGGTCTTCGGGCTTGGCGCCGGCGATCAGCTGCACGGTGTCGGTGGCCGCGAGCGTGTAGGCCAGCGTGCCGAACATGAAGTGCATGCGCCAGACCAGCTCGTCCTTCGGCAGCTCGGGCAGGGCGCGCACGAACGCGGCCTTGAAGCGCTCCATCGCGGGTGCGTACATGCGCCCGATCAGCTGGCGGATCGCGCGGGCCGGCTCCGTATACGCGCGGCCGAGCAGCCGGGTGAAATTGCGGCCGCCGCCGCGCGTGTCCTCGATCATGCGCAGGCTCGCGCCCAGGAAGGCGCGGATGACGGTCTCGGCCGCGAGCGGCTTGCCGTCGGCGTCGGCTTCGAGGCGCTCGAGCTCGGCGAGGCGCGCCGCGTTCATCGGATCCAGGCGCCGCCGGAAGACCGCCTCGATCAGCGCATCCTTGGAGCCGAAGTGATAGTTGACCGCCGCGAGGTTGACGCCGGCGCGGGCCGTCAGCATGCGCATCGAGGCGCCTTCGAAGCCGTGTTGCATGAACAGCTCCTCGGCGGCGTCCAGGATGCGGGTCTGTGTCTCCTTGAAGGGCTTGATGGCGCGCAGGCTCATGTTCGGCTGTCCATTCAAACGAACGTTTGAATGATAGGAAAGGAGCCCCTTGTGCGTCAAGGGGTTCCGCGCCCCGGACTGAATTAGAATCCGCGCCTTCCCATGACGAGCCCCGCATCGCGCAGCACGGAAGGCCGGGCGCCGGCACGGTCGGCCGACTGGCGGGCCCTGGCAACCCTGCTGCCCTACCTGCTGGAGTACCGCTGGCGGGTGCTCGTCGCGCTGGTGTTCCTGGTCGCGGCCAAGCTCGCCAACGTCGCCGTGCCGCTCGTCATGAAGCAGGTCGTCGACCGGCTCGACCCCACGATCGCGGTGCTCGCGGTACCGGCGGCCCTGCTCGCGACCTACGGGCTGCTGCGCTTCTCGACCACGCTGTTCGCCGAGCTGCGCGACGTGGTGTTCGTGCGCGTCACCCAGCGGGCGATCCGGCGCGTCGCATTGGGCGTGTTCCGCCATTTGCACAGCCTCTCGCTGCGCTTCCACCTCGACCGGCAGACCGGCGGCATGACGCGCGACATCGAGCGCGGCACGCGCGGCATCTCGACGCTGCTGTCGTACCTGATCTTCTCGATCATCCCGGTGATCCTCGAGTTCGGGCTGGTGGCCGCGGTGCTGCTGGCGAAATTCGACTGGCGCTTCGCCGCGATCACGTTCGGCGCGGTGGCCGTATACCTGACGTTCACGTTCGCGGTGTCGGAGTGGCGCATCGAGATCCGCAAGCGCGCCAACGAGCTCGACTCCCGGGCCAACACGCGCGCGATCGACAGCCTGCTCAATTACGAGACGGTCAAGTACTTCGGCAACGAGGAGTTCGAGGCCGGGCGCTACGACGACAGCCTGCGCCGCTACGAGAACGCCGCGACGACGAGCGAAGCCTCGCTCGGGCTGCTCAACATCGGCCAGAGCCTGATCATCGCCGGGGCGGTGACGGCGCTCATGTACCTGGCCGCGCAGGGCGTCGCGCAGCGCGGGCTGTCGATCGGCGATCTCGTGCTCGTCAACGGCCTGCTGATCCAGCTCTATATCCCGCTCAACTTCCTCGGCATGGTCTATCGCGAGATCAAGCAGTCGCTCGCCGACATGGACCGGATGTTCCGCCTGCTCGGCGAGAACCTGGAGGTGCGCGACCGCCCCGGCGCGACGGACCTCGCCGCCGGGCCGGCGCATGTCGAGTTCCGCGACGTCGATTTTTCCTACGAGCCCGCGCGCCAGATCCTGAGCGGCGTCAGCTTCGAGATCCCCGCGGGGCGGCGCGTGGCCGTGGTCGGGCACTCCGGCTCGGGCAAGTCGACGCTCGCGCGGCTGCTGTACCGCTTCTACGACGTCGGCGCGGGCGCGATCCGCGTGAACGGCGTCGACATCCGCGACACCACGCAGCGCAGCCTGCGCGCGGCGATCGGCATCGTGCCGCAGGACACGGTGCTGTTCAACGACACCATCCTCTACAACATCCGCTACGGCCGCCCCGCGGCAAGCGAGTCCGATGTCGTGGCCGCCGCGCGCGCCGCCCACATCCACGACTTCATCGAGAGCCTGCCGCAGAAGTACCAAAGCGCCGTCGGCGAGCGCGGCCTCAAGCTCTCGGGCGGCGAGAAGCAGCGCGTCGCCATCGCGCGCGCGATCCTGAAGGACCCGGCGATCCTGATCTTCGACGAGGCGACCTCGGCGCTCGACTCCAAGGCCGAGCGCGCCATCCAGGCCGAGCTCGAGCGCATCGCTCGCGGCCGCACCACGCTGGTGATCGCCCACCGGCTCTCGACGGTCATGGACGCCGACCAGATCCTGGTGCTCGATCACGGACGCATCATCGAGCGCGGGACGCACGGCGAGCTCCTCGCCGCCCAGGGCGAGTACGCCCGCATGTGGGCCCTTCAGCGCGAGGCGGCCCGTGCCGAAGAAGTGCTGGAGCGGGCAAAGGCGGCCTGAGGGGCGGGATCCGCCCCCACGGCCAGGCCTGCAAGACTTCACGCCGTTTCTAGATCAGGCTCGCTAGCGCCTTATTTTTGCTTGCATTTCGAATTACCCGGCTATAGACTGGCTCAAAACGACGCTGGGAACCGCCAACGTGCGCTCAGGGGAACGCAGGCTTCACTCGCTCGAGAAGATCGTCGCGATCGGCGCGCTCGCCGCGGTGCTGTTCGTCACCGTGGGCTTCGCGCGCGCCGACGGCGGCCCGCGGCTGCGCTCGGCCGCCGCGCTGGTGCAGGACGCCGAGACCGGCGAGACGCTCTACGAGAAGAACAGCGAGACGATCCTTCCTATCGCGTCCATCACCAAGCTGATGACCGCGATCGTCGTGCTCGAGCGCGGGCTCGACCTGGACGCGTCCGTCGCCGTCAGCAGCGACGACCTCCGGGCCACGCACAGCTCGCGCTCGCGCGGGCGCCTGCGGGCCGGCTCCGTACTGACGCGAAACGAACTGATGCTGCTGATGCTGATGTCGTCGGAGAATCGCGCCGCGGCCGCGCTCGCGCGCACCTACCCGGGCGGCACCGACGCCTTCGTCGCCGCCATGAACGAGGAAGCCACCCGCCTCGGTCTGTTCGACACGCGCTTCGCGGACCCCACGGGGCTGTCGCCCGACAACGTCTCGAGCGCCCAGGACCTGGCCAAGCTCGTGCGCGCGGCGCACGGCTACCCGAAGATCCGCGAATATTCCACCACCCCGAGCGCGCTGGTGCGCGCGCGGGGGGGCACGGTGGGCTACCGGAACACCAACAGCCTGGTGCGAAACGAGAACTGGGACATCGAGCTCTCGAAGACGGGCTACATCAGCCAGGCGGGGCGATGCCTGGTGATGCACGTGCGCCTCGCGTCGCGCGAGCTGGTGGTGATCCTGCTCGATTCCTGGGGCAAGTACACGCGAATCGCCGACGCCCGGCGCATCCGCAAGTGGCTCGAATCCAGCGCCGCGCACGAGCCCAACGGCTAGGGCGCACCCGGTTCTACGGCGCCGTCGTTCCCGCGGACAGCTTCCGCGAGGATGTCATCGAGGGGTTGTCGCAGCCACAGAAGTCCCTGCCGCCGAAGTACTTCTATGATGCGCAGGGCTCGCGGCTGTTCGACCGCATCTGCCGGCTGCCCGAGTACTACCCGACGCGCGCCGAGCTGGCGCTGACGCGCCGCCACGCGCGCGACATTGCGCGCTTCGCCGGCCAGGGCTGCGAGCTGATCGAGTACGGCAGCGGGGAAAGCCTGAAGACGCGGCTGCTGCTGCGCTCGCTGCGCCCGTCCGTGTACGTGCCCGTGGACATCTCGCGGTCCGCGCTGGAGGGCGCCGCGCGACGGCTGTCGAGCGAGTTTCCCCGGCTGCACATCTTCGCGGTCGTCGGCGACTTCTCGCAGCCGCTGCGCCTGCCGGTGTTCCGCGAGCGAGCGGGCCGGCGGCGCGTCGTCTACTTTCCCGGCTCGACGATCGGCAACCTGAGCACGCAGGAGGCGCGGGCGTTCCTCGCGATGAGCCGCGCGCAAGTCGGCGCGAGCGGCGCGATGCTGATCGGCGTCGACCTGAAGAAGGACGCCAACGTGCTGCACGGCGCGTACAACGACTCGCGCGGCGTCACCGCCCGGTTCAACCTCAACGTGCTGGCGCGCATCAACCGCGAGCTCGGCGCCGACTTCGACCTGCGGCGGTTCCGGCACTATGCCTTCTACAACGCGCCGCTCGCGCGCGTGGAGATGCACCTGGTCTCGCTCGCGCGCCAGGCCGTGCGCCTCGGGCGGCACCGGTTCGAGTTCGAGCGCGGCGAGACGATCCACACCGAGAACTCCTGCAAGTATTCGGTCGAGGAGTTCCGGGCGCTCGCCGCGCAGTCCGGCTTCCGCGGCGCCAAGCTCTGGCTCGACCGCCACGGGCTGTTCTCGCTGCACGGCCTGCAGGCCGACTAGCTACGGTCTCCCGGGGCGCAGCGCGGGCGGCCGCGCCGAGCGGATCGCGCGCAGCACGTTGTCGATCGTGCGCAGCTGCATCCTGCGCACCGGCGAGGGCGGGCTCTTCTCGTCCGGGATCTCCGTCCCGAAGCCCGGCTCGTCGACGACCACGCTGCCGAACTTGTTCTCCACGACGATCGCGGTCTTCGCGCCGGCGTTCTCCGGCTCCAGCAGCACGACGCGCGCGGACGCATCCACCATCTTGCCGTCCTGCTCGTGGCGCTCGCTGACCTCGCCTTCGAAGTGCGTGCCGCGGATGCCGATCGTGGCCACGATGACGCCGACCTGGACGTTCTGCCTCTGCCGGTGCGCGATGAGCCCGCTGACGTAGCGGAATGCGCCCTTCAGGACGCGGGAGAAGAAGGCCTCCTCGCCGCTGCCCGCGCCGTGCGAGTAGCGCGACACCTCGAATTCGGAATTCGGCCCCAGCGTGAAGCGCGACTGGTCGCTGAAGTCGATCTCGAGGACCGTCCCGGCGCCCGTGCGGATCCGCTCGCCCGCGAACACCGGATCGCCCGCGGCGAGCTTGCGCGGGGCGCCGCCTGTCGCCTGCGCCAGCCCCAGCTGGTCGCCGCTCAGGCGCGCCACGTGGCCGATGGGGGGCGCCGCCGCGGCTGCGAGCGCCGGCACCAGCAGCAATCCCAGAAGCAGCAGCTTCATGCCAAGATTATCCACGAATGCGAAGCCCGCACCACAAGATCTCGATCCTGGCGTCGGTGACGGCCTGCGGCACGGCGGTGCTCATCCTGGAGATCGTCGCCACCCGCGTGCTGGCGCCGTATTTCGGCAATTCCATCTTCACGATCTCGAGCGTGATCGGCGTGGTGCTCGCCGCGCTCGGCCTGGGCTACTACGCGGGCGGCGTGCTGGCCGACCGGCGGCCGTCCGAGCGCTGGTTCTTCGCCGTGATCGCGGCCGCGGGCCTCGCGGTGCTGCTGCTGCAGCTCCTGAACGCCGTCGTGCTGCCGCGGGTCGCGTACCGGCTGTCCCTGGTCGACGGCCCGCTGCTCGTCTCGGCGCTGATGTTCTTCCCGCCCGCGTTCTTCCTGGCGATGCTGTCGCCGTTCGCAATCGCGCTGCTGCACGCGCGCGCGGCGGGCGCGCCCGTGGGCACGGTGTCGGGCCAGGTGTTCTTCTGGTCGACGCTCGGCAGCATCGTCGGAAGCCTGGCCACCGGGTTCGTGCTGGTCCCGCGGTTCGGGGTCAGCGGCATCGTCATCGGCGTGGGCTGCGGGCTGGCGCTGATCGGGAGCGCGGGACTCGTCCTGTCGCGGGCCCGGGCCGGCGCCGCGGCGCTCGCGCTCGCCGGATTGGCGGGCGGCGGCGCGCTGTGGCACCTCGGCCTGCCCGAGCGCGCCGGCACGGTGTACGCCGCGGACGGCGTCTACGATCGAATCGTCATACGCGACATCCGTTACCGCGGCAGGGTCGCCCGCGTGCTCTGGCAGGACCTCGGCGTCAGCGGCGGGCAGTTCCTCGACGACGGCCGCATGGCGTTCGCCTACACCAAGTACTACGAGCTGTATCGCCTGTTCACGCCGGAATTGAAGTCCGCGCTCGCGATCGGCGGCGGCGCGTACACCGTGCCCCGGGCGCTCCTGCGCACGTCGCCGCGCGCGATCGTCGACG
>Ga0335085_10004634_pt1 | contig 22639 bp, 20 predicted proteins | sample Lox_Sample_45_FD_206712 | JGI IMG/M metagenome (GOLD analysis project Ga0335085, IMG submission 206712) | Soil microbial communities from Loxahatchee National Wildlife Refuge, Florida, United States - Lox_Sample_4.5 | ecosystem: Environmental > Terrestrial > Soil > Wetlands | place: USA...
CTGTTTGGTCGCGTCCCAAGGCGCGCGATAAGGCAGGGTGGATGCGATCCAACCATCCTGGTACATAGCTCGAAGGCCCATCATTTCAAAGTACTGTGTGGTGTGTTTGGACGGCGCGGATGCATTCGCCTTGTCGAAGGTGTAGGCCATGCTTACACCTTCAATCGGTGTTTGAGCAATGCCGTTCAGCGTCTGCGGCGCCGGAATGCCGGTTGCCTCAAGGATGGTTGGCACAATATCAATCACGTGATGGAACTGGTTGCGGATGCCACCAGGGTCGCTGATGTGCCCTGTCCAAGCGATCGCCACGCCGTTACGTGTTCCGCCGAAATATGACGGAACTTGTTTGGTCCACTTGAAGGGCGTGTTCATCGCCCAGGTCCAGCCCACAGCCATGTGCGGGAATGTCTTGTCTGATCCCCACACGTCGTAGTATTTCTGCAGTTGTGCCTGGACGGGCACCTCAACGCCGTTGAAGAAGGTCATTTCATTCGGCGTACCCACCGGAGAACCTTCAGCGCTGCCGCCATTATCACCACTGATGTAGATGATGAGGGTGTTGTCGAGCTTGCCTAGGTCGTCCACGGCCTGGATGACACGGCCGATTTCGTAATCGGTGTAGGCCAGGTACGCGGCATAGACCTCCATCTGGCGTTCGAAGAGCTTCTGCTCGCCGGGAGACAGAGCATCCCATCTCTTCAGAAGATCGTCGGGCCACGGAGTCAACTGGGCGTCCTGCGGAATCACTCCCAACCTCTTCTGGTTGGCAAAGATCTCCTCGCGCAGGTTGTTCCAGCCCATGTGGAACTTGCCCTTGAACTTGTCGCTCCACTCCTGTGTTGGCTGGTGCGGAGCATGTGTGCCGCCGGGCGCGTAGTAAAGGAAGAAAGGCTTCTTGGGATCAATGGAGTTGATCTGGTTGAGGTATGCGATCGCGTCATCCGCCATATCGGTCGTCAGGTTATAGCCCGGCTTGCCAAGATAGGGATAGACACGCGTGGTGTTGCGATACAGATCAGGCTGCCATTGGTTGGTTTCGCCGCCGACGAACCCATAGAAGTAATCGAAACCCATCCCAATCGGCCACTGATCGAATGGCCCAACCTGGCTTGTCTGGAAAGAGGGGGTATTGTGGTTCTTCCCGAACCACGACGTTGCATAGCCGTTCTGTTTAAGGATCTCGCCGAGAGTGGATCGATCTCTGGTGATCACACTGTCATAGCCGGGATATCCGGTTGCCATCTCGCTGATGACCCCGAAGCCAGCGGAATGATGGTTGCGGCCGGTGATCAGGGCCGCGCGCGTTGGCGAGCAGAGCGCAGTTGTATGAAATTGGGTGTAACGAAGCCCCATCTTCGCAATCCGATCGAGGGCAGGAGTTGGAATTACGCCGCCGAAGGTGCTGGGAGCTCCATAGCCGACATCGTCGGTGATGATGAGCAGGACATTCGGAGCGTTCGCAGGTGGGACGATCTGCGGCTGCCAGTATGGCTTTGAGTCGGTGGCATCACGCTTGATGATGCCGCCAAATTTGCCCGGAGGATTGGGAAGCTGTCGCCAGTTAATCGTGCTCGTGGCGTTTGGCGCTCCGGGGACCCCCGTCGTCTGCTGCCCCACTGCGGGGGCTGACGCAACCAGCAGCGCCCCCACGAAAATCTGCAGTTGCTTCGACAAACTTTGGTCCGGCATGGCCATTGAACAGTCCTCCCAGTCTCCAGAATTCGAGTCTTCGGCTGTCGCCTCGGCAAAAGCCTGACTCCGAGGTGATGCTAGGCTTGACCAAAGGGCCAAACAACTAGGCAAATGCCTATGTGGTTGGAGCCTCGCTGCAACCAAGGCAGCACTGTACCCAATCAAGGGCTTGAGTGCTGTGAGTCGGTTCTTGTGATCAGGCGTTCGTCTCGGGGGTGTGCCGCAGGTCGTGTCCCAGCGAGTAGTTCAAAAATGTTCGAATCAAGGCGATTGCGGCCAGTTGCCCGATCTCGGTCCACGTCGGGCTGATCGCGCTTTTCAGGATGTCCGCCGCTAGCAGGAACTCCAGCGCGAGGACCAGCCAGCCCGCAAACCTTCGGAAGACCACCAGTGGTTCGATGGTCCTCTTGGTCTTGACTAGCTCCATGAGAGGAGACCCAATCGCTTGCGCCGCCCCGACTACGATCACCACTACCGCAATTAACTCACTGAATTCTGCGACCACGGCAGCAATGCTTTTGACGTGTTCTAGCATCTCGTCTCACCTCTTCTTGCACTGCAGTCACTTTCGGGGGGCTTCCATGCTGAGCACCAGCCGAAACGCACTTGATTACCAATCCGCACTCAGTCATCGCTCGGCAACATGCCTTATTGGGGTCTCCCAAGCCAGGAATACTGCCACGCGGCCGACACGTTCTGATAATTGCCGCCATATCTGATGTGGACGCCATCGCTGTAGCTGAACTTCAGTGACTGGTGTTTGCTGATGGGGACGGCAAAAGTTGCTCCCAGACGGGAGTTCGCCAGCCGACTCTCCGGGTTTTCCACTCCGTTCACACTGGTGGTCCCCCCAAACCAAAAATTGCCGTCGAGGGAAAACCACATTAAAGACTTGGAAAAGTCATAGCTCAGGTGCCCTTCGAGGGCGCCAATTGGCTTTTGCGATTGTGTCTCGTTCCCCGGAGATTTGACGTTTTGCGACAAAAACTCCTGATTTGTAGTGAAGAACCATACTCCGAAGTACCCGTCAACCACCCAGTTGCGCCAGCGTTGGGAATAGCCGAATTCTGGCTTGAAGGACCAGCGGTTGGCGCCCCAGTTGATCGCCGTCGCCGGATCGTATTGTCCGGTAGGAGCAATTACCTTCAGACTCGCGCCCAACAAGACCTTTTGTTTCCACTCGCGAAACTTCTGCGGCGGCATGGCCGGGCCGCCCTTCAGGTTTATAGAAAAGCGAAAGGTGGAGTCGACAAGACCGGAGCGGTATGAGTGCGGCTCCACGCCGGGCACCGTCCCCTGGAAGTTTCCGAAGCCGTAAGGCAACGAGGCGACGATGTTGGCCGAATGGCCAAAGAAGTTGAGCGCATGGTAGTAGCTGAACGTAGTTATGCTGTATGTCCCGGTCGCACCACTATCTGGAACTAATCCGTATTGAAGACTGCCATCGTAGAAAGAGTAGGTCAGAGTGATGGCATTTGCGTGCAGCGGAGTAATGAGATAGGCGCGGGGTGCAAGTTCCTGCGCAGCGAGCGTTTGCAGCGAAAACAGTGCGATCACGGCCGCCCACCCGAGCTTAACGAGAGTGCGCATCTTGGATCACGGCCCAACGTTCAGTGTGCGAGCAGCAAGCACCGCGACACAGGCTCCATGCTTAAGGCACGGGACTGCCATGTTCCCGACAGTAAAGATCAGAACGACTGTGCTAAAAACAGTTTGAATGGTCATAGCCTGTTCCCTTTCAGGTCAGACGCGGCATCGCGCGAGACAATCAGGCTCGATTCCTTAGTGCCTCCCAGTAAATCCCATATCTGATATGTGCTGTCAGGCAAAACAGCCACGATGGATGTCTGCCGACGTCCTACAACGCAGATCTGAAGACCCCGCAGCCTATGGCGTGCTTTTGCTGCATGTCCACAAAGCGTTCTCGACTAACGGAGCCGGGTGACGTCTCCAGTGTCAAGAGAGTAATAAGCCTCAATGACCGTTAACTTTCCTTCTGCAGCACTCTTTCTGAGCAGTTCGCTCTTGGCTAGAATTTCCTGGGCAACTCTGTGTACATGGTCACGAATGGCAAGATCGAGACTTTCTGGTTTTGAGGAATCCATCTTGGAACACGAAGCAACGATGGGGCTTATGACCGCATCGAGATTAGCTGATTCGCTCTTTCCCGCTGAACAGGCAGCCGTGACCGCACCGCAGCGTTGATGTCCCATGACCACAATTACTGTTGAACCGAGGTGCTCGACTGCGTATTCAAGGCTTCCAATCGATATGGGATCGTCATCCTCCCCCGCAGAGCGCACAACGAACAGATCACCCAAGCCTGCGTCGAACACCAGTTCCGGAGGGACGCGACTGTCCGAGCAACTCAGCACTGCAACCTGAGGATGTTGCGTATTGGTGAGAGTCTTCCGTTCAGACCTCAGGTCGCGCGGCGTCGCTTTTCCGGCGACAAATCGATGATTGCCGACGGCCAGTTGATTCCATATCTGATCGGTTAAATCCCCTTGCCGTTGCTGGGCTGCCAGGAAAGCACCAATGAGAAAGAAGAGCGCGATACAGCTACAACGGGGCAAAGCTCGAAACATAAATTCTCCTCATCGGCGTCAAAGTCCATTGCTCTTGCGCTCGAAAGATCAGCCGAAGGGACCGGACCTGATGACAATGCTTCCGAACATCAGAAAACCAAGAATGGCAATGATGGAGGCCACGGTGAAGCTTAGGTCCCACGGTTTATAAGGCTGATCTTTCCTTAAATTCTTTACGTAATTCCAGTGTTGAATGCAGGCGACGACCACCACGAACGTTCCCAGGCCGGTAAGTAAAAGGCCTACATTGCGCGGCGCATTGGGCTGCAGAACCGGCACCTTACTTTCCTCGTCAACCACCTGCAGGAACTTGTAAATGGTGAAGCCGAAGCTGATCATGGAAAGAGCGGTGCGGACCCAAGCCATGAGTGTGCGCTCGGCCGCAAGCTTGTTACGGTCGAGAGCCAGCGTATCGACCAATTTCAGTTCTGGTTCCGGCATCTTCTTTTTCCCTCTTCCGTAAGCCGGCTTCCTTGCACATCAGTTCGCGTCGCACGACTACGGGTTCGGCTTCAGTCAGTTCGACTTCATATCCTTGGTGAGCATCGCGCGCGACAACATCCCGCCAGAAATACTCCGGGCTTTGAACCCGTTCTGCAACAGAACGCGCGTTGCGTAGTAAGCCCGCTGCGCGGAGCGGCAGATGACATGAATCTCGCGGTCACGCGGCAATTCTCCCAGCCGCGAACGCAACTGACCCATCGGGATGTTGACCGCGCCCTGCACGCTTTCGACCACCAATTCCACCGGCTCCCGAACATCCAACAGCAGTGCGCCATTGGGAGAGTCCCAGTGAGTGACTGGCATATCGCCGTGGAGAACATCGGCGGCAATCATTCCCGCGAAGTTAACCGGGTCCTTCGCGCTGCCAAACTGCGGTGCGTAGCAAAGCTCGGATTCTTCGAGGTCATAAATTGTGGCGTTCATCTGGATGGCTACGGCCAATGCGCTGATGCGCTTGTCCACCGCAGCTCCGTCGACGCCGAGCGCCTGCGCTCCGAGGACTTTCCCGTTGGATTTTCTGAAAAGAAACTTCATCGCGATGGGTTTGGCGCCTGGGTAGTACCCAGCGTGTGAATTCGGGAAGAGATAAATCTTCTCGTAATCCTTGTCTCCAAGCCGCTTGAGCGTTTTTTCACTGACACCCGTCCAGGCAGCTGCACCACCAAACAAACCAATGATCGACGTGCCCTGGCTGCCACGGAAACGGGAGTCGCGTCCAGCGATGACGTCGGCTGCAATCCGGCCTTGCCGGTTCGCGGGCCCAGCCAGAGCGATCAGGCTCCACTGGCCAGTCCCGAAGTCCTTGACCTCAATGGCGTCGCCCACGGCAAAAATGTCTGGATCGCTAGTGCGCATATGCTCGTCAACGCGGATGCCGCCTCGCTCACCGATTTCAAGTCCGGCTGTCTTGGCCAGCGCTGTGTCGGGTTTCACACCGAGGGCGAGGATAACGACATCGGCCGGATACTTCTTGCCGGATTTTGTCTGCACCTCAAGCGCGCCGCCATCCACTTGTTTGAATTCCGCAACGCCATCATTGAGAGCCAGGTGCACTCCATTCGCCGTTAGGTGACCTTCGACAAGATTGGCCATCTCACGGTCCATGGGGGCTAGCACCTGGTCTAGCATCTCGACCAGAGTTACATCGAACCCGAGATGGACCAGGTTCTCCGCCATCTCAAGACCGATAAATCCACCGCCAACAACCACTGCGTGGCGCGTGGGCTTGACCATCTGTATCCCTGAGTAGTTGAACATCCCGGTCAGGAACGTCGTGCCTCCCTCTACCCACTCGCGAATCGTGTGCGCGTCGGGGACGGTTCTGACATGAAAAATCCCCGGCAGATCGATGCCGGGCAACGGCGGACGTACGGAAGGCGCCCCGGGTGAGAGCACCAGCTTGTCGTAAGACTCAGTCGTGACCTCGCCGGTCTTGACATTACGCAGGTCAACCGTTTTCTTCTTCGGCGAGATGGAGATTGCCTCGCAGTTTGTCCTCGTGTCGATCGCGAAGTGGGTTTGGAAAAGCTGTTCGCTGGCGACCAGAAGGCTCGATTCTTTGGGAATCACGCCGCCCACGTGATAAGGCAGTCCGCAGTTCGCATACGAGACGTATGGACCGCGTTCCACCATAAGGATTTCGGCTTTCTCGTCCAGCCTGCGCAGACGTGCCGCGCACGAAGCCCCACCGGCAACTCCACCAACAATAATGACTTTCATGATTCAGCTCCTTTTACCAGTTCACCCTGGGCGGGATTCTTCAAGCGCGCTAGACCTGCTCCATGCCTTTGGGAAGTACCATCCGCTCCGGCGTAAGCTTCTTGCTCCACGGGCAACCCGAGTTCTTCCAGCCGTCCTTCAAGGGCTGGGCCTGAGCCACACTCTCAGAGTCCGCATTCACATCGCCCTCCATGCCATCCACGATGTTGTAAACATGCTTGAATCCAGCTTGGGCCAACATATTGACGGCGATGGCACTGCGCCCACCCGAGCGACACATCAGCATGAGAGTGTCATCTTTCTTGGCTACCTCGCTGCAGCGAGCGGCAAAATCCGCAAGTGGCTTCATCGGGAACTTCTCCTCCTTGGAATCCCACTCGTAAATCTGAATGGCGACCGGGATCTTCCACGCCATGGTGGGATGCCCTACGAAGAGATATTCCTCTGGTGTGCGGACGTCGATGATCTTGACTTTGTCGGGCTCGGTCTTCCATTGCTCGTACGCCTCTTTGGCCGTCAGGTAGAGCCCCAGCGTCGTCTGTTTGCCTTTAGGGAGCTTGGCGATCTGACTTGCAGATAGTTCGGTCATGACAAAACTCCTTCGATTCTCCATACGAGTTCTTCGCAATCAGTTTGGTGTTTGCTGGACTACGCGCGAATGTTGTCTATTTCACCAGCGGGATCTCCGAGGCCAGCTGCAGATCGATCAGCAAAGTAATGCGACGATCCAGCTGGAAGAACAATGCGGTCTGCTTTCCTGTGAGAACCTTCCGAAACTTGGGAATCCATTGTTGACGTAAAGTGGCCGCTTGCTGGTCCAGGGCGGCCGTACGCTTCAGAAGATCGTCAGCCTGAGCATCCGTCATCGTGTCATAGGTCTTCGCATATTCCTTAATGAGGGCGTAGCGAGCGTCACCCAGCTTCGTGGTTTCCTGGCTGTAGGCGTCATACACCGGCCAAAATTTCTCCGCCTGCGCGTCGGTTAACTTCATATTTGCCGCGATGACTTGCTTCTTGTTTGAGCGCAGGTCGGCTCGCAGCAACTCTACGTCTTTGTCGATCTCCTGATCGCTGACTTTTGCGCCCGAACTGGCAGCCGCAGGCTGTTGAGCCGCCGCAACTTGGATGAAACAGAGCGACGTCCCCAGTAGAAATGCTATGACCAAATTCTTCATCGTTTTCTCCCGTCTAGTTTTGGGTACAGAATGTGACCTACGACACCCCTTTGAGGCTCGATGACGTCATGCCCGGGTGACACTGGTTTCGAGATAACGCTAGACTTGAGCCGATGTCGGTACAACTAGGCAAATGCCTAATCGACTCCGAGCTGCGCTAACTGGAGAACCTGGATGTTGTTGATCTGTCGGACGTGTTGGGAAACGAACAGAGTGTGCAGAACCACGGCCAGCGAGAAATTCGTATTGATATGAGCTCGACCCGGTATTGCGAATCTCCTGAAAAACTCGGAAATACGGGATTATCGCGCAGGGCACGTTCAGCGACGTGTAGGATGTTATTTGAAAAACAGCAATACGTTCCGCATTTCGCTGTCAGCTGGGCACCTGGCAAAACACGGCATACGAGAACGACATCGCCGCACAAAATCTGGCCTCTTGCATGTTCGGTGCCAGGCTGCAATTCTTCCGATTCAACAAGACCACAGCGACCGTTAACGTCGCTCCTTTACCGGCGATTTCCGAACCGGTCGCATGAATTTCAATACAAGCGAGACCTATCACCCAAGATTAGGGTCACCTTGTCGTGGAATGTCTCGTTCTATGGGAGTTGGGACAACCGGCCCCCGCTTGTCTGTCCGGCGGCGACTACGTCTTCAGTTCGGGATTCAGCTTGACGTTTGGCTGGCAACAAGTGATTAAGGGATCACTCTTCATGCTTCAGCCACGCTGGCAACTCACTGTTTGACGCTCTCCAGAACCTTGGCCTCGGCCGGTGAAGGAGGCTCAGCGCGCCCGCCTAGATACTTGGCCAGGAAGTTTTCCGCAGCCGCATTAAAGGCCATGTTGTTCAGTGGCCGCGCAAAGCCGTGCCCCTCGTCAGGGAACACGTAGTACTCGACGGTCCTGTCGTTCCTGCGCATGGCGGCCACAATCTGGTCGCTCTCCGCCTTGTTCACCCTTGGGTCGTTGGTGCCCTGTCCAATCAGCAGCGGGGTCTTAATCTCGTTGGCTCTAAACAGCGGCGATTGTGCGTTGAGCATCTCCTCGGAGTCGCCCACGCGTTTGAGGAACGTGGAAATTGTGGTCGACCAGTAGGGCGGAATCGTCTTAAGTAGCGTGTTCAGGTCCGACGGTCCGGCGATATCGACTCCGCAGGCAAACGCATCGCGGGAAAAGGCAACGCCCGCTAGCGTTGCGTAGCCGCCGTAGCTGACTCCCATGATGCATACCTTGTTCGCGTCGGCCACGCCCTCCTTCACTGCCCAATCCTTTCCGTCAAGCAGATCTGTGCGCATGGCTCCTGCCCAGTGCCGATCTCCGGCATTAACATATTGTTTGCCGTAGCCAGTAGATCCGCGGAAATTGACCTGCAATACGGCGTAGCCGCGGTTCGCCAGCCATTGAGTGTAACGGTCAAAGCCCCACTGGTCGCGTTCCCAAGGGCCGCCATGGACCAAGAGCACCATAGGCAACTTCTTCGGAGGCACCCCGGCAGGCGTTGTCAGATAGCCGTAGATCTCCATTCCGTCTCGAGCCGTATACTCAATGGGCCTCATCGTAGAGAGTTTGTACCTGTCCAGCGCCGGGCGAGCACTGAACAGAAACGTCACCTTTTTTGTCAGGCGGTCATAGACATAGCAGGTCGCGCCGGAGTTATCAGCGAGGAAGGTAACGATCCATTTATTGTCGTCCAGGTTTCGGGAAAGCCCCCGGATATCTCCGTGCCGGGCTTTCGCGAGTACCTCGAAATCTAACTTGAGTTGCCGATCAATGAATTCATACGCCAGGCGCTGCCTCACAAAAGTAACCGCCTGCAAGGCATGGGTCTTCGGCTGCGTGATCAAGTCCTGTACGTCAAACTGCGGATCGGCCGCAATTGGTTTGCGCTTCCCAGAAGCGATGTCGATCTCCAACAGCCGGGTGGAGTTCGCCTCTGCACTGGTGACAATCCAGATCTTCCTGTTGTCGGGTGAAAACCCAGCGATGCCCCCGTGTGTGTCATCGGGGTCCAGTTTGATCAATTCGCGCCATGGCGACTTCGCATCGTTGCGCACGCGAACAATGGTGCCGACGTTCGACCGGTCGACCTGTGCCGCCCTGACTTGCAATGCGTTATCGGCCCCCCAGGCCTGCACGTCACCCGGGTTCTCGATATCGAGGTCGACCTTCCCGGTCCTCAGGTCGACGCGATAGACGTCGAACAGCTTTGGATCGCGCCTGTTGGCCTGGATGAGCACTGTATCGGGGTGCTCCCACTGGTAGGCCAACACGTCGACGCGAACCTTGTCGTAAGGGGTCAGGTCACGCGTGTGCTTGGTTGCGATGTCCGTCTGAAACAGCCGCCAATTCTCGTCGCCCCCAACGTCCTGGGTGAACAGAATGTGTTTATTGTCGAATTGCCAGATGAAGTTGCGAATGCCGCGTTTCGTGTCTGTGGTTACAGGGCGATCATCGTTTTTGCCGAGAGTGCGAATCCAGACGTTGAGCACTCCGTCCGTGGGTGCTAGGTAGCCAATATGGGTTCCGTCTGGCGAGATCTGAGGTTTCGCACGCTCTGGATTGCCGAACAAGACCTCACGCGGAATCAGCGCAGTGGTGAATTTCTCTTCGGCGACGACGGATGAGGAAAATATGGCAGCGATGTCGAGGACGAACAAAACCACCACCAGATTTTTGAAGCGCATCGCTGACCTTGACCGTACTGCATTCGATGATCTCACCGTGACTTCAGCTGCGCAATCAATACGGAACGTAGTAGAAGGGGTTGGTTGGTGGCGGAGAATGATTTGTCACCATTCAAAGAGCCACTATCGAGAGATGCGGGAGTACGATCTGGCGTCTGCAACCGTCGATGGTTTTGAGAAACACCGGCGGAGCGTTTGTCCGCCAACGCCTTCATCATTATATTTTCACTCGTAACCGGGAGCGGCTGCTTCACCGCTTGCTCGCCCGAGTGGGAGTTGAGGACCAAGGCTCGGACCATCCAGTCGCAGGGCGCGGGTCAACCGTTGCACAGCGGAATTCGAGCAGTGTCGACAGCCAAATGAATTTTGCGCCATCGATAAGCAGTTCTGGGTATAGTCGCGCTCTGCGGCTATCCGGCTTACTCACGCCCCGCTTTCATGGACGCCGCAGCGGCTCATGCCTTAGAGTTGCAAAGCTACTTTTCCAAAGGCAATCCAGCCTTTTTCCAGTCCATCAGATGCCCGCTGAGGAGTGCCGTATTGTGATACCCGTTGGTCTCGAGCAGTTTCTTGGCCAGCATACCGCGCTGACCATGCTCACAGTAGATTACGACTTCCGTGTTCTTGTCCTTCGGCAACTCCGCCATTTTCAGCAAAATCTTGATGGACGGAGCATTGACCGCACCGGGTACGTGGCCGCGCTTGAATTCCATTGGCGTACGCGCGTCAATAATGAACGGCGCGGTGTTCGATTGGATCCGTCGAAGTAGTTCGCTCGCTTCCATGGCAACTCTCCAAGTGGTTATTTGTACTGCTCCTCAACCTGCCGCCTGTTAATTCGGGGGCGGATTGTCGGTCTTCTTCGCGCAGTCCAAGGCGAACAAGGCTGCCCCCAGGGCTCCGACTATCATCGGTTCCTGCGGCAGGGTGACCTTCAGCCCGTCGACTCTCTGTTCGATCTTGCTGACCAGCCCGACATTCCTGCCGATGCCGCCGGTGATCACGAACTTGTCCGCGATGCCGACCTTCTTGACCAGTGCTGTCACTCGCGTGGCGATCGCCTCGTGCAGTCCGGCCAGGATGTCCTCCTTGCTCTCCCCTTCCTTCCGCATCGCGACCGCCGCCCCCCGACCGAAGGCCGCGCAGGTCGTGCTGAACGGCAGGACTTTCGTGCTCTTCAGGGACAGCGGACCGATCTCGGAGAGGGGAACGTGCAGCACCTCAGCGACGATCTCCATGAAGCGACCGGTGCCGGCGGCGCACTTGTCGTTCATGGCGAAGTCGGCGACCTCGCCCTTTGCCCCGACCCGGATGCCTTTGCTGTCCTGCCCGCCGACGTCGAGGATGGTGGCGACCCCGGGCACAAACCACTGCGCTCCCCGGCAGTGGCAACTGATCTCGGTGATGTTTCGATGGGCAAAAGGCACGATGGCGCGCCCATAACCGGTGGACACAATGTAGGCCATGTCCTCGATCTTCAGGTGGTCCACCTTCGCTTCGGGCAACGGCATCCGGTACTCGCCCCATTTTCCCGTGCGGCGGTGAACGGCCGCATCCACCACCGCCTGCGCCGTCTTGACGATGTTGGGCCCGGTCTCGATGCTGCCGTAGGTCAGCAACTCCCCGTCTTCCAAAATCACGCACTTCGAACTGCGCGAACCGATGTCAATGCCCATGGTCAGCATGACGCACCTCGTTCCCGCTCCATCTGGCGGGCGAATACGGCCGCGCCCAAGGCCCGGACGTACTGCGGCTGCTTCGGCACCAGCGCCGGCTTGCCCAGGTGGGCCTCGATCGCCTTGACGATGCCCGCATTCCGGATCACCCCTCCGCACAGCAGTAGTTCGGAGGGCACGCCCACCTTCTGCACCATGGACCACAGGCCATTGGCGATAGACTGGTTCACGCCCGCGAGCACGTCGGGAACCGGCACCGGAGGGCTCTTGTGAATGAAGGACAGGATCTCGCCCTCGGCGAAGACCACGCACCTGCTGGACAGGGTCTGCGGGGCGGTGGCCTGCAGCGACATCGCTCCCATCTCCTCCACCGAGATTTCCAACATGCGGCTCACGATGTCCAACAGTGCCCCCGAGGACACCGCACAGCGCTCGCTCTTCACGGAGTCCTCGACCTGTCCATCTGCCGACAGCCGGATCGCCATCGAGCTATCGGCACCGACATACAGTACCGTCCGCGCCTGCGGAAAGCGAAAGTAAGCTCCGGTGGCGATGCAACTGGCGGCCGAGCGTTGCTTCAGGCCCGCAATGTTCACCGCATTGGTGACAGGCACGCTGAGAGGGCCCGTCGCCACCGCAGCTTTCAGGTCCTCGCGCTTCAGGCCGGTCTGCCGCAGCGCTTCCTGCACAGCCATCCGAGCCTCGGTCTCCGCCGATTCCCCGGTCTCCAAGGAGGCGCCACCAAGGATTTCGTCGCCTTCCAGGATCACGGCCTTAGTGTTCTGTGATCCCAGATCGATTCCAACGACAGCCATACTCTGTCCTCGTTTCTCGTGGGAGCCGGGCTAACTTACCCGGCTTTCCAGCATTTCCATGAAAGCCTCGGCACGGATCTTCACCTGCGCTCCCGCCGGGTGGCCATACTCCAGGTCGATCTCCAGGATGGGGATGCCACGCTTTTCCATCTGCTTCTTGAGATCGAACTTGTCCCAGCCGTCGTAGGTGCAGAAGCGCACGATCTCGGACAGGATGCCGTCTACCTTGTACTGCTTGGCCATCTCGCCGATGAACTCGAGTCGCCCGTCGGAGTTCCAGTTGTGCTTGTCCACCGGACGTCCCAATACGTAGTAGCGGGCCAGCGCCTCCAGTGGCGGCAACTGGGTGTCGACCTCTCCCCAGGCACGGCGAATACCGATGTCCATCTCATCAATGACGACCACCGCATCCAGGGACTCAAGCGCTGCCATCTGATTGGCGTTGTGAAGGTCGCTACCGATGACCATCAGGCGCCTGGCCTTCTTGATTTCGCGCCCTGTGCTCTGGATTTCGTCGAGCAGTTGCTCCATCAACTCGTTGAACTGCTCGCGCGGCATACGCGCGGCAGCCTTGCTCACTTCTAGTGCCTCGGTTCCTGTCACCGGCGGCCGATCGCGCTTGCGCAGCTCGTAGAGCTGGTGCATCAACTCGCGACCGCGGTTGTAGACCTTAATCGAGTTCGCAATATGCTCGTCGGGGATCCTGCAGATCAGGTACTCCGAAAGCCTGCTCCGGAAGACCTCGAGATCTTTAAGGTACAACTGGACTCCCACCTCGTCGCGCTTCCGCGGGGCATAGATAAGCTCCATGTAGGGCAGCTTGTTGTAGTACGACCACACCTCTAAGAGCCGCATGTCCTGGTCGCACATGTGCGAGGAGACATAGCCGTCCAGGAAGTTGTATTTGCCGTCCAGTTGCATCTGCCAGCAGGTGCGGATTTTGGAGCACGAGTTCGCGTAGATGTGGGCCTCGGCCCCCTGCATCTCAACCGGCTCGTTGTTGCCAGTCACCTCGAAGGGCAGCATTCCGGCCGCATGAATGATCTCCTCGGGGATGTAGGGGTTGAACCAGCCAATTACTTTTCGACCCGTTGCCTTCCACTCTTTGACGGTCACACTCTCCGGGAACGGAGAGGTCAGCCGAACCATTTCGTCCAATGCTTTCAATGGCGCATTCATTGCAGATTCCTCCGCTCTTTGTAGGCTTTGCTGGTTTCAGTCATTTCGAAGAAGCTGTCCAATTGGCCCTCGATCTCTGCACGGCTGATGAAGGTGTGGTCGAGCACGTCGCAGTGGATGATGAGCGACGGCACCTTGGAGAGACGCATCAGCTCGTCCTTGACCACCGTGGCATAGGCCGCGCCGGTCTTGCAGCCCCAGTTGTTGTTGAAGATCGCCGAATCGACCTTGAACCTGCGGGCCTTGTCGCTGAGATTCGTCGCCACATCGACGCCGGACGAGTATTGGCAGTTGCCGGGGGCAAGCAGGGTCCGGTAGGCGAGATTGCCTAGCGGATCGTCCGGATCGAGCAACCACTTTGCGTCCCCGCGCCAGTGCGAGAGCATGTCGCACACGCTGACCGCGCCGTACTTCTTCTGCATGAAGCTCTGCAGCGTCGGGTCGAAAAACGGTGTGAAGGAAGTCCACATCACGCGGAAGCGCTCGTTCTCGATAGCGCCGATGCCCTTGGCTACACGCTCCTTCAGCTCGTCGCGCAAATCCTCGAGGTAGTCCACGGCCTGCTGTGTTCCGGGCAACAGGCGTATGGCCAGCAGCGTACCCGAGTAGCATTCTGGCGCCAGCGGGCACGGGACCGTGGCAACGAGCTTGTCGATCTCGAGGTGCAGCTCGGTGAGACGGTAGGAAAGGGCCACAACCTCCTTCAGGCGGTCATAGTCCATCTTCTTGCCCGTCTGCTCCTCCAGGAAGGCGATCAGGCGCTTGTACTCGTTCTTCCAGTGTTCTATCGCATGGGCGGTGTACGGCACGTAGGACCGCTCCAGGCCGAAGCTGGGAATGCCGTAACGCCGGCCCAGCGTGTGGAATGCCTTGACGTTGTCGCAGCAGGAGGTGGCATACAGAAACATGTCCGACCTGGGCCACTTGCCTGCGTGCATCAGGCCATCCATGTTGCGGAAGAACGAGCAGACCTCCCCGGGCGTGCCGGTCGAGGCCGAGACGGCGAGGGCTTGGGGGACGGATTCCAGCCTGATCATGTCTCCTACGCCACCCCAGAATTCATTGAAGACGCCCCTGACGTCCATCGCCTCGAGGATCTCGAGGGGCTGCTGAGTGCCATGGGTCGCGACCAACTTGCCGTCGTCCTTGGCCGTGGCAATGCGGTCCACGTACGTCGACAGCATGTCGAAAAAGCCGGCAGTGGACCTCATCAAGCCGGGCTGTTTCTTGACGCCTTCCTTGCCCTTCTTGAGGCCCTCCTGAAAATCTTTGATCGTAAGCATGGTGTGAGTGCTCATCTTGATTTCTCCTCTTGCTTCGTCGCAAAACGCCTTAATGACGCACCGTCGTATTTCATCTCCCAACAGCGATATTCGCGTCCATCGGTTGACCAGTTCGTTGGGACATGGCGGCAAACACACGCGCCGCAATCAGGGAAGAGATCATCATCATAGGGATCCCGAGCGTGACCATGACGGTGGCGTCCTGGTCCACACCCCGGGCGACGAAGAGCGGCGCTAGCGCCGCACCACAGTTGCGCGTACATATCCCAAGGGACACGACGCTCTTTTGACTACGCGGCATGCCAAAGCCGAGCGCATACGACCCCGCAGTGATCGCGGCGAAGAATAAAACCTGTGTCCCGATCGCGTAAGTCCCGATCGATCCGATGAAACCCTTACCGTAAAGGATAACGATCAGGATCACCATCAGAAGGGTATCTAGGCCGGTGCCTTTTTTGACAAAGGGTTGCATGCGAGAGGCGGTGGACGCAGACCGGCGCTGGATAGCCAGTCCGATCACTAGTGGTATCAGCACAAGAAGCAGCATCGGTTTCGCAACGGTCCAGGCGCTGACAGTCAGTCCTTTGACCAGCAGTGGAACCATCACGGGCATGTAGACCACGGTCCCCACGGACGCTAGCAACATAAAGGATGCGGCATAGTTCACATCCGCGCGGGCCTTGTCCGCCATCATGGGAAGCAACGGTGCACAAGGCGCCAAGCTCAGCAGGAGGAGACCAATGGCGTAAGGCGGCGTTAGAGGCATCACGAGGGTCAGCCCGTAGGCCAGAGCCGGGCATAGGACAAAGGCCCATAGCACACTTAAGCTCAAGAATCGAAGGTCGCGCAGACCCCGAAGGGCTTCTTTGAGATCCACGCGGAGCCCGAGATCCATTAAGTTGCCTACCATGAAAATCACGATCGTGATCTTCAGGAGGATTGCAAGAGTTTCGTTCATAAACGGTCCTCCACTGCTGGGGTGCTGGCCGACGCGCTGAGGGCCATCTGCCGCGGGGCTTCCGGCACGCGTCTCGTCGCCTTACAGGATCACTGCTTTGGTGTTCTGCGATCCCAGGTCAATTCCAACGACAGCCATGATTGTTCTCCTGATTATCCGAGCCGAAGCGAAGTAGCCTCGGGAAGCTTTGCCGCGGTCACCTGTTTCCACTTTTCCTCGATCAGTTCTTTCGCCGCCTGTTCGAGGAACTCCGGCGCTGCCCACTTCTGTACGTCGAAGTCGTGCTTGATGTAGCCGTGGCTTAGCATGAAATCCTTCCCGATCCGGATGGCAGCCAGGCTCTGGGGTGACAGGTTCGGCACCATATCAACGTGGTTGATGTTTCGATAGGTGTCTTCGACGTCTAGGTAGAACGTGCCCCGGTCGAGGATGGCCGCCGCGGCATGCTTGTGCTCGTTGCACCAGCGTCCCACCTTGATCATTCCCTTCAAAAACGCTACTACGAGCTCGGGGTGTTGCTCGGCCATCACATCGGAACAGGTGTACACGGCGGGCAGGTTGCACGACTGCAGAGTCCAGTCCGGGTAGTGTGACAGGTCTTCGATCGCCTTGAACTTGCCTGTCGCCTCCTGGAGATGCTGGAAGTATTTGCTCTGGTTATAAATCGCGTCCACCTGGCCCTTTTCCAGTGCGCTTTCCAGCGGCCGTACCGAGAGGTCGTGCTTGTGGTCGCGCGTAAGCCACAGCTCGGTCGGGTTCTCGAAGGGGACCAGCATCTTGGGATCGCCGTACCAGTCGTCTGCGTAGGGGAACTCGACGATCTCCACGTCGGCGCGGGTCATGCCGTTGAGCCGGAGCATCAGCTCGATGCCCTGCTCCTCCGTGACGCGCCACCAGTCGTTCTTCAGCGTGTTCAGGCTTTTCGACAGGCCGATTTTTTTGCCTTTCAGATCGGCCATTCGGTAGATGTCATCCCCGGCGCGTACCATCATGCATCCGCCTTCGTACACGTGTGTCGCACCCAGTAGCCTGGTCCTGCGGATGTCGGCGTGGACGTGGACGGGCGGGAACAGACCGCCAACGCGGATCAGGTTGTCGAGGTTGTGAATGTAGTGGGGGTACCAGTCGTTCTCGCGGACGGAGCGGAAGTACGCGTACTTTACGCCGATCTTCTTGAACTCTTCCCGTGTCCAACCCAGTGCCTCGTCAACGTTACTGGCGGACACGACGGGACAGTTCGTGTACCACACCTCTTTCCAGTTCAACGGCACTGTGCTGAGTGCTTTGGCTTCCTGGGCGTCGGCAGTTGCGGTGGTCATAGTTATCTCCTGCATCACTTGGCCGCGCAAAGCTGAGATGCGCGGCGGATGGCATCTGTGATTCTGTTGGCTGTCTGTTCGTCCGCCAGTAGAACCTTCGCTTCATGGGCGTCCGGTGGCTTAGTGGGTTCCGGCATCAACTTGTTCTTGCGATAAAACTCCCGATGACGTGCTTGCGAGTCTTCGGTTCTTATCAAGACGATATAAGTCTCGGGGGAGACCGTGACTGTATAAACGGATTGAGCTCGCACGTACTCTGATGTTGGCTGAACACGCGCGCCGGAAACCATCGCAAGTCTGAGCGAATACATCTCGACTATCTTGTCGCTCGATGAGGTGAACACGTTTTTCCAACTCATTGAACATGCGGTCGCATCCGTCTTTACATCGCTCACACTGTTGGTAATCGAATAGCTCGCACCAAACAGATCAGGGAGTTCCTCAGTCCATGAAATATCTCCGCGGCTGTTCAATGTGTTCGCAATGAAATTGAGGTTGTCCTCTAGCGTCGGTTCCGCAACCTGACCTGATCCCTGGAGTTGAAGCAATAACCAGAGTGCAGTCAGAAGTGCCAGAGCGCAACTTCGTCGCGTCATGCTTAACCTCAAACTCCGCATACGTAAGACAACGCGCTAACTTACCCGGCTTTCCAGCATCTCGAGGAACGCGTCGGCGCGGATCTTCACCTGCGCTCCCGCTAGGTGGCCGTATTCCAGGTCGATCTGAAGAATGGGGATGCCTCGTTTCTCCATCTGCTTCTTAAGATCGAACCGGTCCCAGCCGTTATAGGTGCAGAAGCGCACGTCCTCCGACACGATGCCGTCAACCTTATACTGCTCGGCCATGTCGCCAATGAACTCGAGTCGCCCGTCGGAAATCCAGTTGTGCTTGTCCACCGGACGTCCCAATACGTAGTAGCGAGCCAGCGCCTCCATGGGCGGCAACTGGGTGTCCACCTGGCCCCAGGCACGGCGAATACCGATGTCCATTTCATCAATGACGACCACCGCATCCAGCGCCTCAAGCGCTGCCATCTGCTTGGCGTTGTGAAGGTCGCTACCAATGACCATCAGGCGCCTGGCCTTCTTGATTTCGCGCCCAGAGCTCTGGATCTCCTCGAGCAGTTGCTCCATCAGCTCGTTGAACTGCTCGCGCGGCATCCGGGCTGCGGCCTTGGTCACTTCCAGTGTCTCGGTTCCGGTCACCGGGGGGCGATCGCGCTTGCGCAGCTCGTAGAGCTTGTGCATCAACTCGCGTCCCCGGTTATAGACCTCGATCGAGTCGGCGATGTCGCGGTCTGTGATCCTGCACAGCCGGTACTCGGAGAACCGGCTTCTGAAGTCCTCGAGATCGGCTAGGTACAGGTTGACTGCCACTTCATCACGCTTGCGCGGCGCGTAGAGGATCTCCATGAAGGGCAGCTTGTTGTGGTACTTCCACATGCTAAACAGGCGCTTGTCCTGGTCGCACATGCTGGAAGAGACCAGCCCGTCCAGGAAGTTGTACTTGCCGTCGAGTTGTATCTGCCAGCAGGTGCGGATTTTGGAGCAGGAGTTCGCGTAGATGTAGGCCTCGGCCCCCTGCGTCTGGACCGGCTCGTTGTCGCCGGTCACCTCGAAGGGCAGCATCCCGGCTGCATGGATGAGCTCCTCGGGGATGTAGGGGTTGAACCAGCCGATTACTTGTCGACCTGTTGCCTTCCATTCCTTGACCGTGACGCTCTCGGGGAAAGGAGAGGTAAGTCGAATCATCTCGTCGAGTGCTTTGAGTGGTGTATTCACTGTAGATTCCTCCGCTCCTTGTAGGCTTTGCCGGCTTCAATCATTTCGAAGAAGCTGTCCAGTTGGCTTTCGATCTCGGCCCGAGTGACGAACGTGGAGTCAATTACGTCCACGTTGAGCGTGACCGACGGCACGTTGCAGTTGCGCAGCAGTTCGTCCCTGACAATCGTGCCCAGACCGGAGGCCTGCTTGCAGCCCCAGTTGTTGTTGAAGATTGCCCCATCCGCCTTGAGCCTGCGGGCCTGGTCAACAACGTTCTCTGCCCAATCTTCCGAGGAAGCGTATTGGCAATTGCCAGGTGCGACCTGGCTCTTGTAGGCCAGGTTGCCCAGTGGATCCTCCGGATCGAGCATCCAATTGGCCTCCCCGCGCCAGTTCGCCAGCACCTCTCCCACTGACACCGCTCCGTACTTTTGCTGCATGTAGCCGAGGAGTGTCGGGTCCCAGAACGGCGTGAAGCAGCTCCAAAGCACCCGGAAGCGTTCGTTCTTGACGGCGCCGATGCCATTGTCGATGCGCTCCTGAAGCTCGTCGCGTAAGGTCGTGAGAAAGTCCACAGCCTCCTGGGTGCCGGGCATCAGTCGCATAGCGATCAACACGCCACCGAAGCATTCGGCCGACATCGGACACGGGACGTGCCTGCAGAGCTTATCGATTTCGAGGCTGAGTTCAGTGAGACGGTAGGACAGGCGCACCGTCTCCTTCAGACGGTCGTAGTCCAGCTTCTTCCCCGTCTTCTCTTCCAGGAAGGTGATCAGCCGCTTGTGCTCGTTTTTCCACTGTTCCATCGCCTGCGGCGTGTACGGGAAGTAGGGACGCTCCAGTCCGAAGCTGGGGATGCCGTAGCGTCGGCCTAGCGTGTGGTATGCCTTGACGTTGTCGCACGAGGAGGTGGCGTAGAGCAGGAAGTCCGTATGGGGCCACTTGCCGGCGTGCATCAGACCGTCCATGTTGCGGAAGAAGGAGCAGACCTCCCCGGGAGTGCCGGTCGAGGCCGAGATGCTCAGGGCTTCGGGCACGGCCTCCAATTTCACCGCGTCCGAGATGACACCCCAGAATTCGATGAACAGGCCCATCACGTCCATCGCCTCATAGATCTCGAGGGGCTGCTGGGTGCCGTGGGTCGCGACCCACTTGCCATTTTCCTTGGCCGTCACGATCCGCTCCACATACTTATGAACAAGTTCCATGGAGCGGGCAGTGGACTTCATCAAGCCCGGCTTCTTCTTGATGCCTTCACCGGCCATCTTGAGTGCTCCTGCCAATTCTTCTGCCGTGATCAAGTTGCTAGTGCTCATCTGGATTTCTCCTTCTGTATCGTCGCGGTATTCGCTACCATAGCGTCGGTTTTCCCAAAATCAGCCTCGTTGCTGAACTCGAGGATCTCGCAAGCGACCGGGGCGTTTTTATCCACAATCAAGGTGTGACCTTTGGGGGAGTAAAACACGTCGCCAGCTCGAACGAGCTCTTCAGTCCCATCGTCGTAACGGATAGTCATCTCGCCCTTGAAGCAGTAGCCCCAGTGAGGAATCGGGCAGAACCCTCCCAATGTCTTGAGACCGGGCGTGACATCCGTGCCCGGAGCGAAATGGTAAACGGCACACTCCATACCGCCGTGCAGCTCTCCCCAGATCTTGATGTCAAAGTTCTCGGTGAAGGGGTTGTGCTTGGGGGTCATTTCATAGATAGGCTTGCGCATGGTCTTTTTCCTTCACTCACTTCGCGAGAAGTCCATGGTCACCAGCGAACAGAACACGTGGAAGATTCAGTTGTGTCCTCGCGCGAATTCGCTTTGAGAATAGGTACTGCGGGATGACCAAACAACTAGGCAAATGCCTAAACAATTCCGAGTTGCGTTGGCGGATAGGCCTTACGGCACCCCGAGCGCGCCGATTTGAACTCGACCGGAAGCAGATTCCGACGAGCCTTTTGGCCCGCCGGACGGTTCTGCAGGGTGCCCTTTATTGCGGTGTCAGCTGGACTACTCGCCGGTGTTGCTCTACTTCACCAGCGGGATTTCCGACGCCAGTTGCAGGTCGATCAGCAAGTTAATGCGACGATCCACCTGGAAAAACAAAGCTGTTTGCGTTCCCGTGAGAACCTTACGAAACTTGGGCGCCCACTGTTGACGCATTGCGGCCGCCTGCTGGTCCAGGGCGAGCATACGCTTCACCAGATCGTCAGCCTGGGCATCCGTCATCGCGTCATAGGAATTCGCATAGTCCTTAATCAGGGCGGTGCGGGCGTCCCCCAGCTTCGTGGTCTCTTGGGCATAGGCGTCGTACACCGGCCAGAATTTCTCCGCCTGCGCGTCGGTCAACTTCATGTTGGCTGCAACGATTTGCTTTTTTGCTGAGCGCAGGTCGGCTCGCAGCAACTCGATGTCTTTGTTGATTTCCTGCTCGCTGGCTTTTGCATCCGATCCCTTAGCCGCGGGCTGTTGAGCCGCCGCAGCTTGGATGAAACAGAGCGACGTCCCCAGCAGAAATGCTATGACCACTTTCTTCATCGTCTCCTCCCGTCTGATGTAGGTTGAGAATGTGCACTACGAAACCCCCGACGTCGACGACGCCATGCTCGGGTGACTGTAGATTTCGAGACAACGCTAGCCGTGGGCCGATGCCGGCACAACTAGGGAAATGCCTAATCAGCTCCAGATTGCGTTGATGGACGGGTTCTGCGCTGTACCCCGGCCCGATGAGGTGAAGTCGAGGAGGAGTGGCGGCTCAGGTTCGCCAAAAGCATTGCAACATATTGAAGGCAGGCTGCATACTAGGCCCCATAGCAGAAAATGGTTTCCGTGCCGGTTGTCGCATCTGCGCACAATACAGGCCCCATGCAAAGCATCTCTCCAGGTCGGAGCATCGCCCTGAGCGCCCTCTTCAATGGCTTTAGGATAAGTTGTGTTGTTTTGGCTGCGCTTTTGCTGGTCTTCTTCGCTTCTGCTTCCCAGGGGCAGGTCAGAAAGAATGTTCTCATCATCATGGATGTGGGACAGTCCCATCCCGGTGCGCTGGCTGCGACAAAAAGGATCATTGAGGCCCTGCACTCAGACCCCCGTTTTCACGTCGAACTCTACGAGGAAAACCTGGACGCCATGTATCACACGGGCGATTGGCGGACGGATCAGGGCAGGCTCGTTATCAAAAAATATGGCGACCGTAAGATGGATCTAATTCTTCTGGTGGGCCCGCACTCAGTACGGTTTTTGACAGAGCCTCCGGGTGGGTTATTCCCAGATGTGCCAGCCGTATTCTGCTGCA
>Ga0335085_10004635_pt1 | contig 22636 bp, 20 predicted proteins | sample Lox_Sample_45_FD_206712 | JGI IMG/M metagenome (GOLD analysis project Ga0335085, IMG submission 206712) | Soil microbial communities from Loxahatchee National Wildlife Refuge, Florida, United States - Lox_Sample_4.5 | ecosystem: Environmental > Terrestrial > Soil > Wetlands | place: USA...
TGATTCGCATGGTCTCGTTCAGCAAGCGGCGATGAGCGAGGCCGAAATCGAGGCTCACTGGATTGTAGTTCCTGGCTGCCAAAGCCAGTCGGCCTTTATTCTGGTCGACGAAGACAGTGGCGAGAGAACCGTCCTTTGGAGGCGCGATCCCCGGCTTGAGCTGCTTCCGTCAGAGATTGAGCGCGATCGGGTCACCCGCGCAAGGCTGTTACACGTTGACGGACACGATTGTGCGGCGACCTCGACGGCAGCGCGCTGGGCCCAAGAGGTTCGGACTTCCGTGACTGCCGATCTCGACAACCTTTACCCCGGAGTGGAAGCGTTACTTGAGAATGTCGACTACGCCATATGCTCTAAAGAATTCCCGACGCGGCTTTGCGGAAACGGCGGCCTGCTGGCTTCCCTTCCAGCTATCGTTTCACGCTTCGGATGCCGTTTGGCGGCCGCGACTCTTGGGTCGGATGGCGTTCTGGCATGGGACGGAACTCGATTCCACTACTCGCCCGCCTTCGACTTGAATCCTGTCGATACGACGGCGCCGGGGATGTGTTTCACGCAGCTTTTGCTTTTGCCGTGCTGAAGGGCGATGACCTCCCGCGCTCCCTCGAGTTCGATTGCGCCGCCGCAGGGCTTGCCTGCATGGCGATGGGCGCGCGAGGCGGAATCGCAAGCCTGGAGACTCGTTAGAACTGGGCGGCGAAGGCCCGCTGCATTTACACCCGGCCAACTCGAAACCGCCAGGACCATCCGATGATTCCTCTCCGTGTCGACATCCTCCGGACGCGCGCCGCGATCTCGAACGGGCTTCTGATCACTCTAAACGTGCTGGCGTTCCTATACGAATTGAGCTTATCGCCCCGATCAGGCCGGGCGCTCGTATACACCTTTGGACTCGTTCCCTCTCACGAACAGCTGCTATTTGCCAAGCACGGCATCACTCTTGGGCAGGCGATCCTCCCAATGCTGACGAGCATGTTTTTGCACGGCGGGTGGATGCATTTATTGGGCAACATGTTGTTTCTATGGGTGTTTGGAGGCAGCGTCGAGGAAACCCTGGGGCATTTTCAATATCTCATCTTTTACTTGATTTGCGGCATTGGCTCGGCGACTGTCCATACGGCCTTCAATTGGGGATCGAAGGTTCCGACGGTGGGAGCGAGCGGCGCGATCTCCGGGGTCATGGGTGCCTTTATTGTCTTATTTCCGCGAGCCCGCGTAACGACGCTCATTCCGGCCTTGCTCCTCTTTTTCACAGTGCGTATTCCAGCGTTTCTGATGCTTGGTTATTGGTTCTTCCTGCAGTTCTTTAGCGGGGTGGCATCGTTGGGCATGAGCGATCAGGGCGGAGTGGCGTGGTGGGCTCATGTCGGCGGATTTGTCTTGGGCGCGATGCTCGTTGTCGGCGAGCGCTCCAAAATGAGGCGCACGGCGTACACCTAAGGCCTGCTTTGCACATACCCCGCAAGCCAATCGCCTGCTTCGCGTGTGCCGAGGGTGCCACCGAGATCCGCCGTGGTTTTTCGTGCGCGCACCGCAGCTCGCACCGCCTCACGGAGCTTGTTTGCGGTCTCCGGCATTCCGAGGTGATCCAACATCAAAGCGGACGCCAGGACAGCTCCGGCCGGATTCGCAATATTTTTGCCAGCCAGATTCGGAGCAGAGCCATGGACTGGCTCAAACAGGGAGATTTGCCCCGGATGAATGTTGCCGGATGGGGCAAGACCGAGACCGCCGGCGAGCTGCGCGCCGAGATCGCTCAAAATATCGCCGAACAGATTGCAGGTCACAATCACCTGGAACTGGGTGGGATCGCGGACCAGCTCCATGGCCAAGGCGTCGACATACAGATGGCGCGACTCGATGCCTCCGTATTCGCTGCGGATCTGCGTAAAGACGCGCCGCCATAGTTCATGGCCGTAGGCGAGGGCATTGGATTTGTCGCTCATGCACACCCGCCCAAGCGCGTGTGCATGAGCAAATTCAAACGCGTAGCGAATAATCCGCTCGACTCCCTTGCGTGTGTTCACATCTTCCTGAATGGCAACCTCATGTGGCGTGCCGCGCTGAAAATGCCCACCCGCGCCGACGTAGAGGCCCTCGGTATTTTCGCGAACGACGACGAAGTTGACATCACGGGTGGCGCGGCCCCGCAAGGGGGTCAACGATTCGTCGTAGAGTTCGACCGGGCGAAAATTCACGTAAAGGTCGAGCTTCGCGCGCAGGCCAAGCAAGATGTCGGCGGCGTGCTTGTTGGAAGGCACTCGCGGATCGCCCACCGCCCCGAACAGGATCGCGTCGAAGTCTTTGCGGAGCATCTCGACAGCGCCCTGCGGCAGCGTCGTTCCGTCGCGGAGGTAGCGCTCGGCGCCCCAATCGAATTCGGTAAATTCCAAGCGATTGGCGCCGGTGGCCACGGTGAGAACTTTTACCGCTTCGCGCGTGACTTCGACGCCGATCCCGTCGCCAGGAATCACGGCAATGCGTTTCGTTCGGAATTTGCTTTCAGAGGAGGCGATAGCCATTCGCGGCGCTCCGTGCACGAATCGGCGCCACGCTACCACGCACGCATAAAACGGTCAACGCGGCCGCTGCTCAGAGCAGCCGTGTCATTTGACTCTTGCCGTGTCGCGGGAGATTTTTCTTGATTGTCATTCCGAGGCGCCTTCTGCGCCAAGGAGTCTCTCTTTTCACCGAAATCCGCGCATCGAGAGATCCTTCACCCAGCTCGGAATGACCGTTCGCCTGGATGTGTCCGCGCAGAACTAATTCAAAAGACACCACTGCTGCAGCTCAGGCATTACTTGAGGATTTCTTTTCTGGCAGTGACCGCTTCGATGCGCTCGATTCGAGGCGTGTAACCGATCCCAGGGGCGTCCGGAACGCGAATTGTGCCTTGCGGAGTGACTTCAACCTCCGGATCGATCACGTCCTCGAGCCAGTAGCGGCGGCTCGCCGTCACGTCTCCCGGCAGCGAGAAATTTTGGAGTGTCGAAAGGGCGATATTATGCGCGCGGCCGATTCCGGACTCGAGCATTCCTCCGCACCAGACGGGAATTTGCTTTGCGAGGCACAAATCGTGGATTCGCAGCGACGGCGTGAATCCGCCCACGCGCCCGATCTTGATGTTGATGATGCGGCAGGCGCCAAGTTCGATGGCGGCGCGCGCGTGGTCTGCGGTGTGGATGCACTCATCGAGGCAAATTGGGGTGTCGAACCGGCGCTGCAATTCGGCATGACTGTAGAGATCGTCCCAGGCGAGCGGCTGCTCGATCATCATCAGGTAGAAGGGTTCCAAGCGTTTCAGGTGCGGCCAATCCTGGAGCCGATACGCGGAGTTGGCGTCGACCATCAACCGAATCGCAGGGAATTGGTGGCGCAGGCGATCAACCGGAGCGACGTCCTTCCCCGGTTTGATCTTGATTTTAATGCGCTGATAGCCCGCGGCCAACTCGCGTTCCACAGTCGCCGCAAGCTCTTCGAGTGTTTCTTTAATTCCAATTGAGACGCCGCAAGGGATTTCTTTTCGCACTCCTCCGAGCAGCTTCCAGAGAGGCATCCCCTTTTGTTTGGCTTCAGCGTCCCACATTGCGGCTTCGAGCGCGCCCTTGGCCATGTGGTGGCCGCGAATGACTTCGAGCATGTCCCAGACGTCGGCAGCGGTTTCGATCTCACGCCCTTTTAGGATCGGCCACGCGAAATCGCGCAAGATATGCCAAGCCGTCTCGACGGTTTCAGAGGCGTAAAAGGGCCCCTCCCCCGCAACGGATTCGCCCCAGCCGGCGACGCCGTCTGCCTCAGCCTCCAGCAAAAGCATGCGCCGATCCGTCAGGCGCCCAAAGCTCGTTTCAAATGGCGTGACCAACGGCATCCTGATTTCGCGGAGGGTAATTCTCTGGATTTTCAAGCCGAAATTCCCCGCTCGAGGATGTACTCCAGTACATGTTTGCTCGATTGAACGGACGTCGCCGCATAGCCCTTGCCGAACCACTTAGCGAACTCCGCGCGCACCCGTAGCTGAATGTTTTTTGCCTCCCTAGGTTGGCTGCTCCTTAATTCCTCCGCGTTACACGGAATCTCGATTTGCACCGCCTTTTTCTTGCGCGGCGCAGGTCCGTGCTTCCCCGCCAGGACGCGTCCCACATGGGGTGAACGGAGGTGCCATTCCGCGACCAGGCGATCAGTGGGAAGCGACGCATGCAACGGGCTCGTCGTGATTCCGTACGCGTTCGGCAGGTACCGCCGGGAGATGGCCCCGAGCCGCACGAAATTGAAATATGCATTTTTTGCCACGAACGGGTCGAAGGTCCACTCGATAAGGGAAATCCCGCGCGCGAGCGCATCGTCTCTCTGGAACAACTTCAACCGGCGGCCAACGCCGCTGTTCCTCGCGCCTTCCAAGACAGCCGTCATGTGGGAATGAAGGAGCGGCTTCCCAGCGCGCCACCCGGCGATGGCTAGCGTGAACCCCACTAGAGCCGTTCCGAGAAAGGCGCCGAGGACCTGTCCACCTGTTTCCGCGGCCACGACGAACAGCGGAAGCGGGACCACGTCGACATCCGAAGATCGCCAGACTTCCCTCTCGATTTGGATGCAGGCTTCGAATTCTTCGATCCCGTGGCAGTGGCGAACGAGAACGCTGTCCCCCGACGGTACACCTGCCCCGCGGCGCGGGGCAGGTGTCCTTGATTCCACCGCCCTCATGAGTCCTGCCCTGGCGAGGTTTGCGTCTTCGATTTGGCTTTCGCAGCTTCCCACAACCCTTCGAGTTCGTCTTTCGATAATTCGGATAAGTTCCGGCCGGTGCGCGCGACTTCTTTCTCCATGTCTAGAAAACGATCTTTGAACTTGAGATTCGATTGTTTAAGTGAAACTTCAGGATCCAGACCGAGGAATCGCGTTAGATTCACTGCGGCAAATAGAATGTCTCCTGCTTCCTCTTCGACGGCACGGCGATTGGAAGAAGCCAGCGCAGATCGCAGCTCTTGAGATTCCTCCGCTAGCTTCTCGAAGATTCCTTCGACGCGTTCCCAATCAAAGCCGACTTGCGCGGCGCGGCGGGTCATTTGATAGGCTTCAAGTAACGCCGGGAGTTTTCGCGGAACGCCAGCCAGCGCCGACGGGGGAGGATTCGCTACTCCGGAGACCTGTTGCGAGGACAGTTGCTTTTCCTTGGCTTTGAGCTGTGCCCAATTCTTGAGTACTTCGCCGGCCGTTTCGGCCTTTACGTTGCCAAACACATGTGGATGCCTGCGGACCATCTTGTCGTGAATGCCGACGATGACGCCGGAAATATCGAAGGTACCGGCTTCGCGCGCGAGATCGGCGTGGAACAAAACCTGCAACAAAAGGTCGCCAAGTTCCTCCGCCATTTCCTGGGGATTTTCCTTTTCAATAGCGTCGAGCACTTCGTAGGCCTCTTCGATCAAATACGTTCTGAGCGTCCGATGGGTTTGCTCGCGGTCCCACGGGCATCCGCCAGGCGCTCGCAAACGCGCCTGAACGGCAACCAACTCTTCGAAGAGTGCTCCGATGCGCTTCTCTGAAAATCTTCGTCGCTGGCTTTGCGCTTTGGCAAATTGTCGGCGCGCAGACTTGTTGCGGCGCTTTGTGGGGCGCTTTGAGTGCTTCAAGTTTTTCTTGCGATTCGATCGCCGGGAAGGCACGTTGCAGGTCGACTCCTCTGATGAAAGAAAACTGTACGGCACGGGCGGCAAATTCACAAGGGGTGACTCGTAGGTCCTCGTAACCCGCGCTGATTTTCGTTACGCAGCAAATTCACGCATTCGGGTAAGGCCTTGTGACTGCACACCATGCGATGCTAAACTGCTTTGCCAGCGCAGTTCACGCGGTTCCGATGCCCTGAGGGAGAATCCGTTGTCCGAGTCCAAACAAGACGAAAGTTTTAAGGTAGTTGATCGGCGGTTATTTACGGCGGAGGGGGAACTCCGCAAAGAGGTCGCCGAGCAGCAGGACCGCGAGCACGAGGCTCCCGCCGCAAGTAGCGCGGCCGGCAGCGCGACGCCCAGTCCGGCGAAGCCAAGCCCTGCTGCGGCTGCGATACCGCCAGCGGCGGATGCGCCGAAGCGGTCTCCTGCGTTTGAAAATTTAATTCGCTCGCTTGGACAGAATGCGGCGTTGCTTCTCGGCGGATATGCCGACCCGCGCACCGGCCAGCCCGTACTCGATCTCGAAGGGGCGCGCGAGATGATCGACATGCTGGACGCTCTGCGGGAAAAAACCCGCGGAAACGTGGCGCCTGAGGAGGATGCTCTTCTTCTTGATGTGCTGGGGAACTTGAAATTAGCCTTCATGGAAATGGCAAAAGCCGCCGCGAAGCAAGAAAAGGCTCAGTCCCGGCCTTGATTGAGGGTCCGCCCTGCCTGCTACGCCAAATTCCGCAATCGAACTTACGGTGCTGGGTTCCGGCACGTCCATGGGAGTGCCCTCGCTCACGTGCCACTGCCGTGTCTGCTCTTCGACCGATGAGCGCGACAAACGACTGCGCCCCTCGATCCTTCTCGTTCACGGCGGACGGACGGCCGTGATCGATACGACTCCCGATTTCCGGTTTCAGGCCCTGCGCGCGCGGATCGAGCGGCTCGATGCGATTCTCTTCACGCACGCTCACGCCGATCACATCCTCGGATTCGATGACATACGCCCGTTCAACTTGCGCCAAAAATCCGCGCTCCCGGTGTACGCCTCGGAGGAGACCCTCGCCACTCTGAGACAGACGTTCGCGTACGTGTTTGACAAATCACCGGCGATCAGCACGATTCCGCAGGTCACGCTGCATCCCATCGATGGCCCTTTCGAGGTGATCGGAATGCAGTTCGTGCCTGTGCCGGCGCGGCACGGAGCAATGGGCGTGCTCGGCTTTCGTTTCGGCGCCGCGGCGTATCTCACCGATTTCAGCCTCATTCCCGAATCGTCGAAGCCACTGCTCTCTGGCCTTGACGATTTGATTCTCGACGCGCTCCGCGACGTGCCGCACCCGATGCATCAGACGGTGGAGCAGGCGCTTGCTTTGGTCCGCGAGTTGAGACCCCGGCGCGCCTGGTTCACGCATATCGCGCATGAATTGCCGCACGCCGAAACGAACGCGCGACTGATCGAGGCCGGTTACCCTCACGTTGCCCTCGCTTATGACGGACTTCACTTCGAGGTTCGCATCTGATGGCCTTTACCGTTTCGCGTTCCACCGAAGAATGGGCTTTCCATTTCGGAGCAACGGACCGGACGGTTGTTTCGGTCGGCAACTTTGACGGATTGCATCTCGGCCACCAAAAAATCCTGGAGTCCGTGCGGAACCGCGCCCGAACCATGGGGCACTGCTCGACGGTCGTCACGTTCGATCCGCACCCGATGCGAGTCCTGCATCCCGATCATCCTCAACTTATGATCCAGACGCTCGCGCAGCGCGTTTCCGGCTTGGAGCGGCTGGGCCTCGACGCAGCCCTTGTCTTGCGATTTGATCGAGCGCTGTCGCTCGTTTCGCCCACGGATTTTATCGAGCGAATCCTTGTCGGCTGCTTGCACGTAGGCGCTATTTTGATCGGAGCCAATTTCCGGTTCGGGCATCGTGGCGCCGGTGACGTTCGCCTGCTCACCGAGTTCGGAAAGCACCATGCGTTTGAGGTTCAGATTGTTCCGCCCGTGGAAGTCGATGGGCAAGTTGTTTCAAGCACTGCGATTCGGAGCGCCGTCGCGGCGGGCCAGGTCGCGGAAGCGATGCCGTTGCTCGGACGCGCGTTTTCGTTGACGGGCGAAATTCACGCCGGGGCGGGACGCGGCCGCACCATTCTCGTCCCAACCCTTAATGTTGTTCCCGAGCAAGAGCTACTCCCAAAACTCGGCGTCTACGCGACCGAATGCGTGGTCGGCGGCACCGTCTATCCTTCGGTGACGAATGTGGGCACCCGGCCCACATTTGACGGGCACGGAGTGACGGTTGAAAGCCACCTGTTCGGATTTAGCCAAGACCTTACGGCCGGACCGATGGAAGTGCGTTTCTACTCAAGGATTCGAGACGAGCAAAAATTTGCGGGACCGGATGCACTGCGTGCCCAAATCGCGCGGGACATGGAGGCGGCCCAGAAGTATTTCTCAGCGCGGGCTATCACCCGTCCTTCCTAACTTAAGACTTAAGATTTGGGATTGCACATTGTCAAAGTTGCGCCATCGGCTGGCAAGTTAATTTCGACCTTTAACGATTTACCTGAACCCACTAAATGCCGTTCCGAGGTGAATCACAGACGTTGGAGGGATTGCAGTGGCACGTGAAGGACCAGGGCTACTTCTTCCGGCATTTCTCGCAATAGCCGCCGACTTCCGTGCGCGCCGTGGTGATGTCGATGCCGCAATCTTTCTCAATCTGCTTTTTCAGCTTTTCATAAAGCTGAGACTCGAACTCACGCACAGTGCCGCATTTGAGGCAGGCAACATGGATGTGATCGCGCGGGCCGTGACTCTCGTAGAAGTGTTGATCGCCACGCAAGTGGAGCAGGTCGAGTTCATCGATGAGCCCGTTGCGTTTGAGCAAGTCGATGGTCCGGTAGACCGTGACGCGGTGAACGTGCGGGTCGAGCCGCTGCGCACGCTCGAGAATCGCCCCGGCGTCGAGATGTTGCTCGGCGCTATCCATGACCTCGAGCAAAACTTTGCGCTGGCGTGTCAAGCGCACGCCGCGCTTTTCGAGCGCCTCTTGCAGGCGCCCGGGGCGTTCGTGAGCGTTGATTCTCTCTCCCGTCGAGACTCGATGTGCTGTCGTGGGCATGATTCTGTCTAACGTAACAGGCGCCTTCAGAACGATCCGCTTCGCGTCTCAGGCGAACAAAGGCCGGCCGGCGCGTTAGCGGTGCGGCAATAGCCGCAAAACATCATTGTACATAACGATGACAAACACCAGCAACAGAAACACCATGCTGACGGTGACGAAGCGCTCCTTGACGCGCACGCTGAGGTCCCGCCGGATCGTCCCTTCGATGAAGAGCAGTAGAATGTGGCCGCCGTCGAGCGGAGGGATCGGCAACAAGTTCAGGACGGCCAGGTTCACTCCGATCATAGCCATCAACTGCAACAGCTCCGGAATTCCCTGCCGCGCCGCTCGTCCCGACTCCCGCGCGATTCCGAGCGGCCCTTCGAGCTGTTTGAGCGACATGTTTCCGCGGAACAGCTGGACCACCACGTAGGCAATCTCCCTCGCCACCAACGCATTCCATCCCACCGCATCGACGAAGGCCGATCCGAACGAAAGATGCCGGTCGAGCAAATCACCCGTGAGGAGGATGCCGATTTGCCATCGCGTGGTGCCGCTTGGAGAGCTTACCTGCTGCGGACGGACTTCGACGTGCACCGTGCGGTCGCCACGCTGCACTTCAAGATCAAGCGGCTGCGATTGCAATTTGTTCACGATGGGCGGAAATTCCGCGCCATTCGTTAACGGAATCCCATTGACCTTCAGAATTACATCGCCGGCCATCAAGCCGCTACGCTCCGCCGGAGTGCCGGGGCTTACACCGTTGACGACCAAATGATCTTCCGGGTATCCGAAAACCTCCTCTGGAGAAGCCGCGGCCGGAACGGAGAAGGAAAGTTGCTGGCCGTTGCGGTCAGCCACGACGGAGAGCGAATGTCCGGGAAGAGTCGACATCAGCTCAAGCTGTCCGCGGTCCCAGGTTGGGTTGCTCGTTCCGTTCACGGACACGATATGATCGCCGGCCATGAGGCCGGCCTTTTGCGCCGGGGAATCCGGCAGTACACCGGCCAACACCATCGGACGGTCCAAAAATGCGGGCTGCTTGGTGCCGCGCGCATAGATCGCCGTGACGAGGACAACCGACAGCACAACGTTCATCGCCGGTCCGGCCAGCGCGATCAACACGCGCTGCCATCTGGGCTTGGACATGAATTCGTCGGGATCGCCCTTGCGCTCTTCGAGCGGGTTGTCGCCGGCCATCTTCACATAGCCGCCGAGCGGCAGCGCGCTCAGGCGATAGTCGGTGTCACCGCGTTTGTATCCCCACAGCCGCGGACCAAAACCAATCGAGAAAATCTCCACACGAACGCCGAAGGATTTCGCAACGATGAAGTGCCCCCACTCATGCACAAGGACCATGATCCCGAGCACGATCGTTACGGATATTGCCATGACGAGAAAATCCGGCACGTTCTTCTCTCCTGCCAACGGCTAAGAGTTCAAATCATGCGACAGCGCTTCTTGCCGCGCTTCGCTCGACTTCTTCCCGGGCCATCCGGCGCGCATCGGAATCGGCCGCCAGAACGTCGCTGATGGCTGCCATCCGGATTCTCGGGGTGCGGGCCAGCACCCGCTCGATGACTTCGGCAATGCCCGTGAACGGAATCCGCCGTTCCAGAAACGCTTCCACGGCGACCTCATCGGCGGCGTTAAACGCACAGGGATAAGCAGCTTTCCCCCGCAGCGCCTCGCGGGCAAGACGCAAGCACGGGAACCGGCGGGTCGAAACTTTCTCGAAGTCGAGCCGCCGCAGTTTAGCCCAATCGAGGGCCATGAGATTGGATGCTGCCCGCTCCGGGTAGGTTAGCGCATATTGGATGGGCATGCGCATGTCGGTAGGACCGAGTTGCGCCAAAACGGACCCGTCCAGGTATTCGACCATGGAATGAATCGTGGATTGCGGGTGGATGACGACGTCGATCTGGTCCGGACGCATGTCAAAAAGCCAATGTGCCTCGATGACCTCAAAGCCTTTATTCACAAGCGTTGCCGAGTCAATCGTGATTCGGCGTCCCATACGCCAATTCGGATGGGCAAGCGCCTGCTCGGGCGTCGCGGAGGACATGTTCGCGAGCGGCGCCCTTCGGAACGGCCCTCCGGAGGCCGTCAGGATCAGCCGCTTGACCTCACCGTGCCGGCCGGCGCGCAAGCATTGATGGATCGCGTTGTGCTCGCTGTCCACGGGAAGAAATTCGACGTTTTGCTCGCGCGCCGCCGCCATCACGATTTCGCCCGCCGCAACGAGAACTTCTTTATTTGAAAGCGCGACCTGCTTCCCCGCTTTCACGGCGGCGTAAGTTGCTTCGAGGCCCACCACACCCACCGCCGCGGATACGACGACCGCGGCACCGGGGTGCGTGGCGACGGCGAGCATGCCCGCGGGCCCGTGCTGAATCTCCGGCAGTTTTTCAAGGCCCGCGGCTCGCAGGCGGTCGGCGAGACTTGAAACAGAGGCAGGAGCCGCGACCGAAACGAGCTCAGGGCCGTGCCGAAGAATCTGCTGCGCGAGTTCCTCGACGTTATTTCCAGCGGCGAGCGCCACCACGCCGAACCGCTCGGGCATCGCTTCTGCGACCGCGAGGGTTTGGCGCCCAATGGATCCCGTCGAACCGAGAATGGCGATTTTCTTCAAATGAGCGACCCACCCGTCAGTATTTCTTGAGGACCACCCATTCGAAATAGTACCAAACAGCGGGGGCGGCCAGTATCAGGGCGTCGATCCGGTCGAGCATTCCGCCGTGCCCTGGCAGAATCATACCCGAATCCTTGACTCCCGTGCTGCGTTTCCAGGCGGACTCGAAAAGGTCTCCGAGCTGTCCCGCGACGCTGCCGACGGCCGCCATTCCCAACATGTGCATGGGTGCGATTTTGCTCCAACGCCCAAACACGGCCCCCACCAGCAAAGCGCCCAAGAAATTTGCGGCCGCTCCTTCCCAGGTTTTGTTCGGGCTGGTCTGTGGAGTCATCTTCCAGCGGCCGATGGCGCGGCCCACAAAATACGCCGCGGTGTCGCCAACCCAGACCAGCGTCACGGTGAAGAGAAGGAGCTCCTGACCTGTTACATCGACACCCTGCAGACGCACCACGGCGCTAAAAGGAAGTGCGATAAAGATAAGACCGGCCGTACTAACCGAAAGAGAAGGTAGCATCTCGGCGACGGCGCGCCGGCTACCCAGAGCGATTACGGCAAAGCCTAGGACGAACACGAACAAGACCAATTCGAGCGTGACCCTCGGGGCGCGGGGCTCGTAGAGCAAGTCGCCCAGGTGGTTGAGGCTAGCCAAACGCGACGCGTACCATTGCTGCGCGATGATCCCGACGGCCGCAAGGCAAGTCCAGAAGCGATACGTTTGAAAACCGACGCGAGCCGCCATCGAGAAAAATTCCAACAGCGCGGCGACCGCCACGAATGCCGCTATCGCCGCGATCAGCCAGCCAGGCCCCCACCAAATCGCCGCGACCACGACGGGAATCAAGATCGCCGCCGTCAGCGCGCGCAGTCCGGTTTTCGAATTCATCCGCTCCTCCCCTTTCTCCGATTGGGCGACCGAAGCGTCCGGCTGGCCGTGTGACGAAATTGGGTCAACCCAGTTCTATCACTTTCTCGCAATGCAGGCATGATTGCCTGGAGAATAAATCACGGTGTGCCGCGTTAGGAAACGATTCCTGACAGGGGAAAAGGGGAAGAGCCGCGTCAGGCGAGGACACTCCGGCGCTCTTCGGTTAGACCGCCGTAGCGACGCTCCCGCTTTTGAAAGTCCAGCAGGGCCTCGTAGAGCTGTGTTTGCGTAAAGTCGGGCCAAAGAGTCTCGGTGACGTAGATTTCGGCGTAGGCGATCTGCCACAACAAAAAATTACTGACGCGCATTTCTCCGCTGGTGCGAATCAGGAGGTCGGGATCGGGCAGGCCAGCCGTGTAGAGATGCTGCGAGATCATTTCTTCGTCGACGCGCGCGTTGGCGAGGCCGTTGTTGCGCACGCGATCGAGAATTCGATTGAAGGCGTCCACCAATTCCGCACGGCCGCCGTAGTTGAGCGCGACGGCGAGCTTCATGCCCGTGTTGCCGGCCGTCTGCGCCATGGCGCGCTCGACATCGGTGCGCACGGCTTCCGGCAATTGGTCGGGACGCCCGATCACGAGAAGACGAATGTTGTTTCGATGGATGACCGGCAGCTCTTTGCGCAAGTATTCGCGGAGCAGGCGCATCAGAAAATCAATTTCGGCTTTCGGACGGCGCCAGTTTTCCATGGAAAATGCGTACAACGTCAAGGCGGGGATCCCGAGCCGCGCACACGTTTCAATCACGGTGCGGGCGGACTGCACTCCGGCCCGATGCCCCGCGACGCGCGGCAGGTGCCGGCGCTGGGCCCAACGGCCGTTTCCATCCATAATGACGGCGATGTGCTGGGGAAGCCGGTCCGCGTCAAGTTCGCGGAGCAACCTCGCCTGGTCGCGGCCAACGGGTTGGAGAGATTCGGGTACGTTCACGCGATCATTCCTGCGAATTCCGTGGAGCGAACTCACTCCGGCGCGTCCGCATTTCGATTCTGAAAAGCTAACACAGTGGATCAGGGCGCGCAACACACACGGAGGGACACGCTTCCTTCCATCATTTCATCGAGGAACCGCACTTCATGCGTGACGATGACACGAAGGGAAAAAATCGGACCCGCTCCGTTTTTGACCGGAGCGGGCCGTACGTCAACAGCCTTGACCTAGCGAATCCGCGAACTCCTACCAACGAGTGTTATGGCCACCGTCGCGGTCACGATCGTGGTCATAGCCGCCCTCCGACACAACCAGGCCCGTCGACGGGTCGAGAACGAGCTTCCCGGCGCGGTCGTGGCGCTCGTCGAAATCAAACAAGCCGCGCAGCGTGCCTGCCTTGACATCACTTGAATCGCCACCAATGCGCCCGAGGTCCCAATTGTCCTCAATGAATCGAAGAATCGAGGACTGATCGGTGGTTCGGTGATCAATGTAGTTTTGCTTTGCCCACGGGGAAATCACCAGCAACGGTTGCCGCGGTCCGTATCCGCAACGGCCGGGCGCACTCGAGGATGGAGTGACGCCGCAAGATCCCGTAGCCGCGAGCGCGTCATCGGTGGCACTGCTGGACTGGTTCACAATGGGCTCCATGACGTGGTCGTACCACCCGTCGGAGTCATCGTAGGCGACGATGACGGCGGTGTCGTCCCACTCCCTGGTGCGCTGCAAACGATTGATGGTCTGCACCACAAAAGTCTGTTCGTCGATGGGATCGGAATAGCCCGCATGTCCATCCTGATAGCCAGCCGCCTTGAGGAAGCTCACGGCTGGCATGTGGCCCTGCGCCACGGCGGTCCAGAAGTCGTTGAGGTCATATTGGTGGTTGACCCCGGTTTCGTCTTTGCCGATCAGGCTCGGCGTTGGCGGATTGTGGTGCGGGTTGGCGGTAGATTGGTAGTACATGAAGGGCTCATGGTGTGGGATGTAGTCCCCAACCGTTTCGACTGCATCGTCGCCGGCAAGGCCGACGTGATGGGAAGCGCAAACGGCAAGCCCACTGCCATTCACGCTGGTTCGTGCGAAGCCGCCCGTGAACCAGCCCCACGTGACGCCCTTGGCAGTCAGCAGATCGCCCACATTCTTATTCGTGGAGGGTAGCGTTACCGTGGTGACTCCCTGCAGCCCAGGATTGGTCGTCACGCACTCATCGTAGCCGGGGCGGGGATCGCCAATGATAGCCCCAAATGATCCGCCGCCTGCGATGTTTCCTGCAAACTTGGCCGCGCTGCCGCCAGGAGTTGTCGGGGAGGCGGTTGCGTTGGATGTCGTTCCGGCTACAAGATTTATCGCGCCGGGAGCTGACGGGCCGAACATCGTGCTGAACGAATTATCGTTCATTGCAAAATGTTGGGCGTAATTCCACAGCGCGGTCACCGTGTTGCCGTCGTAGTAGCCCATCACAACGCCCGCGCCTTTTCCGGCGTCATAGCAACCCGGTCCGCCGGTGCCCACTTTTTCCGGAAACTTGTCCATCAATCCGTGATCGAACGCCTGTTGTTCCGGAGTGTAGCTGTGATTCTGATCGCAAGTGACCGCCTCGGTGAGATCCAGGCGGAAGGGCTGAGTCGAGTTTGGATTCTCATCGAGCAGTCCTCCGCCCAGGAGATTGTTGGCCCGCGGCGTTTCGCCTTTCGCGTGAAACGCGGGCTCGCCCGCGGGATTCGTGGCGTGAGGATATGTGGCAAAGTAGTGGTCGAAGGAAACGTTTTCTTGGAAAATCACGACGACATGCTTGATAGCAGTGGTCGTTGGAGGATCATCCCATCCGCCCGGATGCGCCCGGAGGCTTGCTGGAACGCCTACGGCCAATGCAACCATCGTCAAAACGCTTACAAGCACACGAAGACACTTCACGCTCATAGTTTCTCCTTAACAAGATTTCTGATATTCGGGCCGGCGTCTGGCGGCCGAGGATCTGTCGGTCACCGATGCCGCCCAGCAACTTGGGGACGTACGTTCAAGGCCGCGCGACGATTGATACGCCCGATCTATGAACGACGGATGAATCCGTCATGAAATCTGTTCGTTTCTCAATTTCACATTCGTAATAAAGAAACGGCAATGGGATGCGCAGCCCCTGTTCGGATTGTCGCGAGCGGGAACAAGTCGGCAGGCCCGGAGGAATCAACGCGTTTATTAGTGTTCAATGAATGTATGTTGAATCGGGCGTAACGCGCAGAGGCGACTGCAATATCGAAAATCAGGAAAGACCGGGAGTGCCGCTGGAGTGAAACAGGCTCACGTAAACCAAGATGAGCGTAAGGGCGATCACGGCAATCGCCGTCACCCACGCGACACCGTTGAAGGTGCGCGTGTTGACGTAGTCTCCCATCAAATCCCGGCGGTTCACAAGCAAGAGCATGAAGATTAATACGACAGGCAGCCAAACGCCGTTGCCAACCTGCGAGAGAACCAAAATTTTCTGAAGCGGAGCGTGCGGAATCAGGATGACCGCTCCGCCCACAATGATCATTCCCGTGTAGAGGCTATAGAAAATGGGCGCCTCATTGAACTTGTGGTCGATGCCCGCCTCAAAGCCCATGCCCTCACAGATGACGTGGGCGGTGGACAAAGGCAAAATCGACGCGGCGAACAGCGAGGCGTTCAGCAGGCCAAACGCAAACAGCATGGCCGCCCAGCGTCCGGCCAGGGGAACGAGCGCCTGCGCCGCGTCGCCCGCATCGTTGATCACGTGATGGCCGGATACGTAGAGCGTGGCACCCGTGCAGACAATAATGAAGAAAACCACCACCATGCAACTGACGCTGCCAAAGAGCACGTCCGCGCGGGCCTGCTTGTATTGCCGCGCGGCGACGCGTTTCTCCACGAAACCTGCCTGCAAATAGAAAAATTGCCAGGGGGCAATCGTTGTGCCAATGAGTGCCGTCAGCATCAGAAGATAGCCGCTATCGAAGTGCAGCGTCGGAATCACCGTGTTGCGCGCCGCCAACAGCCAGTCGGGCTTAGCGAGAAGGGCCGACGCGACGTATGAAAGATAGAGCACGCAGGCCGCAAGGAAAATCTTTTCGACCTGGCGGTACGTTCCTCGAAGCACAAGCACCCAGACGGCGATTCCGGCGAGCGGCACGGAAATGTACTTCGAAATGCCGAAGATTTGCATCGAGGAGGCCACGCCGGCGAATTCCGCGGCGACGTTACCCATGTCGACGATGAGGCCGGCGAGAATCAAGAAGAACGTTGGGCGAAAGCCGAATTCTTCGCGGATCAGATCGGAAAGCCCCTTGCCCGTCACCACGCCCATCCGGGCGCACATCTCTTCGGTCACGTAGAGCGCAATGGTCATCGGAATCAGCGACCAAAGCAGCGCATAGCCGTACATCGCGCCCGCTTGCGAATAAACGGAGATTCCACCGGCGTCGTTGTCCACGTTGGAAGTGATGACGCCCGGGCCAACGACCGCGAGAAAGAGCAGCAGCCGGCGGCGCATAGACCGCGTCCGCCTGCCCCAATCCGCCAAGCGAACACGCCACGGTTCGACCCAGCCGGGGACAAGCTTCCACCTCGTTTCCGGCGCGGGAGTTCCCGCGGGCTGGCTTTCCGTCTCGTGTTTGCCGAGTACCGCCATAGGTCGAACGTTACCGCTTCCTTCTTCCCTCAGCGCCTGCGCAGGCGAGTTACGACGTCGTCTACTTCGATCGCGCCGATCGGCCGACCGAGCTCGTCGACCACCGCCAAGCTGTGCAGGTTGTATTTGTCGAAAAGCTCGAATACTTCCCTGTCCGAAGCGTCCGGGGCGATCGAAAGCAACGGCTCCATCTTCAGAGCCTCCATGCGTTCATATGGGTCGGCGTACAGAAGGCGGCCCACGCCCACGGCGCCTGAAAATTTCGCCTCCGCGTCAATCAGAAAGACGGTGTCGAGCCGTTCCAAATCCACGTCTTTGTCTCGAATCCAGGAGATGACTTCGTCGCGCGTCGCAGTCTCACCCACATAGATGAAATCGGTATTCATCATGCCGCCGGCCGAATTCTCTTCGAATTTCAGCAGTTCGCGCACTTCGCGCGCTTCCTCGCCAGGCATCTCGCTGAGGACCTCGCGCGAGCTTTCCGGCGTCATCTCGGCGATCACGTCGGCGGCCTGGTCCGGGTCCATTTCTTCCAAAATGTCGGCGGCCTTCTGAGGGGCTAACGTCTCGACGATCTGCGTTGTCAAGCGCTTATCCAGTTCGGCGAGAGCTTCGGCGGCAGTCTCTTCATCGAGCGAGGCGATAATCGACTGACGCTCGAGCGGGGATAGCTGTTCCATGATATCGGCGAGGTCGGCCGGGTGCATGCGCTCGAGTTTTTGGTGCGTGATGCGGAGCTTGATGCGGCGAAGGGGGTCGGGCTCAATCAGGTTGACGAATTCCCACGGGATGACGCGCGTGGGGAGCTTCGTCGTCAATCCGCGTACGACGCCAGGCGAGGCAACACCGTGCAAAAGGCGCCGTGCGGCACCCGTGATGCCCACGTCGACTTGCGTGACGCGCAGTTCGACCGTGCCGTTCACTCGCTGCTCAGCCAGATCAATGTCGTTGACGCGCACAACTTTCCGTCCGCTCGTATCGATGATCTGCTGATCGAGTAGGTCCTTGCGCATGGCCAGCCAGGCCTCATTGGGCTGATAGTGTTCCAAGTCCTTCTCCTCGATGTTCAGCCGGATCACACCGGGCGCGACAAACGCGACGTGATCGTAACGCGCGATCAGAGGAAGATATTTCCCCCGCCCAAGGAGGACACGCGCTACGCGGTTCGGCTGGTCGGCGGGCTCGATGAATAATTCGGTGACCTGGCCGACGAAATGGCCGTCACGATCGTAGGCTTCCCCGCCCAGAAGATCGGTCGCGTGCAGCATTCTGCCTCCTTTCCGAGCTTCAAGAGCGGCCCGTTGGGCCGGCCTCAAGGCTCCGAATTGACAACCTACGCGCGCCAAAGGCGGAGGACCCGCCAACGGCCGCAATAACTGATTCGACTGTCTGGTTACGCGGAACTTATGAGACTTAAAGTCCGCGACCAGGGTGTGGCCCGGCCGCGGGTGAAGGAAAATTGGATCTACCCGAGGCCCCTACGGCTCCGTTTCGCATTCAGGCGGATTGGTCTTCCGGCACCGGTGCGCCGGGTCTTTTCCGAACCTCGCGCCGCCGATCGATTCCTACTCGGAAAGGGTTCTTGCTCTTCGGATTCGCTCATAGCCACGCAAAAAACTCCAACTCTGTAGGTAAACGGTGTTCAAATCTTTGTCAAGGAAAGAGTGCGCGTTAACGCATTTTTTTTATTGGCGAAAAGAGCATGTCGCCCGGCTTTCGGCCGCGCCGGCGGCAATCAGCAAGATAGAGCGATCCGTAGGTTTCCTTTATGTACTCCGAACGGGCATATCCGAGCACACGCGCCGCGTGATCGATTCCGGAGACCGAGCCTTCGAGTTCCAAGTACGCGCCGACTGGCGTTTCATCGAGTTCAATCTTCAGCCCGGGAACCGTCTGGAGAACGTAGGTGGTTCGGAATTTTTCATAACGGAACACGCGACGGAACCCCAAGGCACGCAAGATTCTGGCCGCTTGAAAGGCTCCGGAAAGAAAGACCTCCGCTTCGTCGCGGACCTTGAAAGTCCGCCCGATTTCTTGCCGATGCCAGACGAGGACGAAGGGGCTGGCCCTTTGTACGTCAAAATGGCTGGGCCGTCTTCTGCGGCGCCGTTCGTGGCCCGGAGCGAAGCGGGTCGTTCGATCCGGATTCGAATGAGCCGGCCTCGCCGCGTCAACTCCTTGCCGGGTGTATCGTACAGAGTGTTCAGCTCGTGGGCGCGCGGAGAGATTTTCCGGGCGCCGAGTTGTCGCAAGCGCTTGTGCAAGGTGGCGACGTCCGGAACGCGGAGCTTGATTTCAATTTCGCGGCGATAGGCGACGTTTGGCATCCGAGCAGCGTATACGTCGGGACCGCTTTTTCCTTCCAAATTGCACGATTCCGCGGCTCGACAGAAGCAAAGCCAACGCGGTATAAAGTCTTTGTTGCCGGAGAGAGCAGTCAATGATCCTCGGCGGGCTGCTAATCGCCGACGCGCCAAAGCGATTTGGCGACGGCGCCTAGAGGCCGCACCCGACTCCGGCGCTCCACGAGACATGACCGAACCAGCCACACCGCTGATGCGGCAGTATCATTCCATCAAAACTCGCTATCCGCACGCCCTGGTGTTGTTCCGCCTGGGAGACTTCTACGAGCTGTTTTACGAAGACGCTATCGCGGCCTCACGAGAGCTGCAAATCACGCTGACCTCCCGGAACCGCGAACGGGGCGAGCCTGTGCCGATGTGTGGCGTTCCCTACCACGCCGCCGAAGGGTACATCGCGCGACTCCTGCGCGCCGGTTACAAGATTGCCGTGTGCGATCAGACGGAGCAGCCTGGGCCAGGAAAAAAGCTCGTGCGCCGCGAAGTCGTGCGCGTGATCACGCCCGGGACGGCGACGAGCGTCAACGTCCTCGAAGCCAAGGAGAATAATTATCTCGCCGCAATCTTCCGTTCCGCCGGAGGAGCGCCAGTCGGCTTTGCCTACGCCGATATCACCACCGGCGAATTCCGTGCGGCGGAGTTCTCGGGAGACGACGCCGATGAAAAATTGCGCGATGAATTGCACCGCTTGAAGCCACGGGAAATCCTGATTCCCCGCCAGACCAACCTATTCGCGACGCCCGGCGCGGATGGCGATTCCCCTGGCCATTCTCCGGGAGCGCGGCCGGAGCTGCGCGAGGGCCTTGAGACGCGGATCGACGAATGGGTCTTTCGGGCCGACTACGGCGAACGGATGCTGCGCGATCAGTTCGGCGTGGCGACGCTCGACGGATTTGGCCTCTTGGGGCATTCCCAGGCCGTTGCGGCGGCCGGCGCTGTGGTTCACTACTTGCGCGAAACGTCGGCGATGGGCGCCCAGAATGGAAATGACTCGGGAGCGGCCCTTGGCCATCTCGACCGCGTGCGGTATTACGAGCAGGCGGATGCGCTGGTCCTGGACACCGTAACGGTCCGCAACTTGGAGCTGGTAGCACCGATTTTTTTCGAAGATGGCCCGCGCGGCGCCGCCCCGACTCTATTGTCCACGCTCGACGAGACGACCACGGGCATGGGGGCACGTCTGTTGCGGCAGTGGATCCTGCGCCCGCAGGTTCATCGAAGTGAAATCGAGACGCGTCTCGATGCAGTCGAAGAGCTGAAAAGTCATACGGTTTTGCGCGAAGAAATTCGCCATAATCTTGCCGGTGTGCAGGACCTTGAACGGCTTGCCGGGCGCGTGACGCTGGGTGTGGCCTCGCCGCGCGATCTTCTCGGGCTGCGGCAGTCCCTCGCACGTATCCCCCTGCTGCGAAAATACCTGGCCAACTGTGTGTCCACACGCCTTGCCTTACTGCACGGGGAGCTCGACGAACTCGCGGACGTGCGCGAACGAATTGAAACCGCGCTTTCGGACGATCCGCCCGCTCTAGCGTCCGATCCCGGCGTGATCCGCCGCGGCTACCACAAAGAACTCGACGAATTGCGGGATCTTTCGCAGCACAGCAAACAGATTATCGCCGCGATGGAAGAGCGCGAGCGCAAGCGCACCGGCATTGGATCACTCAAGATTCGCTTCAATCAGGTATTCGGCTACTACATCGAAGTGTCCAAGGCGAACCTGCATCTCGCGCCTGGCGATTTCGAGCGGAAGCAAACCCTCGTCAACGCCGAGCGCTTTACGACGCCCGAACTCAAGGATTACGAACGGAGGGTGCTCGACGCCGATGAGCACGGCGCGGAAATCGAGCGTCAATTGTTCCACGAGCTGCGATCGTGGGTCGGGGCACAGGCGACACGCCTGCGCAGAACAGCGGCGGCCATCGCGCAACTGGACGTGCTCGGCAACTTCGCGCGCCTGGCCGCTTCACGCAACTACACGCGGCCGGAGTTCGGCGACGAACGCCAAATGCTGATCGTCGCCGGGCGGCATCCCGTGATCGAGCAACTCCTCGAACAAAAGGGCGAGCGTTTCGTCCCAAACGATCTATTTCTCGATGACGTGACGCAACAGATTCTCTTGATTACCGGGCCGAACATGGGCGGCAAATCGACGTACCTGCGGCAAGCTGCATTGATCGTTCTCATGGCACAGATGGGCTCGTTCGTTTCGGCGGACCGCGCGCGCCTGCCCGTCACGGACCGCATTTTTACGCGCATCGGGGCAACGGACAACCTGGCGCGAGGGCGATCCACGTTTCTCGTCGAGATGACCGAGGTCGCCGCCATTCTAAACACGGCGACGCCGGCAAGCCTGGTGCTGCTCGACGAAGTCGGGCGTGGGACCGCCACCTTTGACGGCCTCTCGATCGCCTGGGCCGTCGTCGAAACGCTTGCGACGGAAACGAAGTCCCGCACGCTCTTTGCGACGCATTATCACGAGCTGACGGAACTTGCGGAACTGCTGCCGGGAGTCAAAAACGTGCACGTCTCCGCCCGCGAGACGTCTACGGGCATCGTATTCTTGAAGCACGTGGAGACGGGCAGCGCGGACAAGAGCTACGGAATCGAAGTCGCGCGAATGGCGGGATTGCCTTCCGCGGTGATTCGCCGCGCGCGGGAGATTCTTGAACGCCACGAGCAATCCGAGCATCAATTGAGCGAACGCCTGACACCGGGCACGCTTGCGCAGGGGAAACACGCACCCGAGCAACAGGCGCTTTTCACGGCGCTCGACCGGCGGGTGCTCGATGCCCTGCGCGCGGCGGACATCGACAATCTCAAGCCCGTCGAAGCTCTGAATCTCCTCGCCGAGCTCAAAAAACAGATTCTATGAGACATTCCCGCGGACGCGGCACATTAGCGCTCGGAATCATGTCGGGAACATCGGCCGACGGCATCGACGTGGCCCTCGTGCGCGTCTCGGGACGAACAGCCTCCCTCGAAAACTTTGCCGCATTCCCCTTTCCTGCCGCGGTCCAGAAGGCCATCTTGCAGCTCGCCGAAGGGCGGCCCGCAACAACAGGAGCAATCAGCCAGCTCAATTTTCTGCTGGGCGAAATATTTGCTGCGGCCGCGCTCGCGGCTTGCCGGAAATTTCGCGTATCGCCCGCACGGATCGATGTCATTGGATCGCATGGCCAGACCGTGTTTCATCAGGGCAAACCCGCGCTATTTCTTGGCCGGAGCGTCGCTTCGACGCTACAGATCGGCGAACCTTCCGTAATCGCGGCTCGGACGGGAATCACGACCGTCGGCGACTTTCGTCCTGCCGACATGGCTGAGGGCGGCCAGGGCGCGCCGCTTGTTCCGTTTGTAGATTTTCTGCTCTATCGCCACGCGCGCAT
>Ga0335085_10004637_pt1 | contig 22631 bp, 17 predicted proteins | sample Lox_Sample_45_FD_206712 | JGI IMG/M metagenome (GOLD analysis project Ga0335085, IMG submission 206712) | Soil microbial communities from Loxahatchee National Wildlife Refuge, Florida, United States - Lox_Sample_4.5 | ecosystem: Environmental > Terrestrial > Soil > Wetlands | place: USA...
CATTGGCAGATGCGTATCACGGCGGTCCTTTCCCTGGCGGCCTACCACGGAGGCCCGGCTCGCGACGCTCGGCATGCGCGGCGGGCCGCCGGGCGTCACAAGGGAGCCCGCCAGGAGGACCCGCGCGTGGTAAGCGTGGCGAGTGCGGGCCTCCCGGCGTCCCGGCCTGCCGCAGGGACCGGGGGTCGTACGCTTGGTGAGGAGCCGCCCTCGCGGATCGGGAGTGTTGCAGTCCCGGCGCTTGTGCAGAGCCCCCGCGAGGGCCGCTCCTCCTGCCGCACTGACCATGCCGGTCCCGGTTCCGGTTTCCGGGATGCAGCGGCGTGCCCGTGCGGGCAGCTTGTGAGTCATCCGCCACGACGTGCGTGCCCGGCGGCAGGGCGGCCGACGCAGGGCGGGCGGTGGGTCGCGGCCCTCACTGCATCGCCTCCCAGTGCGCCCGGATCTCGCGATCCAGCTCGCCCGGGGTGCCGCCGGTCAGCACCTCCCCGGCGCTGCTGACGGCGCACCAGGGGCCGCCACCGGCGGAGAAGGCGTGATAGCCGGCATCGGACCAGGTCAGTTCCAGCGCGGCCAGCGCGGCGTCCTCACCGGCCGCGAACAGGTCATGCCGCCCGCCGGCTGCGGCTGCTGGCCCTTTCATCATCGCCCTCTTCCCGGGTCCGGTGACCTGCGCTGGAGCTGCGGTAATAACAGGCATTGGCTTTCCAATTCCGAGGCGGCCTGCGAGCAGGCCCTGGGCCGCACGCGGTGGCCTCCGTCGTAATGCCAGGCTTACGGAATTCGCTGCGTGCTCGTATTGCTCCAGGCTTGCGTGAGAACCGGCCGGGCGGGAGGGGATACTTTAGGAGACGAGATCGTCTCCGCGAGGATGCCGCCGAAACAATGGACGACCGCGAGCTGCCGTTGTGGGCCATACGCCTGCGCCGTGAGCGGACCAGCAGGCTGTGGAGCCAGAAGGACATAGCCGTCCGGCTCCGGAAAGCCGCCGATCCCCAGACCCGGGTCGGCCTTCCCGATGTGGAGAGCATCCAGCGGTATGTCCGCGCGTATGAAGCGGGCCGCCATTTCCCCGGAGACCTGTACGGGGAGCTGTACTGCCGGGTCTTCGGGCTCACCCGCGAAGCGCTGTTCGGCCCCTCGCCCCGGCTCCGGTCACAGGAGCCGGCGGAGGAGCCGCCGGTCCCCACGGCGCAGGACGCGGCCAGCCTGGCAGCCTGGATAGCGGCCAGCAACACCAGCGACGAGGCAATCGGGCATCTCGATCAGGCCCGGGCAAAGCTGGCCGAGTCCCACACGCGGCTGCCGCCGGGGCCCGTTCTCGCTGATGTCGCCCGTGCCCACCGGCAGGTGCAGGCGCTGCTGCATGCCGGGCGGCAGCGCACGAGGCAGACGCGGGAGCTGTTCCGCATCGACGCTGACCTGCTCGCGCACGCGAGCCTGCTCCTCGACGACGTCCGTGACGACGCGTCGGCCAGGGCACACGGCAGCGTGGCCGCGCTGTGCGCCGAGGAAGCCGGATGCAGCCCTGCCCTCGCGTTCAGCGCCCAGGCCAAGACCGCGCGGTGGGAAGGCACCCGGCAAGGCAGGCGGGAAGGGACACGGCATTTCCGGCGGTCAGCCGACCTGGCCCGGAAAGGCTTTGACTGCAGCGCCCGGTCGCCGGTCAGCGTGCTGCTCGCCAACCAGGAAGCCAGCGCGGCCGCCCTGCTCGGCGACGCCGGCCGTGCGCGGCGGGCACTGCGCGATGCCGAGGAAGCCGCATCCGGGCTGTCGGCCGCCGACCCGGGGCTGTCAACATGGTCCTGCCCGCGTCCGCGCCAGGCGCTGTACGCGCTGTCGGTGTCGATCCGGCTCCGGGACCCGGACGCGGCGCTGCGGGCCGCGGACATGGCCGACGCGGGATGGGCGTCAGGTGACCCGTGGCTGTACGGCGTGTGGTCCCTGATCCGGATCGGCGCCGGGACCGCGCACGTGATGAAGGGCGACCTTGACGCGGCAGCCGGCCAGCTCGGCGCCGTCACGACACTCGACCCGCCGTTCCGCATCGCGACCATCACCGGGTACCTGGCCGACATGGACTCGCTGCTGGCGCAGCGCCGCTTCGCAGCCGACAGGAAGGCCGCGGAGCTGCGGGAGCAGATCCGGGTATTCACCGCCGCAGCATGCCCCGCGGCGCCGGCGGCAGCACCCGGGCCGGGCGGCCGGTGAGCCCGCTCCCGGTCCAGATGGAAGATCACTGGGCACCGCAGCCCGGCGCGGACCCGGCCCGGACCCAGCTCATGTGGTTCATGCTCCTCGGCGATAATCCAGAGGTCGCGGAACTGGTCCGTACCTCCCAGGACCGGCTTGCCGGGCTGCCCGGGCTGGACCTGGTACCACCGGAATGGCTGCACATGACCACCCTGATCGCCGGGTTCTCCGATGAGATCACGGCCGGCCAGGTGGACGCGATGGCCGGCCACGCGCGGCGGCTCCTCGCCTCCGTGCCGCCGGTACCGGTCACGCTGGGGCGGATCCTGTACCACCCCCGGGCGGTCATGCTCGACGCGCAGCCGCACCAAGCCCTGGAACCGGTACTGCAGGCCGTGCAAGAAGCCACCCGGCTAGCCACCGGACGGGACGGGAGGCTGTACCACGAGCCGTGGATACCGCACATCACGGTCGCCTACAGCAACACGGCCCACCCGGCAGCCCCGGTCATCGCGGCCCTCGGCCGGGAACTGCCCCGGCGCGACGTCACCATCAGCTCAATCAGCCTCATCTCCCAGGCTCCCGAGCACCAGTGGACCTGGCACCCGGTTACTGACGTGCAGCTCGGGACCTAACCCGCCACGATGCCCTGCGCGCAGCTACCCTTCCGCTGCTGCCCGATTCCGGGTGCAATGCCTGTCTTCCATCCGGGCGAGGCGCATTCGCGGAAAAGCACAACAGGGCATTCCGCAAATTAACGGCCGGTATACGCGATTCCTTCTGAGAATCCACAGCGACCCGGACTACTTCGGCAGCAGGCGCGGAGAAACCCCGGGGCCGCCCGCAGATCATCCTGCCCATGGGCAGACCGGGATTTCTTGCGTCCGCTGGCTGGCACTGAGCGTGCCGGTGATCTATCATCCTGCTCGTTGCAGTCCCGGCACAACGGGTACCCGAAAGGACCGTTATGCCGGAATCCCCCCCGAACGTGCTCAAGATCTACGTGGACGACCCCGCGGCGGCGCCGCTGGCCAAGCTCCAGGCCAATGCGGTCAGCGCGGCGCAGGATGTCGTCATCGGGATGGCGTCATCGGCCCCGGCGGCATCGATCGGCCTGACGATCGCGCCGCTAGCCGCCGCGACCGCGTACGGCAGCGGCGCGGTAATCCTGCTCACCGCCCTCCCGATGCTCGTCATCGCGAACGCCTACCGCAGGCTGAACCTGTGGAACGCCAACACCGGGGCGTCGTTCGAGTGGGTCGGCCGGGCCATCAACCCCTACCTGGGGTTCCTGGCCGGCTGGCTGATGATCGCCGCGTACGTGATCGCCACCGTCAGCGGCGTCGAAGTCCTCGGCCCGTCCGTCCTGGCCGTGTTCGGCGCGGATTCGGCCAGCACCTGGGCGAACATCCTCATCGGGACCGCGGTCGGCGTCATCATGCTGGCCGTCGCGATCGTGGGCATCAAGATCACCGCCCGGACCCAGGTAGGCATGGCCGTCATCGAGTACGCGGTGCTGCTCGCATTGAGCATCGCGGGCCTGGTCCTGGTGCTGGGGCACCATCACGGGACGGTCCCGGTCTCACCGGGGTGGCTGAGCCCGGCCGGGACCGGCGGGAAGGGCAGCGCCGCCGCCGGGTTCCTGGTGGCGGTGTTCATGTTCACCGGGTGGGACGGCACCTTGTACGTCAACGAGGAAGTCACGAACCGCCACCGCAACCCCGGCCGCGCCGCCATCGCCGCCGTGATCATCCTCGGCGTCATCTACACGCTGTGCACGGCAGGCCTTCAGGGCACCGTCCCGGCGAAGGCACTGCAGGAGAACTCGGCGTCGGCGCTGGTCTACACCGCGCAGGCCATCGGCGGGCCGGGCTGGGCTAAGGCAATGGCGCTGGCCCTGGCCCTGTCGGTCATCGCCACCACCGGCACCGGGATCGTGCTCGGCGCCCGGATCGTCTACGGCATGGCCAGCCGCAACGCGCTGCCGCCCCTGCTCGGGAACGTGTCCGCCCGGCTCGGGACACCGGTCTGGGCGAGCCTGCTGGTCGGCGGCCTGATCATCGCCCTGACGTGGGTATACCTCCTCGCCACATCCGTGCAGGATGCGTTTACAGACGTGGTGGACGTAACCGGCCTGCTGTTCGCGATCTTCTACGCACTGACCGCACTGGCGACGATCGCGTTCTACCGGCGGCGGGTCTTCTCTAGTCTCAAGGATGCGGTCACGCTCGGGCTGCTGCCCCTGGGCGCGGTGGTGTTCCTGGGGTGGGTCTTCGTCCGGTCCCTCGGTGACGCGTCGTGGGCCGAGCGCTGGTCGCTGGCCGGCGTCGTGGGCACCGGCGTGGTGATGATGGCGGCCGTCCGGGTCTTCCTGCGGCCCGCGTTCTTCTCGCTGCCGAGAGAAAGCGACACGAGCAGACACTGAGCCGCACGCCGGGCGCTGAGGGGACGCCCGCCCGTGCTCCGGGCGGGCGCACCCCGTTCGCAATGCGGCACCGACGGGGCGGCGTGCTGGTATCGCTGGCGGACCGGAAAGGGTTAGTGCCGGTCTACACGCGAGCCTGCGCCTCATTTCGTCCGCCGGTGCTGTCACGTGAGGTGAAGGTACCCGGCGATCTTCTGGAACAGGTCCCGGACGGGGTCGGGCAGTTCGGGATGAGCAGCGGCGAAGTAGGCTCCGGCTCTGGGCTTACTTCCCCCGGTCTGGGTCATTGCCTGGCCGAAAAGTTCATGGTTGACCTGGCGCAGTAGTTCTTCGAACTCGCCGAGCTTGGTGCCGTCGTCGCCGAAGCACGTGGCCACGGTGAAGACGCCTGCGCGTTCCCAGTAGCTGCGCCACTGGGCGAAGTCCTGGTCATCGCCGGGTTCGGGGGCGTCTGGCCAGTGCCCCAGCTTCTTCATGTCCTGGCTGAGTTTGCTTCCCTTCCGCAGCGCCGGGCCATCGGAGACGACCGCCCACGGGATGCCGTAGGCGTCGAGGAACCTGATGTAGGCGCGGTAGCCGTTGTGGCCGCCGACGGCGATGAAGGAGACGTTGGCAGCCCCGAGGTCAGGCTGGCCGGCGGTGCGGGCGTTGTTCCACCAGCGGGGCAGCGCGCCGGGCTCGGTCTGCCCTTCGCACAAGACGGCCGCCTGGGCGAACAGCAGTGACCGAATCTCCGCAGGCTGGATCAGCTGAAGCTGGCGGAACTCATCCCGTGAACCCGGGTCGGCGTAGCCGGACTGGCGGATATGCGTGCCGGACGCGCCCGGTGCCAGCCTGACGATCCGGTTGAGGTCGTCCGGCTCGTCGAACGGGACGAGGTCCGCGCTGTGGGTGATGACCAGATACTGGCCGGGACCGCGTACCTGGCTGACCAGCCGGCGCTGGACTGTCGGCTCCAGGTTCACCGCCGGCTCGTCGAGGACCGTGATCCGGCCAGGGGTGCCTCGCAGCAGTGCACTCAGCACGAGGGCTTCCTGCACGCCGGCACCCGACAGCTCGACCAGCCGCTCGGCGTGCTGTCCGGCAACTGTCGGCTCGATGATGAGCGCTGCTTCGCCGTCGCCCGCCGGCCGTGCCCGCACGTCCAGGTCGCGGCCGGTCAGGCTCTTGAACGTCGACTGGATCTGCCGGAACCGCTCCTTCTCCGCGGAGTCGCCGTTCTTCAGCCGGAAGATTTCCCCGCCCACCGCCGCGCCGTCACGCAGGTCAACCGGGCCGCTGAGTTCGGACAGGGGGAAGCGGCGCTGAAGGGGCAGCCTCCTGTTGTCGGTCAGGACGATGCCGCGCTGCAGTACCAGGTTCATGACCTGCCGGAAGGAAAACGACCGGTCATAAGGGGCCATCCCCAGCCCGAGGGCCAGCTCGCGGACGGCCGCCGGAATCCGGCCTGCCTGGCTTGACCCCACCGAGAAGCTGACCGGCTGCTCCTTCGCGATCCGCATGGCGACCCTGAAGTCCAGCTCGACGGCATCCTGCGGCTTGGACTGCATCAGCCAGCCGGCAAACTCCGTCCCGCCGGCTGGCCGCTCCGGTTCCCCCGCCTCCCCCGGCCTGAGCTGATCAATCCCCTGATCATCGACGAGCACCGCATGCCACGTGGCACCGCTGTCTTCGGCAGAGAATTCCCAGTACGCGGCCCACGAGCGGGCAGCGGTGGCCCGGTACCGGATGACCAGGGTTCCTGTCATCAGCGGGGCAAGCGACTCGGCCACCAGCCAGTCCAGGCTGGCTTCAAACGAGTCCGCCGTCTGCTCAGAGCGGCCGACCTCTGACGTCAGGTAAGCGGCCTGCACATGCGTCCGGACGAGATCTTGCTCCCACGGCTGGTCGAGAACGATATCCAGCTTGACCGTGAACTCCGTGGCACCTTCGAAGCCCGCCTCCTGGTACAGGTCCAGCCGCCCGGACTCCGGATGGTCGTGCGGCGCGAGCACGGCCCGGGCGACATCCAGGGACCGAGCGAGGTTGGACTTCCCGGCGCCGTTCGGACCGGTGATCACGGTCAGCCCTGGGTCGAGCCACAGCGCAGGGGACGCATGGAACGACAAGAAGTCCTGTAGCCAGATCGATCGCACGAACACCCTCCAGCATTACCAGCACCGCCACGGCGAGGAAAGGAGAACCGCCGGAGATCCTCTAGCCATGGTTTGCCCCGGCACGCGCCGGCTGACGGCGCGCGGCCGAAAGCTCATAAGGTGCCGCCGTCAGGCGGAATATCACATTCGGATAGCTCGAACCAGATCACCATCCGCCCACCACGCCGCCGCCACCCCCACCGCGCCGCCAACCCCGCAACAAGCTGCAACCCTCGGCCACCTTCCGCATCACGGCCGGCAGGGCGCAACTCCGGCGTCCCCCGCCCCGCCCGATCGGCGACCTCGACCCGGACGACGCCGCCTCCGGCAATGACCGCGACCGTGACCGTCTCCCCTAGAGCACCCGAGCCACTGTGCCGGACACTGTTAGCGAAGATCTCGCTGACCAGCAACACGGCCACATCCACGCACGAGTGCCCCGGGCCGAGTACCTCACCAACGAAAGTCCGAGCGGCCCGCGCCCGCTCTGCCCGCCCGGCCAGCGTCACGCTCTCCCGGACCGCCGCCCTGCCCATCACGGCACCTACCCTTCTGGCCGCCCCGCCCCCGGCAAAGCCGGCCGGGCTGCGGGCGGACGCAGGGACATGCACGCTCAGCTCAGCTGCGAACGTCAAGCCGACGCAACGGGCCTCCGCGGATCTCGTCCGTGGACCGTCCGTCGTCACGGCCCCTGTCCGTGGCCGTCCGTGGAAAGCCGACGGTTACACCGACCGCGCGACCGCACGGACGCCGTCCGCTATACGTCCGTGGACACCGCAACACATCGACGCACAGTGACACAACCTGATACACGACGTGACGAGAACAAAACGGCCCCATGGGCGCGTTTCCGCAGCCAGGGGGCCGTTTTCGCTGGTGGTGGCAGGTGTTGGGTTCGAACCAACGTAGGCTGAGCCGACGGTTTTACAGACCGCTCTCCTTCCATCCGAGTCGTATGCCGCTGACCAGCGCATATGCACTGTGAGGCGTACTCCCGGACCGCCTGCGTCCGTGCGTCCGGGGCTATGGGGAGCTCATCCGGGCCACGGACAGGAACGTGCCTGGCCACGGACGGCAGAGCAGGAGCGGTTACGCTGACCGCTCGCTTCCCGCCGAGATAACCGACCTCGAGGCATTCCGGGACCGGCGACGCAACCGGGTCGGGGCGTCATCTATGAGTACCAGTACGCCGCTTGACCAGCGAGAACGACGTTTTCGGCAAGGACAGGGCCTGGCTGCTCGGCTCTGGGCTTGGCTATGTCGGGAGTCCGCCGTGACGGATGATCTCGGTGGTGACGATTTCGATGATGCGGTCTGTCCCGGGCGGCAGGGCCGTGTCCTGGTCGCGGAGGGTGATACGGACCTGGCGTGCGATGGAGTCGGGCGGCGGCGGTCCGGCGATGTGCTTGCGGCGGTCGTCATAGATAGTCCAGGCCAGGCTAGCGATGGACACGATCAGGCTGGCGAGTGATACCGGGTCGAGGTACTGGTCCGGGCGCTGTCGGGTGTCGCGGGCGGCTAGACCGGCCTCGACTTGGGAGGGCAGGCTCGGGCTGAAGTTTGGGGCGAGGATCGCGGCGGCGGCCAAGGCTGCGTCCGCGACGGGGTCGGTCATGGCATTCCTCCGGGCTGATCGTCGTGGTGACTGATGAGGTGGCGGACTGCCTGCGGTAGGGGTTGGCCGGTGATCTGCTGCCAGATAGCTTGCAGAGTGGGCATCCCGTGCTGGTGGATGAGCCTGGTCGGGGCGGGTGGGCCGGTCCCGGTGAGAGGGTTGGGAACTGGTCGAATAGGGTCATATACCGGACGTTCCATGAGTACCACAGGCGTTTGGTCCCGGGCTTCGGCGAGCTGGCCGAGGTGCGCGTAGGTAAGCGCCAGGCCAGCGCGGTCGCCGAGTTCTTCGAAGATGGCCAGGGCCTGGCGGTACCAATCCTCGGCCTCGTCCAGCTGCCCGCGATCCTGGGCGGCTTTACCGAGTTGCCCGTAGGTGCTCGCCAGGCCGGGGCGGTTGCCGAGTTCCTTGAAGATGGCAAGGGATTTACGGAACCAGTCTTCGGCCTCGTCTATCTGCCCGCGGTGCTGGGCGGTGATGCCGAGCTGGTGGTAGGTGATCGCCAGGGCCGGGCGGTTGCCGAGTTTTTCTTTGATGGCCAGGGCCTGGCGGTACCAATCCTCGGCCTCGTCCAGCTGCCCGCGACCCTCGGCGGTGATGCCGAGCTGGTGGTAGGTGACCGCCATGTGAGGCTGGTCGCCGAGTTCCTTGAAGATGACAAGGGATTTACGGAACCAGTCTTCGGCCTCGTCTATCTGCCCGCGGCCCCGAGCGGCGTTACCGAGTTGACCGTAGGTGCTCGCCAGGCCGGGGCGGTCGCCGAGTTCTTCTTCGATGGCCAGGGCCTGGCGGTACCAGTCCTCAGCCTCGTCCAGCGCCCCGCGGCCCTCGGCGGTCATGCCGAGCTGGTGGTAGGTGACCGCCAAGCTGCGGCGGTTGCCGAATTCTTCTTTGATGGCCAGGGCCTGGTGGTACCAGTCCTCGGCCTCTTCTAGCGCCCCGCGGCCCTGAGCGGTGATGCCGAGCTGGTGGTAGATGACCGCGATGTTCGCTCGGGTCAGTTCGGTCTCGGGCTGATCTTGCAGGTAGGCCAAAGCACGTCGGTAGGTTTGCCCGGCTTGGTCCAGCTGGCCCGCATGCATCTGCCTATCAGCCTGCTTGACCATGGTGTGGAGCCAAAGCGAGCCAGCGGGTCCAGATGGGCTTTGGCCGTGGCTGGTGGTCGCCTCTAGGATACGGTCAGCCCAGGCACCGGCTTCTCCGCTTAGGCCACGGGTGTCCCAGTATGCGTCTAGCGCCGGGACGATGCCGTAAGCGTCGTCCCACGCCTGGCGGTCCAGGGCATGGCCGAGCATCGCGCCCAGAGTGCGCCGATGCAGCCCGATGAACATGTAGGCCGAGGCGGCGTTCCCGGATTCGATCTGCTCGGTCAGCAACCGGCCGAAGGCGGCACTGGCGGTACACAGCGCCTGCTCGCACGCCGCCCGCTCCCGGCTGTAGCCATCGGGGTCTTCGGAGTGCCATCCGGCGGCGAGGTAGCCGGGCAGGGCCGGATGGATCCGATACACGCCCACGCCCCGGCCAGTTAGCAGCCCGACCCGGACCGCCTCCTGGAGCACCGCCGTCCACTCCTGCTTGCTGACCCCGGCGAACCGGGCCGGCACCCCCGCGATTGCGGAGAACAGCATCAGGACGTTTTCGTCGGCGTGGCTGTGGAACAGGCTGACGGCCGGGAGCAGCAACTGTGTCCGCTCGGACAGGTGCACGTACGAATAGGTGATGGACGCCGGGAGCGAGGTATTCCGCCCGGTTTCGGGGTCGTCCCCGGTGGGCAGAGGGGTGATGCCCCCTAGCGCGGCCAGCAGTCCGGCCGGGTCGGTGTCCTCCAGGAGGGGCAGGGTGAGCCGCATCGCCAGCGGGTGGCCGTCCAGCCATTCCAGCAGCTCCCCGAACGACCGGCGTTCCCGCCTCGCCTGTGCTGCGGAAAACGGGGCCAGCAGGTGCCCGGCGTACTCGGCAGCCTCGGCCCGGTTCAGCCCCCCTACGCCAATCCGGCGAACCGGGCCCAGCCATTCCTCCTGTGTCCGGCTGGTCAAAAGCACCGTGCTACGAGAATGCTCTCGCATCCAGTCCAGGAACTCCTTCAGCGCGGCGCAGGCTGCCACGTCCAGCGGCGAGGTGCCCCCGGCCGGATCGGGCATCTCCTTGACCGACTCGAAGTTGTCCCACACCAGCAGCACCCGCAGCTGAGCCAGCAGCCGCTTGACCTGATTTAGCCGCTGAGGCGCCTCCAGCCGGGCGAAGCCCGCGCCGAACATCGCCGGGCCCAGGGCCGTGATCACCCCGTCCAGGCCGAAGCTGGCCACGCCCGGCTCGAACGAATGCCAGAACACCAGCCGCGGGTCATCGACCCCGCCGCTATCCCGCCACCACCGTGCGAACCCTTTGGCCAGCTCAGTCTTCCCCGTCCCCCCCGGACCGTATAGCACCACCACCCGCTGCAGCCGCGCCGCCGCCTCCAGCCGGTAGAGCATGTCATCCCGGCCCACGAACACGCCGTCCGCCGCCACCAGCGGATCATGCACAGAGGCAGGCCCAGCCGTCGCGACGGCGATCTGGTCCAGCGCAGCATCCAGCGACGGCGCGGCGGCCGGGCGGGCGATGCGCACATCCGAGAACCGGACCTCCCGGCGCATGTAGTGCACCGGGACCAGCCAGTCGGCCAGCGGCATATTCCCTCTTGGGCTGGGCCTCGCGTCGTGCTCGAACAGCCGCCCGCGCCCGGCCGTGACCGCCTGGCCCACGCTGGCCCCGGCGAACACGGACTCGTAGAACGCGGCCATGAACTCCGCCGCCGCGACCGCATACACGCTGTAGGCCATCGCCACCACCGCCGCGCACCCCGCCTTCAGCAGCGCGGTCGCAACCGAGGCTTCCAGCTCCTTGCCCACCGCGCCAGACTGGCATGCATTCACCACCACCACCGGCACCCGGCCCTGGGCCAGTACCCCGGCCACCTTCGACGCCGTCACAAGATCGCTGCCGCCGCCGGACTGCTCGAACGCCAACACCCCCTCACCCGCACCAGCCATCATCCACGGCCGTCCCTCGATTACCCCGCCGCCGCCCCCACGGCGGCCCGGCATCACCCCGTGCCCGTCAAAATGCACCACATGAAACGGCTCACCCGCATCCGCCGCCTGCCTTACCGTCTCGGCCAACGCGTCGAATGTCGGCGGGCGCAGCACGGTCAGATGCACCTCGCCACGGACCGCGTCCAGCCGCTCGAGCAGCGGCCGGGCCACCATCTGGTACCCCACATCGGCCGTCCCGGCCGGGCGGGCGATCACCATCAGCACCCGCAACCGACCGCCGGGCACCTCCAGTGTGTCCGCCCCGCCCGCAACCGGCAGGCTCCGCGAGATCCCGCCTTCCCTCAGCGCGACCGGCCCGGACCCGTCCCGCATCAGCTCCCACGGCAACCCCAGCAGGCCGGGTTCAGCGGACCGGAAAACCACCTCCAGGCCCCGGTCCCTCACCCGCTGGTACAGATCCCGTGCCGGGCCGACGCCGAACACCGATCCGAACGCCGCATCACCCCACCCGGCCAGCATCGCGCGCACCGCAGGGCCACGGTCCTCCCACACCCCGAACGGCGCCAGCAGATAATCTTCTAAGTACCAGCGCAGGTCCTCCAGGGCGTCCACGTCCAGCGGCCACGCCAGCGGTGCCTGGGACACCTCCTCCGGCAGTCCACCACTCGGCCATGACAGCACCTTGACCTGGCCGTCCGGGCTCAGGTCCACCAGCAACCGGTCAGGCACAACCCCACCCCTCCGCCAGATAACCAGGAGCACCCTACGCGCTGCCGATATGACAGCATGCTATGTCTGGCAACAGTCCGCTACGGATACGCTGGAATCTGAACGAAAATCCGCAGGCTGCCAGATACAGCTGTCAACGGTCATCAGGAAATCTGGTTGGGTGACCTTGGTTTCTCGGGGCGGGTCTGTCAACTTAAGGCTCTGTCGCACTTTCGGCGGTGACGCTCCGCCACCTCACCCGAGAAGGATCCGGTGACGGAGGAGTTCGAAGGCGGCGCGCCCGAGTCGGCGATCGGCTCGATCCCCGGCGCCCGGGCGGTCCATGTTCCCCGCTCGCGGTTCGCCCCGGTAAAGACCACCGACGACCTGCTCCTCGTGCGCTCCGACGCCTACGAGCTCACCAGCGACGGGCAGATCAGGCCCCGCTTCGGCGGTCAGGAGCCTGTGACGCTCGAAAATAGGGTTCGCGTCGTGACCTGTGGTTCTTCGGGATATCAGGCGGCGCGCGCATATTCGTTGATCAGGCCGCCCAGGACGGGTTTTCGGAGGATCCGTCTGCGGCCGAGGTCGGCAACAGTGCGGTGACCGCCGTCATGGCTGCCGTTGGGGACGCGCTGGGCGATGCCCTGGTGCGGCCGGGCCGTGTTGTAGTGCACCTGGTACTCGGCCAGGACGGCCCGCAGATGGCCCTCTCCGAGGATCAGCACGCGGTCCAGGATCTCCCGGCGCAGAGTACCGACGAGACGCTCGCAGATCGCGTTCATCCGCGGAGCCTGGACGGCCGTGCACAAGATCCTGGTGCCGGCGGCCTGGAAGACGGCGTCGAACGAGGCAGTGAAGTTCGATCCGCGGTCGCGGATGAGGAACCTGATGTCCTCGAACCGCTCGCCGAGGGTGAGAGCGAGGTTGCGGGCCTGCTGTACGGTCCAGTCCCCGGTCGGGTGCGCGGTGACGCCGCCCAGGTGCATCCGGCGGGTACCGTGCTCGATGAATACCAGCACGTACAGGCGCTTGAGCAGCACGGTGTCCACGTGCAGGAAATCGACCGCGAGGATCCCGGCGGCCTGGGCTGCCAGGAACTGCCGCCATGTCGGCCCGGACCGGCGAGGCGCCGGATCGATGCCCGCAGCACGCAAGATCTCCCACACGGTGGACGGCGCAACTGTCACGCCGAGCTTCATGAGCTCGCCATGGATGCGGCGGTGCCCCCACAGCGGATTCTCCCTCGCTATGCGGACGACAAGGCGGGCGATGCCCGGACGTGTCGGCGGGCGTCCTGGCTTGCGCCGCTTGCTCGTGTCGTACTTCCTCGCCATCAGCTTGCGGTGCCAGGCCAGCAGCGTCGCGGGTGTCACGGGGAAGACTTCGGCCCAGCGCCTTCGCGGTACCAGCCGTGCCAGCGCGGCGAACCAGAACCGGTCAGCCGGCTCGTACCGGACCCGGCCGGCGTGCCGCCGCAGCACCGCGTTCTCATGCCGCAGCACCATCAACTCAGCATCCTTCGCCAGGTCACCGCCGAACACCAGGACGGTCAGGCTGAGCACACGGCACGTGAGCAAGTAGGCGATCTTGAGCAGCACCCGGCAAGCTAACCAGCGCCACGTCACGCCTGCTGGCGAACGTGCAGGTCAGCCACTCAATCGTGTATTCGAGCGGTACAGGGGCAGCAAGCGCAGCAGCCTGAGCCCAGAAGCCCAGATCGCGTACGACCGACTGCTGGAGCGAAACAAGAACCTCGCTGAGAAGCAGACACGCGAGCGTTACCTCGCCACACCGCCCGGCCGCGCCGAAACCGCCCACCAGGAGGGGCGGACCTTCTTCCAGCTAACAGTCCCCATCAGCGAGGTAGAGGGCCGCGCATCGGCCACCGGCCGCACCAGGGACTGGAACAGGAAGCCCCGCAACGCCAGCCCGGCCACGCCATCGACATCACTGCCCGGATTGAGCGTAGGAGCGTCCTCGACGGGCTGATCGGCGAATACCGCAGTGCAGCGTAGCTAGCGAAAACTGCTGGCCAGCAACCATGCGCAAGTTTTGGCATAGCACAACGCGACGGGCATGCTATCGGCCGACTCGCACTCCCAGACTTGCTAATCGTCCGTGATATCGACCAGTTCAACGCTACCTGCCGCCCAGTCTTGGAAGACCTGCCTAAACTCCACTGGCATCGGGATCACGGATAGGTCCGGTCTCGGCGGGCGCGCTCTTGAGGCGTCGATGAGGATAGCGAGAACAGCAGCGAGTCCTAGTCCACTGATTTCGTCGAGCGGCACTATACTGTTTTGCACAGTATCCAGCACGGCTTTTACCGGTACCGTAATCTTGTATCGATGCGATGAAGTCCAGGGTGGAGAAGGGTGCCGAATCAGATAGGCACCTATGGTAGTTTGTTCGTGAGTTTTTGGGTCAACTCGCTTGGTTCCATTGTTCTCGGCGTAGCGTTGTATGATCCTGTCGTAGATCCGCCAGCGCAGAAAGTCATTTATTGCGCCGAGGCCGCCGGGCATCTCGAGAGCTTCGCCGATCGACAGGAAGCCGCCCGACAGTGCGATCTCCCTGAACTCCGCGGATACTGTGCATATCAGGCGGATATGAGCATCGTAAAGATTCAGTTGCTCCTGAATCCAGCCATTAAATGATTCACTTTCAGGTCTCTGTGCGATATACAGCACAAGTTCCATCGCACGGACGCGCACGGCGTCCTCTTGTGCGGCAGACATTTTGGCGATGATCTTCGCAGTTTCATCATGCGTTACTCGGCGATAAGTTTTGGCAACATCAAACAAGGCAATTCTCAACGGAACCGTGATATCGTTATTTTCCCGGTTATCCAACATGCACTCGATGATGGCGCCGACCAGGCGACGCACAATGGAGGGCGACGGAGATGCGCTCGTAAAGCAATTCCCAAGAAATCTTAGGAGGGCTGCTCTTCTGAAGGGTTCTTCAACCTTGCAGTCAATGAGGAACTCGTAGATACGGTCGGCGCCGTGGTCAGTTATCTCTCCCCTGATCTGGATCGCGAGTTCCGCAATAATAGTCGATTCTCTGGATGCGATAAACGGAAACAGCTGTTGCGCCAGAGTTTCGGGGGTGTCGGTAGTCGCCACCAAGTGCCGTGCTGCGAAATACTCCATGAACGTGCGGTGGGTAAACGCGTAAAGCTTCTCTCCATCAGCCGCTGTCCCAGCGTCACTGAACACCCACATTCGGCCACGACAGAACTCAACGAACTCTTGAGCGGCCGCCCGAGCCTCATCCTCAGTCTCGTAACCACGCCCGCGAAGGAATCTCGACGTCTCAGTAATCAATTCCCGCTCGGTAGCTGCGGCCATATTGTCTTCACGAGTAAACAACCACCACGCCAGCCGCCGAATCGTAGGCTCAACCAGATGAGCAGACTCAGGTTCCCTGTACAAACCACGCTTCTGGTCCCAAGTGTGCAGCAGTAGCTTGGCGCACTCAGCATAGACTTCAGCCCGGCTGCGAGGCAGCGAACCCGCCCCACGGTATAGAATGCACATTAGCGAGAGCATCAGCGGATTCGCTAGCAGGTCATCGGCACTGTCGCTCTCTTCAAGGAAAGCTTGCGTCATGGCTGCGGCCTCGGGAACAGGAATGTCCTCCTGCGTTGTAAACCACTTACTGACATACTCGGCCACGTCGTCGCCAGTGAACCCCCCAAGTCGGCAGCAAGTGAACTGCGTGTCGTCCAACCGTGCCTGATCGTAGCCAACGACTCGGGAAGTAACAAGCACTGGAGTCAGCGGATACGCCGCACAAAACTGCTCTACGCGATCGGAAACGGCGCGGCGGTGAGAGGTATCTAGTAGTTCATCCAACCCGTCAAAAATCACGACAGCCCGCCCGGTCAACAGCAGCCTTTCGACTAGTCCGCTTGGGGCTTGAGACTGATACAACGTCTTAAGATTTTGCTCGATGTGTTCAGCAACAGAGTGATTAATAGGCGAGCTTGAAGCATACTCGCGCAGTGTGACGAGGAACGGGATCTTGCGGCTAGCATCGCCGGCAAAATAATCCGTAAGCACGTTCGCTGCGGTGCTTTTCCCTCCACCTGGATCACCAAGTAGCACCGTGCGGTCAATCACACCGACGAGGTCCCATACCGTTAGAGAATCTGATCTCACCGGAGGAATATCCCGCATCCATTCGGAAAGCTTTTCCTCTGTAAGGTCCGTAGGAACGTCAACTACCGCATTAGAAACGTAGATTTCACCGATCGCCACTCGCCGTCGGCGATTGAAGTCGGGTGGCGTCAAATAACCATGCTGGCGGTGGGCTTGCCGCCGGTAACGATCGAGAAACTGAGCCTCGCCTGTGCCAGGCTCTTGATGCGCCAAAGCAGCCAACTGGCGATCGATCGCCCCGAGTAGCGCCACGATCCGTGCGTTGTAAGCCTCGGATCGTATCTGCGCTAGCCGCTCGTATCCAATTCGCCCCTGCACCAAGGCCGTTAGGGCGCAAATCTTCTCGTCGAGATACTCGCTTAGCGATGTAGCCAGTGGGTCTTGTGAAGCAATCGCGAGATCGGGACCAGATGGAGTTATATGACTCGCATCGCGCGGCAAAGCATTTTCAGCCAGCATCCTGAAACTGTAAGTATCGGAGGCGTTCCTAAGAGCAAGCCTAACTGCATCACGAGCCATGTCCGCATCTGTCGCTGAAGCGTCTGTAAGCCGGGCAGCAAGCAGAACCTGCAAGGCTCCTTGGACCTCATGGCGCTTGAGTGATTCTGCGATCTCGGCGACCTCTTCGTCCGACAACTCCGGTATCTCAGAGTCGGCTATCAGCCCGGCCAGAGCTTCCTTGACCAGTCGATCTGTATCTGCCCAGGCAGCGACATCGAAGCTGGAGCGCGCTCGTCGACCTGGCCGAGGCTTGACAACCATTCCCGCGATATAGGGGATTGCTGCCGCTATCTCCAGGTCAAGGATTTCCTTAAGATCAACTATCATGACCGACCCATCGTCATCCATATCGGCGGCGACCTATGCAGCGTGTCGGCGCAACCGCATTTTAACGATCTCGTTGTAACAGCCAGTAAGATCGCTACAGTTGCAACATTTAGCTCGACCGACACAGAATCGAGTCGCCCTTTGGTCTGATCATAGTCTGGTTACTGTCCAGGCGGAGCAGATGCGCGATTTAGACACCATGTGGGCGCTCAGCCAGTTTGGCTCTGGCGATGATCATGTGACGTGTGCTGGTCGGCGTATCATATGTGGGGGCGGGAAGCGGTCGACCAGGATGACCGGGGTGCACATCACAGGCCATTGATGCGCTTTTGCCGCAGTTCGCGGCTGTCTTGGTGCACAGCGTCGAGCAGGCCGGAGACCTGGTGACGTTCCGGGTGCGGCCAGGGCAGGGGATGCGGCGTGCTCTGGCTGTGGGCGTCGCTCGTCCCGGGTTCACGCTCGTTACCAGCGCCAGCTTTCCGATCTCTCGCTCGGTGGGTGCAGGGTACGGGTCATCGTGCATGTGCACCGGTTCAAGTGTGCCAGCCCGCGCTGCGCGCAGTTCGCGTTCTCCGAGCAGATCGGTGGCCTGAGCACACCGTTCGCCCGCCGCTCCCCGCCGCTGATCAGCACTCGCTGAGGTCGCGGTCACGCTGGCGGGTTGGCGTCGATGGAAGTCGGCTCGAACCAATGGTGACGGTCGCCGATACTCGATATGACTCGGTACCCCGGACTGAAGACGTGTGGTTCAGGAGCGTAGCGAACATAGATCTGGTTAATCTGCGTTCTGCCCGATTCGGCATACGTACACCGAGCGCCAATTCCTATTCGGCGATCTGAAATGGGTGCGGCTCTTCTGAGGTGAGCTGGTTAGGCTGCGAGGACATGGCTGTCGCGGTATTTCGCGTGGTGGATGCGTTCGTGCTCGCGGCGGAGGTGGAAGCGCCAGTAGTCCTCGAAGTCGCCGTTGGCGATGATGGCGCGGAGTTTCAGGATGGCCTCGGCGCCTTCGAGGCCCCATCGCGCGCCCGTTATGTCCATTCTGTCCTTGACGATGTGCCTGCAGGCTCCTTCTATGATCCCGGTGGCGATGGGCCAGCCTTTCTCCAGCGCTGTGGCGTAGTCAAGGTGGTCCTGCTTGTTGTCCAGGTAGCGGGCGGCCTCGTCGGCGCCGGCGCGCTCGGCCGGCGAGTACCCGTAGGTGGTAGCGCGGCGGCGGATCCCGGCCGCGACCTGGCGGGCTTTCCCGTGCAGGATCTTGCGGGCCTGGCCCGCGACCCATTCCTCGGCGGCGGGCTCGCCCTTGTCGAAGAAGGACCAGGCGGCCTTCCAGCAGTATTCGAGCACGTGGATCAGGTCGATGATGATGGTGACCTGCACGCCGCGGCATTCCGCCTCGGCGGTGACGGCGTCGATCTGGGTGTTGTTCCCGTCGATCAGGACGACCCATTCCCGCTGGTGACCGGGGTCGCGGCGCTCGGCCTCATCGAACGCGCTGCTGATGACGGCGGGGATGTCGTCGGTGACCGAGGCGGTCAGCCACTTGTTCCGGGCCTGCGGCTCGCGCGGCTTCCCTTTCTTCTTCCGCTCGCCGGCCTGCGCTTTCTTCTTCTTCCGCTTCTGCGCGGGGGTGCTGATGACGTCCTCCGGCGTCCGCGGGGCCGGGGCGGCGTCGTAGACGCCGGCGACCTCGCACATCCGCTTGCGGCCGTTCTTCTCCCCGGGCGACAGCCTGGTGGCCAGCTTGCCCTCCGCTGATGCCGCGGCCCTCGCGGTCGCCGGGCGCAGCGCCTCCGGCAGCATGACGATGCCCTTCCCGTCGAAGGTCATGATCAGCGGCCAGCCCTCCGGCACCGGGCTGACCAGGCGCCAGGCATAGAACGCCTCCGCATGCGCGGCAGCCCGGCGGGCCATGTCCTCCAGCTGCCGTTTCCCTATCCTCACGCCGGTCGCGCGGGTGACCGCGGCCTGCGCGTCCTCCATCGAGCCGCGCGCCGCCTCGACGGCGGTGAGCTTCCGCAGCCCGTGAGAGTGCTTCTCCTCCGGCAGGTTCAGCGCCGCGTCCAGCGGGTGCACGTTCGGCAGGCCCGGCGACCGGTACGCGATCCGCGATACCGTGACCTGCCCGAACTTCGTCATCAGCGGCCGGGTCCGGCCCTTCTCGGCGCGGGTGCGGACCACGCCGTCCTCCGCGGCCACGTCATGCCGCCGCTCCTCGCGGCCGGCGGTCAGCTCCAGCCGGTCCTGCAGCAACTGCCGCAGCAGCTCCCGCCCCCGCACCTCCAGCTGTTCTTCCAGGTCAGCATGCTGCAGTCCTGCCGCCTCGTCCGAGACCAGCCAGTCCTCCAGCTCCCCGAAGCACTTCCTCGATACCGCGAACGCCGCGTCCGGCCCGGGCGCATACCCTTGCATCGGGCTCCTTCTTTTCAGTTCTGGTCGTCAGATAACCAGGAACTTAAAGGAAGGAGCCCTTCGCGCGTTAACCGGCACGACGGAACCGGACACTACGGCAGCAGGATGCTTAAAACTCTTCACACTGCATCACCCCAGAAGAGCCGCACCCATCGCAGTTGGTCAGCTGGCTGACCGCAGTTCCCAGCCCGGCGGATAACGTGCGCGTTGTCACTGGCCGCCCCGGTTCGGGCAAGTCCGCGGTGGTGGCCCGCCTGGTCACCTGTCCAGTCCGCACTGCCGCGCCACCACGCCAGGATCGCTCGCTGCCGAGAAGGTGCCGTGCACGCGGTGGCGGTCGGCGAGCGGCAGCGTCGGCCCGTGATCGAGTCCGGTAGTGGCGACTGGACGGTGCGCGGGTGGGGCCTAGAATCGGGCGAGCCGGTTCTCGGGCCGCTCACTGGCCATGGAGCCGTCGTGAATGGGCTGGCGATCGGCCAGCGGTACGGCCGGGCAGTACTTGTCTCCGGCGGTCTCGACGGCCCGTGTGGGTGTGGGACCTGGAATTAGGCGAGCCGGTCCTTGGCCCGATCACCGGTCATGAATGTGCCGTGTACGCGGTGGTGGTCGGCCAGCGGCACAGTCGAGCCGTGATCGTCTCCGGCAGCGGCGAGGAAACGTGCGGGTGTGGGACCTGGAATCGGGCCAGCTGGTCCTCGGCCCGCTCACCGGCCACGACGGTACCGTAGTCATGATGGCCGTTGGCGAACGGCACGGCCAGCCTGTGATTATCTCCGGCAGCGACGACGGCCGGACCGTGCAGGTCTGGGACACCGAGGTAGAGCGCCTAGCGACCTTGCGCGTCGAACTCGACCATCAACCGATGTCGGTGACCTCCATCGCTGACCAGCTTGTGATCGGCACAACCGGGGAGCTTCTGCGGATCGATTCTCTGTGGATAAAAGAGCGAAGATCACTGGACTACAGACGGCAGTGTCGCTTGAACGAAACAATGAGCCCTTTTCATCCTGGTGGTGATGGGTTCGTCACGGTCTGGTGAACCTGCGGCGGGTCGCAGCTGATGGCAATACCCCCTGGTAGATGAGGCAGTCGACCAAAACGACCTTCATCGCCACCAGGGGCTCTCATGCTTTTTCTACCGTGCCGCGCTGCCGTTGTCCCGCAAGACCCTGACCTTCGCCGCCGGCCTCATCCGCCGTCACCGCGCCGCGACCGGCTCGCCCTGGCGGAAGCTGAACCCTGCCCGGCAGGGCTTGCTCGTGCTCGCCTACCTGCGTAAAGGCGGCACATCCGCCGAGCTCGCGGCCGGGTTCGGAGTCGGTACGACCACGGCCTGGAGATATGTCAGCGAGACGACAGCCCTGCTGGCGGCCCGGGCGCCGAAGCTGCGCACCGCGATCCGGGACGCAGTCAAGGCCGGGTACGCCTATGTCGTCGTGGACGGCACGCTGATCCCGGTGGACCGGGTCGCCGCGGACCGGCCGTCCTGCTCCGGCAAGCACAAACGGCACAGGATGAACCTGCAGGTCATCGCCGGCCCTGCCGGGGACATCGTGCGTGTGTCCGGACCGCTGCCCGGCGCCGTCCACGACATGAAGGCCCAGTGAGGTTTTCCCAGCAAGGGTGAGTCCGGCAAACCGCGCATAGCGGGCATCTAGGCAGACATGCGGACGTAGGCGGAGATCGCCGGGAAGACGCGGGGCCCCCGGTAGAAGAGATCTCGCCAAAGAACACCCTTACCGGGAGAGGCTCCGCGTGGCCTTCTATCGTGTCAGACTCGACGTCCCCAGGGAGCTTGTCCTGTTCGTTTCCGGTCTGCTGGCCGGGCACCGCCGGGAGATCGGGACCCGGAAAGGTACCCGCAAGCTGGGCTGTTACCGGCAGGCGCTGTTCGCCCTGGCGTGGTTCCGGGACAAGGGCGACATCCCGCGGCTTGGCGCGGGATTCGGGCTGCCGCAGTCCACGGCCTACAGGTACCTGGATGAGGTGACCGGGGTGCTGGCTGCGCGGGCGCCCGGCCTGCAGGAGGCACTGGAGCGCGCCCTGGAAGAGGGCACGCCGTACGTGATCCTGGACGGCAAGATCGTCGCGTCCGACCGGTGCCAGGAGAAGACCATCAGCCGCAAGGGCCGGGAAATCGACTTGTGGTACTCGGGGAAGAAGCACGACTTCGGCGGGAACATCCAGGCCCTGTTCTATCCCTCGGGCATCCCGATGTGGGTCTCTGACGTCCTTCCGGGCAATGTCCATGACCTGGCCGCCGCCCGGGAGAATGTCCTGGCGGTGCTGCGCCCGTTCCTGGACGCGATGCCCGCCCTGGCCGACTCCGGGTACGAAGGCGCAGGTCACGGCGTCCACGTCCCGGTGAAGAAACCCGCCGGCGTGAAGGAACTGGACGTTAACACCCGAACCCGGAATGCGCTGCTCAGCTCGGCACGGTGCCTTGGCGAGCGCGGCTTCGCCCTGCTGTCCCAGCGCTGGCAGACCCTCCAGAACGTCACGGCAAGCCCCGGGAAGATCGGTCTTATCGCCAGGGCAGCACTTGTCCTGGTGCTATTCGAGCACAAGATGCTCACGTGACAGTTGCTGGGAAAACCTCAGTGGATCCGGGGCGTGCCGGCCGAGCTGGAGACCGCGGGCCTGGTGACCCTGGCGGACAAGGGGGTACCTGGGCAGCATGTACGCGAAGATCCCGTACAAGGGCAGGAACAAGCCGGAATCGCAGAAGCAGGCCAATAAGGCCCACGCGCAGCTGCGGGCGCCGGGCGAGCGCGCGAACGCCCAGCTCAACTCCTGGCGGATCCTCCGCAAGCTCCGCTGCTGCCCCTGGCGCGCCGGGCAGCTCGCCAAGGCCATCCACGTATTGCAGATCCGCGAGGTGGCATAGACAGATGAAAAGGGTTCAATATTGACCGGGCTGGATGATTCTGTCCAGGTGTGAATAGAGATGACAAACGGTCTTGATGAACTGAAAGCGCTACCAGATGTCAACACCGTTTGAAAATTGGATCTGGCCCGTATTTCGTGACGATCACAGACCCTGTCAGCTGACCAGGAGCACGCGCTTGCGGAGCAGGGGGAAGGCCGCCCGGCCGTACATCTGCCGCTTGA
>Ga0335085_10004638_pt1 | contig 22628 bp, 26 predicted proteins | sample Lox_Sample_45_FD_206712 | JGI IMG/M metagenome (GOLD analysis project Ga0335085, IMG submission 206712) | Soil microbial communities from Loxahatchee National Wildlife Refuge, Florida, United States - Lox_Sample_4.5 | ecosystem: Environmental > Terrestrial > Soil > Wetlands | place: USA...
CGTTCACCTCCTGCTGCTCTCCACCCCGTCTCGCGACGGCGCAGTTGCAGTCGGTTACAAGTTACGCTGACTTGGAGAGGACTTTCACCTCTCCGACCAAGTGCGCTTTCAGGCGCACGTAGCGGCGATCTCTGATCGCCGAAATGATTGATTTCAAAAGTCGGCGGTCAGAGACCGCCGCTACAGCGCTAGTTTTCACAAAAACTCTGAAGCCCCGCCCTTTCCGAATCCTCGTGAGTCGTCATGTCGCTTCGCGACACCCCGAAGCATGAAAATGTCCACGAGATCGGTTTATGATCGACTCGGCCTGCGCTGGGTGAAGGCTGCGATTTCTTGGAGCCGCGAGCCCGCTGGTGAGCCCACCGTTGCCTGACCGAAATTTTCGGAACAGAAATGCGGGCTAGCAGCCGGTGTCAGCCCCGCGATGGCGGCATCGTGAGGAACAGAGATCGTTTGACGGCCGGCCCTCGTGGGGTCGAACCACGGGCGTTTTCCAGCAGACACCGGTGGCAAGCTGTCACGGCAATCTGTGACGGTGGTCACGGCACACCCATCCGCCAGACGCTAACTTGTAGACGTTAAAAGGAGAGGAGTTATCAACGCCCGGAATCCGGGTAACACCATGAATACCAGGCATTCTGATGGCGCCCTGGGCAGGCTTCGTTACCAAGACCTATTTGCAGGCCTGCCCACCGGCGCTGCGGACGTCTTTAACTCGCTGCAAGTGAAGACCTCGTATCCGCGGGGCGCGACACTCTTTCATGAACATCAATCGGCGGACGGCATCTTCGTGGTTCGCACCGGCAGCGTGAAGCTGGCCGAGTCCGTAGAGGCGGGGCAGTCGCTCAGATCGAGGATCGCCGGGCCGGGCGAAATCCTGGGTCTGCCCGCAGCCCTCATCGCCTGCCCCTACCGAGCTGCGGCCCAACTGCTTGAGCCTTCGGAGATCGGGTTCGTTGACCGGGAAAAGTTCTCAACCTTTCTCTGCGAGCACGGGGTCGTCAGCCTGCAATTGGTGCGCTTGCTGAGCAGGGCCCTTACAAGCGCTCTCGACCAAGTTCGCGTCGCCCTGGCGCGATCGCCCTGGAAGGTCTAGCCTTGTCTTTCCAGCTCCGGGTGGAAATGCAGCCTCGCGGGCACGGGTTTGCATGGCCGTCTCCCCAATGTAATAATGCCCTCATGCAAAAGACAATTGTAACGGCTGCAATTCTGCTCACGGTCGGAGTCTCCCTGCCTGGAGGCGTGATGGCCCAACAGGCTTCGGCGCCGGCTGCCAAGGCTCAACAAGCTCCGGCGGCTAAGACCCATCCGGCACCGTCTGCGAGGGGGTCGAGTACGCTCGCGCCCAAGACTCAAAAGGAGAAGGCCAGCTACGCCGTCGGCCTGAATATCGGAAGTGGCTTGCACCGGGACGGCGTCGACGTTGACCCCAACATGCTGTTGCGCGGCATCAAGGATGCAATGGCCGGCGCAAAGCCGCTTTTGACGGACGATGAGGTAAAGGCTGCCCTGACGGCGCTTCAGAACGACGTTCGCCAGAAACACGAGGCGATGATGCAGCAGGCTGGAGAAGCTAACAAGAAGCAAGGTGATGCATTTCTCGCCGCCAACAAGGCCAAGCCGGGCGTGGTGACCTTGCCGAGCGGACTTCAATACAAGATTTTGAAGCAAGGCACGGGGCCGAAACCTTCTGCGACGGACACGGTGGTATGCAACTACCGGGGCACATTCCTTAACAACACCGAGTTCGACAGTTCGTCCAAGCACGGCCAGCCGGCGACATTTGAGGTGGGCCGGGTAATTAAAGGGTGGACGGAGGCCCTCCAACTGATGCCGGTGGGGTCGAAGTGGCAACTTTTCATCCCCTCCGACTTGGCTTATGGGCCGCGCGGATTTGGCACGGACATTGGACCCAACGCCACACTCATTTTTGATGTCGAGTTGCTTTCGATCAAAGGAAAGTAATCTTGATAAGGGAGATTCATTGATCTGGTGCAGCAACCTCCGAGGGACAGGATTTAGGGTGGTGCGGAGCGGTTCGCACCGCTGGCGCTGCTTACGAACAAAGCTGGAATGTCATTTAGAATCAGTGACTGGGACAGCGAGAGTGACAAAGCGCGCAAGGATTGTGACAAATAGTATTCAAAAGGTAATCGGCAGGCCTAACGGAAGAAAACTTGGAGACATGTTATGAACTGGCCGGGGCGTTCAGCGGGTTACCGCTTAGCGGCTGGCTTCGGCGCACTGCTGGCAGGCGCAGCCTTGACCGCGGTGTTCTGGGTTGTCCGAACCGGCGCCGCCCAGAACACCGAGGTTCCCGAGGTTGCCTCCCACGATACCCAACCCAATTTCGCTTTGCGGGTTCAGCACAGTGAGGTGATGGTGCGGGTGGTGGTGCGTGACGCCAAAGGCAAGCCGGTAACCAACCTTCAGCAAGACGACTTTCGCATTCTCGACAACAAGAAGCCCCAGGCGATCACTCATTTCACGCTCGAAACCGCAGGAGGGAATAAGGCACCGAATCCCGCCGCGCAGTCAAACGAGAGTGCGGCAGCGTCGTCCGGCGGAGCGGCTAAGGCGCCCCAAATTATTCTGCCCACGCGCTTCATGGCCCTCTATTTCGACGATATCCACCTGGCTTTCGAAGATCTCGCTCGCACCCGCGATGCCGCAGACCGGTACTTGGCAACAAACTTGAAGCCCGGCGACCGCGCCGGCGTCTATACTTCCTCGGGGCAGGGCCAGCTCGACCTCACCAGCGACCGCGATCAGCTCCACGACGCACTCATGAAACTCCAGCCCAGGCCCGTGTTTGCGAGAAACTCGTCGCAGTGCCCGCAGATTCTTCCCTATCAGGCCTATCAGATTGTAGACCTGCAGGATCCAATCTCGACTACCGTGGCCCAGAAGGAGGCCCTGCAGTGCTATTGCCCGAACGCGATTGCGGCCACGTCGCCGGCGAGCTTGGGAAATCTGAGCTCGAGTGCGATCGCGGCCGGGCCCGCGGGAGGTCCAGGAGGATGCTTCCAGGCATCTCCCGCCGCCATTCGGGGTGAGGCGGTGAAAGTGCTGCAAGACGCGGAGACTGAGTCGCGTTACGTGTTGCAGGGTCTCGAGCGTCTCTGCCGCCGCTTGGAGGCTGTGCACGGCCAGCACGCCGTCATTCTGGTTTCGCCGGGTTTCATGAGTGTTACGGAGACGCTCGATTACGAAAGGGTGGTGGATCAGGCGCTGCGCCAGAACGTGGTGATCAGCACTCTCGACGCACGCGGGGTATACACGCAGAACGGCTTAGGCGACGCCACTCAGGACCTCATCTATCCTTCGGACGCCTCGCTGCAGGGCAGCAAAGTTGAACTCACCTCGTTCAGCAAGAGCATGGACGGCGATGTGCTGATGAGTCTGGCGGATGCTACGGGAGGCGTGTACCTTCATAACGACAATGATTTCAGCGAAGCGTTCGAGCGCGCCGGCGCCTTCCCTGAGGCCTATTACACCCTGACCTTCTCCCCTGCCGACCTGAAGCCCGACGGACGCTTCCACACCTTGACCGCGGCCCTCGTCAACAATCCGGAACATTACGCGCTGCAGGCCCGCAAGGGCTACTTTGCCCCGCGCAAGGATGAGGACGCAGCCTCGCTGGCCAATGAAGAGATCGAGACCATGGCCTTCTCGGACAACGAAATCCATACGATTCCGGTGGAGATCCACACCCAGTTCTTCAAGTTGCCAAGCGGCGAAGCCAAAGTCTCGGTGCTGGCTCACGTTGATATCGGCAACTTCCGCTTCCGCAAGGCCGACGGCCGCAACCTCGACAACCTTACGCTGGTCACAGTCCTGTTCAACCAAGCGGGAGACTACGTGACCGGCCAGGAAAAAGACATCGAGTTTCACTTGCAGGATTCCACCGTGGCAAAGCTGACCCAAATCGGGGTAAACACCCGCGTGAGCCTCACCGTCAAGCCCGGCACTTACGCAATTCGCGAGGTGGTGAGGGAGTCTGAAGGCGGCCAAATTTCGGCTCTGAATAGCCAGGTCGAGATTCCCTAACGATTGCCTTGCCTCCAGTACTAGGCTAGCATGATGATGAAAAACCCGATTCATGTCATTTCGAGCGAAGCGAGAAATCTCGTAAGTCTTCTTCTTTTCAGAGCGAGATTTCTCGCTTCGCTCGAAATGACATGAATCGCACACCATTTCATCACGCTGCTAGGCTAGACTACAGCAAAGGGACAGACTCAAATGAATTCAATTCCTGCGGGAATTCAGAAATTGCATCAGCAGGACATCGACGCGACGGTGTCAATGGATGTGGGCAAACTCACGGACCTGTGGGCCGACGATGGAGTGCTACTAGGTCAGGGTGCTGAGGCTCTGGTGGGCAAGCCGGCGATCGAAGCCTCATTGAAGCAAAACTTCGCCGCGAACCCAACAATGAAAGTTCTGAAATACGTGCCTCAAATCGCCGATCTGAAGGTCGTGGGGGACGTAGCTTACGAGTGGGGCTCCTTCGAGGCGACGCATCAAATCTCGGCCGATAGCAGCCCAGTGAGCTTTCAGGCCAGGTTTTTGCGTGTGATGAAGCTGCAATCAGACGGTTCGTGGAAGTTTGTCCGCGTAATGTGGAACACCGGCAGCAGGTAGTTTGGGCTCGCGAAACGCTTAATGGACGCGCATCACGACGACAGTGGCATCATCGTGCTGGCACCCGCGGGAAAACTCATCCATGGATGTGAAAATCGAGTGGACCACGTCATCAGCACTCTGTGCTGCGCTTCGGGCCGCTGCCCTTCGGAGGCCGTCCACTCCCCACTGCTCGCCTGCGGGATTCATCGCTTCGGTCACTCCATCGGTATAGGCGATCAGCCAATCACCGGAGTCAAGCTGAACCGTCTCCTCTTCGTAGGTCCAATCGGAAAAGATCCCCACGGGTGCGCCGCCCGTTTCAAGCCAATCGACAGATCCGTCCCGGTGCATGACCATCGGCGGATTATGGCCCGCGTTAACGTAACGCAGCGTGCGCGTGGAACCCTCGAAAACGCCGTAGAACAGAGTGGCGTAACGGTCGGAAAGCGCCGAGGAATGCACCTGCCGATTTACGGCGCCAAGCACCGTGGCGTTGTCATTTTGACTGAACGAGGCTGCCGTGCGAAGGGACGATTGGACATTCGATATCATCAGCGCCGCCGCCAGGCCCTTTCCGGAGGCGTCTCCAACGGTGACGGCCACCCGGTTATCCGGCAGGGGCACAAAGTCATAACAGTCCCCACCCAGTTCCCGTAACTGCCGGCACCGCGCGCTGTAGCTGAAGGCCTGGGTCTCCGGCAGCGAGTGCGGCATAAACCCGCGCTGGACTTCGCATGCGTCCGCCCACTCTCGATCAATTTCCATCACCGTCGCGTCGCTTCGCATTTTGTACCTCCGCAAGTATGTCGCTCGACAAGGTGCGAAATCTACACGACTTGGGACCCAAAATATTTTTTCGGAGGTCTTAGCCCGCATTTCTGACCAGGATTCGAAAGGGCGGGGCTTCAGCCCCGCCGTCACGGCGTCTGTCCGATGTTGGCGTCTCAGTTTCCCCAGGGTTCGGCGGGGCTGAAGCCGGCTGAAGCCCCGCCCTTTCGAATCCTGGTGAGAAATGCAGGTTAGGACGAATGTCGAGAACGGCCTGCAGGTTCCGACCATATCGTGAGGACGCAAAATAAGTGGAAAATGAGAGGAGCCGAACATATGAAATACATTCTGATGATGACCGGTACCAAAGCAGGGGTGGATACCTATCGGGCATGGTCCCAGAGCGACATCCAGACCCACTTTGCGCACTTAAAGAAGATCAACCAGGATCTGACCGAGTCCGGCGAGTTTGTGATTACCGAGGGTTTGGACCTGCCGCATCACGCCAAGATCGTTCGTGCCGGGAGCGACGGCATGCCCGTCACAGACGGCGTGTTTCCAGAGTCAAAGGAGTTTCTCCTGGGCTACTGGATCGTTGATGTTGAGACTCCGGAGCGGGCCTATGAGATCGCGGCCCGGATCTCGGTGGGGCCCGGACCCGGTGGAGTGCCCACGAACATGCCTATCGAAGTGCGGCAGATCATGAGCAAGAGACCTAGTGAAATGGCATGAGCTTGAGGTTGCCACTCGCTCCGACTACTCTATGAAGCTGCGGATGGGCGCCAAAAAAAAAGAAAGATTGGAGGGCACAAGGATGAAATACATCTTGATGATGAACACGATGAAGGCAGGCCACGACGGCTTTCCCAACTGGTCTGAGAAGGATATTCAAGCGCACATCGCCTTTATGATGGGTTTGAACAAGGACCTCAGTGAGTCCGGCGAGCTGGTCGGAGCCGAGGGTTTAACCTGGCCAGAACAGGCAAAGCTGGTGCGTGCCGGGAAGGACGGCGTACCGGTGACGGACGGTGTGTTTCCGGAATCGAAGGAGTTTCTTGCTGGTTTCTGGATGGTCGAGGTCCAAAGCCCGGAGCGGGCCTACGAGATCGCAGCCCGCGTCTCAGCAGCGCCGGGCCGTGACGGGGAGCCGTTGAACATGCCTATCGAAGTGCGGGAGATCATGAGTGCGCCACCGAAACCACAGCCGTGATGCCGAAGGCGCCGGCCAAAAGGGTGAATGGTGATCGCCGGCGGCGAGCTTGGTGCGGCGGACGAATCCAGCGCGCCGCGGCCACTCCCTTGGAGGCAGGATCGTCGCAAGCTGACAGGAGGAAATGGCATGAAGTACATTTTGATGATGACAGGCACGAAGGCTCAGTTTGACTGGTATTCTGGGTGGTCACGAGAAGACCTCCAGGCACAGTTCGCCTTTATGCACGCTTTCAACAAGGAGCTCAAGGATTCAGGCGTGCTCGTTGCAGCCGAGGGACTGGCGTTCCCTAATGAAGCCAAGCTCGTTCGCGCAGGAAGTGACGGGCAACCCATTACCGACGGGATTTTCCCGGAATCCAAGGAGTTCCTCGCCGGCTACTGGATCATCAATGTGCAGAATCCAGAGCAGGCCTACAAGATCGCGGCGCGGGCTTCGGCGGCGCCGGGGCCAGGCGGGAAGCCCTCAAACATGCCGGTCGAGGTGCGACAAATTATGAGCGGACCGCCGCAGTAATGCTTGCAACGCAACAGCCTGATGCCATCGGCTGCTGAAGCCGGGAGGAATGTCGATGAGGAAATTCCAAACCGTGGATGAATACCTATCGACGCTTTCAAAAGACGTGAGCGGCGTCTTATCGGGGTTGAGAAGGATCATCAAGCAAGCCGCCCCGCAGGCGGAAGAAGTGATCAGCTACGGCATGCCCGCGTTTAGGTACCACGGAATGCTGGTGTGGTACGCCGCTTTCAAGGATCACATTGGTTTTTATCCGAGACCTTCTGCAATCCTGGCCTTCAAACGCGAATTAGGCCGCTACAAGACCTCGAAGGGTGCGATTCAGTTTCCACTTCAAGAGGCTATTCCGGCAGATCTAGTGCGGAAGATTGTGAAGTTTAGAGTGAAGGAAAATGAGCAAAGCGGGAAGTGAACGCCACTGGGCGCCATGCGGTCGCACCCCGACGTCCTTAGACCGTCACGCCCGTGGGTCACGTGGCTGAAGGGATTGTGTGACAGATGAGATGTTAGACAGCCGTTCCGAGGAACTGTTGCGCGAACTCGCGCCGCAGGTGCTTGGCTCGGTGGTCCGCCGCTTCCATGACTTCGCCGCGGCCGAGGACGCGGTGCAAGAGGCACTGCTCGCGGCTTCCCTGCAATGGCCGCGCCAAGGGCTGCCTGAGAATCCACGCGGCTGGTTGATTCAGGTCGCCTCGCGGCGCATGACGGATTACTGGCGCAGCGAGGAGGCCCGGCGGCACCGGGAATCCGAGGTGGCCGCTGAAACGGACCGTTTGTCAGCCGCGCCGGACGCTCAGCCTGAGACAGATCAGGACGACACACTTACTCTGTTCTTCATGTGCTGCCATCCTTCCCTCACTCTCCCGTCAGCCATCGCGCTCACGCTGCGGGCGGTCGGCGGCTTGACCACCGGCGAGATCGCCCACGCCTTTCTGGTGCCCGAGGCCACCATGGCGCAGCGGATCAGCCGGGCCAAGGCCAGCATCAAAGCGTCAGGGGTGCCGTTCCAGATGCCTGACAGGCAGGAACGTCCGCAACAGCTCCGCGCCGTTTTGCATGTGCTCTATCTGATCTTCAGCGAGGGGTACACCAGCAGCGGCGGGCCGCAGTTGCAGCGGCTGGAACTTTCACGTGAGGCTATCCGCTTGGCGCGATGCGTTCACGCGCTGCTTCCAGACGATGCCGAGGTGGGGGGACTGCTGGCGCTGATGCTGTTGACCGACGCCCGCCGTGCGGCCCGAACGGGATCGGAGGGCGAGCTGATCCCTCTCACGGAACAGGATCGAACGTTGTGGGACCGGGCAGAGATTTCCGAAGGCACCGCACTGCTCACCGCAGCCCTTTCGAAGGGATCAATTGGCGCCTACCAGTTACAAGCCGCCATCGCTGCGGTTCACGACGAAGCAGCCCGAGCTGAGGATACTGACTGGCCGCAGATCCTGGCGCTGTACGAACTCCTCAAGCGCATGTCAGACAATCCCATGGTGGCGCTCAATCACGCCATCGCCGCGGCGATGGTGCACGGCCCGGCCAAAGGACTTGAGCTGCTGAGCGCCCTTGACTCTGACACACGAATCGCCAGCCATCATCGTCTCGAAGCGGTTCGTGCTCACCTCCTGGAAAAGGCGGGCGATTATCAGGCCGCAATCAGGCATTATCGATCAGCCGCAACGCGCACAACGAGCATTCCGGAACGGAATTACCTCATGACGCAAGCTGCCCGGCTCGGCGACAGCGGGCACACTCAATAGGCATCAGAAAGCCATTCGCATGAGCCTCTCTCGTGGCTCTCCATGTTCCTTAGGAGCGCCGCATCAGAGGAAATGCGCCTATAATACACGGCGCGGACAGGCCCCTGCGGCTCGCGGCGGCCGCATTGACTCATAAACATAAATCCGCGGAGGATCAAATTGGCTTCCCGACGAGGCTTCTTGCGCGCGGCAGGAATCGCTGCCGCGGCTTCAGTGAGCGGCGGCTTCTCTTCACAACTGGCCCAAGCACAAGAACGTCCTGCCGCATCGCCGACCGCTGCGCCTTTGCCGCCGTCGATCGCTGCCTTGAAGTCGATGAAGGACCAAGCGGTGCCGATCACAGTGGAGGAGCGGCGGGCCCGCATTGAGAACGCGCGGCGCCTGATGACGGAAAATCGTCTCGACGCGCTCATGATGACGGGCGGCACGTCACTGGTTTACTTCACGAACCTGCACTGGGGCGGCGGCGAACGGCTGTTTACCTTGATCCTGCCTGCCAAAGGCGAGCCTTTCTACGTCTGCCCTGCCTTCGAGCGCGACCGCGCGGAGGAGCAGATCACGCAGGGGCCGCTCGGGCCTGGCGCCGAAATCCGCATTTGGCAGGAGGACGAAAGCCCTTACGAGCGCGTGGCGCAGGGCCTAAAGGACCGCGGCCTTGCGGGCGGGCGGCTGGGGATGGAAGAGCGGGTGGAGTTCGTATTCAGCAATGGGGTAGCAAGGGCTGCGCCCGCGCTCGAAATCGTGAGCGGTACCCCCGTGACCGCGGGATGCCGGATGCACAAGAGCGATCATGAAATCGCGCTGATGCGCCTCGCCGCCCAGGTGACCATCACGGCCTATGAAGCCGCATGGCGCGCGCTCGAGCCCGGCATGACTCAGCGACAGCTTCAGCAACTGATCGGCGCGGCTTATGAGAGGCTCGGATTTCCGGGGGAAGTCAGCGTTAATGTGGGCACTTACTCTGCGCTGCCCCACGGATCACGTCAACCGCAGACGATTCACGAAGGCGAAATCGTGATGATTGACGACGGGTGCCTGGTGGAAGGCTACACTTCCGATATCACGCGCACCTTCGTGCTGGGCAAGGTGCCGGATGCAAAGATCGACAAAATGCGCCAGGTGTTTGACATCGTGCATCGCGCGCAAAAAGCCGCGCTGGCCACAGCACGGCCGGGCATCGAGGCTCAAGAGGTGGACGCTGCGGCGCGTAAGGTGATCGTAGATGCAGGCTACGGTCCCGGCTACACGTTCTTCACGCATCGGGTCGGGCACGGGATGGGGATGGACGGCCACGAGTGGCCGTATCTGGTGCGGGGCGACACCGTGAAGCTCGCGCCCAACATGATGTTCAGCGACGAGCCGGGCATTTACATCCACGGCGAGTTCGGTGTGCGGCTTGAAGATGACATGCACATCACCGAGAACGGCGCCGAATTGTTTTCCGGGCAGAGCGCGTCACTCGAGCAGCCCTTTACCAAAGGCTGAAACTGGCTGGCGCAAACGTGACGTAACGATAAGCTCGGTTCTCGAATCTCGGCCGGCTGACGCGAGCCTGGAAGAAGGCGCGTGCGCCAGCCGGCCGATTTAGGTCTGAGCGGTTCATGGCATCGGGCTATTGAGACGAGCGTGCGACTTCGTCGCCCGACCTGCCCTTAGCTGGCCTTTTGCAACCGGCGCTTGAAAAATGAACCGATGAGCAGAGCGCCAAGTCCGGAAGCCAGGAGGACTTCCGAATTCGGCTCCGGCGTGCTCGCCAAGACTTCGCCACTTGAACCCGTGGCCGTCAAGGTGCGCCCGTCGGTGAGCTGGTTAAGGCCGGTGCGACTTGAAAAGTCAATCGTATAGTCGTAAGTCCCGTTAGACCCAACCAGGTAGGCCAAACTGCCGCCGGTGATGGTGAGATTAGCGTCGAGGCCCAGGTTGAAGATGCCTCCCTGGCCGCTCTGGAGGATGTCGGTAAGCTCCAGGTCACCTGTGAGGTAGCAGCTTGCTCCGGAGCAGCCGGCCGTTCCCCAGTTAAAGGTGAGGGGCCCGGGCTGGGTTACGCCCCAGTCATTCGAACTGCCTCCGAAACCAGAAGCAAGAGTAATGTTAAACGTGCTCTGGCCATAGGGCGTGCTTAATGACCAGAGGCCATGGTAGCCAGCGAGTTGATTTACACCGTTTGAGGTGCTTCCCGGCCCAGCCTCGGTCCAGGTACAAACTCCGCCGGAACACGTGCCCAACTGGAGCAGGTCCACGCTGGAACTGCCCGTTCCCTTGAACGTGAGCGTTTGATTCGTACCACCCAGCTCCAGCACCTGGACGGTGTCGGCATTTGCCGCTAAAGGTAAGCCAATCGTCAGAATCGCCGCAGCCGCTAAAGCCCCGGCGTATGTCCGCTTCCCCCTCGTATCCATCTTCAAAGTTTCCCCCTCTTTTGCCGCTCAAGCCTGTTGAGCTGCTAACTTGGAAGCCCTGTTAAGCTTCCAGCCGATGAAGGTCCGTCTCATGGCAACCTTAAATGGCTCCGTTCAACCGGATACTTCAATTCAGCTTCATGTCATCATGCGGGGTGCGAAAAGGCCGGTCAAGCCGCTGGCCTCATATTATCAGCGATTGCGCCACGTGTCTGTGTGTTGTCTGATTGTGTACGTCCTGGCTAACTGCCTCGCCTCACACTTCAGGAATGCCCAAGTCCGCGCTGCCGAGCAGTGACATTTTGGCCGCCGGGGCGTAGCGTTCCAGCAGATCCAGTGCGATCCGCGCGCGGCGCACGCGTTCCCGGCCCATGCGGGCGGCCGTGTCATCAATGTGGCCGCCGCTGGGATAAATGTCGGGCGCGTTCCGCAGGCCGAACTTGAGGTAGATCGGCGCCGCCACGCGGACGATCTGCGGCACTTCGTAGTAGCGCACAAATCCTCCGAAATTATCGGGGGCCTCGATATACGCATCGATCGGAATGTCCACGGCCTGGCGAATGGCGCCCAACTGCGCCGGACTCAGGTCCGTGGGAACGTTGAGAGTGCTCACGCCGATTTTCTCGAACAGCTTGGCCGTGGCGGGGTTGGCAGCCGCCAAGGTGACGGAGCTCTTGATGACCAGGTTCGGAGGCAGTTCGCCCTCTCTCTTCATATCGTTGAGCACCCAAATCAGCCCGGGGTCGGCGGGAAGAATGCTGCGGATGCCAAGGTCGCAGGCGTGACGCACGTCTTCAATGGCGTACACCAACTGATCCGCGCCGCGGTGCTGCAACCCGATCACCTTGCCTGCCGCCGAGAACGCCTGGGCGCCCGTCTCGAACGTCGCGCGCGGACCCACAAAAAGGCACACCTCGATTTTTTCGGCGGCCCCGATTCGCGCCATTTCCGAAATCTCGCTATCGGTCAAGAGCATCACGCCGCTGCCCTGACTGATGCGATGGACCGGCACCCGCAGGTCCTTGGCCGCAGCCAGCACTTCACGCAAGACGCGCGGCCCTTCGACGCTTGGAATCTCGATGCGGTATTCTCCGCCGTCCGCAAAGCGCTTTGGGCTGGGCTCCAGGGCATGATTGTCTACGCCGGGCAAGTCGAGGCTGGCCAGGAACTCTTGGGTTTTTCTCATGGGCTACTCCAGGATTCGATAATCGGCTGCAAACGTCTGCACCGCCCGTGGCACTTCCAAGGCCACGGCGCCGAATCAGGATTTTAGGCTGGATTTGGGTTTCGGAGAAGGTGAATTGAAGGCACCCCGATTCTAGCCGGTGCCGAACTAAAATGGAACCTATGAAGTTGAAGCTCCCGCGGCAGCTCCAGACGAATTGCAGCAAGACTCCCGAGCGCGTCTCGTGGCTCCGCCGGCTGCCGGAAAGCTTGGAAATTCTGAAGGGCCGCTGGTCGCTGACTCTCGGCGAGCCGTTCGAAGGAGACAATGGAAGTTGCGCGTGGGTGGCGCCCGTTGCGCGCGCGGACGGCACTTCAGCGGTGCTCAAGCTGGGCATGCCCCATATGGAAAGCGAGCATGAAAGCCAAGGCCTAGGCTTCTGGGACGGAGACCCAACGGTCCGATTGCTTGAAGCCGACCGGGAACTCAGCGCCATACTCCTGGAGCGCTGCGAGCCGGGGACGTCGCTCACCACGCTCCCCGAACCTGAACAGGACCTCATCATCGCAGGGCTCCTGCGTCGCCTCTGGCGGTTGCCGCCGAAGCCGCATCCGTTTCGGCCTCTGTCGGCGATGCTGGATGCCTGGAGTGCCGAAACCCTGATCGACATAGAGCGGTGGCCTGATGCAGGACTCGTCCGCGAAGGTCTGGCGTTGTTCAGGGATTTGGCGCGCCCTACGAAGGAACAGGTGCTGCTGGCGACGGACCTGCACGCCGGCAACGTCCTTCGTTCAAAGCGGGAACCGTGGCTGGTGATCGATCCGAAGCCGTTCGTGGGTGACCCCTCGTACGACGTCACCCAGCATCTGTTCAATTGCTCGCGCCTGACCTCGAACCCGGAGGAGATCGTCAACCGCATGGCGGATCTGCTGGGCTTGGATCGCGAGCGGGTTCGACGGTGGACCTTTGCCCGTGCTGCCGCAGAGCCGCGCGAGCATTGGCATGGGGATCGGTTCAGCATTGCGAGAGCGCTGGCTCCGTCGACTTGACCGATCCTCACGGCGCGTCCCGGTCTAACCTGCATTTCTCGCCAAGACTCGAAAAGGGCGGGGCTTCAGAGTCTGTGAAAACTCGTGGATTCCCGCCTTCGCGGGAATGACGCGTTTTCGTAGAGCCAGTAAATCCAACGGCGTCACCCCCGCGCAGGCGGGGGTCCACGGCCCGGCACGCACCAGCCGAGTTTTCAGACAGACTCTTCAGTACCGCCGCATGCTGCGAAACTACGCTTTCTGTGTTCAAGTACGCGACGAACGCTGTGACACTGCAGCTCTTCAGGCGCGATTGGGGAACAACGCCTGTACGCCATGCGCAGCCTGTTCCCGCCAGTTTGTCCAAAAACGGACGTTGTCTCGGCGGCTGGCGAAAAATTTCGAGAAAGCGCCGCATTTTGTAGTAAGTATCTGATGCAATGTGACTTATCAAATTGGGTTCGCCCCTCTCGAAAGTTTTGAAATTGGGGCCATTTTGGGCACCTAAGCATCTGTTTTGACATAACTTAGATGGTTTGGGTTCGTAAGGCCCTCAAACTCGTCCAAATTGCCCGTTATCTGCATCGCCGAGGTTGCGTCAAAGCCACCGCTCCTGAGCTTCCGGCCCGTCGGAGAAAACCGGATCTCGCGACTGAGCGCGCCCCCCTCGCATTCCGGTCGTGGTTGCATTCCAGACACGAGGCCTCCCGCGAAGCCGGCTCAGCGGCCATCGATACCATCTCAATAGCACACCAGTTTCGCGCGCGTCGATCTTCCACGCCGTCTTTTGTTGGTCAACTCTTGGTGATCTGAGAAATGCGGGAGCGAGCGTGGCTGGCGGATTTTCGTGTCGAGACCTAACTCGCATTTTTCACCAGGATTCGAAAAGGGCGGGGCTTCAAAGCCCCGCCCCTTTTCGAATCCCAATGAGAAATGCAGGCTAAGTCCTGTGTTTTGAGTAACGGCTGATTCTGGCTACTGGGGGGCTTTCGACCCTGCGCTACCTGGCTCCACCACGAAGGGCAACGCCATGTGAAGGTATGGAATCACACGAAAGCCCACGACGCCAGACCTCGGCGCCGTGGGCTCATGTCTAAGGGCTGTTAGGTTCCCGTCCCGGAGAGAGCAACCGTCTGCGGGCTGCCGCCTCCCGTGTCAGTGATATTCAGCGTGGCGGTCCGGCTGCCTGTGGTGCGCGGTGTGAAGGTTACGCGGAAGGTGCAGCTTGCCCCGGCCGCCACCCTGCTTCCGCACGTGTTCGTCTGGCCAAAGTCGCTGGGGTTCGCCCCCGTGAAGCTGACCTGAGAGATGCTCAAACCTGCCTTGCCGTGATTGGTGAAGGTGACGGTCTGGAAGGCTCGGGTGTCCACCGGTTGATTGCCGAAGTTCAGGTTCGCGGGCGAAAGAACTACCTCCGTGCCGGCCCCGGTGAGCGACACGATGTGTGGGCTGCCAGGTGCGTTGTCGGTAATGGTCAGCGTGCCGTTCACCGTGCCCAGGGTCGATGGGATGAAGTTCACCAGCATGTGGCAACTGGCGCCCGCCGCCAGGCTGGTTCCACACGTGGTAGCCTTTGAGAAATTGGGACTGCCGGCGATGCTGCTGATGTCGAGCGTCGCAATCCCCGTGTTGCTGAGGGTAACGGTTTGCGACACGCTCTCGGTCCCGATCAGTTGCGTGCCAAAATTGAGGCTCGAAGGGGAAAGAACAGCCAGAGGGCCCGTAGCCTGCAACAGGACAGAAACTGTACTGTCACCGTTATTGGGAACTGCCAAATCCAGCCTGCCATCCGCGTTGAAGTCGCCTGTTACAACCGCGTGCGGGGCCACTCCGGTAGCGAATTCAACCTGGGGCTGAAAAGTTCCATCTCCGTTCCCCAGCAGGATCGAAATGTTACTCGAACCGCTGTTTGCAACGGCCAGATCGACTTTCCCGTCGCCATTGAAATCGGCGACGCCGAGAGTCCCAATGGGGAAAAAGCCGGTAGAATAGTCAAAGTGGGTCTGGAACGTCCCGTCGCCGTTCCCCAAGAGGATCGAGATTGAGCCTATGTTGTTGACGACGGCCAGGTCGAGCTTCCCATCGTTGTTGAAGTCCGCTGTTGCGACACCGGCCGGATTCAAACCTGCAGTGTAGTTGACCGGGCTCTGGAACGAGCCGTCTCCGTTGCCCAAGAGCACCGAAACCTGAGTCCCGCCCCCACCGTTACCAGCAGCGACAGCTAAGTCGAGCCTTCCGTCTCCGTTGAAGTCGCCAACGGTGACTGAGTTCGGACCCATCGCGGCGCCGTAGTCGACGTGAGGTTGAAGAGTCCCATCGCCGTTTCCCAGCAAAATCGAGACGACTCCCGGGCCGCAGCGGGGGACGCAATTCTGGTCTGAGACGGCCAAGTCGACCTCGCCATCGCCGTTGAAATCCCCCACGGCTACCCAAGTGGGGTTGTTCCCGACGTCGTAGTTAACGGCGGGCTGAAAGGTTCCGTCGCCGTTACCAATGAGCACGCTCACGTTGTTGCTGCTATAGTTCGCCACCGCGAGGTCCTGGATGCCATCACCGTTCAAGTCTGCCGCCATCATCCCCGACGTCGGCGACGCTCCCACGCCGTAATCCATACCCGGCTGAAAGGTTCCATCACCGTTCCCCAGGAAGATACTGACGTCATCGCCGGTATTGTTCGCCACCGCCAGGTCCAGCTTGCCGTCCTCGTTGAAATCGGCTGTTACGGCCGAAGTGGGGCCAGAGCCCGCGGTGAAGGCCGACGCTGTCAGTGTGATCGAGCTAGCGGAGGGAGTGACTTCGAAGAAGACTACGTTCGACGTTCCGCCGCCAGCGCTAGGATTCACCACCGTCACTGACGCCGTATTGGCGCTGGCGATGTCGGAAGCCGCGACCGTCGCGGTCAACTGCGACTCGCTGACGAATGTGGTGGCGAGCGCGCTGCCATTCCAGTTGACCACCGACCCTGAAACGAATCCCGTTCCGTTCACGGTCAGCGTAAACCCGGCCCCCCCGGCGCCACCGCGTCTGGCACAAGAGGTTGATTGATCAAAGGCACGGGGTTCGTCGTGCCCGTATCCGGCTTGGCTGCTCGGTCGGCTTGCTGAGGGTGCTCCTGCGCCGCCGGCCGAATCGGAATCGACAGAAACGCCAATAGGGTAATTCCAGTCAGCAACATCACAGTTTTGGATTTCATTTTGCCTCCTTCTCTGATTGAGTTTTGCACCGTAGACAGGCCCGGAGGGCCGACCTAACTCAGCCCTGGGCAACGCCCAGGGTTATCTAATCGACGCTCGAGCCTCTGAGCCCTGAAAGGGCGACCTAAACGTGGATTGAGTCTGGGACATTTTTTCCTGTCATGCCGGCAGTACGCGTCCACCTGGTACGCCCTTTCAGGGCTTGTATCTCAGATCGTTCCGATCTCCAGCCCAGGCCTTCTCGGCCTGGGCTGTGCTAGATCGCCCTTTCAGGGCTGGTTTGGTGAAGGTGCGGATCTGAGCAAAAAAGCCCGCCATCTTCGCCGGTCCGATGGACTAGTTGACTGCAAGCAAATCAACCAAATCGTAGGTCGGGCTGAAGTAAAAAGCAGCGGGAACCTGCCCACCAAATGTGACAACGGAGCTCCCGGCCAGGATAGCGGTGGCTTGCCTGCTCTGGAACGACCCCGTGGTGATCAGTTGCGTCCACACCGGCGCGCCGCCAAGCCCGTTGGCTCCCGTCAACTGCCACGTGTCGGAAAGCATGCCAGAGGTAGAGTTGCCGTCGCCAATATACATGGTTCCGGTCGTGGCATTGTAGACCGCCCAATGGCCCGATCGCCCGGCTGGCCCGGGTCCGATTGGGTTTAATTCCGTCCAGGTACTCTTCCCGGAGCCGGCCCCATTCGCATTGCTTAACGTCCAGACATCTTTCCAGTAGTTCTGCGCGCCCTCGTCGCCGCCGAACAAGATCAGAACGTTGGAGTTGGGGTCATACACGGCCGTTGCGCCCTCGCGCGGAGGCGGCCCGTTCTGCACGGTAGGGTGGCTCCAAGAGGGCGATGTGCCCGTCGCGCCATGCAATGTCCAGACGTCCTGCAGGTAATTCCCGTTGCAGTCCGCTCCCCCGACGATGGTCAGAGAATCGCTAACGGAGTCATAGATGGATGCCGCGAAGGCGCGGGCGGAAGGAGGAGTCCCGCTCACCACGGGCTGGCTCCAGGACGGCGTACCGACCATGTTGGCGTTTGCCAATTGCCACACTCCGTTCAGGCAGGGAGCGAGCTGGCCGGTGCCGGTCGCGCCGGTGGCCGTCACCATCACCCGGTTTGACGCGTTAAATCCCGCCACGTGTCCATACACTGGCGGCGGGCCGGTTTTGAGATCGGCCTTCACGCCCTGCCAACTTTCATTCGGATCGGTTACGGAAGTAAGGAAGGTGTCGTTAATCGGCCCGAACGAAGTGGAGTGAGATCCGCCGAAGATGATCATGCTGTTGGTGTCGGGGTCATAGACGGCAGTGTGGGCCTGCCGCGATCGCGGACCGTCGTGCGTCCAGGACACTGTGGTCAGGTTTAAATTGAATTCGTGACTGTCGATCCAGTCTTTCCGGTCCACGTAAATCATTCCGCCCCACAGGATGATCTGGTTTTGGGCAGCCCAGAACACGGCCGGACTATAGGCGCGCGGCGGCGCCAGCATCGTGCTGGCTTGTGTGCGGGTGAGCGCAGTTTCGGGATCGCTGCTTGGGTGCAGCGCGCTTGAACCGAGTACCTGCGTCCATTTCAGGTTGTGACTGCTGCTCTCGAACGCGGTGGACGCCCAGGCGTCATTATATGGTCCCGCGGAATCCGTCCCGCCGAACACAATCATCGTGGCTGTGATCGGGTCGAAGACGGTGGTGTGACCGTAACGGGCCGCTGGCCCGAGCTGAGTCCAACTCTGACCGTGCGCCAAGGTCGTGAGAAAGCAAAACATCGCAAATAGCTGTCGCATGTCAACCCTCCTTTTTTTGACCGAATCATCCGAAATGAGACTGGCTGGCGCAGATCGCGGATCTGTGATCCACGTGGTTCGATCTCCGACGAAATCGAACAGCTTCGCTTACGCTAGCCGGACTGAAAGTGGCACTCACTTCTTTCTGGCAGAAGGAGTCGTCAACCCGTTCTCGTAGGCACCGATATCGCGCGCAACTCCGTCGACCGCGCGCAGGTAGTTACGCTGGTCCGCCTGCAGGCATCCGGTCGCTTTGCCTGAGCTGCCAATTCAGACGTCAGGCTGGCACCTGCCACACATAAAGTGAGAAGGAATTGCCTTTTCGTCATGTTTCCTCCTTCTCATCACTTGATCTTCGGTTGGCGGCAGCGAGACAAGCGCCGAGGATCAGTCCCAGCAGCAGGGAACCGAGCACCCAGGCGCCAATCACAATTGCTGGAGTCATTACGGAGCCTCTTTGAGTCGCTGAGTCTTAAGCTACCGGGGATGCGCGAGCCCGCCGTCCGGGTCCGCGGCTTTTCGAACGAGGTATGCGCAGCACGGTAGCGCTGGGCTTCAAAACAAAGCCCGCGCTACGCCCGCTGCATTAGGCTCACTCTGGCAGACAGTCCGATGCTGCTGCTCGTAAAGAGCAAGCTGCCTACGACGCGCTCCAAGAGGCCAGCAGCTTTCAAGCAAACATACTTGCTGCTATTAGGCTGCTGACTGTTGGTGAATTGTATTAGGGTTCGCGGCATAATCAAGTGCCCTCTTGATCTCTGCATAAATAATGCAACGATTTAGGACAAAAAATAAGGCAGGTCGGATTGGAGGATGCAGCTGCGGAGTTTTTCAGGAGAGCGTCGAACCTCGTTGACGGAGGCGACGACGGACTCCATCAACTGATCCCCGTCGAGCGGGCAGGCATTGGCAAGGTGTCGTTTGGCCAGCGACCAGACGCCTTCGTCGGGGTTGAGCTCAGGAGCGTACGCGGGGAAGTGCTCGACACCCAGGCGGGCGTGCCGACGGAGCAGCCGCGCCAGAGGTTCGCCGTGGTGTGTGGAAGAGTTGTCCAGCAGCACGATAACCGGACCGCGGAGGTGGCGGAGCAGTTCGCGAAGAAACCAACACACTTCTTCCTGGCCGATGTTGTCGAAAAAAAGCAGGTAGTAGAGACCCAGGTGCTGGCGTCGGGAGCTAACCGAGATGCCGGAGATGACGGAGATTTTGTCGCGGCGTCCTTGGCGATAACGCACCAGCGGTGTCGAGCCTTGGGGCGCCCAAGTTCGGACGACCAAGGGAGCTAACAAGAAGCCCGATTCATCGGCAAACACTAGGTGGGCGCCCAGCCGCGCGGCGTTTTTTTTATTCGAGGCCAGTCCTTTTGCTTCCAGCGTGCGATGGCTTTCTCATCGCGCTCCAGGGCGCGCGTTTCCGGCTTCTGCGGGCTCCAGTTCAGGCGATGCATCAACCGGCCGACATGATCGCGATGGTAACGGACGCCGAACTCACGCCAGATGACTTCGGCAATGCGGGCTGTGGTCCACAACTGCGTGCGGTAGCCGTGCGCCGGGGCGCCCTTCAGCAGCAGCTTCAGCAGGCGGCGCCGCTGGCTCGGGTCCAGCTTCAGCGGCCGTCCGGGGGAGAAGCGCACTCGCAAGCCCTCGGGGCCTCCACGACGGCGCGCCCGCTGCCACCGCATCACGGAACTCGGCGCGCAATGGAAACGACGCCCAACTTCGTTCAAGGACAACCCTGTGTCCAACAAGGCCAAGGCTCGTCGGCGACGATCCTCAAGCAGATCGGCACTGCCCTTCAGGCGGGGCATAAGTGTTCCCTCCTGGAGGGCATTGTATTGCATTCTTTATGCAGATCTAAATAATAGACCACCAATTTGAGGCGTTATGGCCTTCAGCCACCGACCCATGCTGGCCCAGGACGTCAGGAACGCAGTGAAGGCGGCAGGAGCGCATCCCATCCTGGCCGCGCGCTACGGCTGTCGGCTCGCGGATCTGGAAAGCGTCTGGCTCGCCTTGCTGCACCTTGACGCGACGCAGTGCGGAATCTTTGAGGAAGAGCGAGGGGCCACCCGGCGAATCGCAGGAGTCGGCTTTGCCACTTTCGTTTCGGACGAATTCGTGCGTGACATGAAGACTCCGCCGCTTCGTTGGATCGCACGAGAAGTAATCGACCGAATTTTGGCAGGCGAATCCCCAGTGCTTTCCAACAGGGAAGTACAGGAGGCAAACTCCAGCGGAGGTTTGAATGCTGCCGTGTGGCAAAGCGGTATTCGCCCTGAGGAGTTTAGCGCCGAGCTTGCCAACGAAGCGATTACATCATTCATGGAAGCGCACCGCGGATTCCTCCTGAAGGAGATCATCACGCAGCCGGACTGTATCAGCAGTTGGACAGGGATCCGAAACTCCGGCTTCCTTTTTTTCGACGCCGCAAACGGCTGCTATGGGGAGTACCCGGAAGAATGCGACGTGATGCAGCCCTACCTTCTGGGAATGACTCAGAAATTGGCGGGTAGTACACCCGGCGCGTGGGTAAGCTCAAATTTCTTCTACCGGCGGCCGCGAGTGGGTTTCAACCGAAGCGAACAACGACTGCTGTCTTGTGCGCTCGCTGGAGGAACCGATGAAGAGCTGGCCGACAGGCTGCGAATTTCCATCTCCGCAGTAAAGAAGACCTGGCATTCCATCTATGAGCGTGTCGGCTCAAGCCTGCCGGAGCTTCTTCCTCAGTGTGGGACCGACGGAGACATGAGCGAACGCGGCAAGGGCAAAAAGCAGCGGCTTGTCGCATACCTGCGTGATCATCCAGAGGAGTTGCGGCCTGTTTCGCGAAGGCTGCTGAAAAGCAGAGTCACGCGCGTTCCTCAAGGTGATTTCGGTGAAGCTGATTGACAGAGGGCCAGGCTGCGCCTAAACTTGCAGCATGAACGTATCCCTCAACGCTGACGTGGAGTTCAAGCTGGCACGCATTGCCGCTGAGCGAGGACGCGACGCCGAAGCTCTAGCGAGGGAGGCCATTGAGCGCTTCGTAAACTACGACGAGTGGTTCATCGCCGAGGTTGAGAAGGGTCTGGCGCAAATCGCCCAAGGCAAGTTACTGACCCACGAAGAAGTGGGAGCGCGCATTGAAAAGGCGCTGAGCGTCAAGCGGCCGCTCACCTAATAAATGGAGCTTCGCTGGACCGAGGAAGCCGTCACCGACCTGGAACGTATTACTGACTACCTTTTTCAGAACGCGCCAGAGCGCGCAGCGGACTTGGTGGACGCAATTTACAATGCGCCCTCTGGGTTGCTGGCGTTTCCATATCGCGGCCGTCCGGGCAAGAAACAAGGAACGCGCGAGCTCGTGCTTTCGCCGCTGCCCTATATGGTGGTTTACCAGATCAGCGGCGATTTTATTCACATTGTGCGTATCCTGCACGGCGCGCAGAAATGGCCTTAGCCTCTGCGCCAGCCATTCAAGCGGGAGGGTCGCGCGAGGGGGTACCTACGGCCATACGACATCGCCCAATGCGACCCAAGGATGTCCCTGGATGTGTGGACACCATCGCGGCGCACCCGACTGTCGGTCCCCGGTACGGTAGCTCCATCACAGATCTGCGCCGTGCGTGGCTAAGCCTCCTCGGCCGCGACGCCTTCAATGCCGTTGTCTTAGAGGAGTTGGCTGGGTCCAGCGTGAGAACGCTGACAGCAAGCGTGACCGTGTTTGTGTCCGACGATTTCGTGCGCCAGGTGAAGGCCCCGCCGCTGTTCTGGATTGGCCCGGAGCTGGCACGGCGGGTGGCGCGGGGCGATAGTCCCGTGCTCTCAGACAAGAAGGTTCAGGAGGCCAACTCTGACGCCGGGTTGAACCTGGTGGTGTGGAATATCAGCATGTTGCCTGAGCAGGCAAGGCAACCGGACTTGACTGCCGAAGGCATGAAAGCGTTTTTTACCCTGCATCGAGGCTTCCTGCTGAAGGAATTGATTGTGCAGCCGGAGACTGCCGAACACTTGCTCGGCCTGCGCAACTCCGGCGGGCTCTTACTAGTGCTTAGTTGCACTGATAAACGATATATGGTATAAACGGGCACATGTCGAGAACCGCGCCCACAATTAGTTGTAGTCCTGACGAGCGGCGGGAGCTGGAGCGCTTGGCCGCGAGTCGGACGGAATCGAAACAGATGGTGGAACGAGCCCGGATTATTATCGGGTGTCTG
>Ga0335085_10004639_pt1 | contig 22627 bp, 19 predicted proteins | sample Lox_Sample_45_FD_206712 | JGI IMG/M metagenome (GOLD analysis project Ga0335085, IMG submission 206712) | Soil microbial communities from Loxahatchee National Wildlife Refuge, Florida, United States - Lox_Sample_4.5 | ecosystem: Environmental > Terrestrial > Soil > Wetlands | place: USA...
ATGATCGGCGGCATGACCAAGACGCCGACGATGAGCGTGCGCTTCGACAACCGCACCGATTTCGTCGGCGGCGCCGGCATCGTCGCCAAGCACCTCAAGTCGGCGGGCGCTGAAGTCTCGTTCACGACAGTGCTGGGTGACGACTCGCTTGCCGAGTTCGCGCTCAAGGATCTGTCCGAAGCCGGCGTCAATTGCATGCCGATCATCGACCGCACGCGGCCGACGACCAACAAGAATGCCGTCATCGCCGGCGGCTACAATCTGCTCAAGATCGATACGCTCGATAACCGGTCGATCTCCGATCGGATTCTCGAGACCTTCACGCAGCAAATCCGCGAGACTGCGGTTGACGTCGTGGTGTTTGCCGATTTCCGCCACGGCATCTTCAACCGTGACACGATCCCGGCGCTGACCAGGGCCATTCCCAAGGACGTCTTCCGGGTGGCCGACAGTCAGGTCGCGAGTCGCTGGGGCAACATTCTCGAATTCCAGGGCTTCGATCTGCTTACGCCGAACGAGCGCGAGGCCCGATTCGCGCTGGGCGACCAGGATTCGGTGGTGCGCCCGCTCGGGCTCGAGCTTTACCGGCAGGCCGGCTGCAAGACGCTCATCCTCAAGCTCGGCGAGCGCGGGCTGCTGACGTTCCGCGCCATCCCGCAAAACTACGAGGACGTGCGGGCGTTCTTTACCGTGGATACATTCGCCGACAGGGTGGTGGACGCCGTCGGCTCGGGCGATGCGCTCCTCGCCTATGCGGCGCTGTCGCTGTTCAAGACCAAGAGCGCGGTGATCGCGTCGGTGCTCGGCTCGCTGGCGGCCGCCGTCGAATGCGAGCATCACGGCAATGTGCCGGTGCGGCCGAAGGACGTCATCGACAAGCTCGACCATTTCGAGCGCCATGCGACCTACGCCTGAGCGCGACCATCAAGGATAGCACCCGGCCATGCGGGTCGTGATTGTCGGATATGGCGTGCAGGGCAAGAAGCGCCTGCGCGTGGCCGGCGCGGATGCGGCCGGTGTCGTCGATCCGATTGCCGGCGAAGCCGACTTCCGCGATATCCGCGACGTTCCGCTCGATCGTTACGACGGCGCGCTGGTTTGCACGCCCGACCAGCCGAAATTCGAGGTGCTGTCGCACCTGCTCGCCAACGGCAAGCACGTTCTGGTCGAGAAACCGCTCCATACCGAGACGGAAGCCGACCTCGACGCACTGGAGGCCCTGGCGCGCAAAACCGGCGCCGTCTGCTACACTGCCTATAACCACCGCTTCGAGCCGCACTACGTGCGCATGCACGACATCATCGCTTCCGGGCGGCTCGGCAGGATTTATCGTTGCCGGATGTTTTACGGCAACGGCACGGCGCGGCTAGTGCGCGAATCGGCGTGGCGGGACACCGGAGCCGGCGTGCTGCCCGATCTCGGCTCGCATCTTCTCGACACCGCGCGATTCTGGTTCGGCGACATCGGTGACGATTTTCGCGTCGCTTCGGTCAGCCGTTTCGAGAATCGCGCGCCGGACCACGTCGTGATCGCATCCGAGGCATCGCGCCCGAAACTTGAATTCGAGATGACGCTGCTCTCCTGGCGCAATCATTTCACCTGCGACGTGCTCGCCGAGAACGGCACCGCACACATCGAATCACTGTGCAAGTGGGGCCCGGCGACCTTCACGCTGCGCACACGCGTGCTGCCCAGCGGGCGGCCGCCGGAGGAGGCGGTGACGCTGGTCGAGGACGATCCGACCTGGGCGCTCGAATACGCGCATTTCAAGGAGCTATGCGCCGCGGGCCGGCCGACCGACCTCGGAAACGACCGCTGGCTGTTGCGCACGCTCGGCCGTCTCGCCAAGGAAGCCGTCGCGCTCGCGGTGCAGGAATGACGGCAAATCCGCGCATCGGCTATGTGGGCATGACTCACCTCGGTGTCTGCTCCTCGATCGCCGGCGCCAGCAAGGGTTTTCCGATGCTCGGCTTCTCGCCGGACCACGATCTGGTTGCGGCGCTTGCCGCCGGCCGGCTCCCGGTCGTCGAACCCGACCTCGACGATCTTTTGCGAGCGAACACCGCCAACATCCGGTTTTCCAGCGAAGCGAAGGACCTCGGCGGCTGCGACGTGATCTATGTTGCCCCCGACATCCCGACCGACGACGCCGGCCGCAGCGATCTTACGCCGATCGACGCCTTGCTGAGCCTCACCTTCGACCATGCCCGGCATGATGCCGTGATCGTGGTGCTGAGCCAGGTGCCTCCCGGCTTTACGCGCCAGCGCCAGCGGGCAGGCCGCCGGCTTTACTATCAGGTCGAAACGCTGATCTTTGGCCGCGCCGTGGAGCGCGCCACCAAGCCGGAGCGGTTCATTGTCGGCCGCGCCGATCCGTCCGCGTCGCTCGCTGAACCGCTCGCGCAATATCTCGGCGCGTTCGGCTGTCCGATCCTGCCCATGCGCTACGAGAGCGCCGAGCTTGCAAAGATCGCAATCAACTGCTGTCTCGTCGCTTCGGTCACGACCGCCAATACGCTTGCCGAAATCTGCGAGCGCATCGGCGCCGACTGGTCGGAAATCGTGCCGGCGCTGAAACTCGACCGTCGCATCGGGCAATATTCCTATCTGAACCCCGGCCTCGGCATCGCCGGTGGCAATCTCGAGCGCGATCTCGCCACTGTCGTTGCTCTCGGCGATTGCCACGGCACCGACGTCGGCGTGGTACGGGCCTGGCAGTCCAACAGCCGTTACCGCTGCGACTGGACGCTGCGGACGCTCCACGGCGCCGTCTTTGCGCAAAACCCGGACGCCAAGCTTGCGCTGCTCGGCCTCGCCTACAAAGAGAACACCCATTCGACCAAGAATTCGCCGTCGCTGGCGCTGTTGCGCGCGCTGCCGCCGGTTGCGGTCGCAGCCTACGATCCTGTGGTCGCGCCGCAGTCGGACTGGCACGCGGCGCTGACGCAGGCTCCGAGCGCGCTGGCGGCTTGCGCCGGCGCCGACGCGTTGGTTGTCATGACGCCGTGGCCGCAGTTTAGGGAATTACGCCCCCATGACATCGCGGCTCGATTGCGCGGCAAGTCCGTCATCGACCCGTTTGGCTGTCTCGATCGCGCGGCCTGCAAGGCGGCCGGTCTGACGCACCATATTCTCGGCGTGAGTGGATAACTTGCTGACGCATCATCATCCGCAGCCGCGCAAGCCCTCGCGTGCGGTGCTTCTCGGGGTCAACGGGTTCATCGGCCGCGCGCTCGCCGCGAGACTGGCGGACGAAGGGATTGCCGTCGCGGCCGTCGGGCGCGGCACGGTCGACCTTGCCGCCGATGGCGCGGCCGAGACGCTTGCCGGACTGCTGCGTCCGGGCGATGCCGTTATTTTTCTCGCCGCGGTCACACCCGACAAAGGACGCGGCATCGCCGCCTTTCTTGCCAATGTCAAAATGGGTGCAGCCGTATGCGCCGCGTTGGAGCGCGTTCCGCCCGATCATGTCGTTTATTTCAGTTCCGACGCGGTCTATCCGCTGCGCGGCGGCCTAGTGAACGAAGAGAGTTGTGCCGAGCCGACCGACCTTTACGGTGCGATGCACCTTGCGCGCGAGCTGATGCTGAAGCAGGCAGTTAAGGCGCCGCTTGCGGTGCTGCGCCCGAGCCTCGTCTTCGGCGCCGGCGATACGCACAATTCCTACGGACCGAATCGCTTTCGCCGCATGGCGAGGGAGGGCCGCATCACCCTGTTCGGCGAGGGCGAAGAAACCCGCGATCACATCTCCATCGACGATGTCGCGGCGCTGACGCTCTTGACCATCCTTCACCGCAGCGCTGGAACGCTCAATCTTGCGACCGGACAATCGCTATCGTTCCGCGAGACGGCCGAGCGTGTCGCCCGCCTGTCCGGGCAGAACATTCCCGTCGTCGGTACGCCGCGGCAGAATCCGGTGACGCACCGCGCCTACGACGTCACCGCCATCTACCGGTCGTTCCCGCAATTCCGCTTCACGCCGCTGGAGCAAGGTCTCGCCGCGGCGCATCGCGAATGATCGGAACCCGCGATGTCCGATGCGCCGCTGATCTCCGTCGTCGTTCCCAACTATAACCACGCGAACTACCTGCCGACGGCGCTCGCGGCGCTGATCGCGCAAACCTGGACCAACATCGAGATCGTCGTTGTCGATGACGGCTCGACCGACAATAGCTGCGACGTCATCGCGGATTTTGCCAGGCGTGACAGCCGCATCCGTCTTGTCGCATTGCCGGCCAATGTCGGCGTCAATCGCGCGATACAGGAAGGTGTTCGCACGATTTCCGGCGATTACCTCTACATGGCGTCGGCCGACGATGTCGTCGAGCCGAATTTTTTGGAGCGGACGATCGGGGTCCTCTTCAGCGCGCCCGATGCGGCCTTCTGCTTTTCCGATCCGATGGAACTGATTGATGCCACTGGCGAGCGACGGCGTTTTCCGCTGCGCCTGGCCGAACGCCCCGTCGCCTTCGATCCGCAGAGCTTCGCCGATCTTCTGGCCGCCAACTACTTCCACATTTCGTCGCAGACCATCCTGTTCCGCCGTGCGGCGTTCCTCGACACCGGTGGCTATCTGCCCGATCTCGAGTGGATGGCGGATTGGTTTCTCAATCACGTCGCGGCGTTCCGGCACGGCGTCTGTTATCTGCCGGAATCGCTTTGCTACCTGCGCATCCGCGCCGATTCGATCTGGGCGGTGTCGATCCGCGATGCCGAGGCGCGCCGTCGCGTGTTGGGGCGCGTCCTGGCGCGTCTCGCCGAACCCGCTTATGCGGACGTCCGCGGCCGGTTTCGCCGCGCCGCATTGCTGCCCGAATACCATTTCAGCACGCTGATGTGGCTGCTGGCGGACCCGCAGGGCCGTTCACTGATCACGCCGCGGCTGGTAGGGCGGCTCATCAACCGCTCCACCTGGTCGTTTTTCCGGCCGGCCGCGCCGTTATGGCTGCGCCGGAAAATGCGCCAAGTGGCGAGCGCGGGCTGGAGTGGATCGGGACGCTGAACGGGCGACGAAGCCTGTTGCCAAGCCAAAGAGCCGCAGCCTAGAAGAAGCCGCCATGGCGCTTTCCATCACCTTCATCGTTCCAGCATACAACGAGGAACACAATATCGCGGCGACGGTGCAGACCATCTCTCGGGCGATGGAGGGCCGCCAAGCCGACTACGAACTCATCCTGGTTGATGATGCCAGCCAAGACCACACCGGCGTCATCATAGACGAGCTTGCGGCGACGAGCCCGCGTCTGCGCGCGGTCCATAACGCTATCAATTTGAATCTCGGCGGCGCCTACAAGCGTGGATTGGAACTGGCGGCCAAGGAGCACGTCATCATGCTGCCCGGCGACAACGGCTACGATATTCACAGCATAGGCCAAGTGCTCGACGGCATCGGCGACGCCGATATCCTTATTCCGTACCCGACCAATACCGACGAAGTGCGGACAAGATTTCGCGCGTTGGCGTCGCGCGGCTTTACCGCGCTGATCAATACGTTGTTCGGACTGAAGGTGCGCTATTACAACGGTCCGGTCGTGCACCGCACGGCGCTGCTGCGCACCATCACCATCAGGACCAATAGCTTCGCCTATCAGGCCGAAGCGCTCGTGCGCATGCTGGCCTGCGGTTATTCTTACGCGGAATGCCCGGTGCAGACGCAGTTTCGCGCCGGCGGGCGCTCGTCGGCGCTGAAGCTGAAAAACCAGATCACCGTGCTGTGGACGATCCTCCAAATGCTGTTTTCGGTCGGGCCGCGATGTGCATTTGTCGCCAAGGTGGGGCGCCCATCGTCGCGCCGCCTGGCGGAGAGGTGACGCGTGGAAGCGCGCTCGCCGCCGCGACGGGCTAGCTTTGTCGCCCTCGTGGTGGCGCTCATCGGGCTGAAACTCGTTCCGCTCTGCATCTTCGGCCCGACGATGATGCCCGACAGCGCGGGATACACCGCGTATGCGGATGCCATCCTGGACGGATCGTTCCGGCACGTCGACCTCGCCAACGACGCCATACCGATCACGCTGACACGGCCGATCGGCTACCCGGCGGTCATCGCCGCGGCCAAATGGATCGCGCCCGACGCGTGGGCCTGGTGGGTCGTGTTCTTTCAGTTCGCGTTCTCGATATGGGCGACGGTCGCGGTCTATCGGCTGTCGCGAGCGTTCCGCTTGCCGATATTGGCCAGCTTCGGTGTCGCCGCCGCTCAGGCCACATCGATGCAGTTCGTGGTCGATCAGGCCATCTTGTCCGACAGCCTGTGCGGCAGCGCCATGACCATTGCGGCCTGCATTCTGAGCGAAATCGTCTTGCGCACCGCGCCGCCGCAGGCGCTGCGCTTTCTCGGCTCCGGGATCCTGATCGTTGTCGCGTATCTGATGCGCAATGTGATCGAGTTCCTGTCGCTTGGCCTCGCTCCGCTGGCGGCCGCCGCGAGCATGGTGGAGCCCACGCGCTTGCGCAGGCTCGGCGGCTTTGTCCTGGTTTGCGCCCCCCTGATCGCGACGCACGTTGTTTATATCGCGTGGAATGAATCGCGTGTCGGCGCCCCTGTGGTGGCGACGATTTCACAGTTGGCGCTGCTCGGCGCGCTGGCGGAGGCGACGCGATACGACCCGACGATATTTTCAGGTCCGACCGAAGTCGACACGGTCAGCCGGCGCGTCTTCAAGGAGCTTACGCCGGCCGAAGGCATCGAGGTCAACAATCTGCTCCACAGCGAATACGGCTGGGATTCGATTCGTGCCAACCGCGAGGTCACCGCCGCCTACCTGCGTGCCTGGCGCGATCACCCGGTAGCGATGGTCCGCCATGCGTTGAGCCATTTCTCGGAAACCCAAGTGCACCAGGCGGTGCGCGCGACCGAGACGATCAGGGACGTCCTGCTCTGGAACACCGGAAGCGACCATGATTTTGCCCGCGACCGTGCGGTTCGCGACAACTGGCTGATGATACCGGCGGTCATCTTTCACCGCTTGATCGAGACAGCTTCGGTCGTGATTTTCTCCGCGTTCCTGCTACTCACGCCCTATCGGGTCGTGCGGGAAGGCCTGACAGCCGAAGCGCAGGTCTGCGGCAGCCTGTGGTTCTCATATCTCCTGTCGGCTGGAATGTACGCCGCCGTCCATCTCGAACCGCGTTATCTCACGCCGGTCGTTGCCGGATCGATCGTGGTTGGCGCGGCCAATATCGCGTGGCTGATCGCTGAACTGCGCCAACGCAGGGCAACGGCGGCGCCGCGGCGCGCCGCGTGACGGCCCCGGCCGGCTTGCTTTGACGAGACCCGCCCGGTACCAACGGGCCGATGGCCCGCGTCTGCCGGAAACCAAGAATGTCCGATCTCATCGACGATTCCATAAGGCAATATCTTCAGCGTTCGCTCGCCGCGCTTGAGCTTGCCGCCGGCGATCGGAAGCTGATGGCGACGATCCGCACCATTGCCGATGCAATCGAACGGGCGCTGCGCGCGGGCAACAAGCTCGTTCTGGCCGGAAACGGCGGCAGCGCGGCTGATGCGCAGCATATCGCCGGCGAGATGCTGTCGCGGTTCAAAACCGATCGTGTTCCGCTGCCGGCCATCGCCTTGACGACGGACACCGCGGTGCTCACCGCCATCGGCAATGACTATGGCTACGAGCACGTCTTTGAGCGGCAATTGCGCGGCCTTGGCCGCCGCGGCGATGTGTTCGTCGCGCTCTCGACGTCGGGGCGCTCGCCGAATGTGTTGGCGGCGCTGCGGGCGGCGCGCGAACTCGGCATCACGGCGGTGGGCTTTACCGGCTCACACGACAACCCGATGCGCGGCCTTTGCGATATTTGTCTCTCGGCGCCATCCGACGACACGCCGTTGATCCAGCAGATCTACATGGTTGCGGCGCACGCGATTTGCGGCGTCGTCGAAAGCCGGATGATTGCGGTGCGGTAGCACTCAGGCCGCCGACAGCAGCTGCCGATAAAGCGCGACCGTCTGTTGTCCGATGATCTCGGCGCCAAAGCGCGACACCACGAGGCGGCGGGCCGCTTCGCCGAACTGCGCGCGCAATTGCGGTGCGGCGGCGAGGCGGCCGATCGCAGCCGCCAAAGCCGCCGGATCATCGACGCCGACAAGCAGTCCGGTTTCGCCGTCAATGGCGATCTCGCGGCAGCCCGGCACGTCGGTCGCAACCATCGGCCGTCCGCATGCTGCGGCTTCGAGGAGCGACAACGGCAATCCCTCGCGCCGCGACGGCAGCACCGCGATATGCGCACGCCGCCACAGTCCGGGGATGTCATCGACTTGGCCGAGCCAGGTGATGCCGGGCTCGTTGTTCCATGCTTCGGCTTCACCTTGGGTGATCGAGGCCGGATTGGCGGGATCGGGCGTTCCGGCAATAAGCAGGCGCACATCGGCGCCTTGCGCGCGCAACAGGTGAAACGCCGCGATCAATGTGCGAATCCCCTTGTCGTCGAGCAAGCGGCCGACGAAAGCCACGGTCGGCGGACCCGCCGGCTCGGCCAGCGGCGTGAGCCGGTTCACGTCGACGCCGGAGCCCTGAATCAGCGCGATACGGGACTTCGGAATTCCGAGTGCGGTGAGCGCGCCGAGATCGTCGCGGTTTTGCACCAAGCTGATCATCCGTTCGCGGTTCAGCAGCAACCGCAGCGCCGTTCCGACGACCGCCCGTACCAGTGTTGCCTTGATCGTGTTCGACGTGAACGAGTAGCCGAGCCCGGTCAGCGCGTTGACGCAGGCAACCTGCCGGCCGAGCGCGGCAATCAAACCGAGCACGGTCGGTTGCAGCGAAACATGATGGATGAGCCCGGGTTCGACCGCACGATGAACGCGGCACAAGGCGAGAATTGTTTGCAGCGATGCGGGAAGTGACAGCCGGCCGCGCGCAAACGGCACCGGGTGCAAGGTGAATCGTTCGGCAGTGATCGCTGCGGCGCCGTCAACCACTCTGGTCGCGACATGCACCTCGAAGCCCGCGTCGCGCGCGGCCCGCGCCATCGGCAGCCGATGCGACAGGAAATACCAATCCTCGGAGACGACGTAGAGCAGGCGCGTGCTCATCAGGCCCAGCGTCCGCGCCAGGATTCCAGCATGAGCACGCTCCACAACAGATGCTCCCAATTGCGCCGGCCACCGATATGCTCGCGCCAGACGCGGCCGACCAGAGCGTAATCGAGCAACCCCGCCTCGCGCAGCCGCCGTTCGTCGAGCAGGGATTCGGCCCAGTCGCGCAACGGCCCGCGCAGCCAATCGCCGAGCGGAATGGCGAAGCCCATTTTCGGGCGCTCGACCAGTTCGGCCGGCACGTGGCGATAAAGAACCTGCCGCAAGATCCATTTGCTGATGCCGTTGCGCACCTTGGCGCGGCGCGGCAGCCGCCAGGAAAATTCCACGACGCGATGATCGAGCAACGGCACGCGGGCCTCCAACGCCACCGCCATGCTGGCGCGGTCGACCTTGGTCAATATGTCGTCCGGCAAATAGGTGACCTGGTCGAGAAACTGCATGCGCTCGAGCAATCGCGGAAAGTCCTTTGCCAGGCTCATGTCGTCGAGGATGCCGTTCGGTTCCTTCGCCTGGGGCATGATCTCGGCCGGATCCCAATGGGTCACCAGGCGCCGATAGAATGCGTCGGGGCCGTCGAGTTCGAGGATGTCGGCGAGCTTGTGGATCTTGTCGCCGGCCTGCGGCGGACGCAGCCGCTCCGGCAGCACCGAAAGCAGCGCGGTCCAGCGATCGGGCGGCAGCGCGCTCAAGGTCGCGGCGACGCCCGTACGCAGCGCCCGGGGCATCATCGCGAGCGCTTTCCAGTAGCTCTGCGTCATCTGATAGCGGTTGTAGCCGGCGAAAAGCTCATCGCCGCCATCGCCCGAGAGCGCGACCGTGACGTGGCGTCGCGTCATCGCCGACACCAGATAGGTCGGTATCTGCGATGAATCGGCGAACGGTTCGTCGTACCATTCCGGCAGCCGCGGGATTACGTCGAGCGCTTGCTGCGAGGTCACGGTGAGTTTGGTGTGGTCGGTTTCGAGGTGCCGCGCCACCGCGGCGGCATGCGGGGCTTCGTCGAAGCCCGGAATGTCGAAGCCGATCGAAAACGTCTTGATAGTACCGCCGCCGCTGCGGGCGCGCTGCATCAACGCGACGACGGTCGACGAATCGATGCCGCCCGACAGGAATGCGCCCAGCGGCACGTCCGCGATCATGCGCCGTCCTACGGCGTCTTCGAGCAGCGCCTCCAACTGGTCGGTCAAGTCCTCGTCGCGGCCGGAAAGCGCGCTGTGTATTCCATTGCGCGCCACCTCGCGCGGGTTCCAGAAACGCGCGATCTTCGGTTCGCCTTGCCACGGCAGCGTCAACATGCAGCCCGGTTCGAGCTTATGCACGCCCTCATAGATCGTGTGCGGCGCCGGAATGTAGCTATGCCGCATATAGGCGGCGACGGCATTCTGGTCGATGCGCTGCGTCCAGCCGGGATGAGCGCGCAGGGCCTTCGGTTGCGATCCGAACAAAAAGAGGCTGCCGAATTTCGCCCAATATAACGGCTTGATGCCGAGACGGTCGCGGATCAGCGTCAGCGTCCGCTCGCGCCGATCCCAGAGCGCGATGGCGAACATGCCGATCATCCATTCGACCGTCGCCGGGATGCCGTTCGCGGCAAACGATTCCAGCATCACTTCGGTGTCGGAATGGCCGCGAAACTTGTGGCCGCGTGCCGTGAGTGCGGCGGCCACGGGCTGGTGACTATAGACCTCGCCGTTATAGCTGATGATGAATCGTCCGTCGGCCGAGACCATCGGCTGATGTCCCGCCACCGACAGGTCGAGGATCGACAGGCGGCGATGAACCAGCGCCGTTCCGGCGTCGGGATCGACCCAGATACCTCGGTCGTCGGGACCGCGATGATCCAAGCTTGCGGCCATGGCTTGCGCGATATCATCGGCATTGCCGCCCGCAGCTCTGGGCGCGGCGCCGACAAAGCCCGCGATACCGCACATCCGTCGCTTTCCTCCGCAGACGCCTGCCGGCCCATGCATATAGGCTTGGAAACAGGCAAACAATGAGCTTCCAGTGCCGTTCTGGCGCGCGGTTGCGGGGTCCGGCACCCACGGCTAAACAGAACGCCATCGCGAAGGGCCAATCGGGGCTGCACGTGCCGCATCAACGCAAGATTGCCGTGATCGGCCTCGGCTATGTCGGCCTGCCGGTCGCCGTGGCGTTTGCGCGTTCGGGCGCCGCGGTCGTCGGTTTCGACGTCGACAAGCAACGCGTGGCGGAGCTTCGCGCCGGCATTGATCGCACGCGCGAGGTCGAAAAAGTCGATCTGTCGCATCCGACGCTCGCCTACGAAAGCGACCCTGCAGCATTGTCCAAAGCGGATTTTTTCATCGTTACCGTGCCGACGCCGATTGACGTCGCGCGCCGCCCCGATTTGAGCGCGCTGTTTGCCGCATCGGAGACCGTCGGCCGAGCGCTCAAGCGCGGCGACATCGTGGTCTATGAATCCACCGTCTATCCGGGCGCCATCGAAGAGGATTGCGCGCCGGTTCTCGAAAAAGCCTCTTCGCTTCGCCGCGGCGCCGACTTCACGGTGGGCTATTCGCCCGAGCGCATCAATCCCGGCGACAAGCAGCACCGCTTCGAAACCATCACCAAAGTGGTGTCGGGCCAGGATGAGCGCACGCTGCAGATCGTTGCCGACGTTTACGGCTCAGTCGTCAAAGCCGGCATCCATCGCGCGCCATCGATCGCCGTCGCTGAAGCCGCGAAAGTCATCGAGAACGCGCAGCGTGATCTGAACATCGCCTTCATGAACGAGCTCTCGGCGTTGTTCGAGCGGCTCGGCATCGACACCGGTGACGTGCTCGACGCGGCTGCCACCAAATGGAATTTCATGAAGTTCTATCCGGGCCTGGTCGGCGGCCACTGCGTCGGCGTCGATCCTTATTATTTGACGCATCGCGCCGAGAAGGCGGGCTACGATCCCCAGGTGATCCTGGCCGGCCGCCGCATCAACGATGGCGTCGGGCAGCGTATCGCGCGCGAATGCGTGCGTCGGCTGCTCAAGCATAAAATCGGCGGCGCGACCGTAACGATCCTCGGCATGACCTTTAAGGAGAACGTGCCGGATACGCGCAATTCGAAGGTCGCCGATATCGTCAGCGAGCTTCGCTCGTTCGATGTCACCGTGCAGGTGCACGATCCTTGCGCCGAGGCGCGGGACGTGAAGCGCGACTACGGCATCGAGCTAAAATCCATGGATGCGCTGCATCCGGCCGACGCGGTCATCTTCGCGGTTGCCCACGAGTCTTACGTCAAAGGCGGCTGGCCTTTGGTGACGCGGCTGTTGAAAGGCGGCGGCGGCATCGTCCTCGACGTGAGATCGCAGCTCGATCGCGCCCGACGCCCGCCAGGCGTCGAGTTGTGGCGGCTGTAACGGCAGCAAACGGGAACGCGCGAGGATAAGGCATGGCGCAGGAAACGGTCTTGGTCACTGGAGCGGCTGGCTTCATCGGCATGCACGTGGCGCGGCGCCTGTTGGAGCGGGGCTACTTGGTGGTCGGCCTCGACAATCTCAACGCCTATTACGATCCTCGCTTGAAGGAAGCGCGGCTCAAGGACCTTGCCCGTTTCGCCAATTTTCGCTTTGAGAGGCTGGAACTTGCCGACCGCACGGCGATAGCCGACCTTTTCGCACGCGAACGCTTTCCCTATGTGGTGCATCTCGCGGCCCAAGCGGGCGTGCGTCACTCGCTGATCGATCCACATTCCTATGTGGACGCCAACCTCGTCGGTTTCGTCAATATCCTGGAAGGCTGCCGGCACAACGGCTGCCGGCATCTGGTTTACGCCTCGTCATCGTCGGTCTATGGCGCCAACACGAGCGTGCCGTTTCGAACCTCTGACAATACCGATCATCCGCTGAGCCTCTACGGCGCGACCAAGAAAGCCGATGAGGCGATGGCGCATTCCTATGCGCATTTGTTTCGTCTGCCGGCGACGGGGCTTCGCTTTTTCACGGTTTACGGCCCATGGGGGCGACCGGATATGGCGATGTGGCTGTTTGCCGATGCGATCAGGACCGGCCGGCCGATCAAGCTGTTCAATCACGGTCGCATGCGGCGCGACTTCACCTATGTCGATGATGTCGTGGAGTCGGTGGTGCGCTTGGTGCCGCAACCGGCGCAGCCCGATCCCGCCTGGCAGTCGGACATGCCGGGCGCGGCGACCAGTAACGCGCCTTGGCACGTCTATAACATCGGCAACAGCCGCGCCGTGGAGGTTCTCGACGTCGTTTCCCTGATCGAACAGGAGATCGGCAAGCCGGCGATTCGCGAGATGTTGCCGATGCAGCCGGGCGACGTGCCGGAGACCTGTGCCGACTGTACCGACCTCGAACATGCCGTCGGTTTCAAGCCGAGCACCTCGATCGAGGACGGCGTGCGCTCCTTCATCGCCTGGTTTCGCGAATACCATGGTGCGTGATAACGCTTGATCAGCGAAACCCAAAACGGCGCGGAACGGCAGACATCCCATGGCGAAGGCCGTGCTCGGCATCATCGGCGGCTCCGGCATCTACGACTTGCCCGGGCTGGAAAAGGTTCGGACCAAAAACATCAAGAGCCCGTGGGGCGAGCCGTCGGCGGCGTTGCGCATCGGCGAGATCGCGGGCCTGCCGGTCGTGTTTCTTTCGCGCCACAACGTCGGGCACCGGCTCTCGCCGTCCGACATCAACTATCGCGCCAATATCGACGTGCTCAAGCGCGCCGGTGTCACCGACCTGATCTCGCTGTCGGCTTGCGGCTCTTTCAAGGAAGAGTTACCGCCCGGCACGTTCGTGCTGATCGATCAGTTCGTCGATCGGACCCATAAGCGCGAGAGCTCGTTCTTCGGCAAAGGCTGCGTCGCGCACGTGTCGATGGCGCATCCGGTCTCGCCGCGGCTGCGCATCCATCTCGCCGCTGCGGCCATGGCCGAGGGCATCGAGGTCGTGCGCGATGGCACTTATGTGTGCATGGAGGGCCCGCAATTTTCGACGCTGGCCGAAAGCCTAACCTACAAGAATCTCGGATATGCCGTCATCGGCATGACCAACATGCCCGAGGCCAAGCTCGCCCGTGAAGCGGAAATTTGCTACGCGACCGTCGCCATGGTGACCGATTTTGATTGCTGGCATCCCGACCACGACGCCGTCACCGTGCAAGACATCATCAAGGTGCTGGTCGCCAATGCCGAGAAGGCGAAGCGTCTGGTGGGCCGGCTGGCGCGGGATTTTCCGCGCGAGCACGAGCCTTGCCCGATCGGGTCCGACCGAGCGCTCGACAATGCGCTGATTACCGCGCCCGAGGCGCGCGACCCTAAACTCCTGAAGAAGCTCCAAGCGGTCGCCGGCCGGGTGCTGCGCGGGAATACGCCAGCACCCAAGAGTAAAAAGGCGCACAAGAAATAAGCTGCGCCTGCTGCGGGCGAAGCTAAAAAAGAGTAAGCCGCCTGAAGACGCGTTTAATATAAACTCCATCAATTGGTGCTATTGAGCGCAATTCGGCGGTGGAAAGACAATGGCTCGCCCGATCATCCCCTTGATTATGTGCGGCGGCGCCGGCACGCGCCTGTGGCCGGCCTCCCGCGAGGGATTGCCTAAGCAATTTCTGCCGCTGTTTGGTCCGCGTTCGACGTTCCAGGACACCATGCTGCGCGTCGCCGATCCGGCATTGTTCGGCCGGCCGATCATCATGACCAATCACCAGTACCGGTTCATGGTGGCCGAGCAGCTTGCGGCGCTCGGCATTGAGGCCGACATTTTGCTTGAACCGATGCGCCGGGATTCCGGCCCCGCCATCGTCGCGGGCGCGACATTCGCGTTCAACCGCGGCGGCGATCCGATCGTGGTCGCGCTCGCGGCCGATCACGTCGTCACCGATGCGGCCGCATTCGCTCAAGCGTGCAGCACCGCCGCCGAAGCGGCCGAGGGCAACCGCATCGTCACGTTCGGTGTTCGTCCGACGCGACCGGCCGTCGAATACGGCTACATTCGCGCCGCTGCCGCGATCGGTTCCGGAATTTTCGCGATCGAACAATTCGTCGAAAAGCCCGACTCAAAGACCGCCGAGCGGTATGTTGCGGAAGGCTATCTGTGGAACTCGGGCAACTTTATTTTCCGCGCCGGCTTGCTGCTCGACGAATTCCGCAATTTCGAGAGCGCAAGCGCGGAAGCAATCGCCGCGTCGGTCAAGGCTGCCGGGCGCGATCTTGATTTCGTCACGCTCGACGCCCAAGCGTTCGCGCGCGCGACTGCAAAGTCGATCGACTACGCAGTGATGGAGCGCACAACGCGTGCGGCGGTGATTCCGGTTGCCTATGGTTGGTCCGACGTCGGCTCCTGGAACGGCGTTTGGGAATTATCGAAGCGCGACACCGACGGCAACGCCGCGCAGGGCGCCGCGGTCTTCGTTGAAACACACGGTTCTTATGTCGCCGGCAACAAGCAGCTTGTTGCGCTTCAGGGCGTTGACAATCTGGTCGTAGTGGCGACCGACGATGCCGTGCTGGTGGCGAAACGCGATGACAGTGACGGCTTGCGGCGGCTTGTCAAAGCGCTCAAGGAGGTCGCGCCCGCCGTCACCGAGCAGCACTTGAAAGTCCACCGGCCATGGGGGTCCTACCAATCGATCGACATGGGCGAACGCTTCCAGGTCAAGCGCATCGTCGTGAAGCCTGGCGGACGGTTGTCGCTGCAGACGCATCACCATCGCGCGGAGCACTGGATCGTGGTGCGCGGAACGGCCCGGGTCACGATCGGCGAGGACGTCAAAACCCTCTACGAAAACGAATCGACCTATATCTCGATCGGCTCCAAGCATCGGCTGGAGAATCCGGGCAAGATCGATCTCGAATTGATCGAGGTCCAGACCGGAAGCTACCTCGGTGAAGACGACATCGTCAGATTTGACGACGATTATCGCCGGACATAGTTCCGCGCGCAAAATTGCCCGCCAGGACAGCGCAATCAACAATTGAATTCTGTCAAATGTTCAGCTACTGCCTGCCCAGCGGATGAGCGCGGCAGCGTTGAAACGAACTGAATCCAAACGTGTTCACAGACCCTTGCGCCTCGGGTCGCCAGTTGGCCCGGGTCGTGCTAGGGAAACAGCGGGGTGAGTACTTTGCGTTGGGGGCCCTTCGGGCATGCGTGAGGCTGATAGGGTGGCCGCGGACGGCACTTTGCGGATTGGGGTCATTGGCGTCGGCGTCATGGGCAGCAACCATGCGCGGGTGCTTGCGGACATCCCCGGCGTCAACCTGGTCGGCATCGTCGATCCCGACCCCAAACAGCGTGGCAGGGTCGCGAGTGCGCTCGGTTGCGAAACCTTCGGTTCGGTCGAGGCCTTGATCCGGAGCGGCGTCGACGCCGTCACGATTGCGGCGCCGACCCATTTGCACCGCGACATCGCCATCGAATGTGCCTCCCGCGGCGTTCATATCCTGGTCGAGAAGCCGATCGCCTCGACGATCGAGGAAGGCCGCGCCATCGTCGCCGCCTGCCGCCGTGCCGGCGTCACGCTGATGGCGGGCCACGTGGAACGCTTCAATCCCGCAGTCGAGTCCATCAAGCGGGCGATCAAGGATCAGCATATTCTTTCCATCGCCATCACCCGGGTCGGGCCGTTCCCGCCGCGGATGTCGAATGTCGGCGTGGTCATCGATCTCGCCGTCCACGATATCGACCTCATCCGCTGGTTCACCGATTCGGAGATCGTCGAAATCCAGCCGCAGACGTCGAGCGCGGTCGCCGAGCGCGAGGACATTGCGCTGTTGCAGTTCCGCACCGCTTCGGGCGTGCTGGCGCATATCAACACCAACTGGCTGACCCCGTTCAAGGCGCGCAACATCCACATCGCCACGCGCGACAAATACCTGATGGCCGATTTGCTGACGCTTCAGGTCACCGAATGTTTCGGCTTCCAGCCCGACGGCAGCTATTCGATGCGGCATCTCTCGGTCGGCTATGCCGAGCCGTTGCGCGCCGAGCTGGTCGCCTTCATCAACGCGGTGCGCAGCGGCGAGGCGCCCGCCGTGACCGGCGAGGAAGGCGTCGCCAGCCTCGAGATCGCCATCCGCTGCCTCACCGCCCGCGACGCGCAAGCGAGCGCGCCGCAGCGCAAGGGCCCGCGCCGCGTCGTCGGCTGAATGGGCGATCATCCGGCGTGAACCAGGCGATGAACCAGCACGCGCGGCTTGAGAACAAGCCGATCCCGTTCATTGACGTTGCCGCCCAGCGCCGCCGCTTGGGCTCCGCGATCGATGATGCGGTTTCCCGCGTCCTTGCGCATTGCCAGTTCGTTCAGGGGCCGGAGGTGCGGGCGCTCGAAGCAGAACTCGCGGCGTTCTGCGGCGCCCGACATGTCGTCGGCTGCGCCAGCGGCACCGACGCGCTGCTGCTCGTGCTGATGGCGTGGGAGATCGGACCCGGCGACGCCGTGATCTGCCCGGCCTTCACGTTCTGCGCCACCGCCGAGGTGGTGGCGCTCCTGGGCGCGACGCCGGTGCTGGCCGACGTCGATGCCGCGACCTTCAATCTGGACCCCGCGAGCCTCGAGCGCGCGGTTGCGACAGCAAAGCGGCGCGGTCTCAAGCCGCGCGCGGTCATTCCTGTCGATCTGTTCGGCCAGCCGGCCGATCACGACGCCATTGCGGCGATCGCCGCCGCCCATGGCCTGCTGGTGCTCGACGACGCTGCGCAGGCTTTCGGCGCGACCTACCGCGGCCGCAAGCTCGGCGCGATCGCGACCGCGACCGCCACCAGTTTTTTCCCGGCGAAGCCGCTCGGCTGCTACGGCGACGGCGGCGCCGTCTTTACCGACGACGACGCGCTGGCCGCCCGGGTCAAGAGCCTGCGTGTGCACGGCGAAAGCCCGAACGACAAATACGACGCGGCACGTATCGGCATTACCGGACGGCTCGATACCATCCAGGCTGCGATCCTGCTCGAAAAGCTCAAGATATTCCCGGAGGAGGTCGCCGCCCGCGGCAAGGTCGCGGCGCGCTACGCCGACCGGCTCGCCGGTGTCGCGATACTGCCGCGGGTCGGCAACGAATCGACGTCGGTGTGGGCGCAATACACCATCCGGCTGGCACCCGGCCGCCGCGACGCGCTGGCCGCGACGCTCAGGGCGCAGGGCATCCCGACCGCCGTCTATTACGCCAAGCCGCTGCATCGCCAGGCGGCCTACCGCGACTTTCCCGTGGCCGACGGCGGCCTGCCGGTGAGCGAGCGGCTCGCCGACGAGGTCATCAGCCTGCCGATGCACGCCTATCTCGATCCGCCGGTCCAGGACCGCATTATCGAGGCGGTCCGGAGAGCGTTGGTGAGCTGAGGCCCGTCCCGGTTCGTTCCCGCGCTGGCGGGATTCCAGAGTAAATTACACCGTTACGGCGGACTCTCCTGAGTCGCCGATTTCATGGGACGAGCGGATCGCGATATCGGCGCATGATTGAGAAGATTCTCACCGTCGGCGGCTATACGCTGCTCTCACGCGTGACCGGCTTTGTGCGTGACATCATGCTGGCCGCCATCATCGGCGCGGGTCCTGTTGCCGACGCTTTCTTTGTCGCTTTCCGCCTGCCCAATCACTTTCGCGCAATCTTCGCCGAGGGCGCGTTCAATGCCGCCTTCATCCCGGCCTATGCGCGCGTGCGCACCCAGGGCGGGCCGCAGGCGGCGGCATTGTTCGGGGATCGCATCTTTACGCTCCTCCTCGCCACGCAAGTGGTGTTGCTCGCGCTCGCGCTCGTCTTCACGCCGCAGGCGATCGAACTGCTTGCGCCCGGCTTTTCCAATGAGCCGCAACAGTTCGCGCTGGCCGTCGATCTGACGCGGATCACGTTTCCCTATCTGCTGCTCATCACGCTGGTGACGCTGTGGGGCGGCATCCTCAATGCGCTGCACCGCTTTGCGGCGGCCGCCGCGGCGCCGATCCTGCTCAATCTGTCAATGATGGCGACGCTGGCGTTGGCCGGATTTTTTCCGAGCGCCGGCCACGCGGCGGCGTGGGGCGTGCTGATCTCGGGCGTGCTGCAAGCGGTCCTCGTCGGCGGCGACACGCTCTATGCCGGCGTCATGACTTCGTTTCACGCGCTGCGCTGGGACGACGACGTCAAGCGCTTCTTCAAGGCGCTGGTGCCCGCCACCGTCGGATCGGCTGGAACCCAGCTCGCCTTGTTCGCCGATACCATCATCGCCAGCTTCCTCTCGGCCGGCGCGCTGTCGGCGCTCTATTACGCCGACCGCATCGACCAGCTTCCGATCGGCGTCATCGGCATCGCGGTCGGCACCGTGCTGGTGCCGGAAATGACCAGCCGGGTCGCTTCCGGCGACCATGAGGGTGCGCGGTCGGCGCAGAATCGCGCGATCGAATTCGCATTGCTCCTGGCGCTGCCGTGCGTGGTCGCCTTCGTGGTGGTGCCGGATTTGATCATGCGCGGTCTGTTCATGCGCGGCGCATTCACCGCCGAAGATGCGCATGCGGCGGCGATGACGCTCATGGCCTATACGATCGGCTTGGTTCCCTTCGTCCTCATCCGCAGCGTGGTCGCGCCGTTCCTGGCGCGGGGCGACACGGCGACGCCGGTCAAGGCGGCATTGACCGGCACCGCCGTCAACATCGCCTGCAAGGTCGCGCTGATGGGATCGCTGGCGCAGGTTGGGCTGGCGCTTGCGACCTCGATCGGGGCGTGGATCAATTTCATCCTGGTGCTGTGGTTCGCCTCCCGCGCCGGCCTGATCGCGGTCGATGCCACGCTGAAATCGTCGCTCGCCAAGCTCGCGATAGCAGGCCTCGCTTTTGCGGCCCTGCTGTTTGCCGCGATGCCGCTCGTCACATCGCTGTTATCTTCATTGCCCAGGTTCCGCAACGAGTCGGAATTGCTGGTGACGGCGCTGCTGGGCGGGGCAATCTATGGGACGCTTGTTTTCGTGTTGTTCGGACGGCGCTGGCTCTCGTTGATGCGGCGCCGCGCGCATGACGCACCGGGCGCTCCGCTCGACGCATTTGAAGGCGCCTCAGCGCCGGCTGCAGGGCCGGATGAAGTCTAGGCTCAATCGGAGTTAACGATGCGCGTCACGATGATTGGCGCCGGATATGTCGGGCTTGTTTCCGGTGCGTGCTTCGCGGATTTCGGCCACGACGTCACCTGCGTCGATAAGGACGCCGGGCGTGTTGCGGCGCTCAATCGCGGCGAAATTCCCATATTCGAGCCGGGCCTCCCCGATCTCGTTGCGGCTAATATGCGGCAGGGTCGTCTCAAATTCGCAGCCGATACTGCGAGTGTCGGCAGTTCCGAAGCCGTGTTCATCGCCGTCGGAACGCCGTCGCGCCGCGGCGACGGCCACGCCGATTTGAGCTTCGTCTATGAAGCCGTCCGTGAGATCGCCCCGATGCTGTCGAACACTGCTGTCGTGGTCACGAAGTCGACGGTGCCGGTCGGTACCGGCGACGAAGTCGAGCGGATTCTGCACGAAAAGCGGCCCGATGCCGAGATCGAGGTGGCGTCCAATCCCGAATTCCTGCGCGAAGGCGCCGCCATCCAGGATTTCAAGCACCCCGACCGCATCGTCGTCGGCACCAGCAATCCGCGCGCGCGCGCCGTGCTCGAAGAGATTTATCGCCCGCTCTACCTCAACGCCCCGCCGATCATCCATGTCAGCCGGCGCACGGCGGAGCTCATCAAATACGCGGCCAACGCGTTCCTCGCCACCAAGATCACGTTCATCAACGAGATCGCCGATCTGTGCGAGCAGGTCGGCGCCGACGTGCAGGAAGTGTCGCGCGGGATCGGCCTCGACAACCGGATTGGCTCGAAATTCCTGCATGCCGGTCCGGGATTCGGCGGCTCGTGCTTTCCCAAGGACACCACCGCGCTACTGAAGACCGCGCAGGACTACGGCGTGCCGATGCGCATCGTCGAAGCCGTCTCCGCCGTCAACGAGCAGCGCAAGCGCGCCATGGCGCGCAAAGTCGTTGCCGCGCTTGACGGTTCGGTCCGCGGCAAGACCGTCGCAGTGCTCGGCCTGACCTTCAAGCCGAATACCGACGACACGCGCGACTCTCCCGCGATCCCGCTGATCACGGCGCTGCAGGACCTCGGCGCCGTCGTGCGCAGCTACGATCCTGCCGGCATGGAGCAGGCCAAGGCGAAGCTCGAGACCGTCGTTTATTGCGACAGCGCCTACGCTGCGGCGGAAGGCGCCGACGCCGTGGTGATCGCAACCGAGTGGGAGCAGTTCCGCGCGCTCGATCTTGCCCGACTCAAAAAGTCGATGGCGCAGCCGGTCATCGTCGATCTGCGCAACATCTACCGCATCGAAGAAATGAAGCGGGCGAAGTTTCGCTACGTTCCGGTCGGGCGCACCGGCGTCGAATAGGCGCTCTCGACCTCGCGCCGCCGCAGCGGGTATCGCGCTCCGGCCGCACTGCGCGCGGGAATTCGGGTGTAGCGCGCGACGGCGCCGACAAGACCCGGCAGCAAAGATGCCGCCTTCATCGACAGCGCCTGGCTCGCGCTGCTGACGAGCAGACGTGACATCAAGGTCGTGCGGCGAACCTGCGGCGCCACGTCCGCCGTGAAACGGGACTGGAATTCGGTCGCGCCGCTACCGGCGAGGTAGCACTGTGCGGCCAAGCGCGCGGAATGCAGCGCCATGGCGATGCCGCCGCCGGCAAATGACGGGATCACGCTTCTATCGGCTGGAAGGCAGCCGCGGAGCGCCGGGTAACGGGCTGGGGCTCAGCCTGGTCGCCGCCGTCGCGCGCCTGCACGGCGCACGCGTCGAGCTTTTCGACAACGCTCCAGGGCTCAGGGTCGAATTGTCCATTCCCGGCGCCAAGCCGCCCGGCAGCACCGAGCGCCGCCTGGAGCCCGTAACTGAGGCTGTGCGGCCATAGGCATCGGCAATAGGCTTGGGCCTGGTGGTTGTCGTCGCCGGCGCAGCTTGCGTCAGGCCGTGCTAGACAGCAGCATCGTCAATCGAGCCCGGCCATCGGCAATGAACGATCTTGCAACCAACGGCTACGTCGGACGCTCCCTGCTGCGGCGCGAAGATCAGCGGCTGCTGACCGGCCGCGGCCAGTTCATTGCCGATTTCGAACTCCCCCATATGCTTCACGCCGTGCTGGTCAGGAGCCCGGTCGCGCATGCGCGCATCAAAGCCATCGATATGTCGCGCGCCGCCGCGGCGCCAGGCGTCGTCCATGTGCTGAGCGGGCCGGATCTGGCGCGGCAAGTGCCGCCGGTCTCGGATTCGCAGCTCGCGCTGCCGCGCAAATGGACGACGGTGATCCAACACAAGTTCATCAATCCGCAGCAGCCGCTCCTGTCGCACGACAAGGTGCGGCACGTCGGTGAGGCGGTTGCGGTCATTCTCGCGACCAGCCGGTATGCCGCCGAAGACGCCGCGCAGCTCGTCGGCCTTGATCTCGAGCCGCTGCCGGCGGTGCTCGATCCCGAGGCGGCGCTACGCCCGCGCGCAACGATCGTCCACGACAGATTCGACACCAACCTGATCGGCGCCTTCACGGTCGGCAAGGGCGACATCAACGGCGCGTTGGCAGGCGCGCCGCGCCGGCTGCGGCGGCGCTTTCAGCATCATCG
>Ga0335085_10004640_pt1 | contig 22626 bp, 23 predicted proteins | sample Lox_Sample_45_FD_206712 | JGI IMG/M metagenome (GOLD analysis project Ga0335085, IMG submission 206712) | Soil microbial communities from Loxahatchee National Wildlife Refuge, Florida, United States - Lox_Sample_4.5 | ecosystem: Environmental > Terrestrial > Soil > Wetlands | place: USA...
GGCTCCATCATACCGACGCGCGCCGACAATTCGCGTTGCGACAAGCCGTCGGTGATCCACAGCACGCGCAGAAAATACCACTGGCCGCGGCTCACGCCGTAGGCGGCGATGCGACGCTCGAGCAGCCGCTGGAACGCGCGATGCGCGTCGCGCACCAGATAGCCGGAGGAGAGCTGCGGCGGGAACTCGACCAGGCGGCGGTGTGACGTCGGCTTTTCCCTCGATTTTGGCCGCGGCGGCATCGGCGTTGACAGCTCCGGCGTGCAGCGCGGATAATACTTAGAAATCTATGCAATTGGAACGCTGTTGCGTTTTCCTGCCGCTGCGGCCCAACATAGCCCCTTCACGGAATAGCCCCTTCACGGAGATCGCGTGCGATGCAGAAGCCCCTGCGCAAGGAAGAACAACATAGTCCGGCAGCGCCGAACCAGGCCTTCGATCTGCGCGCGACGCTCGACTGGCTGCGCGCGCAAGGCGAGCTGATCGAGACCGACAAGGAGGTCGACCCCGACCTTCAGGTCACCGGGCTGCAGAAGCACATGGATGGCGGCTGCCCGATCCTGTTCAACAACGTCAAGGGCAAGCCGAACCACCGCGTCATCACCAATCTGTTCGGCGACATGGCGATCATCAACCGGATGTTCGGCTGGAAGGACGACGCCGACCGCGTGAAAAGGCTGGCGCACGCGCTGTCGCATCCGCTCAAGCCGGTGGAGATCGCGCAGAGCGAGGCGCCCTGCCAGGAATTCGTGGTCGAGAAGCCCGACGACGTCAACAAATGGCTGGTGCCGATCCGCCATACCACCTACGAGCCCGAACTCACCGTCGGCTCCGGCATCCGCTGCGTCACCGGCGCGCAATTCGATGGCGGCTCCGACCTCGGCTACAACCGCATGAATTTCCGCTGGGGCAATGTCGGCACATTCCAGATCTCGCCCGGCTCGCACATGTGGCAGGTGGTCAACAAGTACTACAAGGAAGACCAGCCGGTGCCGATCACCATGTGCTTCGGCGTGCCGCCGGCCTGCACGCTGATGGCGGGCGCGGGCTTCGATTACGCGGTGCTGCCGATGGGCTGCGATGAGATCGGCATCGCGTCGGCGGTGCAGGGCGCGCCGATCCGCCTGGTCAAGGCGCGCACCGTCGACGCCATGGCGCTCGCCGATTGTGAACTGGTGCTCGAAGGCTACGTCAATCCGCGCGATCGCCGCTTCGAGACCAAGGAGGCGGAAGATGCCGGCGTGCAGGGCCGCTACCATTTCCACCCGGAATGGGCCGGCTACATGGGCAAGTCCTACAAGGCGCCGACCTTCCACGTCACCGCCATCACCATGCGCAAGCCGCAGACCAAGCCGATCATCTTCGCGCTCGGCGTTCACATGCTCGACGACCACAACATCGACACCACGGTGCGCGAGGCGGCGATCTACGAGCTGTGCAACCGGCTGCAGCCGGGCATCGTGCAGAACGTGGTGATCCCGTACTGCATGACCGACTGGGGTGGCTGCATCATCCAGGTGAAGAAGCGCCACCAGCTCGACGAGGGCTGGCAGCGCAACTTCATGGCCGCCGCGCTGTCGTGCTCGCAGGGCATGCGGCTCGCCATCGCCGTCAGCGAGGACGTCGATCCCTATTCGATGGACGACGTGATGTGGTGCCTGACCACGCGGGTCAATCCGAAGACCGACATTCTCAATCCGATCCCGGGCGGCCGCGGCCAGACCTTCATGCCGGCCGAGCGCATGACCGCCGGCGAGCGGCAGTGGACCGCATCGAACACGCAGTTCGAAGGCGGCATGGGCATCGATGCCACTGTTCCCTTTGGATATGAGAGCGACTTCCTGCGCCCGGTCTATCCGGTCGACAAGGTCAAGCCCGAGGACTTCTTCTCCAAGCAGGATATCGCCAACGCCAAGAAGCGCATGCAGGGCTGGGTGCATTCGCTGGCGCGGTCGGGGCGATGATCTCCTGCGTGGCCCCGCTTGCCGGGAGGATCGCGAGCCGCATCTTGACTGGTTTGGCGGATGGCATCTAAGTCCTTACAATCGTGCGCGGAGGCAAGGTCATGAAGTTCACGCGCATAACCACCGATCCAAACCAGATGGGCGGCGTTCCCTGTATTCGTGGCTTACGCATTCCGGTGGCCACCATCGTCGGAATGGTGGCCGACGCCATGAGCGAGAGCGAAATTCTCGCCGCCTATCCTGATCTGGAACGAACAGACATTTACGAGGCGTTGCACTACGCTGCCGATGCCGTGCGCGAGCGCGAACTGCCGCTGACGGTTCCGTGAAATTCCTCGTCGACAACGCACTCTCCCCAATTCTCGCGGAGGGCTTGCGCCAGGTCGACCACGACGCCGTTCACGTGCGTGACTACGGAATGCAGTCGGCCGACGATGAAACGATCCTGGCCTTGGCGACAGCAGAGGATCGAATTCTGATCTCGGCGGACACTGATTTTGGCGCGTTGCTCGCATTGCGGGGAAATCGACAACCATCGGTGATTCTGTTCAGGCGCGGAGCTGACCGCCGGCCACGGAGACAACTCGCGCTGCTCCTGGCGAATCTTCCGAGTCTCGACGAAGCGCTTCGACAAGGTGCCGTCGTCGTGTTGGAGGAGGCGCGGATTCGCGTCCGCCCCCTGCCTGTCGGAGAGGAAAGGCGATGAAAGAAGATGTTAGTCCCTTGCGCGCTAGGCCGCCTGAGTTTCGCTCGACGCATTTCCTGCATCTGAGGCGAGCAACACCGACAAGCATGCAGGGCTGGGTGCATTCGCTGGCGCGGTCGGGGCGATGAGCACGAACGGCCGTCATGCCCGGCCGCGCGCCGCCGCGCCTACTCCGGCTTGATGTTGGCGAACTTGATCACCTTCGCCCACTTGTCGTTCTCGGCGGCGACGAAGCCGGCGAAGGCGGCCGTCGTCATGCCCCGCGGCTCGAGACCGAGACTCGCCAGACGCTCCTTGACCGCCGCATCGGCGGTGAATGCGTTCGTCGTGCTGTTGAGCTTGTCGACGATCTCGGCCGGCATGCCTTTCGGGCCGCCCAGGCCGAACCAGCCGGTTGCCTCGTAGCCCGGCACGAACTCGCCGATCGCCGGAACGTCGGGCAGCACCGGCACGCGTGCCGCCGTGCTGACGCCGAGCGCGCGCAGGCGGCCGTCCCTGACATATTCGAGCGGCTGCGGCAGCGGGCTGAAATAGAAGTGCACCTGCCCGGCGAGCAGATCGGGAATAAGCGAGGTCCGATACGGCACATGCGTGACTTCAATGCCGGTCATCATCTTGAGGAGTTCGCCGCAGACGTGCGGCGTGGTGCCGACGCCCTGCGAGGCCATGTTGATCCGGCCCGGATTGGCCTTGGCATAAGCGATGAACTCGGGAAGCGTCTTCACCGGCAGCGACGGCGTCATCACCATGACGAACGGATTGCCGCCGAGGAACGCGACCGGGGCGATATCGCGCACAACGTTGAAAGCAAGGCCGGGATTAAGCGCGGCGTTGACGACGTTCGATGAGAGCTCCAGCATCAGCGTGTAGCCGTCCGCCGGCGCCTTGGCGACGGCCTCGATGGCGATGCCGCTCGAAGCGCCGGGCCTGCTGTCGACAACAACTTGTTGGCCGAGCCGCTCCGCCAGCCCTTGCGCGACAAGGCGTCCGGTGATGTCCGGCGCCGTCCCGGAGGGAAAGCCGATAATGAGACGCACCGGACGCGACGGATAGTCGAGCGCAAAAGCGTGCCGCGGCTTCGCCGCCGCTGCGGCGACACCGGCGGCAGCAAGACCAAGAAACGTCCGGCGCGGAAGCCCCATCGCACTCTCCCGGGAGCCAAACGAGATTACACCAGCGCGCCGGGCGGGGCGAGAGCGCGTGCCGGCGGGCTTGACCGGACGGTTCCGACTGCGGTGAGGTGAGGGCTACACAATAATAAGACGACCGGGAGGCCACATGCTCAATCGCCGTCAAGCTCTCAGCGCGGGCGCTGGTCTGCTCGCCGCCGGTGCCGCGTTTCGCCGCGCCGACGCTGAGGCCATCGACAAGGTGGCGCACATCATCGTCGGCTTTCCGGCCGGCGGCGGCACCGACATCGTGGCGCGCGTGCTCGCCGAGGCGCTCAAGGGCACCTACGCGGCGAGCGTCATCGTGGAAAACAAGCCCGGCGCCAGCGCGCGGCTCGCGGTCGAATACGTCAAGAACGCGCCGCCGGACGGCAGCGTGATGCTGTTCACGCCGGACTTCCCGATCACGCTCTATCCGTTCAGCTTCAAGTCGCTGAATTACGATCCGGTCAAGGATTTCATCGCGGTCGGCCCAGCGGCGAAAGGCATGCTGACTTTCAACATCGGGCCGGGAGTGCCCGACTCCGTGAAGACGCTTGCCGACTTCGTCGCCTGGTGCCGGGCGAATCCGACGAAGGCCAACTATGCCACCACCTCGGCCGGCGCCACGCCGCATTTCACCGGCGTGATGCTGGCGCGCGAGGCCAAAGTCACGATGACGCCGGTGCACTACCGCGGCGGCGCCCCGGCGATGGAGGACCTGATCGGCGGCCATATCGCGGCGAGCGTCAATCCGGTGAGCGAGGTCATCGCCTACGCCAAGGCCGGATCGGTGCGCATCCTGGCGGTGACGGGCGCGCAACGTTCGCCGTTCCTGCCGGACGTGCCGACCATGAAGGAGGCCGGCTATGACGTGGTTGTCGAATCCCTCTCCGGCATCTTTCTGCCGGCGAAGACGCCCGACTCCATCGTTGCCGCGCTGAGCGCCGCCATGCGCACGGCCGTGCAATCCAAGGCGATGATCGAGAGCCTTGCCAAATTCGGCACCGAGCCGGCGTTTCTCGAACCTGGCGCATTCAGCGCGTGGATCAAGGGTGAGATCGCTCGCTGGGGCCCCGTGGTTCAGGCCTCGGGCTTCGTTGCGCTCGAATAGCCAGCGCCGGCGCGCGCTGCCTTTGCTTCATTCCTGGACGCCGCTATTCGTGCGCGGACGCAGCGCCGGCGTTCATTTGCTAAAATTTTAGCGATTTTCGCAGGCTGCCGTTCGCTTGCCGTGCCGTATCGACACGACATGAGCTCGATCCTGTCGATTGCCGCGTCGGGCCTGTTTGCCGCGGCGCAACGCCTGCAGGTCTCCGCCGAGAATGTCGCCAATGCGAATTCCGACGGCCCTCTGCCGTCAGCCGATGCGGCGGTCCAATCGCAATATCCGCAGGCTTACATTCCCCAACAGGTCGATCAGGTCGCGACTGCGGACGGCGGCACCCAGGCGATCGTCTCCAACGTGCAGCCGGGCACCGTGACGGCCTACGACCCGACCGCGCCCTATGCCGACCCGAACGGCAACGTGGCGCAGCCCAACGTCGATCTCACGGACGAAGCCGTGCAGCAGGCCACCGCCAGCTACCAGTTCGCGGCCAACGTCGAAGTCATGCGCGTCTATTCGCAGATGATGAAGACGCTGTTGGATATTCAGACCTGACGTTCGGAGCGATCGGCGGTCGCTGATTTTCTGGCGTTGCCATAACACCGCGTCATTGCCGGACTTGATCCGGCAATCCATGCTGGCTTTCGGCTTGGATGGACTGGCGGTGGGGCTTTTCCGCGCCGCGACTCAGCATGGATGCGCGGGTCAAGCCCGCGAATGACGAGTGGAATCAGGATGTCGAGATCGTGGTCGCATTTCTGTTGACATCGGTCACTGTTTCAGATACAAAATCAGCGACTCAAATCTCGCTCACGAAGGACGCTGCCGGGAGGTAGGCCCGGCGGTTGGAGCGAGAACGGTGCCCGCGGGCGGCGTTACGACCCGCTCCCGGGCGGCCCGGGCATCATGCCCGCCGGCACTAGGACCGGCGCGCGAGGTGCATCGCTGCAAGTGGGTCCGGCGTGGCGGGTGGCAAACCCGCAGCGTGTGGCGCCATCGCCCATGAAGCCTGGCCCGTGGCCGCGCCCTGGGGATGGAACATTCTCCTCGGCAGGAACCGTGGTGGAACGCCGACAGGCGAGCGCGCCCGACAGCGGACGGGTCGGCGCAAGCCGGCCTTGATCCGTGGCGCGCCGCCGTGCCCGCTGGCACGGCTTCATGCAACTGCGTCTGTCGGCGTTCCGCTTCCTTCGTTTTCTTTCTTCGTAACCCGGATGAGCCAACGGGTCCGGCCCGAAGTGGCCGGCCCGATGACAGGCTCCGCGAAATCCGGGAGCGGCATCGAAGCTTCACGATCGTTCCCGGATTGCGCTTCGCTTATCCGGGCTACAGATGCGAGTCCATTGCCGGGCTTGTCCCTGCAATGCCGGGTGTCGTGGCACAGCTTTGCCATTGTGATCGAGATGACCGGGACAAGCCCGGTCATGACGGCGTTGCTGTTTGACATTGTGGATCGACAACGCGCTCAGCCGCAGCGCCGGAAAGCTCGTCTTTACGAACAACGCCTGTAAGATGGTCCGCCATGAAGGTGCGAGAAGCGATCAGGCTCATCGAGGACGATGGTTGGTATCTGGTCGCAACGCGCGGCAGTCATCGTCAATACAAGCATCCGATCAAGCCAGGCCGTGTTACGATTGCGGGGAAACCATCGGATGATTTGGCCCCCGGAACGCGAAACAGTATAATGAAACAGGCTGGCCTGAAGGAGCAGCGCTGATGCGCTACGCAATCGTGATTGAGAAGGCGGAGGGCAATTATTCGGCCTATGTGCCGGACCTGCCCGGCTGCGTCGCGACGGGCGAAACGGTCGACGCGGTCGAAGGCGAAATCCGCGAAGCGATCCGTTTCCACATCGAGGGACTCAAGGCCGACGGCCTGCCGGTTCCCGCACCGACCAGCATTGCCGATTACGTCGAGGCGTAACGCCATACAACACGTACAAATTATCGAGACGCTATCGCCATGGATGAAACGCTAACCTTTGCCGTCGTGTGCTCGAACCCGAGGAGGAGCGCGGCTTCGCCGTTTGCGTTCCCGCCATTCCTGAGATCGTGACCTACGGGGAAAGACGAGCCCGAGGCCCCAGCGATGGCGGAGGACGCCATCCGCCCGCTCTCGGCCGACGGCCAATACGCGGTCTGCTTCGGCGCCCACCAGATCGCAACCATCGACTTGACCGAGCCCAAAAGTGTCGGTCATGTCTCCGAACAGGTGTCGGTCATGTCTCCGAAGTAAACAACCCCAGTCATGACGCCCCTTGCTGTTTGACATCGTGGATCGAAAACGCCGCGCGGCCTTCAGGGGCCGGTGATCTGGTATCCGAGATACCAGGAATACAAGTTGGTCTCCGATGCGTTCTGCAACGCCCGCCCGGCTGACAACAGCAAATGATTGTGGTCATCAAAATCATAGACCGCGCCGATGTTGAATGCCGTGCTGTCCTTGCCCCCGATCGTATCGGCGGTCTGGTGAAAGAGCTCACCGCCGATCAGAAGCTGCCTGGTCACCTGCTTTTGCAGCAGCCAGCCGACAAACCAATAGTCCCGATCATTGGTGTCGCCGCCGTGGTTGACCCAATATCCGCCACCGCCGTAGGTGGTCCAATCGTTGCCCAGGTCCTTTTGCACCCAGACCGGAAAGAACGCGCGCACGTGACCGGCGCCGAGGCCGTTGGCCTGGTCACCCGTTGGAATTTCGAGCAGCGGAAAGACGCCGACCATCGGAGTTGAGCCGTTCTTGTCCTCCTGGATGAACCGGTATTTGAACCCGAGTTCGGTGTCGCCGTAACCGAATTGGTTGGGACCGCCGGCCGGGCTGTCGAATGCCATCGGCGCGATGATGTGAAATTGCCCATCGGGGATGAGGCCGTAATTGAATTCCCAGGCCGGGCCGACACCCGAAGTGTCGCCGCTGACATGGGTGCCTTGGGCGAACGTGTAGAACTCATAGTGCAGGTAATCGACCGGCTCCGGATCGTCGGTCATGAACGGCGGTCCCGCGACGGCGGAATTCGGAAGCGATGGGACCACGCAACAAGTCCAAACGGCCATCGCGACCAGACGCCAGCAGTTGCCTGCCATTGTCTTCACTCCGGACCTGCCCCGGTATTGCTCGACATGATGAAGCCCGCGAGCATGGTCATCCAAGGGCGGCCAAGAGTCGAGACAGGTAGACGGGATGAGCGCGCGTCGCACGAGCGTGACAATCGAAAAAGGCGTATAGATCGGCTCGATCGTAATGAGAACAAGCCCATGAACGCCCCCCTCGCCACCCACCCGACGCCGCCCTACAAGCACACGCCGCTGTTTCCGCTCGGCAAGGACGCAACGCCCTACCGCAAAATCTCCGCCGACGGACTGCGCGTCGAGATGGTGCTCGGCCAGGACGTTCTGGTGGTGCCGCGCGAGGCGTTGCGCGCGCTCGCGGAGGCGGCCTTCACCGACATCAATCATCTGCTCCGTCCCGCGCATCTCGCCTCGCTCAAGCACATCGTCGAGGATCCGGAAGCCTCGGATAACGACAAGTTCGTCGCCTTCGATTTTCTCAAGAACGCCAATATCGCGGCGGGCGGCGTGCTGCCCATGTGCCAGGACACCGGCACCGCGATCATCATGGGCAAGAAGGGCCGGCTCATCTGGACCGACGGCGACGACGAGGCCGCGCTCGCCGAGGGCGCGCGCGACGCTTATCTCAAGCGCAACCTGCGCTACTCGCAGCTCGCGCCGATCTCCATGTTCGAGGAGAAGAACACCCGCTCGAACATGCCGGCGCAGGTCGAGATTTACGCCGAGGGCGCTGGCGGCGATGACGCCTACAAGTTTCTGTTCATCGCCAAGGGCGGCGGCTCGGCCAACAAATCGTTCCTGTTCCAGGCGACGCCGTCGATCCTCACCCGCGAGCGGCTGCTTGCGTTCCTGAAAGAGAAAGTGCTCACGCTCGGCACCGCGGCGTGCCCGCCTTATCATCTTGCGATCGTCATTGGCGGCACGTCGGCGGAGCTGACGATGAAGACGGTCAAGCTCGCCTCCTGCAAATATTACGACACGCTACCCGACCACGGCTCGGAGGACGGCCATGCGTTTCGCGACAAGGAGATGGAACAGGAAATCCAGAAGATGACGCAGTCGCTCGGCGTCGGCGCGCAGTTCGGCGGCAAATATTTCTGCCATGACGTGCGCGTCATCCGCCTGCCGCGCCACGGCGCCTCGCTGCCGATCGGGCTCGGCGTGTCGTGCTCGGCCGACCGTCAGGCGCTCGGCAAGATCACCCGCGACGGCGTGTTCCTCGAAGAGCTCGAGCACAATCCGGCGAAATATCTGCCCGAGGTCGACACTTCGAAGCTCGGCGGCGAGGTGGTCAAGATCGACCTCAGCAAGCCGATGAAGGAAATCCTTGCGCAGCTCGCCCGCTATCCGATCAAGACGCGGTTGTCGCTGTCGGGCCCGATGGTCGTGGCGCGCGATCTTGCTCACGCCAAGCTGCGGGAACGGCTGGAAAAAGGGCAGGGGCTGCCGGACTATTTCAAGAACCATCCGGTCTATTACGCCGGCCCGGCGAAGACGCCGGAAGGCTACGCTTCAGGCGCGTTTGGGCCGACCACGGCGGGCCGTATGGATTCCTTTGTCGAGGATTTCCAGGCCGCCGGCGGCTCCATGGTGATGCTGGCGAAAGGCAACCGTGCCGCGGCCGTACGTGAGGCCTGCAAGAAGCACGGCGGCTTCTATCTCGCCTCGATCGGCGGCGCGGCGGCAAATCTCGCCGAGCATTGCATCAAGAAGGTCGAGACCGTGGAATATCCCGAGCTCGGCATGGAAGCGATCTGGCGCATCGAAGTAGTCGATTTCCCCGCCTTCATCGTCATCGACGACAAGGGCAACGACTTCTTCAAGGAATTGAATTTGGGGTGAACGAAGCGTTGCGGCGCCGGGCTTTGCGCCGGCCCCGCGCAGGACGCAGAAAGCCCCGGCCGGACCGGCCAGGGCTTTCGATTACAAAACCACCGACTGAACTACTTGAGCGCGCTCGAAACCGACGAGAACGTGGTATTGAGCTGAGAGCCGAGGGCATCAACGGTAGCGATAATGGCCACCGCGATCCCAGCCGCGATGAGGCCATATTCGATGGCCGTCACACCCTTTTCGTCCGACAGAAAACGCGAGAAGAGCGAAGTCATAGGAATCCTCCGTGCTGACCATAGCGCTTGTACAACAGCCGGGTTTTGCGGCGCTTAAGCTCTTCGTTTGAACTTTCACTAAAAATGCCAGCAAAAGAGTGATGGGAGCGAGTGGCGATGGCGTCGTTAGCAACGGTTCGCGGACCCCTGGTCTGGCGCGACATGGATCAAAAGGCGCTCGACGACGCCTACGACCAGGACGTTTATGCGCCAAACAGGCCTTTGATCGTTACGCGCCGCATCGCCGCCAGCGAGCGGACGCGGACGATACTCGGCGCGCCGCAGCGCCTGTCCTATGGACCGAGCGAATACGAGCAATTGGACCTATTCCGTACACCGGCCGCTAACGCTCCGGTCAATGTTTTCGTTCATGGCGGCGCGTGGCGCCGGAACAAGGCGGCGGACTACGCATTGCAGGCCGAGCCGCTGGTCCGCGCCGGCGTGCATTGCGTGATCATCGACTTCATCAATGTCGAGCAGTCGGGCGGCGATCTGATGCCGATGTACGAGCAGGTGCGCCGGGCGCTGGCCTGGACCTGGCGCAATGCGTCAGCCTTCGGCGGCGACCGCGAGCGGTTTTATATCTCGGCGCACTCGTCGGGCTCGCACCTTGCGGCCTGCATGCTGACCGAAGGCTGGCGCGAGGAGGGCCTGCCGCAGGACTTCTGCAAGGGCGCGCTGCTGCTCAGCGGCATGTACGATCTCGAGCCGGTGCCGCTGTCGAAGCGCGCGTCTTATGTCCGCTTTACCGACGCGACGGTGGAGAAGCTCAGCGCGCAGCGGCATCTCGACGGATTGTATGCGCCGCTCGTGCTCGCCTACGGCAGCTGCGAGACGCCCGAATTCCAGCGGCAGACGCGGGACTTTTTCGCAGCCGTGCGGGGACGGGGCAAACCCGCCGAACTCATCGTCGGCGAGGCCTACAACCATTTCGAGCTTTTGGAGACGCTGGCGAATCCCTATGGTCTGACGGGCCGCGCCATGCTGCGGCAAATGAAGTTGGCCTGACTGCGCTCGGCAGCGCGGCGAGGCCACAAAATCGGAGGGAACGCATGAGGGTCGCAAAAGTCGCGTGGATTGGGATCGCCGCCAGCCTGGCAATCTCGGCCGTCGGAGGAATTAGCGCTGCACGTGCGGAGACCGGAACGACGCTGATCACGCTCGGCACGCGCGGTGGTCCCCAGCCGACCAAAGACCGCGCCCAAACCTCCGAGCTTCTGGTTGTCAATGGCACGCTCTATGTGATCGATGCCGGCGACGGCCTCACCCGCCGCATCGTCCAGGCCGGGTACGATTTCCGCAAAGTCGGAAAAATCTTCATCACCCATCCGCACAGCGACCACACCAACGGCCTCGCCACCCAGTTGAACTCGGAATGGGAATATCAGCGCGCCGAGCCGATCGATGTCTATGGCGGCGGCGTCGAGGCGCTGGTCAAGGGCGCGATCGATTATCTGACGCCGAATGCGGATATCCGCTGGGCCGAGGGCAAGAAGCGGCCGATGGCCGATATCTTCCATGGTCACAACGTCGGTTCTGGCATCGTTTATCAGGATGAGAATGTGAAAGTGACCGCGGTCGAGAACACGCATTTCCATTTCGAGCCCGGCACGCCGCCGTACGGCAAGTTTCATTCCTATTCCTATCGGTTCGAGACGCCCGGCCGCGTGGTCTTTTTCACCGGTGACACCGGGCCATCCGATGCCGTGATTGATTTGGCGAAGGGCGCCGATCTCTACGTCACCGAAACGACCTCGCCGGACGACGTAGTCGAACTGTTCAAGAAGAACGGCGCCTGGCAGGCGAAAACGCCGGCTGAGCAGGAAGGTTTCCTGCGCCATATGCACGAAGAGCACGTCACGCCGGATGACGTCGGCAAGATGGCGGCCAAGGCCGGAGTCAAAGCCGTGGTCATGACCCATCTCGGTCCGTCGGTTAATCCCAATGACGACTACCAGCGCTTCATCGACGGAGCGAAAAAGTATTATTCCGGCCCTGTCACGCTGGCGAAAGACTTGATGAAGTTCTGATTCCGACGCGTTGCCGCGGAGCCGGGTAGAATTCAGCCGGCCTTGCGCCGCTTGTGAGCGTGAGCATGGGCGTGGCCGTGACTGTGGCCCGCGCCGTGCTCGTGGGTATGCGCGCCGTCGGCCGGCAGATAGACCACATGGCCGTGGCGCACGCCGCGTTCCGAGATGATGTGGTCGGCGAATTTCTGCACGTCGGCGCCGCTGCCCTTAAGCACCGTGACCTCCATGCAGCTCTCATGGTCGAGATGCACGTGCAGCGTCGTGTGAGCAAGATCATGACGATGGTGGAAGTCCCGGGTGAGACGCTTCGGCAATTCGCGCGCCTCGTGGTCGTAAAGATAGACCAGGGCCGCAACGCAAGGTCGCGTGCCTCCGACCTCGGTCGCGGCCTGCTGCAAGCCGGAACGGGCCAGATCGCGGATCGCTTCGGAGCGATTGGCGTAGCCGCGCGCCTTCATGAAGCGGTCAAGCTCCCCGTCCAACTCGTCGTCGATGGTAATGGTCACGCGCTGCATCGCAGTCTCCCCGATTGCGGCGTGGTCATTCTAGCACGCCGCGAGGCCGGGCGCTGCGCCCGGCGCATGGACAAGCCGGGCAGCGGCCGATAGTTTTTGCATTCAAAGCGCAAGGACGGTGGGCGTAATGACGGAACAATCGCGCAGCGATATCTACGGCAGCCGCGCCCGCATCGGCTATACGTCGCCGCCGCTGACGACCGAGGTCTTTCCCTACGAGTTCTACAAGATCGTGCCCGCGGGCGTTACGCTCGTCGTCACGTCGCTCGCCATCGTGGTGCGCAGCAAGGACGAAGTCGATCAGTCCTACGATATCAGCATGCGTGCGGCGCGCGAGATGGCGGCCGCCGGCTGCGACATCGTGATGCTTGGCGGCGTGCCGATCAACCTATCGCGCGGCGCCGCCAATGCGGCGCAGATCATCCGCGACCTTGAAGCCGAACTGAAGGTCAAGGTTTCGACGTCGACCTCGGCGCAGAACGCCGCCGCCAAAGCGCTCGGCTGCAAGAAAGTGGTGGTGTGCCATCCCTACGAGCAGGTCGATACCGCGCGTATCGCCAGCTACCCGGAGCATTTCGGCTGCGAAGTGCTGGGCGCGACCGGCTGGGGCTCGCCGTTCAATCAGATCGGCCGCATCCCGCGACATGCGGCGATCGACATGGGTCGCGCGCTGATGAAAGAGCATCCCGATGCCGATTCGATCCTGTTTCCGTCGCCGCACTGGCCGACGGCGGGCGCGCTCGACGTTTTGGAAAAGGAATTCGGCGTGAATTGCATGTCGGCGCATCAAGCCATCGTCTGGGACGCGCTGCGCCGCTGCGGCGTGAAAGACCGCATCGACGGCTTCGGAAGGCTATTTCGAGAATTTTGACGGCCCGCTTCGGGTCCGGAGGAAAGCAACGATGAAGACCGGACGTCTTTCAGTCTTCGCGCTGGCCGTCGTCGCGGCGCTGGCCGCGAGGCAGCCCGCGGCGGCGCAGCAGCCGCAGCCCCCAATCGAGTTCAAAGCCGGCATCGCCGACCCGGTGAACACCGTGCTCGCCTGGTACATGGCGCGCGCCGCCGGGCTCTATGCCGCGCAGGGCCTCAAAGTCGAGATCATCAACATGAACGGCGGCAGCAAGGGCGCCGAGGAACTGCAGGCCGGCCGCATCGACGTGATGCATGTCGGCCTGTCGTCGGTAATCCGTGTCAACCAGGCCGGCGGCGACCTGCGCCTGATCGGCTCGCTCTCGAATGTGATCCGCTTCACGTTCTTCTCGGCGCCGAACGTCAAAACCGCAGCCGACCTCAAAGGCGGCGTCATCGGCATCAGCACGTTCGGCTCGGAGAGCGATTCGACCGTGACGCTTGCCTTGCAGAAGCTCGGATTGAAGCGCGATGACGTCACCGTCAAGGAATATGGCGGCGGCACGCGGCGGCTCGCGGCGGTCAAGTCGGGTGAGATCAAGGCGACACCGCTCAACGAGCCGATCGCCTCGATGGCGCGCGAGCAAGGCGTCAATGTGCTGGTCGATCTGGTGCCGGACCAAATTCCCTGGTTGTTCAGCGGCATCACGGTGCGCCACAGCGACGTCGAAGCGCGGCACGATCTGTTGACCCGTTTCCTCAAGGCGACCGCGGAGGGTAATTACATCGCTTTGACCGACGAGAAGCGCGCCAAGGACGTGCTGGCGAAGGAGCTCAAAATCACCAGCCCGAAGGTGCTCGACATCACCTATAACGACTTCAAGCAGCAGTCGCCGCCCAACCTCGATCCGTCGATGCCGGGCGCACAAAATATCCTCAAGCAATTCCCCAATGTCAGTCAAAAGCCCGGCGACTATATCGATGCAAGCCTGCTCGAAGCCCTGCAGAAGGACGGATATTTCGCCGCGCTGGCGCAAAAATACGGCCTGCAAAACCGGTAGAGGGACAGGACTCCGGCGACATGGACTCCGCTTGCACCAAATCGGTCGTGGACTGGCTCGTCGACGGGGCGCGATCGGCGAAGCTGCCGCAGGACGTCCTGACCGAAATGTGCGAGCGCATGAGCGCCGGCGGCCTGCCGCTGTGGCGCGCCGTCGTGTTCGTGCGGACGTTGCACCCCCAGGTTCTCGGACGCCGCTTCGTCTGGAAGCCGGATAGCGGCACCGAAGTCGGCGAGGCGCCGTTTGGACTGCTGGAGCGTGACGCGTTTCGCAACAGTCCCATGCTGCACGTCGCCGAAACCGGACGGGAAATCCGTCGCCGTCTCGCGGATGCCGATTGCCCTATGGACTTCCCGATCTTGCAGGATCTTCGCGACGAGGGCGTCACCGACTATGTGATCTCGCCGTTGCGTTTCACCAACGACGAAATTCACTTCGCCTCGTGGGCGACGCGGCAGCCGGGCGGATTCACCGACGCGCAGATCGAAGCCATCGCGGCCCTGGTCGCGCCGCTTGCGCGCGTCGCCGAAATCCGCGCTTCGCGACGCACCGCGACCACGCTGTTGTCGACCTATGTGGGCAACAATGCAGGCGAACGGGTGCTGGCCGGGAAAATCCGCCGCGGCGACAGCGACGAGATCCACGCGGCGATCTGGCTCTCCGACATGCGCGGGTTCACGTGGCTCGCCGACCGCCTCGAGCCGCAGGCGCTTGTCGATCTGCTCAATCGCTATTTCGATTGTCAGGTGCCGCCAATCGTCGAGCATGGCGGCGAAGTGCTCAAGTTCATGGGTGACGGGCTGCTGGCAATCTTTCCCATCGGCGCCGAAGCCGATCCCGGCAAAGTCTGCGCCGGCGCGCTTGGCGCGGCCTACCGGGCGCGAACCAACGTCGCCGATCTGCAAGCCGCAACGGGCGAGGCCACGGATGTGCGTTTCGGGCTCGCGTTGCACCTCGGCAATGTGCTTTACGGCAATATCGGCAGCGGCAACCGCTTGGACTTCACCTGCATCGGTCCTGCGGTCAACCTCGCTGCGCGGCTCGAAAAGCTCGCCGGCCAGTTGGGGCGGACGATCCTGGCATCGCAGGATTTTGCAAGGCATTGCGATGATGCGCTCACTCCGATCGGCGATTTTGCCATCGCCGGATTCGCCAACAGGCAAACCGCTTTCGGCCTTGCGGATGAGATCGAAAAAAGGCGGTTGGCCATCGAGGCAGTGCCATGAACGGACAGGCGTTCCTCGCCAGCTTCAAATCGCCGCCAGCGGCGGGCCGCTACGCAGCGGCCGTTCTTGTCGCCGTCGCGATGGCCTCGTCAGCCAACCCTGCACACGCGCAGAGCGTCGAAGATTTTTATAAATCGCACCCCATCACGATGCTGGTCGGAAGCGGCGCCGGCGGCGGCTACGACGTCTACGCGCGCACGTTTTCGCGGTACTGGACCAATCACATCCCCGGTCATCCGAACATCGTGCCGAAGAACATGCCGGCGGCGGCAGGTCTTGCGGCGGCGTCGACGCTTTTCAATGGCGCCGAACGCGACGGCTCGGTGATCGGCGCCTTCACCAACGGCGCCGCCATGGACCCGCTGTTCGGCAATCCGGGCGCGCATTACGACGCCCTGCAGTTTGCCTGGCTCGGCAGCATCGGCAAGTTGGAGAACGTATGCGCGACCTGGCACACCAGCTCGGTAAAAACGATCGCTCAGGCGCGCGCCCGCGAAGTGATCGTGGCGGCAGCCGGCGCGACGTCCAATTCGGCGATCGTGCCGAAAATGCTCAATACCTTGATCGGCACGCGGTTCAAGATCGTGTCCGGCTATGACACCTCTTCGGGCCTCACCATGGCGGTCGAGCGCGGCGAGGCCGAAGGCATCTGCGGCCTGTCATGGTCGACCATCAAGGCGTCGCGGCCGCACTGGATCAAGGACAACCTGCTCAACGTGATCGTGCAGATGGGGCTCGCCAAGCTTGCCGACCTGCCGGACGTGCCGAGCGCGCTCGATCTGGTCGAGAACGCCGAAAACAGACAGGTGATGGAATTGATCCTGATCCGCCAGGAAGCGGGCCGGCCGTTTGCGGCGCCGCCGGGCACGCCGGCTGATCGCGTCGCCGCGTTGCGGCAAGCATTCGCCGAGACGTTGCAGGATCCCGATTTCATCGCCGAGGCCGCGAAGGCACAGTTGGAGATTGAGCCGATGACCGGCGCAGAGATTGAAAAAATGCTCGCAAAGGCTTACGCAGCGCCGAAAGGCGTCGTCGAACGGGCCGCCGAACTGGTCTATCCATCGGCTCCGAAGGCGCAGTGAAGGATAAAGGAAATTGCAATGAGCATGGCCGCGACCGCGACGACCCCGAGGACCAAGGGTCCGATCGTCTGGCTCAACATGGACCAGCAGGAACTCGACGACGCCTACGACCAGGCCGTCTATGCGCCGAACCGCGATCAGCTCGGCAAGCGCCGGCTCGCCAACAGCGCCGCGGCGCGGCTTCGCATTGGAGCGCCCGAGCGCTTCGCCTATGGTCCGACGCCGATCGAAGGGCTCGACGTCTACAGCGCCAAAAAGCCGAATGCTCCGGTCGGGATTTTTGTTCACGGCGGCGCGTGGCGCAACGGTCAGGCCTCCGAGTTCACCTATCTTGCCGAGCCTTTCGTGCATGCCGGCGCGAATTTCGTGGTGCTCGATTTCACCAATGTGGACGATGCCGGCGGCAGCCTGTTTCCCATGGTCGAGCAGGTGTGCCGCGCCATCGGCTGGGTCTATCGCAACGCCGAGAAATTCGGCGGCGATCGCAACCGGCTGCATCTGGTGTCGCACTCGTCCGGCTCGCATCTTTCCGGCTGCGTGGTGACGCATGACTGGGAGAAGGACGGCTTGCCGCGCGATATTCTCAAGAGTGCCGCGCTGTCGAGCGGCATGTACGATCTCAAGCCGGTGCGGCTGTCCAAGCGCTCGAAATACGTGAAGTTCACCGACGAAATGGAGCAGGCGCTCAGCGCCATGCGGCATCTCGACAAGCTGCACACGCCGCTGGTGCTCACCTACGGCACTTATGAAACGCCGGAATTCCAGCGCCAGACCCGCGAGTTCGCAGAGGCGGTGAAGGCTGCCGGCAAACCCGTCGAGCTTCTCGTCGGCGAAGGCTACAACCACTTCGAGATGCTGGAGACGCTCGCCAATCCCTACGGCCTGCTCGGCCGCGCCGTGCTGAAGCAGATGGGATTGATGCCGGCTTGATTCAGGCCGCCGCCGGCGTCGTGCGCTTTTCGCTGCCGGTCACCTGGCGGATCGAGGTGCGGATCAATTCCGCGCCGCAGCGCCGGCACGCATAAATGGTGTCCTCGACATCGGCGGCGACGTGGCGGCGCCCGTGATAGACCATGCGGCCTGCGCAGACCGGGCAGGGCATCATCAGCGAGGGCAGACTTGAGGAGGGCGAAGCCGACTGATGGCGCATAGGCTCGACCATGGTGACTGTTTTATGAATTACCTGCCTCTTTTGCCTTAGAGTCAACAAAATTTGTGCATTGCACACAGGGCGCGCTGCGCCGCAGCGTGGCAAGGTGATCTAACCCGCTTGAATCGCTTGCGAATCCGGCGAGGCTGCGCGCGAGGTCGGGTGTCGTCCGAGTACGTTGCAATGCGGTTCAGGTGGTTATTGCAGCAGACAGGTCCGCTGTTGCCAGGCAGCGGATGCCGCTTGCGGCCAGACTTGCGCGCGTGGCGGCGACCGAGCCTTCAACGTCAATTCCGCGACACGCATCCTCGACGACAATGACGGTGAAACCCTCTCTGCGCGCGTCTTCGGCCGAATAGCGGACGCAGAAATCGAACGCCAAGCCGGCAACATAGAGGCGCGTCAATCCGCGTTCACGCAAAAAGCCGATGAGACCGGTCGGCGTCGCGCGGTCGTTCTCGTAAAGCGCCGAATAGGAATCGATCGCGCGGTTCATCCCCTTGCGCAGGATTAATCCGGCGTGCGGGACGTGCAGCGACTTGTGAAATTCGGCGCCTGGCGTGTCCTGCACGCAGTGGTCCGGCCACAGCACCTGCGAACCATAGGCAGCGGCGATGGTGTCGAACGGATTTTTGCCGGCATGCGATGAGGCAAACGACAGGTGCCCGCACGGATGCCAATCCTGAGTCAGAATGACGTTGTGAAATTGTGCAGCGAAAGAGTTGATGATCGGCACCACCTCATCGCCGCGAGGCACCGCAAGCGCTCCGCCGGGACAAAAATCATTCTGCACGTCGACGACAAGGAGGACATCGCTGTCGCAAAATTTGGCGGCACCGATCATTGTTGTGCGCCCTGCGTTTGCACGCGGCGGTCGACCTCGGCGGCAAGCTTGACCAGTTCGTCGGCGACCACCACCGGATAGGTCGTCTCGGTTTCGAGCCGTCGCAAGGGCTCGGGTAAGCGTTCCAGCTCCGCCTTCACGCGGGACCTGATGTCGTCCAGCGACGGCTTTTGCCGCAATCGTCGTCCGCCACGCATGACGGGATGAATGAGCGGCTCGCCGCTCTGATCGCGTCCTTCCAGGCACAAGACGTCACCCGATATGCGGCCGTCGGCGCCGTAGCGCCTCCATACCTGCTTGCGGCCCGGCCAAGTGGCTTTCTTCTCGGAGCGCTTGCGCCGCGGCACGCCGGCATATTCCTGAAGCTTGTAGACACAATCGAGGGCGGGCACGTCCGCCGACGTGGTCATGCTGGTGCCGACGCCGATGCCGTCGATCGGCGCGTCGGCCCGCGCGAAAGCGGCGAGCGAATCTTCGTCCAGGCCGCCACTGACGAAAATCGTCACGTCGCGGAGGCCGCCTTGATCGAGGATGCGGCGTACGCTTCGCGCCAGCGCGACGAGATCGCCGCTGTCGAGACGGACCGCGCGGATGGTAATTCCCTCAGCTTCAAGCCGTGGCGCCAGCGCCACGACCTTTCGCGCCGCTGCTTCGGTGTCATAGGTGTCGAGCAGCAGAACCAGATTATCGGGCCGCGCGCGCGCGAAACTCTCGAATGCCGCCGTCTCGTCGTCAAACGACTCGATGTACGAATGGGCCATCGTGCCGTAAAGCGGCAGGCCGAATATTTCTCCCGCAAATACCGTCGCTGTGCCGGCGAATCCGGCGAGGTAACTCGCCCGCGCCGCCATCAATCCGGCCTCGGCGCCGTGTGCGCGCCGCAATCCGAAATCCACCAGCACCTTGCCCGGCGCGGCAAGGCGTATGCGTGCGGCTTTCGATGCGACCAGAGATTGGAAATGCAGGATGTTGATCAAGCGCGATTCGACGAATTGAGCCTGTGGCAGCGGCGCGGTAATGCGCAGGATCGGCTCATTGGCGAAGAAAACCGTGCCTTCAGCCATGGCGTGGACGTCGCCGGTGAAACGGAATGCGCCAAGATAGTCGAGCAGATTTTTCTTGAAGCGCTTCGTGCTCTCGAGCCACTCGAGTTCCTCCTTCGAGAAGCTCAAATTTTCGAGATAGTCGAGCGCCTGCTCAAGGCCGGCGGCCAGCAGAAATCCACGGCGCGGCGGCAGCGCGCGGGCGAAGAACTCAAATACCGCCGTCTCTTTCTCGCCATGATCCAGATAGGCCTGCATCATGTTGAGTTGATAAAGGTCGGTGAGCAGCGGACTTGTCTTGGGGAGCATCGTCGTATTCGTGTGCAAGCGGATCTTGGCAATCCGCCGAGGGATTATAAGTAAGTGATCAGCAAGAAGCGCGACTCAATCGTTTCGCGGGTGGCAAAAGAGAAATTGCCTTCTCCGCCGTGTTGCGTAAAGGAAACCGCGTTACATGCGATTCACACAATACTGTGATGATCGTGGCGGCGTGGCCCTGCCGCACTCCATTTTTAATGACTTGCGGGCTGCGAAGAGCAGGCGCCCGTCAGAGCATTAGACGCCGCCGGTCGCAATATGAGGTAGCGCTTGGATCGTTTCACCGGAATGGCGGTGTTTGTCAAAGTGGTCGAGGCTGCGAGCTTCACCGCGGCCGCACGTCATTTTGGCATGTCGCCGGCGATGGTTAGCAAGCACATCCAGACGCTTGAGGACCGGCTTGGCGCCCGCTTGCTCAACCGAACGACACGCCGTGTGAGCGCCACTGAAGTCGGCCAGGACTACTACGAGCGATGCCTGCGGATTCTGGCCGAGCTCAACGATGCCGACCGCGCCGCCAGCGACTTGCAGGCCGCGCCGCGCGGCCTCCTTCGTGTGACGGCGCCCGTCTCCTTCGGCATGCGTCAACTCGCCCACGCGATTGCTGACTACTTGAAATCATACCCGGAAGTATCGGTGGACCTCAGTCTCGACGATCAATACGTCGATCTTCTCGAAAAGCGCTTCGATCTCGCGATCCGTCTTGGCCGTCTCGCGGATTCGAGTCTGATCGCACGCAAGCTGTGTGCGCTGGGAACGATCGTGTGCGCGTCGCCGGGCTATCTGGAGGCGAACGGCGCGCCGAAGGCGCCGCGCGACCTCCTCGCGCACAACTGCCTCGTCTACACCTACGCGGCGTCGCAAAATATCTGGAATTTCGTCGATCAGGGCGGAAACGCGGATGCGATTCGGGTGTCCGGCCGTTTCCTGGCCAGCAGCAGCGAGGCGCTGGTGTCGCTCGCCCGCAAGGATGCAGGAATTATTCTGGCGCCCTGTTACAGCGTCTATCAGGACCTGAAGGCCGGCCGTCTCGTCCGGTTGCTGCCTGACTTCACCACCCAGGAGACGCCGGTGCACGCCGTCTATCCGCACAGCCGCTCGCTGTCGGCAAAGACCAGGACCTTTATCGACTTTCTCGCGACACGCTTCGCCGATTCGCCCCAGCTCAAAAACGGCGAGGTTGTTGCGGCCAGCAATGCGCACGCTCCGCAAAATCTTCGCGTCGTCTCTTGATGCGGTACGGAGTGCATATGAAATCAGGGCGGACTTGCGTCCGCCCTGATTTGCTTTCGTCGGTTATTCAGCGGCCGAGGCTGCCGCGATCGGCGCCGGACCCGTCGTACCAATTGTACCCGGAGTAGGGAACGATGGTCGAATTGTAGATCGGACGCCGCGGTGCCGCATTCTGCGGAGCGTTCCAGTCGTAGCCGTACGGCGCAGTGGCCGCATTGCGGTGCTGCGAATGTGTGGATTGGGCGAACGCCGGCGACGTAACGGCAATCGACGCTGCTGCGGCCAAAAGAGCAAGTGTTGATTTAATAACCACGGTCTTTCTCCCGGTTGCGGACCACCGAGACATTATGCCCCGTCGCCCGTCGTGACCGAGATAGTGCGCTGCAGCCGAACCGTTACCGGCGCGCCATTGAACAGACTATCAATGCGAGGCGAACAATCCGTCATATTGGCGAATTATGCCGCTGAAATGTCGTGTGTCCGCTCGTGCTGATCAGAGCGCTTCACCAGCAGGCTATTTTTTGGTCGCGTCTAAAATTTCATCCTCCCCCGCTTTCGCGAGGGAGGATGATCATGAGATCGTACGTCGGCTGATGCCGTTCAGTCGGCGAGCGGATCAGGCCGGATCTGGAAATGCACCGCCATGGGCGTCATGCCCTTGCCGCCTTCCTGATGCCACGGCACGCGATCGCCGCTTGATGTCCAGACGCCGCGGCCCTTCCAGCCGGCGTTCGGATCGTCGATGCGGCCGTCGAGACCTTTGGCATAGAAGCCAGTCGGATACGGCACCTTCATCGTGATCATCTTGCCGCCCGTGAAGGCGATCAGGCCGTCGTTGAGATTGCCCGTCGAGATCGGGACGTCATTGCCGAGGCCGAGCGTATTGTGCTGATCGACCCAGGTGTAATAGCTCGACTCGGCGCTGTTGTCGCCGAGGCCTTCAAAGCCGGGGCCTGGATATTTGTAGAACGACCAGCCCTCGGGGCAGTGATTGCCGGTTGCGGTCGGTCCGTTGAGCGGGCCTTTGCACTTGGTGCGATCGAAGCTGCCGAGATGGCCGCTGGCGAGCGACACCCAGACGACGCCTTTGGAATCGATGTCGCCGCCGCGCGGTCCGAAGCCGGGCAGCGGCACATTGTAGATTTCCGCGAGCGCCGTTTCCGGCGGGTTGGAGCC
>Ga0335085_10004641_pt1 | contig 22625 bp, 25 predicted proteins | sample Lox_Sample_45_FD_206712 | JGI IMG/M metagenome (GOLD analysis project Ga0335085, IMG submission 206712) | Soil microbial communities from Loxahatchee National Wildlife Refuge, Florida, United States - Lox_Sample_4.5 | ecosystem: Environmental > Terrestrial > Soil > Wetlands | place: USA...
GGCGTTTTCCCTGATCGTCACGAGATCTCGGGTCATGACCTCGCCCACCTTGCCAGCATGCGCGTGTGTATATTCCCCCGCCAGCGTTTCAGGCGTGACAAACAGCTTCAGCCAGTGCGAGTGACTTGGGGCGGTGCCGATCTCGGCACGCTTTAAGAAATCCCCTTCGGTGATGACGCCGACAAGCTTGCCGTGGTCGAGCACCGGAAAACCGCTCAGATCGTAACGCAACATCAATTCGGCAGCTTTATGCAGGGTGTCGTCAGGTGCGACAGAGATCACGCCACGCGTCATAACATCCGCGACTTTCATCGCAACCTCCTCAAATGAAGAATAATTGCCGCTCACCCGAGCAGGAGCGCCTTGATGCAAATCAGCGCTCGCCCGCGACACCAGCATCCATATCGAGAGTAGCAGACGTCGGCTGCGGCGGCGTTTCCTCGGGCGTAATTTCCTGTTCAGCGCGATACCAATGCTCCTCGTGGCGGCCCTCGGGCCGCCCTTCTGCTTCCCAAATCGTATAGGCCCGTTTTCTGACCCAGACTTTCCAATCGACGATCATCTCGCCTCTCCTGATATTAGCCTCGTCCTTCCGAGCTCTCGAAAGCATGCGATGCAACGCTTTGGCTTGGTCCTAAATGCGGCGCGGCAAAGCCGACCGTCGGCGTGTCAGCGGCGGGCGTCGGTGTCGGCCGCGAAAGCTGTTCCCAGAGGTGACGAACGCTCCGATGCGTTTCCTCGTCTACATAGAGGTGACCGTGATCATCAAAGCCGAAGAGCGTCGCCGCCGGATCCGCCCGCAGGTCCCGGTAGACCGCGTTAATCGCTTCCAGGCTTCGTAATAGAGCCTCGCCATCATGCAGCCGGGTGTGATGCAGGATATCGGCAACATCCAGGACATGAAGTGATGGCGCGTTCCGCCCCGGCGCAGCATCGCGCGCAAGCTCGAAGAAAACCTGTGTCACCATAAAATCACCGCGGATGCGGTCGAGTATTTGGACAGCTTCATCCAGCGAACACGCACCTAATTTCGCGCGCTGCGCCTGAGAGGGATCGTGAGCCGGCCGTTGAGCAACTGTCAGGGCTTGAGCAACCTGATGAACCATCCACTGGCGCACCTGCGGCGGCGCTGACTGGATTTCCTCTGGAGTAAAAGTGAAGCCGATCATCAGGCACCTCTTTTTGATCAGGCGAATTGGATGGCAGGGCCGACACACGATCGCGCGACGCCCGCATTCAAACCTCGCACAGACAAGGACGCGCGGCTTTGATCCATATCAGTGAGGACCCGTCCAGTTGGTATCAAATGTGGCCGCTGAACGGGCGCCATGACGAGGACCGCACATGAAGGCACGAGACGTGATGGTGCGGCAGGTCGTCTCGGTCAATCCCGACACCACCACGCGCGCGGTCGCCCGCCTTCTTGTCGATAAAGGGATCAGTGCGGTTCCAGTGATCGATGAGGGCGGCACGCTGGTCGGTATGGTCAGCGAGGGAGACTTGGTTGGTCGCGATGACGCCGATCGCGAAGCACGTCGAGACTGGTGGCTGACGCTGTTCGCCGAGGGCGAGATGCTGCATCCGGATTTTCTCGCGAGCTTGCGGTTGCCCGACCGATCGGTAAAGCAAGTCATGTCCAGTCCGGTCGTCTCGGTTGGCGAGGATACCGATACGCGGGACATAGCTCGACTGCTCACTGAGCACCGCATCAAACGCGTACCGGTGACGCGGGATGGCCGGGTCGTGGGTATTGTCAGCCGCGCAGACCTCGTGCGGATGCTTGCGGACGAAACCCACCGACCGACTTTGGAAGGCGGGGGATCGCAGCCGGCAGAAGCTATCGTTCGCGGCGATCGCCCGGCGCGTCGTGCCCGGCAACCAAACCGACACGGGTAGGGCTTCATTGGACGCAAGGCCGACAGCAACGGGTTCGAGCGACCGACTGGGTCGCGTCGTCGCCGTGCGCGGATCGGTCATCGACGTCGTCTTTCCCGATCATTCCATTCCGGCGGTCAATGAGGCGATCGCGATCGATCGCGACCTCAACCGCCAGCTGATCGCCGAGGTCCAGCAGCATCCGAACCCAGGGACCGTTCGAGCGGTCGCGCTTGGCGATACCGCAGGATTGCGACGCGGGGATCGGGTCCGGGCGCTCGGTGAGCCGATCCGCACACCGGTGGGCGATGCTGTTTTGGGGCGCTTATTGAATGCGATCGGTGAACCCGTCGATCGCGGCCCAGCGCTGCCCGGCGACACACCGCTGCGCCCGATCCACGGCCCCGCCCCCGCACTCGACCGACAAACCGGCGCCCGGGAGATATTTCATACCGGGATCAAAATCATCGACCTGCTCGCGCCGCTTATCGTTGGCGGCAAGGCAGCGATGTTCGGCGGCGCCGGGGTCGGCAAGACGGTCCTGATCATGGAGTTGATCCGAACCACCGTCGAACGCCACTCGGGCATCTCGGTTTTCGCTGGGATCGGCGAGCGCTCGCGCGAAGGCCACGAGCTGCTGCTGGAACTCAAGGAGTCGGGTGTTCTGGCTCGCACGGCGCTTGTCTTCGGTCAGATGAACGAACCGCCGGGGGCGCGCTGGCGCGCCGGCCTCACGGCGCTCGCCATCGCCGAGCATTTCCGCGATACGGCGCGCGAGAACGTGCTGCTGCTGATCGATAACGTGTATCGCCTGGTTCAAGCGGGCGGCGAGGTGTCGGGATTGCTCGGAAGGCTGCCGTCGCGGGTCGGCTATCAGCCCACGCTGGCCAGCGAAATCGCCGAGTTCGAGGAGCGCATCACCTCGGTCGCCGGCGCCGCGATTACCTCGATCCAGGCAGTCTACGTGCCGGCCGACGATTTTACCGACCCGGCGGTGGCGGAAATTTTCAGCCATCTCGATTCCTCGATTGTCCTGTCGCGTTCGATGGCGAGCGAAGGGATGTACCCGGCGGTCGACGCGCTGGCATCGAGCTCAAGCCTGCTCGATCCGCGGCTTGTCGGAGAAACGCACTACCGAACGGCGCAGGAGGTTCGCCGGACGATCGCGCACTACCGCGAACTGCAGGAGGTGATCGCGTTGCTCGGCATCGAAGAGCTGAGCGCGGACGACCGGACCGCGGTGCGGCGCGCACGTCATCTGATGCGCTTTTTGACCCAGCCTTTTTTGGTCACGACGGCATTTACCGGGAAGCCCGGCCGCACCGTCGAACTCGACGCCACGCTAGCCGGCTGCCGTGCTATTCTCGACGGTGAAGCCGATGCTTGGGCCGAAAGCTCGCTCTACATGGTCGGCGATCTCGACGAGGCCAGGCAAAGAGAGACCCGCGCCATGGCACGGGCGCCATGAGGCTGACGGTGACAACGCCGCTGGCGATTATCGTTGACGCCGATGATGTCGAGCACCTGCGCGCCGAGGACGAAACCGGCGCCTTCGGCATCCTGCGCGGACACGCGGATTTTCTGACCGCCCTCGCGGTTTCGGTCGTGAGCTGGCGCGATGCCGGTGGCGGCGAACACCATGTCGCCGTGCGTGGTGGAATGCTCAGCGTCAACGGTGGGCAGGCCATCGCGATCGCCGCCCCCGAGGCAGTGGCTGGAGACGACCTCGCCCGGCTCGAAGCCGAGGTCATAGCCCGGTATCGACGACAGGCGGAGGAGGAGCAGGCCGCACGAACCGATGCGCAACGCCTTTATCTGGCCGCCATCCGCCGGATCACCCGGCTGTTGCGCGGTGAAGCGGCGCCGACGCTTCCGGGACAACCGAGCCAACCATGACCCCACCGGCTCCCGAGCACAAGCCGGTCTCGCGCGCTTCGCTCGACCACGCTGTGCGTCTGCGGCAGCAACGGCAAGAGCGAGGGCGCCGCGAAGGCGAACGCTCGATCGGTCAGAATTTTGCGATGATCGGGGCGCTCGGTTGGACCGTCGTCGTGCCGATCCTGATCGGGATATTCCTCGGGCGCTGGCTCGACCGGACTTTCGGATCCGGCATCTTCTGGACGTTGGGGCTGCTCGTGGCCGGGCTCACGCTCGGCTGCTGGCTGGGGTGGAACAGGATGCATCGCGAATGAGCAGCACCGTACTTGCCACCCTGGTCGGCCAAGTCGTGCCGGCTCTCGCCGGTGGGTCGGCCTTTGGCGCCGTCTATTTCGCGGCGCTGCGCCGGACCGCCGATACATACGTCGCGGGCCGCGGCTGGATGGCACCGGCGGCACTCACGCTTGGCCGGATCGTGACGGCAGGGGGATTTTTCGCCCTGGTGGCAAGCTTTGGCGCCATGCCGCTACTTATCTCCTTTCTCGGCTTCCTGGTCGCGCGCAGCCTGGCTGTACGCGCCGCTAAGGAACCGGCTTGATGGCCGCGTCACCGCTTGCCAGCACAGTGCTTTTTAACATCGGGCCGGTTGCGGTTACCCGGCCAGTGGTCACGACCTGGGTGATCATGGCCGTGCTGGCCGTGGCGTGCCGCCGGTTGACCCGGCGGTTGAGTCTGCATCCGGATCGGCGCCAGGCGGCGCTGGAACTGCTGGTCACCAGCATCCTGGCTCAGATTGAAGACACCGTCCGGAAAAACCCACGGCCGTTCCTGCCGTTGCTCGGCACATTGTTCATCTTTCTGGTCGTAGCGAACCTGTCAGGGGTGTTGCCGGGTGTGGAGGGACCGACCGCAAAGCCTGAAACGCCGGCGGCGCTAGGGCTGATTGTCTTCGTGGCTGTTCATGCCTATGGCGTGCGCGCCCGCGGACCGCTCGGCTACTTGGCGAGCTTCGCCCAACCCAAACTGATCATGCTGCCGCTCAACCTCGTATCCGAGGTGACACGCACCTTTTCCCTGATGGTGCGGCTGTTCGGCAATGTGATGAGCGGCGAGTTCGTGATCGCACTGGTCGTGGCGCTCGCGGGATTGTTCGTGCCGATCCCGCTGATGGTCCTCGAAATCCTGGTCGGGCTCGTACAGGCCTACATCTTTACGATCCTTGCGACCGTGTTCATCGGCGCCGCGGTCGACACTACCGAGTGAGGAAGGTCTATGGACGCCATCAAGCTGGTCAGCATCATAGCCGCCGCGCTCGCCGTCTCGATCGGATCGATCGGACCGGCGCTCGGCGAAGGTCGTTCGGTCGCCGCCGCGATGGATGCGATCGCGCGGCAGCCCGAGGCCGCCGGCACGATCTCGCGGACATTGTTCGTCGGCCTCGCGATGATCGAGACCATGGCGATCTACTGCCTGGTCATCGCGCTGCTATTGCTATTCGCGAACCCCTACGCCGGCTGACCATGCACTTCACCTGGTCGACTTTCGCGCTGCAGACGGTCAATTTCGCGATCCTTGTCTGGCTGTTGCATCGCTTTCTCTACCGGCCGGTTCTGAGTCTCATCGACGCGCGACGCGCCGAAATCGAAAAGCAGTACAGTGTGGCGCACGAAGTCGAAGCCGCCGCCAAGGCCGCGCGCGATGCGGCCGAAGCTGAGCACGCCGACATTGTCGCCGAGCGTTCGGCGACGCTGCGGCAGGCCGCGGGAGAAGCCGATGCCGCGGCCGCGGCACGGCGGGCCCAGGCCGAGCGCGAGGTCTCGGCACTGCTCGATAGCGCTCGCAAGACCCTCGCCACCGAAAGAGAACAAGCCCTCGTCGAGGCGCGCCGTTCGGCGCTTGATCTCGGTGCGGAGATTGCGGGGCGGCTGCTTGCCGAGATGCCAATGCGGCTGCGCGCGGAGGCGTGGCTCGTCCGGATCGACGAGCATCTTTCGGGAGTCACGCCGATTGAGCGTCAGGCCCTCGCGGGGGAGCTCTCGAATGGAGACCGGCTGACCGTCGTAACCGCGTCCGACTTGCCGGCCGAAGCCGCCGCTGCCTGGCGCGAACGGCTGCAACACACTCTCGGCGATCACTTAACGATCGACTTTATCGTTGATTCCAGTCTGGTCGCAGGAACCGAGCTGCATTTTCCGAACACCATATTGCGCTTTTCCTGGAAGAGCACCCTCGCCGCAATGCGGGCTGAGATCGCCGCCGATGCCCACGCTCGCTGAGTCGCTGCGGAGTTGGACCGCCGCCAGCCGGGAGCGGATCGGCGCACTGGCGCTCCACCCGACGCTCGAACATATCGGCCGCGTCGTACAAATCGGCGACGGCGTGGCGTCCATCAGCGGTCTGCCGGACACGCGTCTTGACGAATTGCTGGTGTTTGATGGCGATGTGCGTGGGCTTGTCGTTGATCTCGACGAGCGCTCGATTGGCTGCGTGCTACTGGGCGAAGCGGCCCATATCGCGGCCGGGAGCATCGTGCGCGGCACGGGCGAGGTCGCACAGGTTCCGGTGGGTGAGGCGCTGCTGGGCCGCGTCGTCGACGCGCTTGGGGTGCCGCTCGATGACGGTGCAGCGATCTCGACCGAAATGCTGGCGCCGGTCGAGCGGCCCGCCCCGGGAATCGTCGACCGCGATCTCGTCACATATCCGCTGGCGACGGGATTGCTGGCGATTGATGCGATGATTCCGCTTGGGCGCGGGCAGCGCGAGTTGATCATTGGCGACCGCGGGACGGGCAAGACAGCCATCGCCGTCGACACGATCATCAACCAGCGCTCGACGGATGTGATCTGCGTCTATGCAGCGATCGGCCAGAAGGCGTCATCCGTCGTGCAGGTGATCGAGGCCGTGCGTCGCTACGGCGCGCCCGAGCGCTGCCTGTTCGTCGTCGGCGAGGCCGATGCGCCGCCGGGGCTGCAATGGCTGACGCCGTACAGCGCCTGCACCATGGCGGAGTATTTTACCGAGCGCGGCCGCGACGTTTTGCTGGTTATCGACGACCTGACCAAGCACGCGGCGTCTTATCGGCAAATATCGCTGTTATTGCGCCGACCACCGGGGCGCGAGGCCTATCCCGGCGACATCTTCTATATCCATTCGCGCCTGCTGGAACGCGCCGCAAAGCTCGCGCCGGACAAGGGCGGCGGCTCGCTGACCGCGCTGCCAATCGCCGAAACTCAGGCCGGCAATATCAGCGCCTACATCCCCACCAATCTGATCTCGATCACCGACGGGCAGATTTATCTCGATCCTCGGCTGTTCTACGAGGACCAGAAACCGGCGGTCGATATCGGCAGAAGCGTGTCCCGTGTCGGCGGCAAGACCCAGGCGCCGGTGCTAAAGGCATTGTCGGAGAGCCTGAGGCTCGAATACGCGCAATTTCTAGAACTCGAAGTCTTCACGCGCTTTGGCACGATGGTTGACGAGCGGACACGCGGCGTCATCGAGCACGGACGCCGCATTCGCGGCGTGTTACGGCAGCCCCAATTTGCGCCGCAATCGCTCGCGGAACAGGTGGCGCTCCTTTCAGCCTTGGCCGAGCGCATTCTCGATGATCTCCCACTCGACCGGATCGGTGATTTCCGCGCCGGTCTTGCGGGCATGCTGGCGGAGCAGTGCCCGGATTTACTGTCGCTGGACGAGCAGGCGCCGCATCTGCCCGAGGGGCTGCGCGAGCGGTTGCTTGCCGTTCTTCGTGATTTCAAGACGGCGATCGCGGGGTCCGCCACCACCGAGCGCGACTGATGCGCCTTGCCGAGATAGAGGCCCATATCGGCAATATCGCGGAGCTTCTCGACATCGTCGGGGCAATGCGATCGCTCGCCGGCATGCGGCTTCAGGAAGCGCAACGCGCGCTCCCCGGTATTCGCCGCTATACCGAGACAGTGGCCGGCGCGATTGGCGATGCGTTGCTGCTCGGGGAGGAAGCGACATCTCAGCCGCAGCGTCGGATCGGCCGTCAAGGCGTGGTTCTGTGCACCGCTGAGCACGGCTTCGTGGGCGGTTTCAACGAGCGCATTCTGGATGCCGCCGAAGCTGCGATAAGCACTGCTGATGCCTTGTTCGTGCTTGGAACACGGGGCGCTGCCCTGGCCCAAGAGCACGGCCGGCGGATCGCATGGTCGCATCCCATGGCCGCGCGGCCTGAAGGAGTGGCCGAGGTGGTTCGTCGGCTGAGCGTTCAGATTTTCACGTCGGTCGTTGCCGACCGGCTCGAGAGCGTGGACATTATCTATCCGAGCCATCGGCAGGGCGGTGATGGGGTCATCCAGCAGCAGCGTCTGTTTCCAATCGATCCGACTCACTTTGCGGCGCCAGCGCGGCGCACGCCGCCGCTTCATAATCTGCCTGCCGGGGTGCTGCTCGAGCGGCTGGTTGCGAACTACGTCTCCGCTCTATTGGCGGAAGCAGCCATCGAGTCGCTCGCGAGCGAAAACGCCGCCCGCTTCGCGGCAATGGAAGCGGCGCACGACAATGTGGCAAAAAAATTGGAACGGCTGCAGCAAGACGCGCGTCAGGCGCGCCAGGGCGAGATCACCGAGGAATTGCTCGATCTGGTGTCAGGCGCATCGGCGGTGCGCCGGAGCGCTATATGACACTGTCGACTGGCCCCCGCTAGTGATCCCAGCGCCGTGTCGCCATCGCCCGCTCGATGCGCTGTCGAGCAAAAGCCGTCGCGGCCTGGCGTGGCAGGACGCCGTCGCGCACGCCCTCCAGCATGGCCATCGTGTTGGCGCGGATCTTTTCGTCGATCGCGGCGAAGGCGGCTGCCTCCGAGCCGCGCTGATACTCGATTGCCGCGCAAATAACGCCGCCCGCGTTGGCGATAAAGTCGGGAAGCACCAGCACGCCCCTCGCGGCAAGCGCGGTTTCCGATTCCGGGGTGCAAGGGATATTGGCACCCTGCGCGACGATCCGGGTATGCAGTCGCCCGACATTGCCGGCATGAATGACGTCGGGGCGCGCCGCTGGGATCCAAATATCGCACGGAACATCGATAATCGCATCGCCATCGCGTTTGTGGCCCTCCGGGTGGGCATGAAGCGACTGTCCTTGATCCTTGAGCGCGATCAACGCGGCAACGTCGAGGCCGTTATCGTCCGCCAAGGTGCCTTGGCTGTCGCTGACGCCGACCAGGATGACGCCCTTTTCGGCAAGGAAACGGGCGGCGTGCTTTCCGACCGATCCAAAGCCTTGAATTGCGACACGTGCGCCCGAAAGGCTCACGCCGAGTTGCTGCGCGGCGACTTCGATCGCCGAGACCAGACCGAACCCGGTCGCACCCAACACGTCGAGCGGGATGCCGCCAAGTTCCCGCGGCAGCCCGACGGCTCGACCGGTCTCGTCCCTGATCCAGCCCATCGCCGTCTCGTCGGTGCCCATGTCTGGGCCCGGGATGTAATCGACAAGATCGGAGATGGCGTCGGCAAAAGCGCGGATCAGCCGCTCCTTGTCGCGAATCGGCATCTTCGGGACGGCGAAAATCACCGATTTGCCGCCGCCATGCGGCAGCCCGGCCGCAGCGTTTTTGAGGGTCATCGCGCGGGCAAGCCGAAATGCCTCTTCGGTGCTGACATCGAGCGCCATGCGCACGCCGCCCACCGCCGGGCCGCAGGCGATGTTGTCGATTGCTACCACGGCCTTCAATCCGACCGCCGGGCGCCAGATATGGACAATCTTTAATGGACCCAGTTCGTCGGCAAAGGGAAACGTGTCATCCATATCTCTCTCCCATCGGGGCGGGCAGCACGGGGGTCCATTGGCCGCCAATTTTGCAATAACGTTTCTTGACGGCGGCCCAGGCGACGCGGTGTGCGATCTCCTCCTGGGCCTCGGGCCCGCGATTGGCATAGCCCTGCCAGGCCGCATTAAACGCGGCACGAAAAATCTCCTGCGCGTGGCGGGGCAGGCGCCGGATTGCCGGCGGCAGATCGGCCAGGGTTTCGTAGGGCATCGGCAGCGCTTCGAATGCTGACGCGATGTAGGCTAAGCAGGGGCAAGAGCCGGCAAATTGATTTCGGTCAAAATTTCACAACAACTGTCGGTGCCGGAGACTGGCGCAACCTGACGGCATACAATCGTCGCCGTGCGCCGCCATCGATATCTCCTGGGGCCGAGCCGGCCTACGTCCTATTCGTGTGGGTGCGCTTCCAGACTATAGGGCATCCCAATACCGTCTAATCCGCTCGCGCTGCGCGGCGTCCGGGAGGCGGCCGTATCCGGCCTTAAGGTTGTCGGCCATATGGTCGGGTTTGTTGGTGGCCGGAATCACGACGGTAATCGCCGGGTCACCCAGCAGGTATTTGAGAAAAAACCGCGCCCAACTCGTGCAGTCGAATTCGGCCGCCCATTCGGGCAACGCCCTGCTGCGCACCTTGCGAAAGAGGCGGCCCCGCTCGAACGGCTGGTTGACGATGGTGGCGATGCCGCGATCCCGGCAGATGGGAAGGAGACGCGTCTCGGCTGCACGGGTGTCGAGCGAATAGCCGCACTGGACAAAATCGATCCCGTCCACGCTCTCCAGAAGATGGGCAAGATCATTAAGCGCGCCGGTGGTGTAATGGGTGATGCCGATATAGCGCAGCGCACCCCGCGCCTTCATCTCGCGCATCGTCGCGAGTTGGGTGCGCCAATCGACCAGATTATGCACCTGCATCAGGTCGAGGCTCGGGCTTTTGAGCAAGCTGGCGGAGCGCGCCATCTGGTCGATGCCCTGCTGCCGGCCGCTGATCCACACTTTGGTGGCGAGGAAGACGTTGTCGCGCAGGCCAAGCCCGGCGACGAGGTCGCCGACAACTTCTTCACTGCGGCGGTACATCGGCGAAGTGTCGATCATCGTGCCGCCGCCGACAACGAGCGTCTTTACCACCTCGCGCAGCGGTGCGCGCGAAGTTTCGTCCTGCCCCACATCGAAGACCGGCCAAGTGCCAAGACCCACGACCGGCATCATTTCACCGGTCGACGGGATCGGACGGGCAAGCATCGCCGTCAAGCCAGTCCAAGCATCAGCGACAGGTTCTGCACCGCCGCGCCCGAGGCGCCTTTGCCGAGATTGTCGAGCCGGGCGACGAGCACCGCCTGGCGCCACGTCTCGTTGGCATGAACCGACAATTCGAGCTTATTCGTATCGTTGAGCGCCTCGGGTTCCAGCTTGCCGTTCGCCGCCGGTTCGACGACAGCAACGTACTCGCAGCCGTCATAGCGCTCGACCAGCGCGGCGCGTAGGTCGGCGCCGCTCGGCTTGCCCGGTAGCGTGTCGAGATGCAGCGGCACAGACACGAGCATCCCCTGACGGAAATGCCCCACTGACGGCACAAAGATCGGCCGCCGCGTGAGGCCGCCATATCTCTGCGTCTCGGGCACGTGCTTGTGTTCGAGACCCAGTCCGTAAAGCTCAAAGGCCGGGCCGCCGTCATGATCGTGCGCGGCGATCATCGATTTGCCGCCGCCGGAATAGCCGCTTACCGCGTTGATTGTAATGGGATAGTCGGCCGGGATCAGCCCGGCATCGATCAGCGGGCGGATGAGGCCGATGGCACCGGTCGGATAGCAGCCGGGATTGGCGACGCGCGCGGCGAGCGCGATGCGCTCGTCCTGGCCGGGAACCATCTCCGGAAAGCCATACTCCCATGCGGGATCGACGCGATGCGCGGTGCTGGCGTCGAGCAGCTTGGGCGCAGCATTGCCCAGGCTGTCGGCGAGCGCCGCCGATTCTTTGGCGGCGTCATCCGGCAGACAGAGGATCACCGCGTCGACCTCGGCCATGATGTCGCGCCGCGCCGCCGGATCCTTGCGATGCGCCTCTGGCAGGCTCTTCAGTTCGACCGAGGACAGCGTCTCAAGGCGCGCGCGTATGCCGAGCCCGGTGGTTCCGGCTTCGCCGTCGATGAACACTTTCGGCTTGTTGCTTGCCATCGATCTTGCTCCTTTTGAAGCCATTCTGCACGGCCGGACCGGCTTGGGTCACATCAAATGCATGGTGACAAAATAAAAGCCCCGGCGGTGTCCGACGGGGCTTCGAGCTTTGCTGTGGTGAGCACCGATCGCTGGAATAACGTCTCCTAGCGATCCTTCAGACCAAGCGCGCACGCCGCCTCGCCGCCAAAGCGGCGTCGGCGTCGTTCTACGCGGATTGCGGCGATCGAAATCATGGTGGACACCTAATATTGCCGATGTCCGGTGTCAATCACAGATACGAACGTCGCGGAGACTCGCCGATTATCGCTCCGGGATTCCGGCCTCACGCAGACCGGCGAAATAGGTCGTGTCGACCAGGTTGCCGATCGTCGGCACGCTCCAATTCTCGGCTTCGCGCAAACGCGCGATGCTGTCATAGCGATCGTCACCGACCAGACGCCGCGCCTCGGCAAGTTCGGCGACGGCCCGCTCGCGATCGCCGGCCAGCGCGCAAGCTGAGGCCAGAAAAGCCCGAAACTGCGGGTGCTCCGGGGCGGCGGTGCGGGCTTTTTCAAACCACGCGGTGGCCTCGGCGAGATGCGCCTGCAACAGATGCGCGCAGCCGAGGCGGCTGTAAAAAAGGCCGACTTGCGGATCACGCGGGCTCAAGCGGATAGCCCGCTCTTGCGCTGGGATCAACTCCGCGACCGCGCCAGTCATAAATTTGCACCAACCGAGATGGGAATACGCGTGCGCCCAATTCGGATTGATGGCAATCGTCGCCTCATATTCGTCAATCGCTTCCTCGTATCGGTGTTGCGCGCGCAACACCTGCGCCTTGGCGAAACGCGTCGGCGCGCGCCGCGGCGCGAAGGCCAACGCCTGCTCCGCCAATTCTGCCGCCCGAAGGATATCGTCGGCCGGATTGGCGGACATTGAATCAAGCACCCGCGCGGTCAGCGCGATCGCCAACCAGCTCTGCGCACCGGCGGATTGCGAGTCGAGCGCCAAGGCCTGTTGAAAGAAATTTATCGCAAGCGTGCGGTTTTCCCGCGTCGGCGGCTGCAGCCGCACCGCTCGGCCCCGGAGGATGTAGTCAAACGCATCGGGCTGTTCGACTGGCCGAGACGCGTCGGCCTCGACCAACTCCAGGTCAAGCGCCGCCGCGATGCGGCTGGTTATTTCATCCTGCACCAAAAACGACGCATCGGTGTCAGCCTCGAACCGCTCGGCCCATAAATGCGCGTCGGTGTCGGCGTCGATCAGCTGCGCGGTAATCCGCATGCGGTTTCCCGACCGTTGTACCTCCCCTTCAAGCACATAGCGCACATTGAGATCGCGCCCGATCTGACGCGTATCGACCGGCCGATCGCGATAGGTGAACGCGGTGTTGCGCGAGATGACCAGCATATCCGGCAACCGCGACAGGCTTGTCGTCAGCTCGCCGGTAATCCCGTCGGCGAAGTATTGCTGTTCGGCCGCGTTGCTGAGGTTGGCGAACGGCAGGACGACGATCGACAGACGCGGGGCGGTGCGCCTCTCCGCCGCAACAGGGGCACCCGGCGTGTTCTCTTCGAGACTGAATTCGCTGACTTCCGCGACAAAGCGAACGCCTTTGCGGGACACGGTGCGAATGATCCGCTGCGTCGTGCCGCTGTCGTTGACCGCCTTGCGCGCCGCATTGAGCCGCGTGGTCAATGAGGAATCCGAAACGATCCGGCCGCCCCAAACCCCTTCGATCAGGTCGTCCTTGCTGACGACGCGATCACGGTGGCGCACCAGATAAAGTAACAGGTCGAAGACCTGCGGTTCAACCGCGACCGGCTCGGCCGCGCAACGCAGTTCGCGGCGCTCGGGATCGAGCACGTAATCGCCGAACTGGAAGACCAACGTGCTACTCCGCCGCGGTGCAGGCGACCGACGATGACGAAAAGGCAAGCGTATATTAAGGGAAAAACAAGCGCCGCTTAAAGTCTTACATCCCGAAGCCAGGCATCTTCCCTACGCCGAGTGCTCTGTCACTCCGGCATGGGAGATACACATGTTCGACGAAGCAAAGCTCCATCAAGTAGTTGGCAAGATCCTGACCGACCTCGGCGGCGCGTCGAGCCTCGCCATGGTTCGCCTCGGCGACGCGCTCGGCTTTTACAAAACGCTCCACACGAAAGGGCCAATGACCTGCAAGGAACTGGCCGACGAGACTCGTGTGAGCGAGAGGTATCTGCGCGAGTGGTTGGCCAATCAGGCCGCGTCCGACTATCTCAGTTACGACCCGACGACCAAAAAATTCGCGCTACCTGAAGAGCAGGCGATGATCTTCGCGGCCGAGGAAAGCCCCGTCTACATGCTCGGCGGTTTCGACCTGATGGCGGCGATGCTCCACAATCAGCCGCTGGTTCAGGACGCCTTTCGTACCGGCACCGGCGTTGCCTGGGGCCATCAGGCGGGGTGCATGTTTTGCGCGGTCGCGCGGTTCTTCCGTCCCGGTTACCACAATCAGCTGGTCAACGCCTGGTTGCCGGCGCTCGAGGGCGTGGTCGAGAAGCTCAATCGCGGCGCCAGGGTCGCGGATATCGGCTGTGGGCACGGCTGGTCTACCGTGCTGATGGCCAATGCGTTCCCCAATTCGCAATTCATCGGCTATGACTTCCATGGCGAGTCGATCGAATCCGCGCGGGCGCATGCCGCCGCCCATGGCGTGCAGGACAACGTCATGTTCGAAGTGGGTACGGCCAAGGATTTTGGCGCGACCGGTCTCGATCTGGTGACGTTTTTCGACTGTCTGCACGACATGGGCGACCCGCGTGGCGCTGCCGCGCATGTCTATCAGTCGTTGAAGCCGAACGGCTCGTGGATGATCGTCGAACCGATGGCGGCCGATCGGCTCGAAGACAATCTAAACGCGGTCAGCCGACTTTATTACGCCGCGTCGACAATGATTTGCCTCCCCACATCCTTGTCACAGGAAGTCGGCGCCGCGCTGGGTGCTCAGGCAGGGGAAGCAAAACTGCGAGAGGTCATTCTCGGCGGCGGTTTTGGTTCGGTGCGACGCGCCGCCCAGACACCATTCAACATGATCCTGGAAGCGCGGCCTTAAATCCGAGCAAACGCGCCCCAACCAACCTTTGAGGTTTGCGGCGCCGGCCAGCCGGATTTTTCCGGCGGGCCGGCGTCTGTCTGTCAACAGAAGCAGTATGGTAAATCCGATGTGCAAAGAAAATTTGGAAGATCGGCAACAAGCCAGCGCCGAACTCCACCAGAGGCTTGCGCGGAGCGAGGCTGAACGCGACGCCGTTCTCGCGCAGCAAACTGCAATCACCGACGTGCTGGAGGTTATCAACCATTCCTCCGGCGATTTAACGTCGGTCCTCGATGCCATCGTCGAGGCGGCATTGCGCCTTTGCGAAGCGGCGTTTGGCGGTTTGTTGCGCTATGACGGCGAATATTTTCGTCGCGCGGCGATGCGCAACCTGCCGCCGGCACTGGTGGAGCGCAACCAACCGGTGCGGCCGGCTCCGGGGATGGCGCTCGAACGCTTGGTGCGCGGCGAGAAAATCGTGCATGTCCCCGACATCATCAATGATGAGGCGTATCGGCTTGGGTATCCGAGCCGAGTGGCGATGGTTGAACTGGGCGGCGCGCGCACCGCGGTTTGGGTCTCGCTGCGTCGCGGAGATACGCTGCTGGGCGCGTTTGTTGCCTATCGTCAGCGGGTGCGGCCATTTTCCGACCGTCAGATCGCGCTGTTGAAGAATTTCGCGGCTCAGGCGGTCGTCGCGATGGAGAACGCGCGGCTGCTCGGCGAATTGCAGGCGCGCACAAAGGAGATCGCCGCCTGGAATCGTCAACTTGAGGCGCGGGTCGCGGCGCAACTGAAAGAGCTCGAACGGGCACGGCATCTCCGGCGGTTTCTTCCGGCACAGCTTGCCGAGTTGATCGTTGCGCGCGGTGACCAGGGCATTTTAAAGCCGCATCGTCGGGACATCGTCGTCGTATTTTGTGATTTGCGCGGCTTCACCGCGTTTGCCGAAACCGCCGAACCGGAGGAAGTTCTCGATCTCTTGCGGGAATATCACGCGGCGGTCGGGCCGGAAGTGGTGGCCGCCGAAGGCACCGTCGGCCACTTCGCCGGCGACGGCATCATGATCTATTTCAACGACCCGATGCCCTGCACCGACCCGGTGGGCCGGGCCGTGCGCATGGCGTTGGCGATGCGAGACAAGGTTGCGGGCTTGCAGGGCGGATGGCGCTCAAAAGGTCGCACGATCGGCTTCGGTGTCGGCATGGCCCGAGGCTACGCGACGCTGGGCGAAATCGGCTTCGCGGAACGGACCGACTACACGGCGACCGGCGCGGTATGCAACATGGCCGCTCGGTTGTGCGCAGAAGCCAAAGACGGCGAAATCCTGATCGGTCCACGCATCGCCGCAGCGGTCGATAACGCCATTTCTCTGGAAGCAATCGGCGAGATTTGCCTGAAGGGAATCAGCCGGCCGGTCACAGCCTACAATATCGTCGGGACACAATTGTCTCGAATTGGTGCCGACGGTCCCTCGCGCCCAGCGCCGGGCAAGAGCTGGGTCGAGAGCGCGCGACCGATGCGCGCCGCTCGCCGCTCCGCAGCATGAGCTGGGCGCCGCCGGCAAGCGATCGTCTTTGAGAACAGGGGGAGACGCAAGATCGACGCATTTCGACCGGTATCCTGCGGGCGTCAATGATGGGAGGCGAGATATGTTCCCGAGCCCCACGCGCATGTTTTTGACCAAGGGCGTTGGCGTCCATCGCTATGCGCTTACGGCCTTCGAGTTCGCGTTGCGCGACGCCGATATCGAGCAACAGAACCTGGTTTATGTGTCGTCCATCCTCCCGCCGCGCTGCCAGGTCATCAGCCGCGAAGAAGGGGTCGAGTTGCTAAGGCCCGGCGACATCACGTTTTGCGTGATGGCCCGCGTCGAAACCAACGAGTTCGGGCGTCATATTTACGCCAGCCTCGGTTTGGCCAAACCGGCGGACCCGGATATGTACGGGTACATCTCCGAGCAGCACGGGTTTGGCATGACCGGCGAGGCGAGCGGCGAACAGGCCGAGGATCTAGCTGCGACAATGCTGGCCTCGACGCTCGGTCTCGATTTCGATCCCGAGGCCGCATGGAATGAGCGCCGGTAAATTTACGAGCACAGCAACCTGATCATCGACAGCACGTCGATCACCGCCGCGGCCGAATGCGGCCCGAACAATCATTGGACTTGCGCGATCGCCGCCGCGGTCTTCCTGTTTTCTTAGCGGTCTACTGAGATCGAATCACGCTTTGATCCCCGTGGCCGGACTTGATCCGGCCATCCACGTCTTCTTGTGCGGATTTTCCTAACTGAAGACGTGGACCCCCGGGTCAAGCCGGGGGTTGGCTACTTGACTGCACAACCGGCAGGCCCATCTTCGGACGGACAGGCCGGCGCATCAAGTAGCTGATCCCCGGAAACGGGGATGAATGGATGAGAATGATTCGGCCCGCGAGGCGGGCGACGCTTCGCGCTCGTCTACGAACGCGAAGGCTCCCGTTGAATCAGACCGAACCGCAATCGCGCAGTTGCGTGCAATGGCGTGCCCCACTGATACGGAGATAACACCGGAAATGATTGAAGCAGGGATACAGGAGATCGCCAGGTGGGAAGAATCTGAAAGTTACCTTCTTTCTGACCTCGTAAGAAATCTCTATCTGCGATCACGGTCTCTGGCACATCGGTAGTTATGTATTCTCCCATCCTGTTTATGGCCGTGAGCAATTCTCCGCCTAAATGGGAAATGTCGTGCTTCAGCTTATCAAGAACCTCGATAGTAAGGTCAACTTGGCGAAGTTTCCCTTTGTCTTTGTTTACCGCATAAAAAATGACACTAAAACCAGTAGGAGATGCCTGATCAGGGATTGATCGTCCTTTTATATAACCGTGAACTATAGTGTTTCTTTGCCACTGTAATTCACCTGAATCATCCGCTATTTTTCCCATCTAGGAACAGGCGGTTTCCCCAGATTTGTGAACGTGACAGATATTAAAATATTTACGCGATATTCAAACGCTCCCCATAAAGCTACAACGTGACCTATTAATGACGCCACATCATCAGGTAAGAGAATTACTAGTGAGTACTTGTTTTCATCTAAATAATCTGTGTTGAATCGAGCGGTAACCGGCGTTTCATTATGAGTCGCGATTTCCCGCTTCCGTCTAGGTGGTTTGGCTGGCCGGTCAGTCATGGTATCTTCAACGACATGGAACAGCCTGAAGATAATTTATCCGAGGAAGAGGTCGCGCGGCGACGTGATGCAATCCTGCGCATTATGGTCAACACGCCACCGCAACCGCGCGTTAGCAATCGTCCGACTCAAGGAAAGCGAAAGTCAACTGGCGCGGGTCTGGCACCGAAGGCCGCCGACCGCCCGCAAAAGTTCTAGTAGCCTGCCGGGGCACCGGAGCGGTTAGTTCCTTGATACGTGACCCGCTTACCGATCACGCCAGCGACTACCTTGGTCGCGCGCTCCGTATCGGCGACGCCAAGCGCAACGCGCTCGTTGTAGCGGAAATCAAATTCGCACAGATACCGCTTCAAATGCTGCTGCGAGACATGGTGATAGGTGCCGGTGATCCCGCGCTTGAGGACGCTGAAATAGCCTTCGACCGTGTTTGTATGGGCCTCGCCGCGCACGTATTCCTCGGCGGAGTGGTTGATGATTTCGTGCCGCGCAAACTCGCGGTGCATGTGTCGGTACTGGCCGGCATCGTCGGTAACGAGGAACGTCTTCTCGTCCAGATGCGCCTTGAGGATCGGGCGAAGCGTCGCGGCGGTAACGCTGGTCAGGTGCATCGAGCGCACCTTGCCTTCGCGCTCGACGATGGAGAATACGGTCTCCTTGCCGTAAGCGCCGCCAACATGCTTGCCGCGATCCTTGCGGTGCCGGTTGCGTTCCTTGCCGCCGATATAGGTCTCGTCGGCCTCGGCGGTCTTGCCTTCCCCGCCCATCGGCGTGAACACGTCGGGATCAAGCACGCGCATCGCCTCGCGTATACGCATGGCCATGAACCATGCCGACTTGTACGTGACGCCCAACATTCGGTGCAACTGGTGCGCCGACATCCCTTTCTTGCTCGCGGCCATCAGGTGCATTGCCAGCAGCCACTTGGTCAGCGGGATATGCGACCGCTCGCAGACCGTGCCCATCGTCGAGCTAAAGCGCCGCCGGCACGCGCCGCAGTGATGCCAGGAGCCATGCGCCTTGTTGGGCGTAGTGGTCGGCTTCACCCGATCGAAGGAACCGCAAAGCGGGCAATACGGGCCATCGGGCCAACGAATTGCCTCAAAGTGCTTTGCGGCTGCCTCGGCATCATTGAAGATCGGATTCGTGAGGTCGGTCATGGCTAACTCCTTGACCGACAATATGGATCATCGACCTTGTGCAGTCAAGTATCTAATTCCCGGTCAAGCCCGGAGGAGGCGATGCTGTGGAGGTGCCTCAAACAAAGGCGATCGTGCTCTAAGGCTGGTTCGGTCGGGCCAACAAAGCCAAATATTCCCAGACGATCGCCGCCGCCGCGAGCGCGGTGATCTCAGCATGGTCATAGGGCGGCGACACCTCGACCACATCCATTCCGCGGAATGACAGCCCCGCGAGGCCGCGCAGGATCGACTGCGCCTGCCAACTCGCCAACCCGCCGATCTCCGGCGTCCCGGTGCCCGGAGCGAAGGCCGGGTCCAGCGCATCGACATCGAAGGTCAGATAGGCGGGCCGATCGCCGATTATGGCGCGGATGCGCTCCGCGGCCCATTTCGGACCCTGTTCGTGAATGTCCTCGGCAAAGAGGATCGTCACGCCCTTGCCGACCGTCCAGTCGTAAACGCGCTTTTCCATCGGTGAGCGGATGCCGATTTGGACCGTGTGCCGGGGATCGATCAATCCTTCTTCGATCGCGTGGTAGAAGGGCGAACCGTGCCCAAAGCGCTGGCCGAAACTATCGGGCCAGGTGTCGACATGCGCGTCGAAATGCACCAGCGCGAGCGGCCCGGTTTGCGGCCTCAGTGCGCGCAACAGCGCCAAGGTCACCGTGTGGTCGCCCCCGAGCGTCACCAGATGGCAGATGCCCTTCGCCTGTTCCTCGATGGCCGCCAAGGTCGCCTGGATGTCGCCATGCGCGATCGCGAAATCGCCGATATCGGCGATGTCCAGTCTGACCGGATCGGACCAGGCAATCGGGTGTTCGCCGTCAACCAGCATGCGGCTCGCTTGACGGATCGCCGCCGGCCCAAAACGGGCACCGGGCCGGTTCGTGGTGCCCAGATCATAGGGGATGCCGGCAACGCAGATCGCCGCGTCGCGGTCATTGCGCTCGATACCGAGAAAGCTCGGCCGCACGGCAAAGGTGGGGACGGTGCTCACGTCCGGTATATAGGACGCGCGTGCGCCGGCAGCCACGCATCGCGCATTCGACGCGCGGCGTCTATGCCGGCCGGCACTTCATAAAGGCGGCGCGGCGGCAGATCGCCACCGTGTCGCCGTGCTGGTTGAGCCCGACATGCTCGAACTCGACGATACCGGCATCGCCGCGCGATTTGCTCTTGCGCAGGCTCATCACCGTCGAGCGGACATGGATCGTGTCGCCGTGAAACACGGGCTTCGGGAAGCGCACGTCGCTCATACCGAGATTGGCGACCGTCGTGCCCAATGTCGTGTCGCCGACAGAAATCCCGATCACCAACCCCAGCGTGAAGATGGAATTGACCAGCGGCCGGCCGAATTCGGTGGACTTGGCGAATTCGGCATCGAGATGCAACGGCTGTGGGTTCATCGTCATCGTCGTGAAGAGGATGTTGTCGGTCTCGGTGACCGTCCGCGTCATCGCGTGCTCGAAAACCTGGCCCTCGATGAACTCCTCGAAATAGAGGCCGGCCATAGTCACCGCCCCTTGAAGACCGGCGGGCGTTTTTCGTTGAACGCGGCGATGGCCTCTTTGTGATCTTCGGTGAACGCGCAGCGCGCTTGATGCTCGGCTTCGAGGTCGAGCACGGTCTGGAACGGCTCCGTCTCGGCCGCGAACAGGTTTTTCTTGATATAGCCGAGTGCGACGCGCGGCCCGTCGGCGAGCCGGCGTGCAAGGGCCATCGTCTCGTCCCGCAGTTTCTCGTCATCGACCAGCCGGTTGACCATGCCCAGCCGATAGGCCTCGTCGGCGCCGATGACATCGCCCAGCAAATAGAGTTCGCGCGCCTTGGCGGTGCCGACCAGCCGCGTCAGGCTCCAGGTGCCGCCGTAATCGCCGGAATAGCCGATCCGCACAAAGGCGGTGCCAAACCGTGCCGATTTTCCGGCGACGCGCAGATCGCAGGCCAGCGCCAAGCCCAAGCCGGCGCCGGCGACGGGGCCGTTGATCATGGCGATGATCGGCTTCGGGCAATTGCGCATGAGCAGCGGCAGCTGGTGCGAGCGGCGCAGCCCTTCGACCCGGTCTTCGACGGTCTGGTCGCGACCGCGCGCCTCCATCGACTTGACGTCGCCGCCGGCGCACCAGCCACGCCCGGCACCGGTGATTACGACGCAGCCGACCTCGCGATCGATGGCGATACGGTTGAGCGCGTCATTCAGCGCGCCGGTCATCTCGGCCGACAGCGCGTTGAGCCGCTCCGGCCGGTTGAGAGTCAGCCAGGCAACGCCATTCTCGATCGCTTCCAACAGGTCGGGCATCGGCTTTCTCCTTCGCGAGGGCGGAGGATCATAACCCTATTCTTTCCTTTGTCATTGCGGGGAGCGGAGCGACGAAGCAATCTCGCTCGCTCTCCTGGTGTTTTCAATCATTCAGCCTCCAATTCCGCCATCGTTCCATCCTGAATTCCACCTTACGGAATACGATGATAGACGATGTTAGACGGCGAAAATTCGTGCTTAACAGACAGCTTACCAGATATTGGGCGACGCACTGCGCGGGCTGAAGCAAACGAAAATTTTTTGCTTGTACAAGTTAGCGGCTAGCTGCCGCTAAACCTGTAGGCATGCCCGACGGGATCAGCGACGATCCGTTGCGAGGGCGCGGCATGCCCGGCAGCGCTTGCTGCCGAGCGAAGCTATCGGCGCACCGATCTGCTCGACAAGGGCCGCGAGCTGGCGACGCCGTGGCCAGCGCACTGCAGCGCCCAAGATCGGCCCTCTCACCGCGGTAACAGGGGTTCGAATCCCCTGGGGGACGCCATTATAATTAATTGATTATGAGAAAAGGCGGCAACTGGTGTCCCGGCTGTGTCCCGTTTACCTGTAACCGGGGCGTGAGCTCACGCAGCGCGTCGCCATCTAGCACCTACCGCGCAAAGTGGTTACGAAAGGTGCTGGCTAGCGTCTCTAATTTACGATTGAACGACCAGCGGCAGCACTAGCCTTTCCTGCGGCGGCCACCGCGTAATGGCGTACCCCTACCGGACGAACTGAGCTGGACCCCGGATTTGGGACCAGGTGCGTAGTTGGGGCGAGCGCCGTTCCGTCGTGTTAGACGGAGCGGATGATGAAGAAGTCGAGACGGAAGATTGATGCGGCGCTGAAGGCGAAGATCGCGCTGGAGGCGCTGCGGGAACAGTCGACGGTGGCGGATCTGTCGCAACGCTACGAGGTGCATCCGAACGAGATTTACGCGTGGAAGAAGCAGCTGCAGGAGCAGGCGGCTCGCGCCTGTGACCCTGGGGTCGGCCGAGATGGTGAGGCCGAGCGGGAGCACGAGATTGAGAAGCTGCACGCCAAGATCGGGCAGCTGACGGTGGAGCGCGATTTTTTAGCCTGTGGAAGCTATGAAGGTTGTTCATCCGGGGTAGGATTGGAAAGCTGTGGTTGCGACACCGACCAACTGCAGCCCTGAAGGTCCCCGGATGAACGTCCATAAGAATGCGCGGCT
>Ga0335085_10004642_pt1 | contig 22624 bp, 24 predicted proteins | sample Lox_Sample_45_FD_206712 | JGI IMG/M metagenome (GOLD analysis project Ga0335085, IMG submission 206712) | Soil microbial communities from Loxahatchee National Wildlife Refuge, Florida, United States - Lox_Sample_4.5 | ecosystem: Environmental > Terrestrial > Soil > Wetlands | place: USA...
GTGAACCAAGCGATACCAACCGCTGATCACCGGCTTCCCGCCCCTACAATCGCCTTCACCAACGGTTGACACCTCAGGTCGCAAGAGAAGAATCACACCCAATCAAACTTTTTCCGCACCCTGCTAGGGGACTATCGGGAAGATGCGGCGCGTAAGTTCACTCCCTTGGTTGGCGCAACCGGAGATATAAAGCTCTTAGGTGACGCTGTCGATCTCTGGAAGTCGATGTCCAAGAAAAAGGAGTTATCCTGTTTCGCACAGAAATTCTATGCAAGAAAACCGTAAGCGAGAGCTGGTTCAAGTCTAAAAGGCAGGAGGCCCAAATGACGGATTCCGAACGAGCGGTGGAAGAGCTTCGTCTTGCCCTCGGTGAGATCGATTACATTCGAGCCACACGCGCCGTAATCGCACTGCAAGAAACAAAGACCATTGACCGCCTTCATGCAGAGCAACTGCAGCGTGCGCTTGGAGTTATCCGCGATACCGTCAACTCATTCCGGAAAGGGTGAAGCACTCCTGGTTCGAGATGGGAAAGCTTACGGGAACTCAGCACGGCGATGCCGCGAATGAACTGTTCGCCTTTTATCAGGACAAGGCTGGGGAACTGGAGGAATCCGGCCAATACTTCATGGCAGCGTTTGCTCTGGCGTTGGCTCTCGAAACGGCGGTGCTCACTTACCTTCTCGTGGAGTTTGGCGAAGACAACGGCGAGGAGTTACAAATACCTGATTCTGTGAACATGTCGGAACTTATTGAAGCGGCCAATCAGATCGATGTCTTAAACGCACCGATCAATGTTCATTCTCACGTTCGCGATGCCGACGATCCAACTCCACCCAAATATATAGCCAAAGATGTGATCGATAAGGTAAGGCGATTCCGAAACTTGATTCACCCTGCCCGTGCCTTAAAGGAGTCATACGATCCTCGAGGCTTCACGGTCGAACAGCTGCAGGAGTTCAAAGATATGTATGAGTCCGTAATGCATAGCCTTACGTATTACATCTAAAAGAAAACTTGGGTCCGACTTTTCAATCTGGACGCAAAATTCTATCGAGGTCGAGCACGTAGACTTTGTCTTCGTCGTTATGTGGCTCAAATCCAGAGTCCGCGAGACTAGGGTCGCCGCAAAACCTGACACGTTCTAACGGCTGCTTGGGGTCAAGCTGCTTGCACTCCGCAACCATCGGCCCACACGCGGTCCGACCATGCTTCAGAGCGGGAACATAAGCTCAGTGCTAGATTTGATGGATCTGTCGCGCGTGAGCGATCTCATGAGTGCCAATCGGTCTGAGTTGATTCATGGAAAGCGAAACCACCGCCAGTGTCTCGCCGGCAAGCGTCATGAACTCAACCTCGCCACCGCCAGTCGGGTGGACCAATACCAGGGTCCCTACGTCGCCAGCCTTGAGACCAATGTCCGAGAGGTCGGAGGCGAGCACCACACTGTCGTGTTCGCGAATCATCGGCGTTTCCTTCCGACAGGATACACCGTCACCAGCTTCGGCGCATCCTCGCCATGCTGTATAAAACAAACGGATAGGACCACCGGATTGCGGCCGTCGGGATTTGCGAGTTCACCCTCCAAATGTAGCGCACCCCGAATGGGGAATTCTTGACCTTTGCAACCTCAAAATCCGCGGCATACGAGCGCAGTGCCGTCCGCGCCAAGGAAGAGCCGAATCGCTGGAAGAAGACAGCTTTGTAGCGGCCAGAGGGGCGGGTTGGAGAAAGAAGATAGTTCCCCACCTTCGCTCGGGTCGCAGCTTGTGACGGCCGGGCAGTTTCATGCGAAGACTCCCGACGGGGGGCGCAACTCGGCGACGCAGCGCCTCTTTGCTTTTGCCCACTAGCGGTTTGCCGACACGCTTACGGCACTGCTGCTTGCCTTCCAGACGTCGTTCTCGACCTGGCGTTCGGTGTCGGCCCGTAGGTATTCGCCGAAACAAAGCCAGTGAAAACTCGCGAAGCCTCCCCACAGGTGACAGCGCACCCAATTTTCTGCGGGTTGAATTTTCTGACTGCAAATAATGCAGGTGTCCATCTTCATCACTCCTTTGTGGCTTTCCCCGTATGAAGGCTCTTTCAGTGCGCGGAAAGAGTGATCGCCTTCATTGCGGTCCGCTCTGCGTAAGCCAACCGACGTGGTGCTGAGCCTTTTTTCGAAAGATCGCGGCCGTTCAGAATCTCGTGCTCGATTTGCTCGCGAGAGAGACCGCGAGCGGCGGCGTGTAACGCCCAGGCCATGTCCGCGCGGTGAAGATCGTCTTCGTATCGCGGATCTGCATGGAACAAAGCAAGGGACCGAACGACAGCATCGTCGGATCGAGGCTGAGGTGCCTTTCGAAGCTCGCGCTGCGAAAGGAGGGCGCGCTTTAGCGCCTCGACCTCTCGAAGAAAATCAGCGGCGCGTGGGTAAACTTGGCCTTCGCAACATGGCAGTTTTGCGAACGGGTGGAGTCCGTTCTCAAGCCGTCGTTCTTCCTTTTGGTTGGTGAATCCTGCCAAGCGACCGAAATGTCGCCAATCGCAACTCCCGCGATCGCCTCCAAACCGCAATGCGAGCTCGCGGGCAATCAGGGTGCTAAGAAACCGATCGGAAAGCGCTCATCCGTGATTCAGCCACACTTGGAAATTGTTGGGTGAAGTCTCAACGACCACGGCCGGCTCGAAACCGGTTTTGTCCATTTCTTCGATGGTGTCGGAGCCGAGATCGTCTATCAGGCTGAACGCATGCGGCCACTCCGGCCGGACGAAGATGTGAGCGCCGCGAGCGTTCTCGCGCCTCAACCATTTGATGCGGTTGCAGATCTGCTCGACAGTCTGGTCGCGGCGGAGAAGCATCCTGCCGTTCTTTCGCAGCACCCCGACTTCGAAGTGCCCGCCCCCCATGGCCGAGAGCTGCTGCCGTATGACCGTTTCTGTGATTGAGGCGCCCATAATTACTACCCAGCGTCCGCTCAGAATCTTTTCGTCGTCTTGTCGTCGCCAACCGTCATCGTCTTGCCGTTCGCCAATCGCCCCGTCGCCGGGTCGATGGGCGTGGTCTTTGGAGCGCGAACCGGAATTAACGAGGTGGCGTTAGAACCAGGAGCGGGGACCCTTTGATTCGTTTTCGGACTTAGGTTGGCGAGCTGCAGGGTCGCGCGAGTCGGGTCGATGGTGCCGAGCCAGGCATTGCCGTCGTCACCACCTCTACTGCCGCGGCCTAGCTGACTGGCCATCTTGAAGCCGTTTTGGAGCGCGCTCGTTATTGGCCGGACGACAGTTTGGGCAATGAACGCCGCCTCGAAGGCGTGACTCAGCGCGAGACCGATTGTGCCGCCGGAGATGCTCGCTGCCGTAAAAGGGACCGCGACGCTAACGACCATGAATACGATCGAAAAAGCAGTGTAATTCAGCATGTCGGTGGCGGAGATGGTTCCTGAGCACACAGTCGTCATGATTGAACTCGGTGGAACACTGTAGGTTGTCCACCATGGAAGTGTCGCGGGCACGGGTTTGCAGGCAGCTATGAGGGCAGCGCTCCACTGGTTCGCCATTTGCACGCCGATTGCGAGCACCAAGTAAAAGGCTGCGCGTCTTTGCGCGCTCGCACGATCCGAGCGGCCAGATGCGCCGAATCCATCAGGGACCGGAACTGCAACAGGTGTTGAGCCCACCATTGATCGACATCCAGTGCCAGCGCATTGAGGCGCTCGGACGCTCTTGTCTTCGATTCTTCGCGCCATCGCTGCCAATCGCCGTAGAGCGAATCGAGATTGTCGGTCATCAAGCCAGCGTCCATCAAAGCCTGACGGATGGTGCGATATTCCCGTTCCAGCTCGGTTTCGTCGGTTGCCATCGATTCTGAAATTGCGAGCTTCGCGCTCTCCTGTTGCTGCATCGTTGCTGAGAATCATAGCACGATTCAGAAGAGCCTGCTTGAGACGTGACAGAGAATTTGCGGAGAGACGCAATTATCGACTAAATCCGGCAGGAAAACCCTCACACAATCGATGATCCTATCTATAAGGGCGACAAGCGCATACGCTGACGATCGTAGCCATGCGACCGGTACTGTCGCCGGTTGATGCCACGGTGACCCGATGTCTCAATACCATCTTCGTTACGCAACCGCGCGATTGATAACCGCGAAGACAAATATGCATTCGCCTCACTTGAGCGCATCCATATTAAGGAGTGAGGAAAATGCCCAGTACTTTTTCGGCAAGAGAAAATAAGGCGCTGACCGCGATCTGCGTGAGCTGTTTGAAGCCAACCCCGACCGCATTGATGGTCAGTCTGGCGGGATCCGGGAACGGCGGCGGACCCAAGCAGTATTCCGTCTGCTTCGCGTGCGCCAACAACGGATGGCGGCCGCCTGGATTCAGCGGCGTATATTCACCTCGGTACGAATAATCCGTTCCCAAAATAGTATCAGGACAGCGTACTTTTCGACTTGGGATTCTAGCTCGCCAATTGTCACCTCGAACTCTTCTAGCCGGTGACCGGCGATTGTGCTCCAGCAAAGTACACGCGCGTGACAGCTTTACGACTATCGAAATCCGCGATTGGCCGTGTCATAGCTTTGCTGCATGAGCTGAAGCCGCCGGAACTCCAGAAATATACAAACGACAGCGACAATGACGGCGGCACGGCGGTTCGGTGGACCGTCAAAGGAGTTCGAAAAAAGCAATGGCATGTACGAGCAGCGTGTTCCTGACCGACGACCGCAACGAGAGTAGCAATCAGGCAACCATCCGCTGCCATTTGGCGGAGGGACACTCCGGCAAACATCGGCGAAGCTTCACCAAACTAGGAAAGCACGGCAAGCAGGGCGAGGTCGTCGTCGAATGGGATCGCAATATCAACGACTCCGAAGACCCCGATGATCATGAAGTCGGCGGCCAGGGATGACCTCAAGCTCCTCTGGGCTTCTCTGGTCCGCGCAAGAACAAGTCTTCGGATTCTGCTAGTCCGCCCGGACTTGATCGCGAGACCTGCATTACGGCGCGGACCCAACTGAACGTTATCGCCGCGAATCCGTCGGCGCTGCGATATTCGAGCCGCGTCGCGGTCTTTCGCGCCAAGGTCGCCTTTGGCGCCAGTCAATTCGGCTGGTCTGTGGAACCGGGTGACTCGACGCCCGATTGGCTATAGTGACAGTTTATGGCACGACGGCACGAAAGTCTTATTCCGCTTTCGCACGAGCATCATGACGCGCTGCTGCTGGCGTGGGCGACCACATGCGGGTTGAAGTCCCGCCCTCGGCACCAAACCACTTCTCCCCGCGAACCCGGGGCCTGGACTGACAAGCTGCGGAACTCATGTGCGGCCGGTTCACACTGACTCGCCAGAATCGCCGCGAGCTTGCGCGGTTGCTCGGGGTGGACGAGGACGACCTGCGTGATTACCGGCCTCGCTTCAATATTGCTCCGACCGATCAGCACTTCATCGTGACTTCGAAATACGAGCGCCGGGCCGCGCGGCCTGCGAGTTGGGGTTTGGTCAATTCATGGGCCACCGATAACCGCCGGGCAAGCCAGTGCATCAACGCAAAAGCGGAGACGCTTGAGGAGCGTCGAACCTTTCGAGAGGCGTTCCTTCAGCGCCGATGCGTAATCCCGGCGGACGGCTTCTACGAGTGGCGTGGCCCAAAGACTCAACGCGAACCCGTCTGGATACATCCTTCGGATGGCGGACTACTTCTATTTGCCGGCCTCTATGAGTCGTGGCAGCCAAAGCCCGGGGAACGACAGCGGACGTTCACCATCATCACGACCCAGGCTAATGGGCTGATAAAGTCGATTCACGATCGCATGCCCGTGATTCTCGATGAGAGCGCGGCGGAAGATTGGATGAACCGCAACGAAACTGAGCCGCGGCGTTTGAAGCGTCTCCTCCTGCCGGCGCCCGAAGAAACCCTGGTGATCACCCCGGCGTCGCCACTGGTTAACAGCGTAAAGAACGACGGCCCCGAACTGCTCGATGCGCAGGCCGCTCCCGGCAGGCAAATGCGATTGATATGAGCAGGCGGCGGAACTCTCCCGAAGTTGAAGGTCGAGTTGCGCGCGCTGTCGGTTTGGAAAATCGAACCCGGTTGCGCACGGATCATGTTTTCGATCTGCCCGGGTCCGACCACTTGTGGATTGGTGCTTGCAGGCCAGGGGCTGTGCCGCGCGCTTCGCGGTTGCTCAGGACCTCGGCGCGAGGCCTTCCCAAGCCAGGTCGGTAAGCTGCGCCGCGAGTCGGCGCGCATCGCGCTCGGTCGCTGACTTCTGGACCCACCAGAGCCCGGCCATGTGCAGCATCCCGATGATCGCGTATCCCCACGCCTCCGCCGGCGCCGGGTCGAGGCCACGACTCTTGCGGTCCTGCGCGATGCTGGCGATCAGCGGCTCCGCAGACCGGCGCGCGAAGGCGAGCGTGCTGTCGAGGGTCATGTCCCCCGTGCCTGCACCATTCACGAAGGCATAAAGGTCGCGGTGCTCGGCGATCGTCTCCAGTTCGGCGCGGATGACACTTTCGAGTGAGTTACGTCCGCCCGCAGCGGTTGCCAGTGCCGCGCCGATCGCGGCTTCGATACGGGTCAGGAGGCGTTCGGCGAGAGCATGGACGAGCGCGCGGCGGTTGCCGACGTGCGCGAACAAGACCGGCTTGGTCACTCCCGCTTTCGCCGCGATTCGCTCGAGCGACACGGTTGGACCGTGTCGGCGGATCGCCCCTTCAGCCGCATCGAGCAGGCGCTCGCGATCGACCACCGGCGGTCGCCCGACACGCGTGGCCGTGCCCGTGGTCACAGGTCGGCGGCTGCGGCGGGTATGTCCCTGCTTTTGCATGGCTTGCGTTAATTTTCTACCCTTGGTAACTAATTGCAGCTCTTGCGAGATGAGAGCTTGCCATAAAAACCCGAGCCTCGGAAATCGACCCTGGGCGTCGCCCTTCGCCGGGCGGCCCGTTCAAAACACGGAGTAACCCATGAGCACAGCACCTTCAGTCTTCGCCACGCCTTTCCATCTGCGGGGCAACTTCGCGCCGGTTTTCGACGAAGTCACGTTGACAGACCTTCCCGTCACCGGAGCGCTCCCCAGGGAGTTGAATGGCCGCTTCTTCCGCAACGGCTCGAATCCGCAGAGCGGCACGTCGGCGCACTGGTTCCTCGGCAACGGCATGATCCATGGCGTAAGGCTCGAGAACGGCCGCGCAGCCTGGTATCGCAACCGCTACGTGCGGACCACGCTGTTCAACAATGCCAATGCGTCGGCGACGAGCCCGGAAGTGATGACGGACATGACCGCGTCGCTGGCGAACACCCACATCGTCGCGCATGCGGGGAAGATCCTGGCGCTCGAGGAGGGACATTACCCATGGATGGTGTCTCCGGAGCTCGACACGATCGGTCCGCATGACTTCGGCGGGAAGCTGAAGACGGCCATGACAGCGCATCCGCGCATCTGCCCCGTCACGGGGGAGTTGCTCTTCTTCGGGTACGGCGCCCTTCCGCCCTATCTCACCTATCACCGCGTGGCGGCTGACGGCACGCTGGTGCAGAGCGAGGAGATCACGGTCAAGGGACCGACCATGATGCACGACTGGAATATCACGCGGAACTTCGTGATCTTCATGGACCTTCCGATGATCTTCGATCTCTCGCTGCTCGCGCAGGGCGGCATCCCGATTCGGTGGAGCGACGACTACGGAGCGCGCCTCGGCGTCATGCCTCGCAATGGCCGCGACCGCGACGTGACCTGGTACGAGATCGAGCCCAGCTACGTGTTCCATCCGATGAACGCGTACGAGGACGGCGACAACATCGTCATCGATGTGGCGCGGTTCAAGAAGCTGGCTTTCAGTCCGGTCGACGGCGAAGGCACTCCGGCGCTCCTCCACCGTTGGGTAATTGACCGCAAGGCGGGAAAAGTGCGCGAGCAGCCGCTCGACGATCGCGCGGCGGACTTCCCGCGCGTCGCGGATGAATCCGTCGGCCTCAAACACCGCTACGGCTACATGACCGGGCTCGGCAGCATGGACCAGTTCGGGGGACATTTGATCAAGTACGACCTCGATCGCGGGAACAGCGAAGTGTGGGAGTGCGGCCGCGGCAATGGCGCCGGTGAGCCTGTATTCGCGCGTGCCGGACGAGGCGAGGACGACGGATACATCCTGACGTTTGTCTACGATGGCGCGCGAGATGCCAGCGACCTCGTCGTTATCGATGCGAAAAACTTCGCGAAGGGACCGATCGCGCGCGTGCACTTGCCGCGCCGCGTTCCGTATGGGTTCCACGGCAGCTGGATCGCCGACTGAACCGGGGGCCGGCTGGGCCTTCCTCTTTGGTACAGGTCGGTCCCCGACATCCGCCCGCCGCCTTGCCGAGTTGGTCGAAGATGTCGCCCGCGCTTGCCTGAATCGGCTTGACGAGATCTGTCGTTAGTCGATCGGCGGGGATCGAGCTTTCCGACCGCCGACCTCCGCTGCCAATAGATTCCCTTTCTCTCGTGTGGCATCATTCGCGAGCTTGTTCCTGTGGGATTCGTGAACTGGAGCTCCTGTGAGTGGTGTTGATGGTGTGCGGCGCGGGATCGTTGTCGTTCCGGCGTTGTTCGCGATTGCGATTTTCCTGGTACTGATTTCGCGGCCTTCCGCCCAGACCGAGTTTCCCGGAACTTCGGCGCAAGAGAACGGCGGCACGATCTACGCCGTCAACTTCGATCCTGCGGGCGACTACACGGGCATCATCGCCATTAGTCCCGGCGATGGAACGCAGCGCCTGGTTTCATCGCGCGGCGCTCTCAACCATCCCTACGGCATCGCGATCGATGGCGGCAGCCTGGTTGTTTCTGACCCGGGCGCCGACGCGATCGTGCGGATCGATCCGCAGACCGGTGAGCAGACCGAACTGACCTCGAAGGGATTGCTGACTGCTCCGCTCGGCGTTGCAGTGGAGAGCGCGGGCACTATCGTCGCCGCCGATGGAAGCTCGATTATTCAGATCGATCCCGGGACGGGCGCGCAGAGCATCTTGTCGAGCGGCGGCGCACTTGCTGCGCCGCAATGGGTCCGAGTCGACGACGGCGGAACTATCATGGCCGAAAACGCGGACGGAACCTTCGTAGCGATCGATCCCGACAACGGCGCGCAAACGCAGGGTGCGGCGCCGGCCTTGCCGCTGATCGCGGTCGATTCAAAGAACGACATCATCCGCCTCGATGCGTCGGGGGCGGCTTCGATCATCGCTCAGGGCGGCCTGCTGCGACAGGTGAGCGCGGTCGCATCGATGAGTCAGGTCGCGCAAGCCGCCGCGAAGGCGACAAAAGTCAAGCCGACCAGGACCCCTACGGCGACGAAAACGGCGAAACCCAAACCGACAAAGACGCCGACGCCCACTAGGACATCGACACCAAAGCCGACCAAAACTCCAACTCCAACCAGGACGAAGACGGCCACCCCGACGAAAACCTCGACTGCGACGAAAAGTGCGACACCGAGCCCGACCGGCACCTCGACCGCGTCGTGCAACATGGTATTCACGGTGCAGAATCCTCTCCCCGCCGCCGTGGCCGGTATCGCGTATAGCCAGAGTGCGTGCGTGCCGGCGCCATCGGGCGCCAACGGCCTCTGTGGCGGCCCCGGATCGGGAACGACCGATCCATCGGGCGGCAATCCGCCGTACAGCTTCACGACCTCGGGGTTCCCGCCGGTTGGAATCCATCAGCAGCTCAACGGACTGATCAATGGTACGGCGGACGAAAGCGGAATCGAAAAAACCGCCAACTTCCAGATTTGTGCGACCGACAAGAGCGGATGCGAGGTCTGCCGTTCAACCTCGATCGCGGTTCGCGACAAATTCGACGGTTCCTACAACGGGTCGTTCTCCGGGACAGCCACCGACCAGGGGCAATCGGCGGGGGTCAGCGGCGGAGTGGCATTCGCTGTTCTTGGGCGGGCAATAACCGTGACGGCGCCGGGATCCGGCAGCGGGGGAATTTCGTCGAACGGCAGCGCCAGTTTCGGATCCGCAGGGGGTAGTGTCGGAACCGGAGACGCGAGTTGCAGCTTCAGCGGCACTTTCGTCCAGGCCAATGCCGCCGGAACCCAGGCGACCGCATCGGGCGGATGGTCATGCTCCTTCGATGGCGGCCAGGGCAGCGCCAGCGGCACCTGGAGCGCCGGCGACTGAACGTCGACTGAGAGGGTCGTTGGTCGAAACTCTGAGCGTTTCGGCGGACAATCTCGGAGCGCTGACGCATCGTCGCGCAACTGGCGCTATACACGCCAGTGCCCGTCGCGCGGCCCTGCGCTGATTCGAAACTGGTATATTCCGCCTCGATGGGGCTTCTCGACTGGGCGGCATCGCACCGGGTAATCGGCAGCCGGATCATTTCGGCCCTTCCTGATTTTGCCCTCGCCGGATTTTTCGGAGTCACCTGGCTGGAGCCCACCGCATTCGGCCTTCACTCGCTCGCTCGATGCGAACAAATCATGTTGATGGAGTTCATCATCGTGCACTCCTCCGCATTCCTCGGCTTCGCAATGACCGCGCCCAGGCGCCGCGACTTGCGCGTGCTTTCGGTTGTTGGTCTTGGAGTTCTGTACAGCCTGTTTGTTGGTTCCTTCGCCCTGGTGTTCCACAACTGGTGGCTGCTGGGTTCGTTCTGGATGCTGCTGCTCAACCGGATCATGTCGATCCTGCTGGGCCCGAGACCGCAAGATGGCGACCTCGACTTCATCGTAGTTGGATGGGCTACCGCGGTGGTCTGCTACCTGGGATTCGTATTCCTCACCGCATTCGCGAACATCCCGAGGTTTGGGATAAGCGCCGCGGCCGTTGCGGCACAGTCGATCCCGGGCGGCGGGATCTGGGCCGATCAACCATGGCGCGTGGTCGCCTTCGGGACCTTCTACTACGCGGCTATCGGCGTCACGGAACTGTTCGGCCTTGGTGCGCCACCGGCATCGTCTGAATCTCCCTCTTGGTCAACTGCCTCGAAAAAGTAGACCGCCCTCAGCGGGGGTTTCTTGATAAAATAATTCACGAGCGGAGGAGTCGCGCGTGTCGCTTCTTGGGTTTCACGCGCTCGCTCTCCTCCCAGAGGTGCAGCTTGGAAAAACTTCACGTCGCCAAACAATTCCATCATCAACCCAAGGCCTACGAGGACATGCGCTTCCTCGAAAGCAAGGATGCGCGCGGCTTGCGCATCTTGTCCGAGTACCTGGAGCCGTTGTCGCGCTTCAAACGCTATGGCGTGCAGGACACAATCGTGTTCATGGGTTCAGCACGGCTGCTCTCGCGCGAGGCCGCGGAAGCATCCGTGGCCGCGGCGGAGAAATCACACAAAGGTATCGCAGCGGCACGCACCGCGCTGGAGCTATCCGTGTACTACGAGGCGGCACGCGAACTCTCCCACCGCTTGACTGATTGGTCGAAAAACCTCGATCGCGACGAGCGTCGCTTCGTCGTGTGCACCGGCGGCGGCCCCGGCATCATGGAAGCCGCCAACCGCGGCGCCTCCGAAGCCAAGGGACTGAATGTCGGGTTGACGATTTCGATTCCCAATGACGAGTTCGATAATCCATACGTCAGTCGCGAGTTGCACTTCCTGTTTCACTATTTCTTCATGCGCAAGTTCTGGTTCGTGTATCTGGCCAAAGCTGTGGTGCTGTTCCCCGGAGGCTTCGGCACCCTCGATGAGTTTTTCGAGATGCTGACGCTGGTCCAGACCCGCAAGATGAAGAAGCGCATGCCGATCGTGTTGTTTGGCGCCCGCTATTGGAACGAGGTGGTGAACTTCGATGCGCTCGTGAAGTACGGCACCATCAGTCCGGAAGACCTGAGCCTGTTCCATCGGACCGATTCCGTGAACGAGGCCTACGAGATCATCACGCGCGGTCTCATGGAGAATGCGCTCGGAAATCCCGGCGCGGAGCTGTAGGCGATCTTCCCTGCGACTTCCGCGGCCACTCGCGATCGAGCGAGATTGGTGCGCCGCCCGTTGCGGTCGTCAGCCCATGACGACCCGCGCAGTCGCGTTCCGTACGCACTATTGCGTAACCATCCAGCTTGACATTGCAGCGCCCCGGATGGATAAGCGGGACGTTCTCGTCTGGTTTTCACCGCTGAGGAACCTTGTTAACCCGCTGGCTACCGGGAGACGAGCGCGGTTCGGATGGACATCGTAGACTCGCAGGTTTCGAGGGGGCATTGGCGCCATGGAAGAGGTCACCACGGCCAGGAGCCGTGAGAGTCAACCGGCAGTTAGTCCCAGAAACAAAGCGTACCCACCGAAGTTGCAGGCTCGCGAGCGCGAAATCTGGCAAGGGCCGGAGCGCCCGCAAGGCCGGGCCGAACCGGCCGTGGGCTTCGGGCTCTCGGGCGGAGGAATCCGCAGCGCCACCTTTTGCCTCGGAGTGTTCCAGGCCCTTGTACGCAACAAGGAGCTGCTCCGGAGAATTGACTACATCTCAAGCGTATCGGGAGGCGGGTTCTTTGCGTCCTTCTATGGACGACTCTTTTCAAGGCCCGACGTTGACGGCCTGGCCGACATCACCAGCATCCTGTCGCCGGATGAGAACACCAGGCTTCAGTTTCGCAGCGGCGATCCCGATCATGTCCTGCGGAATGGATGGAAAGCGGAGATCTTTGTATGGCTGCGTGAAAACGGCCGCTATCTGGCTCCCAACGGAAGCGGTGACCTGTTGACGGGCGTCACCGTCTTCCTGCGCAACTGGCTGACCGTTCAACTGCTGATTGCCAGCACCTTTCTCGCCATTTTTCTGATGGTACAGGCGGTTCGGGTATTCTGGCCTGACGCGGGCTTCCGGACTGGTTTCGTATGGTGGAGCCCCCTCTTCGAGCTGGCCGCGGCGGTAACGCTCATCTTCGTAACGCCACTCGGATGGGCGTACTGGACGTTCACCGATCCCGACCCGGGGACCGCGCAACCGGGACCCGCGCAAGGAAATGGCTCGGGCACGACCGGCGGAATTCTACTGAGCAGATTGGGCTTCGGTTTCCGTTCGTTCTTCGTTCTGCTCGCGCTCGCCGCGAGTCTGCTGGCCGCGAGCTCGATACTCATTCCGGATTATGTCTGGACAGTAACCATCGGGGTGCTGGAACTGACCTTCATTTTCTGGCAACTGGCGCTGCTGTTCGCGACCTCGAAGCCCGGCTTTTGGCGATCTTTCATCGTCGCGGCAGCGATAGTCCTCTCACTGTTGACGGCCTACACAGCCTGGATACAAGTCTACACAGACTGGGGGGAAACGCACTGGTACCTCGAGGTGGGAAGAAAGTACTGGTACCTGCCCGTCATGTTGGGTGCCATCTTGTTCGGCGTTACGTCCTTCGGCGGATTGTTTCTCCCTGCAGTCGAACAACGCGACCTGCTCAATGAAAGCGAAACCGCGCGAGGAAAATTGTCCCGATGGCTGCGGACCGCCCTGGTGGTGGCCGTGGTGCTGGCTTCATTTGCGCTGCTCGACACCGCCGGCGAGACGCTCTACGCCCTCGGCTTCACCTCAAGCTTCAGGCCCTGGCACTGGATCGTGGCCGCTGCGGGCCTCGTGGCCACTGTTTCGCCCTACGCCCGCTCGCTGCTGGGCTTTCTGACTCCGAAAAAGGGCTCGCGCCTGTCGCCCTCGCTCTCCCTCGTTGCGGGCGCAGCGGCGGTAGTCGTCATATTGCCATATCTGGTTCTTCTGAATTCACTTTCTCACGCGATCTCGTACAAGTTTGAGAAACCGTCCGATACTCCTGCGGTCGCTTCCTGCAAGAAACGGCAGGAGCCGACGAAGAATGCGCTCGACAACTCGATCGCGAATCTCGAGAAAGCAGGCGCCGCCGCCGGTTATTCGGCCGTCATCGTGGCGGTGCCGGGAAATGTCGTAGCCGGAGCAAAGCCCTGCCAACCGGTTCCGTCCGATTCACGACACCTCGGACCTCTCATGTACTTCCTCGCGCTGACCGGAGTGTTCATCTTCTTTACCGGTTCGTCGATATCCCAGGCGGCATGGGTGTTTCTGAACAGAACTTCTCTGCATGCGCTGTACGCCGCACGCCTGATTCGCGCCTACCTGGGAGCATCAAACAAATTCCGCTTTCTTGCTCCGCCGCGAAAACCGGGGTTCGCGACGACTCCGTCCGGAGTTACAGACCCGGTAGACGGCGACGACATACCGCAAGAGGACTACTTCGTGGTGCCTCGGGCCCCGAGCGACCCCCCATCGCCGGGCAAACCATCACGTCCGCGCGACCCTGCCGATACGGCCGCTCAGAATCCGCCGGACGCGGCGGCTGCGCAGGCCGCAGAACAGGGCGCAGTGAATATCTGCGCCAAGGGCGCACCCCTGCATCTCATCAACGTGACCATCAATGAAACGATCGATGGTCGCAGCAATACTGAACAGCGCGATCGAAAGGGTCTCGGAATGGCGGTTGGTCCCGCAGGTTTCAGTGCCGGCGTGCACCATCACGTGGTCTTCAGCGAAAAGACCCGGCTCGATCAGAACGGCGTCTTCAGCCCGGTGAAGATCTTTCCCCCGGCTCACGATGGATACCGGATCTTTGGACTCGATCAGCCCGAGGAGGCCGACGCACCGCCCGCGGCGGGTGTCTCACCGTCCGAAGGGGGTGCTGCACAGCCCGGTGATGTCCACGCCGAGAAGTTCGAAGCCCAGCGGCTTTCGCTGGGAAATTGGACTGCGATCTCCGGAGCTGCCGTGTCCACCGGATTGGGCGGCCTGACCAGCCTCGGCACAAGTATATTGACCGCGTTTTTCAATCTGCGGCTCGGGTACTGGTGGGACTCCGGCACCCCGTCCCTGGTTCCGCGCCGACAGCCCGGTGGGCGGCTCGGCACCCTGTTGGCCCGGATGCTGCCCGTCCAATCTTCGCTGTTAGATGAATTCCTGGGACGTTTTCGCGGAACGATACGACGATACTGGTACCTGACGGATGGCGGACATTTCGAAAATATGGGCGGCTATGAACTCATTCGCCGAAGGCTGCCGGTGATCGTGCTGATCGATGCCGGTGCCGACCCCAACTATGAGTTCGCGGACCTGGCCAATTTGATTCGGAAGGCTCGACTCGACTTCAATGCGGAGATCGAGTTCCTGGTCCCTGCGGGGAACCCATTCGCGACAGTGAACAATTTCATCGGCGATCGGTTTAGCCACGTCAACCCGGCCTATTGCGGAACGCTCGATCAGCTGCGACCGCAGGGCCATCGACGCAAATTGAGTCCACGACACGCCGCAGTTGCCCGAATCAGGTATCTGGATGACCCCAAAAGCGATCACTACCTGGTGTTGATTAAACCGAGTCTCACCGGCGACGAACCGGAAGATCTGACTAACTATCACGGGGCTAATCCATCGTTTCCCCAGCAAACTACCGCGGAACAGTTCTTCGACGAGGCGCAATGGGAGAGCTATCGGCGTTTGGGACAACACATCACGGAGCTGGTCTTTGGCATAAACTGAAGCCGAGCGGACCTGCGGCCTCACCGCGAATCGGTTTTGCGCTTCGCGCTCGATACTCCGGGAAGCCCCGGAGCGGAGCTTTACGAACCTGCCGTTTGATTGATCGTTCAGTCGCTTGGTAGAAGCCGACCTGGAGGCCATCCAGATGAAGCTCGGGCTGCTCTACGAAATTCAGATTCCCAAGCCGTGGACGCCGGGATTCGAGGCCCGCGCCTACGGCGAAGTTATCGACCAGGTCATCCTCGCCGATCGGCTCGGATGGGGTTACGTCTGGGCCGTGGAGCATCATCTCCTGCCCCAATGGTCCCATTGCTCGGCTCCGGAAATCCTCTTCGGCGCGTTGAGCCAGCGCACCAGCCGCATTCGCATCGGCCATGGAATCGCCCTGCTGCCGAAGAATTTCAATCACGCGCTACGTGTCGCTGAACGCGCCGCCGTCCTCGATATCCTGAGCGGCGGCCGGCTCGAATTGGGCACCGGGCGCGCCGTGACTCTCCAGGAACTCGATGGGTTCGAAGTGAATCCCGACGATACCCAGGCGATGTGGGCGGAAGCAGTCGAGATTATCGTCAGAGCCTGGCGCGATGCGCCCGTGGAATTCGCGGGCAAGTTCTACAAGATTCCACCCAGCTACGTGGTGCCCAAGCCCGTGCAGAAGCCCCATCCGCCCCTGTGGCTGGCGGGCACCAATCCTGCGACCTTCACCCTCGCGGGCGAGCGAGGCATGGGGATGCTCGGATTCGTGACCGGAACGCCCGAAGAGCTGGCGCCTCGCATCCGTACCTACAAGGAGGCGGTCAAAGATGCGAAGCCGATGGGCGATCGAGTCAACAATCAGTCTGCCGTGCTCATCCAGACTTATTGCGCGGAGTCGCGCGAGCAGGCGCTGCGCGACGTGGAAAAGCCGCTCGAGACGGTCGCCGCGCTGGCGGCGGAGCTGTTTCTACCGTGGGCCGAGAAAGGCCGCGAACGCAAGGCGGAGTCGTATCGATACCTCACCGAGCAACAACGCGCCGGCGCGGTGGCCGGCGACATTGCCCAACGCGCCCGCGATGGGATCATCGCGGTCGGCACTCCCGACGACCTGGTCAAGCTGTTCCGCATCTATCGCGACATGGGGGTCGACCAAATGCTCACGTGGGTGCAGTTCGGCGGCCTGGAACACGATAAGATCCTGCGCAGCATGGAGCTGATCGGCAAACACGTCATTCCCCATCTCGATGATTGAGCGTGTTCTCGGCCGACGCTCTCTACCTGCATGGACGACGAAACACGTCTGGCGCGGGCGCGCACCTTCGATGAGATCGCGGAGCTTTACGATGCCGGCCGCCGCGAGGTGCCCGCATTCGTCTTCGACGATTTGTTCGCGCTGTCGGGAATCGACCCCGCGAATGCCCGCGTACTCGAAATCGGGTGCGGCACCGGGCAGGCCACGCTCCCGCTGGCGCGCCGTGGATGCGAGATCGTGTGCATCGAGCCGGGCGCGAACCTGGCGCGGATCGCGCGGCAGAAGCTCGCGCAGTTTCCGCGGGTCGCCGTCATCAATAGCGGGTTCGAGGAATGGCAGCCACAAGGTACGCGGTTCGACATCGTCCTGGCCGTCACCTCATGGCATTGGATCGATCCGCGGGTTCGCTATGCGAAAGCGGCCGCCGTTCTGCGTCCCGGAGGATTCCTTGCGTTCACGACCGGAGGCCACGCATGTCCATCGGGGTTCGACTCGTTCTTCAGCGAAATTCAGCAGTGCTACGAGGAGATCGGCTACAGCCTGCCTCAATGGCCGTTTCCACTGCCCGAAGAAATTCCTGACTCGCGTGAAGAGATCGAGCAGAGCGGCTACTTCGATAACATAAAAGTTGCGCGCCGTGTCTGGACCGAGGAATTCACCGCTGACCAGCACGTGGCGATGATGAATACCGCATCAGATCATCGCTTGATGCCGCCCGAGAAGCGCGAGCGGTTGTTCTCCGAGATGCGCCGGCTCCACGACACGCGCCCGAACGGCCGCGTCACCAAGCATAACCTCACGATCCTGCACGTCGCCCGGAAGAAGGGAGCGTTCGCAAGCGAACAGTGAACTGGTGAATAATGGAAGCGTGGGGTGTCTCTGGCAGGCCTCGGCGTGCTCGCATCCGAGGTCAGAAGCTTCGCGGGTTCGTGCTTGGTCAAGATGCAGACCACGATTGAATAGTTACGAGGTTACGAGCAAGTGAAACTCCACTGGATCAACTGGATCGCCGCATTCGGTTGCCTCGTAAGCGCGATCGCCTTCACAGTCATGGACAAGTCAACGGATAAGATCGCGGTTCTCGCACTTCTGGGAATTGTGAATGTGGGGTTCATTCTCCTCCACAGTTATCGAGCCAGAAAAACCAGCCCGGAATAGGACCGCGGCGCCCGCAAGAAGGGAGCTGCGGAGCGATATCGGCCTTCAGGCAACCTGGCTCTTCTTGCCGAGGTCGAGCACGCTGTACATCGCGGGACCGCGAAGCATCCCCAGCGTGTTCGCGACCTCGTCCAGCAGCTCCGGCGAGAATGCGTAGCTGCGGATGCGCGAGATGCGGTGATCGATCGCTTCCAACCGCATCACCGATAGCAGCACGTCCTTGCCTTCGTGCTTTGCCAGCACCAGCACGATGGGTTCGCCGTTGTAGTCGATCGGCTCCCATCGACAGCCAGGCGGCATGTACTGGAAGTTGTGCGCGAACCATCCCTCGTTCTTGCGCTCGAACCATTTGCGCCCGACTTCCATCTCCACGCCCATCATCTCGATACCGCCGTCGTCGAGCATCAACGCCACCAGGCCCGGCATGTCCCGGTCGTTGTATAGCCTGGCAAAACGATCCAGCAGCGCCTTATCGGGATTCATTCGCGGCTTGGGTCGCGTGGTTTGTGCATCCTGGAGGCGAGCGCGCCCCCGATGCAGCGCAGCTTTGATCGCGCCGATCGATGTCCCCAAAACCCGAGCGGTTTCTTCGAGGCTCATATCGAACAGGTCCTTCAGAAGGACTGCCGCGCGCTCCTGTGGAGCAAGATTTTGCATGAGTATCGCACCCGCATCGCGGACCGCGGCGGCATCTTGATGGCCCGAACTCGCGTGCTGTGGGGAGACCGCGCCAATCTGATCGAGTGCCGACGCCTCGACTGCCTTGCGCCGCTGCCAATCGATCCACGCATTCGATGCGATCCGCAGGAGGTAGGCGCGCGGGTCGGTGATTTCCGCCTGCCCGAAGCCGAGTGTGCCGAATCCGCGCAGCAAGGCCTCCTGCACCAGGTCATCGGCATCCCAGGGGTTACCCGTGATACCGCGGCAGTAGCGATATAGCGCCGGCCGGATCGGGCTCAGGTCGCTCAGGTACCGATGCCAGGCGCTGCGGGCGCGGTTGTAGACTTCGCTGGACAGCTTTGCGTCGGCCATTGGGAGTCTCCTCGTCCTGTATCAAGGACGAATGGCGCGATCAAAAAGATACGCAAGCGCCGGCTACCGGGTGGGTCCGTTTATTGCGGCAAGGTTTGGGCGGCTTCCAGGATCTGATCGGGTCGCAGTCGCACCCGGAAATCGTCGGTCAGGTACTTCCATCGAATAATACCGGAAGAATCCAGCAGGAATTCCGCCGGGCGAGCGATGTCCTGGCTCTTTATACCGGCGCCCGGATGCAACACGTCATAGCGGCGAATGACTTCCGCCTTCGGATCTGAGAGAAAGGTGTAAGTATATCCGTGTCTTTGGCAGAGGCCGCGCGAAAGCTCGGGAGTATCGACGCTGATCGCCACGGGCCTGATTCCCGCGCGCTCGATTTCATCCAGATGATTTTCGATACCCCGCAACTCGGAGTTACAAAACGGTCACCAATATCCTCGATAGAAGACGAGCAGCACTCCCCTGGGAGGCGCCTGGGTTCCCGGAACAGGCGCTGACAACAATTGCGCGAGCGTCACCGGCTGGTTGTTGGTGTCCTGGAGCTCGAAATCCGGCGCTTTCTGTCCAACCTGCGGGGAGCCGCCCGCAAGCGGCAATTGTTTGGACTTGTAGAAAACTATGAAGCAAAAGGACCAGAGCGCCCACAGGCTCACAACTCCCAAGACCGTCCGGCTAATCCAGGTGCGCCATTCGATGGAATTGCTCGAGGTGTGTCTCAGGCCCAGAACGAACAACAGCGCTGCGATGGCAAAAAGCAGGAAATTTACCCAGGGGACGTCCCGGGTTATCGGGAATTGGGAAAACAGCAGGGGATACGAGAGGAACCCAATGAGCGCGACTACCGTTCCTGCCCACCAGTAGCCGGCTCCACTCCTGTTGCTTATGGCAACGTTCACGACGCGATCGAAACTACCTTCGGTGATGCTGGTTGTATATGACGAATCTCATGCAACGCGCAGGCCCCCCGATTGCGGCTACCCAACCCGATGCGCGCCGATGGATCACACCATGAACGTCTCTCTGAGGGAGACCGTGGTATCGATTACGTCGAGAGAGAAACGGCGCGATGCGAACTTCCAGGTGTCTTTGACCCTGGAGTACTCGTCCTCGTAGTAGCCGAAGCCGAGCCGTTCCATGCCCACGTTGGCGCTGAAGACTTCGACGTAGCATCGGCCCGTCGCGCGAGCGCTATCAAGCAAATCCACGATACGACTGTGGACCAGCGGCCGCGGGTTTATCTTCTCGATCGACTTCTCGTACATCTTTTTGAGCTGCCTTCGGCCCCGCGATATGGCCTCCACCTCGACTCCCTCGACTTTGAAGGTGCCATCTTCCGCGAAAAGCTTCACAAGGCCGTCGATATCCTTGCGCCAGATACAATCGCAGTAGCGGTCGCAGAGATCGCGGATCGCCTCCCGGTCGGCAATCTCTTGCACCAATTGCTCGGTCGTTTTCATGAGTTACTCTCCAGCCGAGGGCATGAATTGGTCACTAGCCGGTTTACAGGCGATGCTTTCACTTCTAGTTTGAGAATCCTGATGAGAACGTTGGCCGGCCCTGCGTTTGGCACCCTGCTCTTGCTTGTGACATCTAGCGTCGCTTTCGCGCAACCGTCGGGCGAGCCCGCGCCCTTCTACGAGGCAAAGCTGGAGCCGCCCGCGGGACGCGTAGTCCACGGCTGGGGCCAGTTTTCATCGGAGTGGGACAAGGACGCGCGCGATGGAGCCGGAGACGCGGCAGACCTCGCCGCTTACGAGCGTGCCGTCAAAGGGAATTTGCCCGCGATGCTCTCCTTCTATACCTCGCTGGATGCATCGCTGATGCAGCAATTCGTCGAGCGGTACAAGCAAATGGTCGCCCAGCGCGGATTTTTCGTCGCCGAGATCGGATTGAATTTTCAGGACTTCCAGAAGGACGCCTCGCAGGGCATGCGCGACCCGGAAGTCGTGATGATGCTCGATACGGTTCGCGAGGCGCGCAACCCGGTACTGTTGCGAATCGGCTACGAGTTCAACAATCCAGGCTCCCTCTACGACCCCAGCCTCTATATCCAGACGTTCCGCGGGGTCGTCGAGCGGATTCGCGAAGGACACAGCGACAACGTCGCCACCGTATGGAATGCGGCCGCCACGGGATTCGACCGCGAGAACTTCATGCGATGGTACCCCGGAGATGACGTTGTGGACTGGTGGGGCATCGACCTGTTCGACCTCAAGGACTTCGATCGGCCGCAGCTTGCCGAATTCCTGGAGAAGGCGCGATCACACCGCAAGCCGGTCGTGATCTGCGAAGCAACGCCCGTGTTCCGGTCATCGACGTCCGGTCACGTACGCGGCCCCAAGTCCGACGCCGAAGCGGCAGCCTGGTTTCAGAGGCTCGTCGATCTGATCAACGCACATCAGGAGATTCAGGCGGTATCGCTGATCTCGGTCGATTGGCGCCGGCTGCATGCGATCCTGCCGGGCTCCGGATGGCCCGATGCACGCATCAACTCGTGGCCGAAGGCCGTGGCGATCTGGAAGAAGGCTCTCGCGGAAAAGCGTTTCATCAACGCATCCGAAGCCGAGGCAGTCCTGCATGTCAGGTGACTAGTGTGAGACTCCATCTCATCGACGGCACGTACGAGCTCTACCGCGCGCACTTTGCGCCGCGCCCAGGGCATCTCGATGCTCGCGGGCGCGATATGAAGGCGACCGTCGGAATCGTGGCATCGTTGCTGGCGCTACTCCATGATTCGAACGAAGCTGTCACCCATATCGCGGTCGCGTTCGACAATCCGATTCGATCGTTCCGCAACGATTTGTACGCCGGTTACAAAAGCGACGATGGCGTTCCACCCGAGCTGCGTTCGCAATTCGATACGGCCGAAGATGCTGTCCGAGCAATCGGCATCGCGGTTTGGTCGATGCGCGAGTATGAAGCGGACGATGGCCTCGCCAGCGGAGCGCGCTGCTTTCGCGACCAGGTCGAGCGGGTGCGGATAATGACGCCAGACAAGGATCTCGGGCAGTGCCTGCGCGGCGATCGCGTCGTGCAGGTCGATCGCCGTCAGCAAAAGGTCATCGATGAGTCCGTCTTTCGCGCCGAGCGCGGCTTCGGACCCGAGAGCATGCCCGACTTTCTTGCGCTTAGCGGCGACAGCGCCGACGGTTTCCCCGGATTGCCCGGCTTTGGAAAAAAAACCGCTTCGCTACTGATCGGGGCGTACGAGCATCTGGAAAACATCCCGAACGATGCGAATCAATGGCGCGTGAAGCTGCGCGGCGCTCCGCAGCTTGCGGCGACGCTGGCAGAACATCGCGCAGACGCCTTGCTCTATCGAAAGCTTGCGACCCTGGTCGACACCGTCGATCTGCGCTGCTCATTGGACGACCTGGAGTTTCGCGGAGTGCCGCCCGATCGCTACGAACGTTGGTGCGACGAACTCGCGGTCGAACGGCTCAAGACTGTCCCGCGACGCTGGCTCAAGGACTAGGAGAATCCGCGTACTTCGCGAAATTCAAGAAAGGCACTGGGAGCGCGAGAGGTCCATGGAAGCCAGCACCGCGAGCATCGCGACCGTTGCCGCGAAAGCGATCCCTATCGACGCGGCGCGACCGCTCATCACCAGTGCCAGGCCCATCGCCCACGGCACTGCCGAACCGCCGAGCGCGGCGCCGCCCGCGACGATCGATGTCATGCTGGCGACTCGCGATGGGAATCGTTCGGCGCCTGCGGCGATCATGTTCGGAAAGATCG
>Ga0335085_10004643_pt1 | contig 22621 bp, 24 predicted proteins | sample Lox_Sample_45_FD_206712 | JGI IMG/M metagenome (GOLD analysis project Ga0335085, IMG submission 206712) | Soil microbial communities from Loxahatchee National Wildlife Refuge, Florida, United States - Lox_Sample_4.5 | ecosystem: Environmental > Terrestrial > Soil > Wetlands | place: USA...
TTCTGACGCGCACCGATGCGCCCGGCTACCATGTTCTTCGCGTCGAGCACAAGCTCGGCCATCGCAGCAACGACACCTGCCAGATTCAACTCGAAAATCTTGAAGTGCCCGCGGCGAACCTCCTGGGCGAGCCCGGCCGCGGATTGAAGGTGGCGTTCTCCGGCCTCGACAGCGGACGTATCGGCGTGGCCGCGCAATCGATCGGCGTGGCGCGTGCGGCGTTCGACGCCGCTTTTGCCTACGCGCGCGAGCGCGAAGCGTTCGGCAAAAAGCTCACTGGGCATCAGGCGATCGCGTTCCAGCTGGCCGAGATGGCGACCGAGATCGAAGCGGCGCGGCAGATGTGCCGCAACGCCGCCGAGCTTAAAGAGGGCCAGGTGCGATGCATCAAGGAGGCCTCGATGTCCAAGCTGTTCGCTTCCCGGATGTGTGAGCGCGTGTGCTCGGCGGCGATCCAGATCCATGGCGGCTACGGCTTCATCAATGACTACCCGGTCGAGAAATTCTACCGCGACGCGCGCGTCTTCCAGATTTACGACGGCACCAACGAGGTGCAGAAGATCCTGATCTTCCGCGAGCTCGAAGCTGGATATTGAACCGGGGCGGGCGTGACATTTCGCTGTCATGCCCCGGCGGCTTGGGTTAGAATGACTGCGGGAGCGCGTCGAATGGCTGAACCACCGGTTGAATACATCAGAAGCATCACCAGGCAGTACGCCAAACTCGGCTACAAGCCCTACGCATGGGTTTACAACACCGATCCGCCGCCTTGGCAGCCGCTGCGCAAGCCGCTCAACCGATGCCGCGTGGGGCTCGTCGCCTCGGGCGGGATCTATCGCCACGGCCAGATGGCTTTTCATTCGAAGGACGATACCAGCCTGCGCCTGATTCCGACCGGCGTCAGAACGGAGGAGTTGCGCACTTCGCATTTCGCCTACGATCAGACTGACGCCCGCAGGGACCCGAACGTCGTGTTTCCGATCGACACGTTGCGCGGCCTGGTCAAGGAAGGTTTCATCGGCGGACTGACGAGGCATGCGATCGCTTTCATGGGCGGCATTTATTCTTCGCGCCGGGTGCGCGAGGAAACAGCGCCCGCGATTACGCAGTTACTCGCGGACGAGCACGCCGACCTTGCGCTGCTCGTGCCCGTTTGACCCGTGTGCCATCAGTCCGTTGGACTGATCGCACGCAACGTCGAGGCCGCCGGAATTCCCACGATCACGATGAGCAGCGCGCTCGACATCACGCGCGCCGTTAATCCGCCGCGCGCGGTCTTCAATGACTTTCCGCTTGGACATACGGCGGGCAAGCCACTCGACCGCCGGCTCCAGCGCGAGATCATGGTCGAAACCTTGAGCGCGTTCGAGACGATGCAGACGCCGGGCTCGATCAAGATGATGCCGTTCGAATGGAGTCCGGATCATTCCTGGAAACATGCCGGGGCGGGCGAGGGTGACAACCGCGCGGAGCGCACCGAGGTGCCGACCTACCAGACGGAAGACGACAAGGCGGCGGCCGGGGAGGGCAAGCTCGCCGACGAATGCATCGTGTGCTCGAACTGGACAGCGGAGAGCGGCGCGCGCCGTTCGGCGGGCTGAGCATCTCTCCTTAACCGGCACAGAGAAAAATCGGTAAAGCGGAGGGGCCATGAAAATCGGAGTTCTGACCTTCACCAACGAAGAGACTCCCGATCCCGCGAGCGTCGCGCGCAAGTGCGAAGCGCTGGGTTTCGAATCGATGTTCATTCCCGAGCATCCGATCATCCCGGTCGAACATCGAACGCCCTACCCGCTCGGCGATGGCACGATTCCGGAACCCTACGCGCACATGCCCGATCCGTTCATCTCGCTCGCGCTGGCCGCGTCGGCTACCAAGCGCCTGCGGCTCGGCACGGGCATCTGCCTAGTCCCCGAGCGCGATCCGATCGTACTCGCCAAGGAAGTCGCAACGCTCGATCACTATTCGGGCGGCCGCTTCATCTTCGGCATCGGCGCCGGATGGCTCGCGGACGAGACCGAGATCATGGGCGTCGAGTTCAAGAAGCGTTGGGCAGTCACGCAAGAATACGTGATGGCGATGAAGGCGCTATGGACCGAGAGGGAAGCGAGCTTTTCGGGTGAGTACGTGCGCTTCCCCAAGGTCAAGTCCTATCCCAAGCCGGTGCAGAAGCCTCATCCGCCGATCCATCTGGGCGCCGGCGGCTTCGGCCCCAACTTGCGCGCGCTGAAGATGACGGTCGCGTACGCCGACGGATGGGCGCCGCTCGGGCTTAGCCCGGAGCAGCTCGCCGCCGAAGTCGCGCGCTTGCGCACGATGTGCGCGGAGGCCGGTCGGGACTACGCCAGGATGGAAATCTCGATTTACACCGACGCCGGCGCGGGCGCCGCGGCTCATGAGGTCAGCGACGAGGCGGCGCGGCGCATGGTGCGCGAGTACGAGGAGGCCGGCGCCCATCGGATGATTTTTCTGGCGCGTCAGCCGGGCGACAGATTTCTGACCGAGCTCGAACAGATCGCGCGCAAGTTCGTCGCGCGGCCCTGAACCGCCAGGCTTCTCAGGGCGCGGCGAATATCTCCTCGAAGAAGGACGTCATCGCTCTCCACGAGCGCTCGTCCGCCGACTTGTTGTAGGAGATTCCCGGCGCGCCAACCTTGTCCGCCTCGGGGTTGGTGAAGCTGTGCACGGTGCCGGCGTAGCTGATGATCTGCCAGTCGGCCTTGGCCTTGGTCATCTCCTCAGCCAGTGCGTTCACCTGCGCGACTGGCACGAACGGATCGTCGGCGCCGGTGCATACCAGGATTTTCGTTTTGATCTGGCCGGCGGCGGGACGCTGCGTCTGCAATCCGCCGTGGAAGGACACGACGCCGCGAAGCGGTGCGCCGTCGCGCGCGAGTTCCAGCGACAGTGTGCCGCCCATGCAATAGCCGATCGAGACGAGACGCCCCGAATCGACCTGCGGCAGCGAGGCGAGCTTGTCCAGCGCCGCGCGGGCTCGCGCGCGGGACTTTGAGGGATCGGCAAACAGCGCCATTGCGCGCTTGATCGCCCCCTGGAGATCGCTCAACTGCAGGCCGTCGCCGTAAGGATCGCCGGCGAGCGCGACGTAGCCGAGTCCGGCGAGCATCTCCGCGCGCCGCTTGGCCTGCGCGCCGAGCCCGAACGCTTCGGGCATCACGAGCACTCCGGGGCGCCGCTCTGACTTCCGATCGTCAAACGCGAGAAATCCGCGCAGGGTAGTGTCGCCGTCGCGGTACTCGATAGATTCGGTCTTCATGCTCGATGACTCCTTCCTGGTTCCTTGGACGTTTTACTTCTTAGCTTCGCGCCCGGCGATTGCCAATCCCCCGGGCGCGCGCGATTACGGCAATATCGCAAACGCGCGGGCCGGAAACCCGAGCCCGTGCGCCGGCTTCGGCCAGGTCACGACGATCAGCGCACCGGTTGCCGGGACCTTGTCGAGGTTGGCCATCACCTCGATCTGCCAATGCCCGTGCTTGAGCACCCACGCTTCGGATTTGAGGTCGTCGGTCGTGTCGGTGTCCATCGATTCGTGGCCGTTCGCCACGATCCCGCGTTGCTCGTAAAGAAACCGGATCGCGTCGAGCGACCACGCCGGGAAGGGATTGCGTTTGAAGCGCTCCTGGTTGGTGTCCCAATCCTTGTACATGTCGGTGCGGAGCGCCGCGAAGGACCCAGTTGGGACTCGGCCATGCACGCGCTCCCAAGCCTTGATGTCGTGAACGCTCAGCGCATGATTCGGGTCGGTCTTGATCATCGGCGTCATGTCGAACACCACCAGCGGCAGAATCATCTGCTTGAGCGAAATCTCATCCATCGTCTTGCCGCCGGGATCGAAATGCGCGGGAGGATCGACGTGCGTGCCGTACTGCCCGACCATCGAGTAGAAAAAAACGCGAAACCTGTCCTTCTCGATCGTATAGGGGCGTCCGGTTTCGGGGTCCGCGGCGGCCGAGAACGCGGCCTCGCCGAAGCCCTTCCATACCGGCGTCGTCGGTCCGAACGCGTGGGTGAGATCGACGAACTGCTTCGACGCGATTATGCGATAGGCTTCAGCAAGCGAACTTCTCCCGGCGTTTGCCTGCGCCAGCGCGACCGACGAGGTGCGCCCGGCACAGGCGAGACCGAACAGCGCGGCGATCATGATGCATGCGGCGAGCTTTGCGAGTTTTCTTTTCACTTGAAACCTTCCCCCGCCGCAAGCGGCGTCTCCTTTCCCGCGGTACCGGGGCCGAGACTTCCGAACACCCGCCGATCTTTGCCTTTTTCCCCGGGTTACAGGATAAGGACTCTCTATAGCATCACCGGCTTCGGCAATCAGACAGGAGGACATATGGCGGTCAAAAAGAAAAAAGTCGCTCGCGGACGCGGCAGTGCGGCTATACCGAAGAAGCGGCAGGCATCGGCCGCTCCCGCGCGCAGACGCAACGTCGATCCGGGCTGGGCGTGGGACGATCGTCTGCCGCTCTCCCAGGGCAAACAGATAGGCAACACGATCTATGTCTCTGGACAGATCGCCTACGATTCGAGCGGCAAGCTGGTGGGCGAGGGCGATATGAAGGCGCAGACGCGGCAAGTCTTCGAAAATATCAGGAGCGTGCTCCAAAGCGCCGGCAGCAGCCTCAAGGATATCGTCAAGATCAATACCTACATCACCGACGGATCGAAGTTCATGGATATGCTCGCGGTGCGGAGCGAATTTTTCGGCGACGATCCTCCCGCGAGCACCGCGGTGGTGGTCGCGGCGCTGGCGTTTCCGGCCCTCCTGATCGAGGTTGAGGCGATCGCGATAACCCGCGCCTAAGCTTCACGCCGTTTTCCAGGAGTCAAAATGTTTCTCGAGCTAACCGCAGAACAGCAGCGCATCATCGCTCTGGCCAAGGAACTCGCCAGGGAGTTTGCGCCGCGCGCCGAGCAGCACGACCGCGAGGGCAGCTTTCCCCTCGAAAATATCGCGCGCCTCAAGGAGACCGGGTACACGGCGCTGACCACGCCCAGAGAGTACGGCGGATGGGGCGCCGATCCGTTCACCTTCATTCTCGCACAGGAGCAACTGGTGCAGGGATGCTGCGCCACCGGGTTTGCGATCAACATGCACCTCAACTCGGTGAGCTTCTACGCGCCGTTCATGACGCCGGCGCAGAAGGCGCTGTATCTGGAGAACGTCGGGCGCAAACAGATGCTGCTGAACGGCTTTTACACCGAGGGCGGCGGCGCGCGTTCGATCCTTTCGCCCAACACCAAGGCGCGCAAGGTGCCGGGCGGCTATCGGCTGAACGGTCAGAAGGTCTTCTGCACGCTCTCGCCTGTGGTCGACTACTTCGGCATCAGCACGTCGCTAGAGGACTACAAGGGTCCGGGGTCCGGCGGATGCGTGTTTCTGATCCCGCGCGGCGCGCAGGGGCTCGAGGTGATCGAGAACTGGGACGCGATGGGTATGCGCGCGACGGGCAGCCATACGATTATGATCCGCGACGTTTTCGTTCCGAAGGATCAACTGGTCGGCGAGGAGGGCCACTTCTTTGAGGAGTTCGTGAAGGTGGCACACTGGTACTGCCTGTCCTTCTCCGCCGTTTACCTCGGAATCGGCCAGGCCGCGTACAACTACGTCCTGGAATACGCGCGCACGCGCAAGCTGCAGAGAACCGGGCAGCTGGTCGGCAGTCTGCCCGCGACCCGCTTCGCCCTCGGCGAGATGCACAATCGGCTGGAGGCCTGCCGCACGCTCATCTACACGCTCGCCCGCGAGATGTCCGACGGGCGAACCTATGGCGAGCGCCAGGTGATGACGATCGAGACGCTGCGCACGTACGTGGCGGAGAACATGCTGGAGGTCGCGAACCTGGCGACCCGCATCGCCGGCGGCCAGGGCTATCTGAAGGGCAATCCGCTGGAGCGCTACTTCCGCGACCTGCGCTCGGCGCCGCTGCACACGCTCAAGCGCGACGAAGTGCTGGAGATGATCGCGGCGGCGGAACTGGGCTTCGCCTGAGGCAATAGGAATTTGGCCAGCCCTTTCGAGGGCGGCCGATACAGGTCGGCGTTCAGCCCAACAGCAGCAGCACCGCGAAGCACAGCGCCATCAGCGGCAATCCGGTTACCAGGCCGACGCGCGCCCATTCACGGCTGCTGATGCCCAGCCGTCCCGCGGCCACGATGTTCGGTATATTGCCGGGTATCAGCATCCCGCCGCTTATCAGCAGGCCCATCAGAACCGCACGCTGCTGGGCGACGGTCAAGGAAGGGCCTATCTCGGCGGCGGTAAGCGTCGCATTGTCGACCACGGCCGAGATGCTGTTGAGCCAGAAGAGCAGCGATCCGGGAATTCGGCTGATGAAGACGTCAACCAACGGTCTAAGACCCCACGATAGTCCTACCAGCCCGGCCACGAACAAATACACCTTGCCCGCGCGCGTAGCCACTTCCATCCACGTCTGATCGTCGCGCTCGGCCTTGAGCGATTCTCCATGCCGTACCGGGAAGATCAGGCTCACCAGCCCGACAATCAGTATCCCCGCGGCCACCAGCCAACCGAGCAGCCGCACTAGGTACCAGAAGTCCGCATGCAGAGCGGCGATTGCGATTGTTCCGAGCGGCTCGCCGACGGGAGTCAGAGCCGCGCCCAGCCCGATGGCAAAGCAGGCCAAAACGACTGCCGCTATTTCGCTCTGACGGTCAAGGTCCAGCAGCGAGATCGCCTCGACCAGGATGAGCGCAGCGATGACGGCGGTTATCACGCTGGAGAGGAGCCCGAGGGCGACGATCAGGATGAGGTAAATCCAGTGCGCCGGCATAATGCCGAGCAGACTCTCGATCCAACGGTCGAAGGTCGGGCGCATCACACGCGCGACCGCGCCGAAGAGAAAGACAGCGACGGTCAATGCGATAGGTTCGGTCGCGGCGGCGTGCAACAGCGGCCATCCCCATTGCCCACCAACCGCCGCCGCCAGCGCCCCAACGACCAGGAAGAAGATCTCGATGTTGCGTTCGATCGGTTTTATCAGAACCGGGCCGAACAGCACCGCGAGCAGAATCAGACCAAGTAACAGAACCATCAAGCGATCACGACCCTTGCAAGCGGCTCACCTGAATCAGATGGCGTCGTTGCCGTGCTCATCCGTACGAATGCGGATTACGTCGCTCAGGTCGGAAACAAAGATCTTGCCGTCGCCGATTTTTCCGGTATGCGCCTTGCGCGTGATTGCCTGCACCACCGTGGCGGCCTGATCGTCGCGTACGACGATTTCCAGCTTTAATTTGGGCAGGAAATCGACCACATACTCGGAGCCACGGTAGAGCTCGGTATGGCCCTTTTGGCGGCCGAAGCCCTTGACCTCGTAGGCGGTCATGCCGGTTATCCCGGCCTTCTGCAGTTCTTCCTTTACGCCTTCGAGGGTGAAGGGCTTGATTATCGCTTCGATCTTTTTCACTTGGACTCCTCCAGAGCCGCTATTTCGTTCAGACAGACGGGCCGCGTTTGATCAGCCACATGACCGTCAGCAGCACTCCCGCTGCCACGGGTATCGGTGGCGCGCCGAACACCCCGATCGCGGTCGCGGCCGCGAGGCCCCCGGTAGCGAGCGTCAAGGCGATATGCCTTTCCCGGGTCATGCTTGGGGTTTGCGCCCCAGCAGGCGGGTGAAGTCAGGCCGCCAGATACGCCGGGGAGCACGTTTGCGATCGACCGCGCGCAGTTCCCGGACCAGCCGGCGCTCGTAATCGCTGGTGCTCAAATCCATCGCGAGGGTTAGCTCCTCCTCAGCCTGAGCGACGAGCCCGATACGCAGGTACATCTCGGCCATCCGGAAATGCGGATAGAAACCCTGCGGATCGAGTGCGATGGCCTTTTCCAGCGCGCCGGTAGCCTCGGGAATGCGCAGCAGCCGAACCAGGGCCACGCCGAGCGCCAGCCAGGCTATCGGCGCTTCCGGGGCCTGGTCCACCGCTTGCCGCAGGAGGCCGGCGGCTTCCTCGAACCGGTCGCGCTCGAGCGCCTCGACTCCACGCCGGAGCAGTTGCTCGGCGTCGCGGATGATAGGCGTTGGCTTCCGGTCGGCCATCACGCTTTCATCCTGCAAGATCTCGTTCTGCATTGCCACTCCGTCCAGCCTGCAGCCTACTTGTCGAACACGCTCTTGCCAGGCTTGACCATTTGCCACAGAGCGAACACAGCCAGCATCAGTATTGCGAAAACGATTTGCGCTGCCATAGCCTGACCCTCCGTCAGTCCGCGACCTCGACCGAACGGCCCAGGCCGGAAGTCACCAGTTGAAATTCGGGGTACCCGAGCGCGCCCATTTCGGGCAGGTCGAGTCCTTCCAGTTCGCTCGCCGCACCCACGCGCTGGCCCACCAGTCCGTCGATCAGCCAGTTCCCTAGGTAGGAGATGGTAAAGACGATACCCACCAACGTGGCGCATCCGATAAGTTGCGCGACGAACTGGCTGGGGTCGCCGTAGAACAGCCCGCGAACCGAGCCGTCCACGCCGTTCCAGCTGCCGCCGTAATTGCTTGCGCCGTCGGCGAACAGGCCGACCGACAGCACACCCCACAGTCCGCAGGTACCGTGAACCGAAATCGCTCCGACCGGGTCGTCAACCTTCATCACGCGTTCGACGAACTCCACGCTTAGGCAGACGAGCATTCCAGCAGAGAAGCCGATGATCGTCGCTCCGACCGTGTTGACGAATCCGCTCGGCGCCGTGATTGCGACCAGGCCCGCCAGCAATCCGTTGCCTGCCATCGAAGCGTCGGGCTTGCCGAAGCGGATCCACATGTAGAGCAGCGACGCGAACGACCCCGTGCATCCGGCGAGCATCGTGTTGACCGCGATCGAGCCGATCCTCAGGTTGCCCGCGCCCGAGGCACCCAGCGTGCTACCGGGATTAAACCCGAACCAGCCGAAGGCCAGAATGAAGCAGCCGACCAGGACCATCGTGATGTCATGGCCCGGCATCGGATTGGGACGGCCGTCGCGACGGTATTTGCCGATACGTGGCCCGATGATCATCGACACCGCGAGCGCGCTCACACCGCCGACCGCGTGCACGACTCCTGAGCCGGCGAAATCGCAGTACCCGTGGCCGAGGTGATAATTGGTTCCGAGCTGCGACAGCCATCCACCGCCCCACGCCCAGTTGCCATAAAGCGGGTAGGTGATGGCTGCGAGGAACATGCTGGAAACCGCGAATGCGGCGAACTTCCAGCGCTCGGCCGCCGCTCCGGTGACGATCGTGGCGGCGGTATCCATGAAGACCATCTGGAACAGGAACATCACCATCACGCCGACGTCATACGTTGAACCGCTCAGGAAAAAGCCCTTTTGTCCGAAAAGACCCCACGACTTTCCGCCCAGGAAGCTGATCGAGAATTCGGAGTTGAGCGGACTGAGCCCGCCCAGGTTGCTGTTCGGCGCGCAGCCCCCCTGCTGCAGCGCAAACCCCATCACCCAGTAGGCGAACAATCCAAAGCCGTACACCATGAAGTTCATCATCATGGTGTGATTGGCATTCTTTGCTCGGCAGAGCCCCGTTTCGACCATCGCAAAGCCTGCCTGCATGAACATCACAAGGTAACCGGTGACGAGCGTCCACACGAAGTTGATCGCAATGCGGTTCTGGCCGACCATATTGACCAGGTCCGCGAGCGTCAGGCCCTTCTTGGAATCGCTCACAACGATGTCGTTGACGGAGCCAGTGAGTGTGCCCCCGGGATCGCCTTTGGCCAGATCGTCGGGCTTGGGCCCGGCGACGGCCTTCAGATCGGCGTCAGTAATCGGGACAGGTGGCGGAGCCTTCGCTGCCGGTGCCGGCGCGGGAGCCGCTTGCGCCACCTGAACGGGCGGCGGATCGGCCGCCCAAACCAGCGTTGGCATAACGCCGGCGCACAGCCACAGCGTGAGGAGCAGCGGCGATAAAACGCGTCGAAGCTTGTTCAGTCTAACGATCATTCCGATATCTCCCTAGATAGCTGTCCAATAGGTTCCCCGGTGCTTGCTCGGAGAATCGAGACTCAACTCTTCCAAATGGCATTTTTGAGATGGGCGTGGTTCAGAACGCCGACCACTCCACCCAAGGCGACCAACAGTCCGAGCAGTGCGACAAAAAGTTGAAGGCCGACACTCGAAACCTCAACGCTGCTCACCGCGATCAGCCAGCCCACAATGGCCATCAAAAGACCTAGAATTCTCATTGCTTTTTCCCCTTGGTCGTATTGGTACTCGGTCGTCAGTGCGATCCAACGGCACGGTCGGGCTTGCTGGTCCCGGTGGGAGACACCACCGACAGCCCTGGCGCCGTCGCGTGTTCAAGCGGTTTGATCTGGTAGAAGCCGACCAGCGACGCCACGAGACAGATCAAGCCCGCGAGCGTAAAGAGCGTGCCAAGGTAAGCCAGCCCTGCGACAAAAAAGGTGAATCCAATAATGAACACCAGCAAATACCAACCTTGCTTGCTGTTCGCTCCCATTATCCCGAGTTCCTCCGGTTCGATTTTTTGTTTGCTGCCAAACGCCGCGAAGGAACGCCGCCGGAACCGGCTGGTGTCAACCTCGGGTTCGAATTTCTAACCCGAACCATTTAAGCCGAGTCCGGACGCGAAAAAGCGCCCCGCCAATTGCAGCGCGAGACTGCCTAAAGCAATGTGCAGACCATCGAACCCGACTGGGCGCAGCTCGGTTGAGCGCAGTATTTGGTCTAGCACTAACGATGGATAACGAAGTCAGTCTAAGATTTGGTTTCGACCCGTCGGCGCTGGTTTTGGTCTCCGCTAACGCATCTGGGCCAAAAGCCGGCCTGCTTGCAAACCGAGCAGATGCCGCCTGCCCGTTGGGCGACCATGGTCGTTTCAGGGGGGGAGCGGTCGATTGATATCGTTGAGCGGCACGAATCGGTCAACGATCCTGAACCGTCACCAATCCGGATTTGATCGCATAGCGGGTGAGTTCGATCCGGTCACGGATTCCGAGCTTCTGAAAGATGTTGGTGAGATGCGTCTTGACCGTGCTTTCGCTCAGCGAGAGCCGCGTCGCCACTTCAGCATTGCGCATCCCGACCGCGACGAAGCGCACGATTTCCGACTCGCGCGGAGTGAGCTTTTTTGCCGCGGGGCCATCCTGCGCGACCAGCGCGGCCTGCATCGCGGGCGGCATCCAGACCAGGCCCTCGGCGACGGCGCGGATCGCCGTCATCAGCGTTTCGATCGCGAAGCGCTTCTGCACGACCGCGCGCGCGCCCAGGCGCAGTGCCGTCAACCCGGTTTCGACGCTCTCGTTCGCGGTCAGCACGATGACCCCGGTATTGCGCGCGAGCTCGGAGATCCGATCCATCGTCCACTGCTCCATCTGCAAATCGAGCAGCAGGATGTCGCACGGGGTGGCCGCGAGCACGGCTTCGAGAGCGGAGGCCTGCTCGACCTCGGCCACGATTTCCATTCCCTCGAGCGCCAGTAGCGAGCGCAGTCCCTGGCGAAAGAGCGCGTGGTCATCGGCGATTATCAGACGCAATGGGTTCAGTGGACAGCTCCTTTCATGCCTTGGGGATCTCGATTTGCAGACAGGCAGGCCCGCCTTCGCTGAGGCTTAGGCGGCCACCGGTTTCGGCGACATGGGAGGCGATCGTCCAGGGCGGGTCAGCCGCGGGCGGAAAGCCTACGCCGTCGTCAGCGATCGTTATCAGCACCCCGTTCCCGGTTTCGAACGCATCGATGCGCACCAGGGTCGCGCGGGCGTGCTTGCGCGCGTTGCGCAGCCCTTCGAGCATGATCTGGAGTATCCGCTCGCCGAGCAGGCTGCTGCCGTTGAACACGCCTTTTATTTCGATCCTCGGGTCGGCCGAGATATCCGCGATTTCGTGCGTCGATCTGGAGTCAACTCCGGCCAGCGAACGGACGTATTCGCGGACTTCGTCGTACTGGCGCTTTACCCCGACCTGCAATTCGTTCAACTCGCGCGAGGCGTCGTCCGGGCGTCCGCGGCGCAAAAGCTCGCGGCAGCTTTCAAGGCGCAGGTTGACGCCGGCCAGCGATTGCACGTAGCTGTCGTGCAGAAGACGCGCGATCGATTGCCGCGCGGCCTGAGCTTCGAGTTCACCCAGCCGGGTCTCGTAGTTGGCGCGCTGTTGCGCAAAGAAACCGACCAGATAACCCGCGATCGCCAGGTACACCGCGCGCATGAAGTAAGCGAGGCTCATCCGGTTGTTGGCGGAAATCACCGCCAGGTACAGCACGACTCCCAGCAGCGTGACATGGATTATCGCGCGCATCGTTGCTCGCACGCCGACCGCGATAATCGCGAACACGAAGAAAACATAGGAAGGGCCGGTCTGCCCTTCGGTCTGGTAGGCGATGACCATCGCAAAGAACAGATCGAGCACGGTCGTGGCAGTCGGCAGCCAGCGCCGCGCGCCCTCGGACTTCAGCAGATAGGAAGTTGCGATACCGTAAGTGAGATGACAGAGCAGAGTCGCGAGCACGTTAGCGCTCAGATGAAAAAGTCCGCCGGCCGTCGTTGGGTCGATATACAGCGAGAGCATCGCCAGCAGCGACAGGACGATGCGGGTGCGTGCGATGTCGAGGTCCAAATCGCTGAAGGCGTGCACTTTCATAGGCAGTTCCTGGGGCAACTGTAGCAAATTCCAAGCCATCGCCTTACGTTCGAGACCCCATCCCAAGGCGCGGCCGCATCCCTGTGATCGCAGCATGACCGGCCGCAAATGCCGCGCGGAGCACGCCTGCCCACCCGCTCGCCCTTTCCGCGTGCGCGTGCGTCGCGCTATCGCTTGCGGGACTTGACGCTCAAGCTTCGCCGGTGCTACATGTCCGGATTACTTAGATTACTAAGTGTTTTTTAGACCGAGCCTTGATGGAGTCGCGAAACCCGGAGCAAGCGCGGGCGAGCCGATTTGTCGCCCGATGGGAGTGTGAACCATGCCTCTAAACGGACTGGCGGGCAAAACCGTGATCGTGACCGGCGCCGCTCAAGGGATCGGCCGCGCCTACGCGCGCCGCTTCCGCGAGGAAGGATGCAACGTCGCGCTGGCCGATGTCAACGCGGACAAGGGCCGCGGCGTGCTGGCCGAAATCACCGATTCCGGCGCCAACGCGATCTTCTGCGCCACCGACGTCTCCAGCGAAACCTCGTGCAAGCAGATGGTCGACGATGCGCTGAAAGCGTTCGGCCACGTCGACGTTCTGATCAACAATGCGGCTATCTTCTCGACCATCACGATGAAGCCGTTTTGGGAAATGAGCGTCGCCGAGTGGGACGGACTGATGGCGGTCAACCTGAAGGGCGTGTGGCTCGCCGCCAGCGCGTGCAGCGTGCCGATGCGCGAGCAGAAGAGCGGTGCGATCGTTAACATCTCGTCTGCCGCCTACATGCTCGCCCGCCCCGGCTACGCGCATTATATGGCGTCCAAGGCCGGAGTGCTCGGGCTCACGCGCGCGATGGCGCGCGAGCTCGGCGACTATAATGTGCGCGTCAACGCGATTACGCCGGGCCCGGTCTATACCGAGGTCGCGCGCGCCACCGTCACGCCGGAACAGAAGGAGGCGATGCTCAAGGCGCAGTGCCTCAAGCATCACGAGACCCCGGCCGACCTCGTCGGCGTCGCCGCCTTTCTGGCCTCAGACGACGCCGGGTTCATCACCGGCCAGACTATCAATTGCGACGGCGGCCTCGCGTTCATCTAGATGCGATGGCTGCGTTTGACCGTATCCGCACCGACGTCGTCGGGAGCCTCCTGCGGCCGGGCGTACTGGCGCAGGCGCGACTTCGCTACGAGCGCGGCGAGATCGCCGAGGCCGAATTCCGCGCCGCCGAAAATGCGGCTGTCGACGGCGCGATCCGTCTGCAGGAGCGAATCGGTCTCGACGTCATCACGGACGGCGAATTTCGCCGGCTGAATTTCCAGGACAGCTTCGGCGAAGCCGTTTCGGGCTACGATCGCGGCGAGGCCACGCTGGATTTCTACGATCAGCGGACGGCCGGCGCCGAGCCGCTTAAGCGCTTCGATCTTCCGCTTGGCGCCGAGCGGCGCAAGGGAGCGCCCGTCGTCCAGCGCCAACGCGTGGTCGAGCGGATCGGCCTCAGGCGCAATCTGGTGCTCGAGGAGTACAGCTACGCGGCCGCGGTTGCGCGCAAACCGGTGAAGGTCAGCCTGATCGGCCCGGACCGAATCTCGCAGCGCATCGATCTTCCGAATTCGGCGGCGGTTTATCCGGCCATGGAAGATTTCCTTGCCGACGTGGTCGAGATCGAACGCGCGATGGTCGCTGGCGTCGTAGAGGCGGGATGCCGCTACGTCCATATCGACGCTCCGGGATACACCGCCTATGTCGACGGCCCGTCGGTCGAGGCGATGCGGGCGCGCGGAGAGGATCCGCTCGCCAATCTCCGGCGCTCGCTCAGGGCCGACAATGCTCTGATCCGGGGATTCGACGGCGTTACCTTCGGAATCCACCTCTGCCGCGGAAACCAGCGCAGCACCTGGCATCGCGAGGGCGCCTACGACGCGATCGCCGAGATGCTCTTCAACGAACTCAACCACGCCCGCTTCCTGCTCGAGTACGACTCGCCGCGCGCCGGCGGTTTCGAACCGCTGCGCTTCGTGCCCAGAGGCAAGACGATCGTGCTGGGCCTGGTCAGCACCAAGGTTCCGGAGCTTGAGACGATCGACGATCTCAGGCGGCGAATGGACGAAGCCGCCCGTTACGTCGCGCTCGACCAACTGGCGCTCAGCCCGCAGTGCGGGTTCGCGTCGGAGGTTGTCGGCAACCTCATAAGCGAGGACGATCAGAAGCGCAAGCTCGAACTGATCGTCGAAACCACGCGCCAGGTCTGGGGCTGACGCGGCGGAGCGGGTTGGAATTGAGCATACCGGGCTACATGGGGACGCTGGTGGTCAGTATCAGCAGTTGGCCCGCCAGACCGGCCTCGCGATGGATTGCGATGGCTTGCACCTCGGGCGAGATGACCAGCCGCTGGAACTGCGCTTTGGAGGGATATTCGACGACCGCTACTACGTCCCAGACGTCTTCGACTTCTCCGATCACCAGGCCTTTGACTCGGCCGCTGAACAGAAATCGCCCGCCGGCCCGCTCGACGATCTTCCGCATCTCGGTGGCGTAACGCATATACGCCTCAACGCCGGAGATGTCGTCGGGCCTGCCATCCCTGTAAGCGGCCTTGTCCCGAAACTTGAGCAGGTTTACCATCGCAATCGGTCCGGCCGAAGCCTCGGCGGCTAACGCCTTCAGGTTTTCGGGGCTCGGATGTAGGGCATTTTTCAATGCAGCGTTCCCCCTCTCGAGAGCCATTAGTCGTGGATGATCGACTGGCTGATATATACCGCCGCGCTGACTGGCCCCAGCTCGATGACGGACGGGAAAAGATCGAGGATGGGGGGAGGCCATGAAGCCCCAGGTGTCTGGCCGAATCTCTCGTGCCCGGTGAACAGCGCAAGCTCAAGGCCGCACGCCTCGTGCGGCACCGGTATCCTTCGGGTTTCCGGGCTGAAGTTACAGAAAACCATCGCGACTTCGCCGGAAGGGTCTCTGCGGGAGATCACTATCCACTGCTCGCCTTCGCTGAAGCTGACTTCCGTCAGATCCTTGCGGCAATTCGACAGACTCCTGTTCCCCTTGCGCAGCGAGATGAGGGCGCGATTGAGCGCGAGCATCTCGCGATGCGGCGACCGTGCTGTCTCTGTCCAATCGATTCGCGAGCCGGCGAAGGTCTCTAACGTCTGCGGATCGGGAAAAGCCTGATTTCTGAAAAAAGCGCCGTACTCCCGCCGCCGTCCTTCGGATACCGCGGTGGCCAGCGCCGAGTCCATGAAGCTGGTGAAATAGTTAAAAGGCGTGGACGCTCCGAACTCCTCGCCCATGAAAAGCATGGGCAGGTTGGGCGCGCACATCAGAATCACCGCGGCAAGCTTCTGCTGTTCGAAAGTGAGCAGCCCGGAGAGCCGCCTTCCGGCGTTCGCGTTCGCGATCTGATCGTGGTTCTGGTTGAATACCACGAACTGCCGGCCCGGATTCGCGATCGACGGAGCGCCGTGGCGCTGCTGGCGATAGGCCGAGCGACGGCCGTCATACACAAACCCTTCGCTAATCGCTTTTCCCAGGTCTTCGATACGGCCGAAGTCCGCGAAATAGCCATTCCGGGCGCGCGTGAGGACCGTGTGCAGCGAATGGTGGAAATCGTCATTCCATTGAGCATCGACCCCATGACCCCCAATCGCGGGCGGATTGATCACGCGCGGATCGTTCAAATCGCTTTCGGCAATAAGCCACGCTTCGCGCCCGAGCAATCGGGCCTGCCGATGAAACGCCGCGGCCATTTCGCGCAGCACGTGACAAGCGCCAAAGTCGTAGATCTGATGAATCGCGTCGAGCCTCAGTGCGTCGATATGATACTCGGTCAACCAGTACAGCGCATTGTCGATGAAAAATCGTCTTACTCCATCGCTCTCCGCGCCGTCGAAATTGAGCGCCGCGCCCCAGGGCGTCCGATAGCGCTCGGTGAAATACTGGCCATACTCGCCAAGATAATTTCCTTCCGGACCCAGATGGTTGTAAACGACGTCGAGCACGACCGCGAGTCCCTCGCGATGGCATGCGTCGACCAGCCGCTTGAATCCGAGCGGCCCGCCATACGCAGTATGCGGCGCGTAAAGATAGGCGCCGTCATAGCCCCAGTTGCGGGCGCCTGGAAACGAAGCGATCGGCATGATCTCTATGGCGGTTACGCCCAACTCAAGCAAATATGGCAGCCGGCCGATTAGTCCGTCGAAGGTTCCCTGAGAAGTGAAGGTGCCCGCGTGGACTTCATAGATCAGCAAACCCTCAAGGGGGCGTCCCTTCCACTTGCCGTCGGTCCAGACAAAAGCGCTCGGGTCGACAACCTCGGAGACTCCATGGACTCCGTGCGGCTGAAAGCGCGAAACCGGATCGGGGCGCCGGCGGTCGCGCTCGAACTGATAGTAGTACTGAGCGCCGGGGGCGAGATGCTCGGCGAAGGCAGTAAACGTGCCTTCGGCATTCCGATCCATCGGCAGAAGGGCCTGGCATGGATGAGTGACGCAAACGGACAGGCTCGTCGCAAGCGGCGCCCACACACGAAAGTTCACCCCGTCAGCGTCCGGATTGGCGCCAAACTCAAGATGCCAGGTCGGATCCTGTTCGGGCCGATGCTGTTCGGTTGGACAACTCACGGGTGTTTCTCTTCCTCAGTCCGACGGCACGAGCATGGAAATCGGCATAAACGCGAACGCTTCGTCCAGCGGAAGCCGCGTCTCGCCGTCCTTCTCATGTATGTCGATTGTGCGGCCCGTAAACAGGTCGAGATAGCGTCGAGGCGCGAGTTCGGCCGGAAGCAAGAGCCCGGTGCCGGACCATACAGCGCCGGCCGGAAGCGTGCGTGCCCCGCTTTCCAGCTTGGTGAAAAAACGTCCGGCGATGATTGTGACGCTTTCATTCGCGGTGCGGCGCGCGAAGGCAATCAGATGCCGCGCATGCGCTCCGGATACTTCCAGAGGAACGTATGATCCGGTCGCGAACAACTCCCGATGGTCGCGGCGAAACTGCAGGACCCGATGCGTCACATACATCTTGATTCGCCCGTCCTGTGGTCGGTCGAGCAATTTTGTCAGCAGGTCGAGCCGATCGCGGTCAGGATTGCGAATGATCTCCTCGAGAATCGTCCTACGCTCCGCGAAATCCACCGACCTCCGGTTGTCGGGGTCAACAAGGTTGTAGTCCCACAACTCGGTACCCTGATAAAAGTCGGGAACCCCGGGCGATGTCAGCTTAAGCAGAGTCTGCGAAAGTGAGCCAAGCATGCCGGCAAGCGCGATCTGTGCACGGAAACCAACCAAATCGGCAAGAAATAGGTTCGAGGGATCGTTGCGCAGCGCCGCGGACACAAAATGTGTGAGCGCTTCTTCGTACGCGGCGTTGGGATTGATCCAGCTCGTGCGGAACTTCGCCTCCTTGGCGGATTTCTGCATGTACTCCCGGATACGCGTGACGTAGCGTTCATGCTCATCGGGCGTCATTCTTTCGAGCGGCCAGGTCCCTACCAGCGTCTGGTAGAATAGGTATTCTTCGTTGGTTTCGGGGACGCTGGTTCCTTCCCATTCAATCCGCTGGTCCGCGTTGAGGCCGTGCCATCGGTGCACTGCACGTTCCCAATCGTCGGGAATTTCCGACAGCACGTTGATTCGCGCGCGCACGTCCTCGCCGCGCTTGGTGTCGTGGCTCGAGGTGGCGGACAGCCCGTGCGGCCACTCGCGAAGCCTGCGCTGATTTCGAGTATGAAAGTCCTCGACCGAGACGCCGGACGAGGTAGGATCGCCTCCCACTTCGTTCAGCGAAGCGAGCGGATAAAAGCGGTAGAGCGCGGTGTCTTCGAATCCTTTGGCCATGACCGGGCTGGTGAGCTGTTGAAAGCGCAAAGTGAAATCGAGCCGTTCTCCGCGTGCGTTTTCGTCCAGTCCATCGGGGTGATCCTGCAAGAGCACCGAGGCGACAAAGTCGAACGGCGATTCGCTGAGCGCGGCATTCCTGCGTTTGGCAGCCTTGACGGCGGTGACCACCCGAAGCTGATCCTCGCCGCTTATCCAACCGTCGGAATTTACGTATGAACGATAGACGGGAAAACAGGCGATAACCTCGGCGAGCACGCGGCCGAGACTGCTGAGCGTGAAGTCTCGCGACCATCGATGCTGTTCCGAGATGCGGTCGAGCCTGCGCGCCAGCACGTTCTGTTCGCCTGACATCAACGCGCGCAGCACCAGCTTCTTGCAGTCATAGACAACGTCGGAAAATTCGCGTTCATGACCGGTGAAGCGCAGATAAAAATCCGTCAGGCGTTCGCAGTTGGCGCCGTCAACATAGAGTCCATTGAGATCGTTCAGGAACTCATAACCGGTGGTGCCGTGGACCGGCCAGTCGACACGTAAAGGCTCGTCTCTCCCAAGGATCTTTTCGACCACGACGTAAAACGGAGACTGAGACGCAGCCGAGTGTGACGGCGGCATCGTGTGGCCATTGCGCGAGGCGGGATCCATCCCCGACGCGGCGGACGCGACCGCGCATTCGTGCTGAAGCATGTGCAGATATTGCGCGGGGTCGCGCAGTCCATCGACGTGGTCGATACGCAGTCCGCTGACGAGCTGCTCGCGAACCAGAGTCAGGATGAGCTCGTGCGTGGCCTTGAAAACCTTGCGCTGCTCGACCCGGATCGCGGCCAGGTCATTGACGTCGAAGAAGCGGCGATAGTTGATTTCGTCTGCGGCGACGCGCCAGAAGCTCAGTCGGTACGCCTGCTCGTCCAGCAGTGATTCCAGGCGATCGAAGCTGTGCGGCTCTCCCTTGATTCCGTTAAGGTCCGCGATCGACGCTGCGACCGCCGAGCGCACCGCCGGACTGGATTCCACCAGAGCGGAAAGCCGCCGCTTGACGGTTTCCGTCCCGTGCCGGCGCTTGCGAACGTTCGCGGGATTGGTTTCCGTTCGCAACGGAAGACGATCCAGCGCGTTCACAATGTCCGCCAACTTGTGGTACTGGCGCGTGGACTGTCCGAGTTCGTTTGCCAGGCGTGCGAGAGCGGGTTGGAGAATCGCGGTCCATGTGCGCGGCGCGAGCGGTAAAACATGATCATAGTAAGTGACCTGGAAGGCGCCGTCGCTGTAAGCAATGGAGATGCAGCCGTTTTCGAGCGCCCGCCCGAACTGTTCGCCGAGCATCGGGAGCAAAACCTTATTTGCAAGGTCGGCTTTTGGAGGCCGCCAGTCGATATCGAAGAAATCCGCGAAGCGGGAACTCGGTCCATTCTCAAGCACGTCGAACCACCATTTGTTCGAGGAGTCAGCGACGCACATATGGTTCGGCACCGTATCGACGATGATGCCCATGCCGTACTCGCGTGCTTTCTGCGCGAATGCGCGAAACCCCTCCGCGCCGCCGATTTCCCGATTGAGCCGCTGATGATCCGTCACGTCGTAGCCGTGGCGGCTGCCGGGTCTGGCTTGCACGACCGGAGAAACATAATGGTCGCTGATGCCGAGGCGGTGGAGGTACTCGATTATTTCCGCCGCCTGGAAGAGCGTAAATTCGCTGTTGAGTTGCAGGCGATAGGTGGCGGAAGGGATGCGTGCGCTCGCGGGAAGGGCTGGCCTTGAGGCGATTGCTCCAGGCGTATGCGGTTGCCGTCGGCGCTCGCCGATGCGCTTGAGTGAGCTGGATTGATCGAGACGGTTCAACGCGGTTCCTTATAACCTCGTATCCAGCGCCGAGCGAAGAGGCTGCGATGCCGACGAGAAAAAGACTTCGACGGCAATTTCGCTCGCCACGCCGACGCTAGAGGCCAATACCCTCGAATATGGATGCACGATTACTGGTCCGGGTACGCTACATGCGGAGAGCGTGCCAATGGGATGAGAGATTCGTTACAGCAAGGGATCGCGGCAAGTCATGCGAAAGCTACAATTGCCGTTCGTCTCGCTGCCTCTGTCGGTTTGTCGCTCAAGGCGTCATGGTCGTTTGTTATGGAATTCAATCAGCCGTAATTCTTACCGAAGCGTATAATTTCGCCCATCATTTTTCCAGGCGAATTCAAGGAACGCATATCGGGGGGTCTGGCACATTCTTTGCGCTACTCCGAAGTGTAATGTGAAAGCCGAAAGCAGATTAATGATGGGTTCGGCCTTTTGGACGGTACAACTAAATCCTTGCAACATCCGACAATGTCGCAATATGAAGAAAAGCTGCAGAACCGAGCAGGAGCAAACGTCATGAGCGATATTATTGTTCCAGCAATTGAAGAAATAGCTACAATGTCATGGAGCCGCTGTCACCAGGAGCGTACGAGACTGCGCAACGAACTGTCATTTGCCCGGGGTGACGCTTTATGGGGCGGACCGTCAAGCGATCAGGAGATCGCCACCTTCAAAAGGGTGATTGATGCCATTAATGAACGACTGGATGAACTGACGAGCGAAGGAAACGCACACACAATATAGACGATTGTCTTCTGCGGGAGAGGAATGTCAGTCGAAAGTGAATCGACACGAATGACGATGAAAGCTGTGCTCCGGAGAAACAACATGCGCTTTGGGGCTCTCATTGCGATGAGCGGCACTTTAGTTGTCGTACTGGCGCTGGCTGGACAGGACAAGTTATCCGCACAGGAAAGCTCATCAGCGGCTGCCCAGCCGGAGATCACTAAGCCTTTAGGTGTAGTCAAGAGCGGCAATACCACAATAGTTTTCGCACCCGCAGACAGCCGTGACATTGACAGTGCGAGCCTTCGGAGTTGGGGGGAGTTCGCTAATGCGCATCCGAGGATCGCGCACGCCCTGGGCTATAAACCATCTTTGATGAATGACGCTGGTTATTTGAGAAAGAATCCGGATCTTGGTGAATTCTTTCAACAACATCCTGACGTCAAACAAGCGATGACAGAGAACCCTGGTAATTTCGAAGCTATCCCGCCGCGCCCGGGAGAGTAAGCCCTTCGCCGAGACGCTATCACGCTTCGCGCATTTGTCTTCCGCATTTGTCCTGCCTGGACCCGGACGTACGCATTTGTGTAGCCAGAGGGTCTCGCATCACGATCTCGCAATCGAATGCGCGGAACTAGGCTTCCGGAACGCTCGCGCGGGGGCGCGAGCGAATCAATTCTAAGGAATCTTACTATTGCTGAGCCTGCTGTCGGCGCGCCTGCCGCGCTCTTGTACATTTATTACAGACAATCCAGGAATCGAAGTGATGATTAACGCACGATAGCGGGCCCAAAAAGCGCCGACGCCGCTAGCATGCCTTTTGCTCAGGCATAGAATGCGACGCAGTCCGAGCGTAGGCGGGGGAGAGGAGGGACGTGGTCGTGACGCGCAGCTTCTTTTATCAGCTCATGTTGTCGGCCGCTCTCGCGCTCGCCGGATGCTCCAGTGTCAACCAGAGGACGGCGGAGCGCCGGCCGTTCTTTCAACCCGAATACGAGCTCGGCAGCCACGGGCGCAAGACCCTTTTCGACCGGGTGGTCGAACTTGACCCGGGCGGTTTGCACGTCAAGGTCGCAGCCAACTACGAAAGCGACGCGCCGCTCAGAATCGCGGTGCTGCCGTTTAGCGATCGCGGGAGCGCAAACTTCGTGGTCGACAAAATTCCGCTTACCTTTCGCGATCGGCAAGAGCGGGCGATCTGGGCGTGGACTGACGCCCAGCGCTTGCGCCGCTCGCTGGTCGGTTATCTTTCGGGGCGCGAGTTCTATGTGCTCAATCCGATCGGGATAGATGCGGTCTTGCGTTCCCACGGCATCACCGATGAGGAGAAACTCCAACGGGTAACGCCGCAGAAGCTGGGCTCATGGCTTGGAGCCGACGCCGTAGTGTATGGAGAAGTCGTGCACTACGAGGCTTATTATCTAGCGCTGATATCGGCGTGGCAGGTGGGCGTAAAAGGCCGCATCGTGTCGACGCACGACGGTGAGCATCTGATTGACTTTGACGGCAGCCGCTACGATGTGAATGTTCTCCCAGCGCTCACTCCGCAGGATATTCTGATCAACTCCGCCGAATCCCTGCTCCAATTGCGGGACAT
>Ga0335085_10004644_pt1 | contig 22620 bp, 21 predicted proteins | sample Lox_Sample_45_FD_206712 | JGI IMG/M metagenome (GOLD analysis project Ga0335085, IMG submission 206712) | Soil microbial communities from Loxahatchee National Wildlife Refuge, Florida, United States - Lox_Sample_4.5 | ecosystem: Environmental > Terrestrial > Soil > Wetlands | place: USA...
GGCCTACAAGGCCGCCTTCCGGCCGCACCAGATCCTCGGCGACGACGGGGAGTGGCGCTAGAATGGCGCGATGACGCTGCGCGCCGAGCCCGCCCGGCCCCACGACCTGCGGGGAGCGCTCGACCTCCTGGGCCGCGCGGAGCTCACCCAGCAGGACGTCGCCGAGGGCTGGGGCCACTACTTCGTCGTCCGCGAGGACGACGGGCGTGTGGTCGGCGTGGCCGGCCTCGAGGTGCACGACGAGGACGGCCTCCTCCGCAGCGTGGCCGTGGACACGGACTACCGCGGCCAGGGCCTCGCCGCGGCGCTCGTCGAGGCGGCGATGGAGCGCGCGCAGCGGATCCGGCTGCGCGCGGTCTACCTCCTCACCACGACGGCCCGGGACTACTTCGCGTGCCACGGCTTCGCGGACTGCGCGCGCCAGGACGCCCCTCCCGGCATCCGCGGGTCGTGGGAGTATCGAAGCGGCTGCCCCTCGAGCGCGGCGTTCATGAAGCGTCCCGTCGTCTGACGCCCGGGCCGGCCTGCCGCCCCGGCACCTCACCGGAGGAACCATGAGTCCCCGCTTCCCCGTCTCTCTCGCCGTGGTCGCCGTCGTCCTCGCCCCGGCCTTCGCATCCGGCAGGGCGGCCTCTCCGGTGTTCAACGCCACGGAGATGATGAAGCTCCGGCGCCTCTCCGACCCGCAGGTCGCGCCGGACGGGTCGCAAGTCGCGTACGCCCTGACCGAGATCGACCTCACCGCGGGCAAGCGCAACACCGACCTCTGGCTGGCGCCGGTCTCGGGAGGTGAGCCGCGCCGGCTCACCTCGAATCCCGCCTCCGACTCACGCCCGCGCTTCCGCCCGGACGGGCGGCGGATCGCGTTCCTGTCCACGCGCGACGGCAGCTCGCAGGTGTGGGTGCTCGACCTCGCGGGAGGCGAGCCGGTGAAGGCGACGTCGCTCGCGACGGACGTCGAGGCCTTCGACTGGATCGACGGTGACCGGCTCCTCGTGGTGAGCGCGGTCTTCCCGGATTGCGGTGCCGACCCGACCTGCAACTCGAAGCGGCTCGGCGAGGCCGGCAAGCCGTCGTCGGCCCGCGTCTACGACGACCTGCTCGTACGGCACTGGGACGTCTGGAGCGACGGCCGGCGCCGCCACCTCCTGCTGGTGCCGACCGACGGCGGGACGGCCGTGGACCTCACCCCCGGCGGCGACGACGTCCCCCCCTTCAGCCTCGGCGGCGAGGATTGGGCGGTCGCACCCGACGGCGGGGAGGTCTGCTTCTCGAGGAAGGACGCGAAGGACGAGGCCTGGAGCACGAATGCGGAGGTCTTCGTGGTGCCGACGGCAGGAGGGCCCGCGAGGCGGGTGTCGGACGCCGCCGGCTACGACGGCGGCTGCCGATACAGCCCCGACGGGAGCCTCCTCGCCTGGCGTTCGCAGGTGCGCGCCGGCTACGAAGCCGACCGCTGGCGCCTCGTGGTCATGGACCGGAAGACCGGCGCCAGGCGGACGCTGACCGAGGTGTTCGACCGCCCGGTCGACTCCTTCGCCTTCTCGCCCGACGGGAAGACGGTGTACTTCACCGCGGAGGAGGCGGGCCGCTCGCCCGTCTTCTCGGTGCCCGCGGCGGGGGGAACGGTCAGGACCGTGCTCGCCGGCGGCACGTTCGGGGATCTGTCGGTCTCGCCGGACGGCCGGGTGCTCGTCGCGACCGAGGTGGCGCTCACCCACCCGGCCGAGATCGTCCGCTTCGGCACCGACGGCTCGGGCCTCACCCGGGTGACGCAAGTGAACGACGCCCTCCTCGCCGGGTTTGCCCTGCGACCGGGCGAGAGCGTGAACTACGCGGGAGCGGCCGGGAAGAGCGTGCAGGCGTGGGTGGTGAAGCCGCCCGACTTCGACCCCGCGAAGAAGTACCCGCTCCTCGTCCTCGTCCACGGCGGGCCGCAGGGGGCATGGGCGGACGGCTGGACCTACCGCTGGAACGCGCAGGTCTTCGCGAGCGCCGGCTATGTCGTCTTCATGCCCAACCCCCGGGGCTCGGTGGGGTGGGGGCAGGCCTTCACGGACGACGTCAACCGGGACTGGGGGGGAAAGGCCTACGAGGACGTGATGAAGGGGACCGACTTCGCGGAGTCGCTCCCCTACGTGGAGAAGGGGCGCACCTCCGCCGCCGGGGCGAGCTACGGCGGTTACATGATCAACTGGATCGCCGGGCAGACGGGCCGCTTCAAGGCTCTGGTCAGCCACGACGGGGTCTTCGACCTCGTGTCCATGTACGGCTCGACGGAGGAGCTGTGGTTTCCGGAGTGGGAGTTCGGCGGCCCCTACTGGGCGAATCCCACCGCCTACACCCGCCACAACCCCCGCGACTTCGTGAGGAACTTCAAGACCCCCACCCTGGTGGTCCACGGCGAGAAGGACTACCGCGTGCCCCTCGAGCAGGGCCTCGCGATGTTCACGGCGCTGCGGCGCCAGGGCGTTCCGGCGCGGCTCCTCGTCTTCCCCGACGAGAACCACTGGGTCCTCAAGCCCGCCAACTCCGTCCGGTGGTACGACGAGGTGATCGGCTGGCTCGACCGCTGGACGAAGAGGTGAGGCTCAGGCCATGAAGGCCACGATCGACGGCGCCGCCATCGAGTATGACGAGGCCGGCACCGGGCCGGCCATCCTCCTCCTCCACGCGTTCCCTCTCGGCCTCTTCATGTGGGACGCGCAGGCCGAGGCGCTCGCCCCGAAGCACCGCGTGGTGCGCTTCGATGCGCGTGGCTTCGGGGGAAGCGGGGCCGGGAGAGGGCCGCTCACCATGGAGCGGATCGCCGACGACGGGGCGGCCCTTCTCGAGCACCTGGGAATCGAGAGGGCGATCGTGGGCGGCTGCTCGATGGGCGGCTACGCCGCCTTCGCCTTCGTGAGGCGCCACCCGCAGCGGCTGGCCGGCCTCGTCCTCCAGGACACGCGCGCGGGGGCGGACACTGGGGAGGCGAAGGCCAACCGCACCGCGCTCGCGGCGCGAGTCCTGGCCGATGGCCCCGAGGCGGCGGTGGACGCGTTCCTTCCCAAGCTCGTCGGCGAGACGACCCACCGCGAACGGCCGGCGCTGGTGGCGAGCCTGAAGGAGCGCATCCTCGCCACCTCGCCCGAAGGCATCGCGAACGCCCTCCACGGCCTCGCTGCGCGGGCCGACTCGCGCGAGACCCTGCCGACGATCGCCGTGCCCACGCTGGTCCTGGTGGGGGCCGAGGACGTGCTGACCCCGCCTTCCGAAGCGGCGCTCCTCTCCGCCGCCATTCCGAGGGCACGCCTCGACGTCATCCCCCGCGCCGGCCACCTCGCGGGCCTCGAGAACCCTGCCGCCCTGAACGCCGCCCTCGAGGCCTTTCTCGCTCGCAAGTAACCCTCGGCTCGCTTGCCAGGTCCGCGCCGTCGGACGTAGGCTGCGCCCGACGGTCCATGGGAGGGAGCCAATGGTGGGGTTCGATGGGCGCGGGGCGACGTGGGCGCTCCTGCTGCTGGGCGCGGCCGCCGGGAGCGCCGTGGCCGGACCGGTGCGTACCAAGGCCGGCCTCGTCGAGGGCACGAGCAGCGCCGACGGGTCGGTGCTCGTGTTCCGAGGCATCCCCTTCGCCGCGCCTCCGGTCGGCGACCTGCGCTGGAAGGAGCCGCAGGCCGCGCCGCCCTACGGGGGCGTCCGAAAGGCGACCGAGTTCGGGCCCCGCTGCCTGCAGGGGCGCATCTTCGACGACATGGTGTTCCGCGATCAGCCGAGCGAGGACTGCCTCTACCTCAACGTGTGGACTCAGGCGGCATCGCCGTCGGAGAAGCGGCCGGTCATGGTCTGGATCCACGGGGGCGGCTTCCAGGCCGGCTCGGCGTCCGAGCCGCGCCAGGACGGCGAGCGCCTCGCCCGCCGGGGCGTCGTCGTCGTCGGCATCAACTACCGCCTGGGGGTGTTCGGCTTCTTCGCCCACCCGGCCCTCACCTCGGAGTCGGGACGGGGCGCTTCGGGCAACTACGGGCTCCTGGACCAGGTGGCAGCATTGCGTTGGGTCCACGAGAACGTCGCCGGCTTCGGCGGCGACCCCGGGAACGTCACGATCTTCGGCGAGTCCGCGGGGTCCTTCGCGGTCAGCGCGCTCGTGGCGTCGCCGCTCGCCCGCGGGCTCGTGACGCGCGCGATCGGGGAGAGCGGGGCCTACCTGGGCCGCCACGCGCTCGAGGCGCAGTCCCTCGTGGCCAGCGAGGAGAAGGGCAAGGCATTCGCGGCGGCGCTCGGCGCGGCCTCTGCGGCCGACCTGCGCGGCGAGCCCGCGGACGAGGTCCTCCAGGCGGCGCTCAAGGTCCAGCCCTGGTTCGCCCCCACGATCGACGGCTACGTGCTGCCGAAGGACGTGAACGCGATCTACGCGTCGGGGGAGCAGGCCCGCGTGCCCCTCCTCGCCGGGTGGAACGCCGACGAGGTGCGAGCCGGGGTCGTCCTCGCCAAGGAGCGCCCCACCGCGAAGGGCTTCGCCGAGCAGACGAGGACGCGGTTCGGGCCCGGCGCAGACGCCCTCCTCGGCGTCTACCCCGCGACGACGGACGCCGAGGCGCTCGAGTCGGCCGCCGCCCTCGCCGGCGACACCTTCCTCGGCTACGCCACCTGGAAGTGGATCGACGTCCAGGCGCGGACGTCGGGCTCCGCCGTGTACCGCTACTCGTTCGACCGCAAGATCCCGGTCGCCCCGGGGACGAAGGTCGACGGCGTGCCGGCAACGGCCGCGGACGTCGGGGCCCGGCACGCGGGCGAGATCGAGTACGTGTTCGGCGCCCTCGACACGATCGCCGACGTTCCCTGGCAGGACGCGGACCGGAGTCTCTCGGAGCTGATGATGGCCTACTGGACCAACTTCGCCCGCCGCGGGGACCCGAACGGTCCCGGCCTTCCGCAGTGGCCCCGCTACACGGGCGGAGCGGGGCCCCAGGTCATGCACCTCGACGTGGCGAGCGAGGCCCGGCCTGACACCCTGCGCCGGCGGTACGAGACCCTCGACCGCGTCCTCGGCACGGGGCCCGAGTGAACGGCGCTCGGGCGGACGGCGCGATCGATGGACCGCGGGCCGGTGGTAAGCTGACCCCGTGAGCGAAGACCCTCACGCCGATTCTCCCCCCCTCGGTCTCGACGGCGTCGCGCGCGCCGCGGCGGAGCTTGCCGCGCAGGCCGACCTGGCGGGGGCGCTCTCGGGGTTCCTCGATCTCGTCCGGGCCTGGGCGGCTCCGTCGGCGGTCGTGGCGGTCGTCCGCGACGCCGACGCCGAGAGCGGCTGGCGGCTCCTTCCCGCGCTGTGCGCGGGCTCCGTGCCGGTGGGCACCGACCGGGCGGTCGCCCGGCTCGTCACCGAGACGCCGGGCTGTCTCGCCCGGCCCACGGTCGTCCGGGGCGAGGAGATCAGCGGGGTCCGGGTTCGCGACAACGTCACCGTGCCCTGGTGGTCCGAGGGGACTTCGGGGCTCCTGCTCCTGAGGGGGGTGCCTCGGCCCTTTCCCGCCAACCTCGGAGACGCGCTGGCCCTCGCCGCCGCCTCCATCTGGCCCCGCCTCCTGGGCAGTCCCGCCGAGCGGCTCGAGGCGCTGGTGAGGGAGCTCCGGTCGGCTTCCGCCCGGCTGGACGCCGAGGCGACCCGTCACCTGGACCGCCTCCAGGCGCAGGGGCGGGCAGGGGCCCCGCCGGAGCCGCCGGAGGGCGGGAGCGAGCGGGTGGCGGCTCTGGAGCAGGCGCTCGCCGCCGCCGAGGCCGAGCGGGACGCGAAGGCGTCGGAGGCCCGCGAGCTCGCCGCCCGCGCGGACGCGCTCCAGGCAGAGCAGACGGCGGCGCGCGACGGGCGCGCGCGCGCCGAGGAAGCCGAGGCGGCCGCGACGGCCCGAGTGCAGGAGCTGGAGCGGGCGCTCGCCGCCGCCGAGGCCGAGCGAGACGCGAGAGCGTCCGAGGCGCGTGAGCTCGCCGCCCGCGCGGACACCCACGAGGCGGAGCGGACGGCGGCGCGCGACGGGCGCGCGCGGGCCGAAGAGGCCATCGCGGCGGCGACGGCCCGGGCTGAGGAGCTGGAGCGGGCGCTCGCCTCGGCGGTGGCCAGCCGCGAGGCGGACGGGAGCCGGGCCCGGGAGCTCACCTCCCGCCTGGAGGATCTCCAGCGCGAGCTGGCCGCCTCGGCCGAGGAGCGGCGCCGCGCCGACCAGTCGCTCGCGGAGGCGCGCGACCATCTCGAGGAACGCCGGCGATTCGCCGAGGCGGCCGAATCCCGGGCCAACCGGGCGGACGAGGAGCTGCGGACGGCCCTGCGTGAGCTGGCGCTGGCCCGGGCCCGAGGCGGGCGCACCGAGGAGACGGGAGACGTCCTGGTACGTCTCAAGGAGGCTCGCGCGGCGGCGGGGGCGGCCGAGGCGCGGGCCGGAGAGATGTCGTCGCGCTGGGAGAAGGCGACGGCCGCCCTCGGAGGGGCGCTCGTGGCCCTCCGGCGCGCGGCGTTCGTGCCGCCGACGCTTCGGGTGTCGCTCGAGGACGCGAGCGGGCTCGTAGAGGGAAGCGGGCGCCCGGCGCGCCGGCTGGGTATCGCGGTCCTCGACCGCGACGCGGTTGGCCTCGAAGCCCTGGCCGGCGAGCTCGAGGCGGCCGGCATCGACGTGCGGATCGCCAGCCAGCCGGAAGAGGTGGCCTTGCTGCTCCGGACACCGGAGGCGGGGGCGATGGACGCGGTCGTCCTCGACGTGATCAGCTTCCGGCCGGAGCAGAACGTCGCCGGCCTCATCCGCTCGTGGGACAAGGACCGGCCAGGGCTGGCCTTCTACCTGAGCTACGACGCCCAGAGCCCGGCCGAGGTCGAGCGCGCCCGCCGCGTCCCCATGTCGCTCACCGCCGGCCACCTCCCGCGCCCCCTCGCGATCACGCGGCTCACCGAGACGATCGAGACCCTGGCCCGCCGCCAGGGCAAGGCCTAGACGCGCGACCTCGCCTCCCGACGGGGACGTCCGTCGGGAGGCGGGTGCTAGAATCCGCGCGAACGAGGTGCCTCCATGGCGGAGAACGGCGTGCGCATCGGCGTCCTGCGCGGGCGGGAGAACTCCTTCCCCGACGCGTTCATCGCGAAGGTCAACTCCATGGACCGGGGGGTCACCGCGGAGTTCGTACACCTCGGGGGCACCAAGCTCAACGAGGAGGTCCCCTACCGGGTGGTCCTCGACCGCATGAGCCACGAGGTGCCCTACTATGCCGTCTACCTGAAGATGGCCGCCCTCCAGGGTGCCTACTGCATCAACAACACCTTCTGGCGGACCGCCGACGACAAGTTCTTCGGCTACGCGGCGGCGGAGAAGCTCGGGATCGCGGAGCCGAAGACCGTCGTCCTCCCCAACCGCTCCTACGTGGACGACGTCACCGCAGAGAGCCTCCGGAACCTGTGGCCGACCGACTTCTCGATGTACCTCGACCACGTGGGCTGCCCGTGCATCATGAAGCCCGCCTTCGGGGGCGGCTGGAAGAACGTGCACAAGGTCCACTCCCTCGACGAGCTGCTGCACCACTACAACGAGTCCGGGACGCTCACCATGATGCTGCAGGAGTTCATCTCCTGGGACACCTACGTCCGCGTCCCCACGATCGGGCGGCGGTGGGCGCGGGCGATCCGCTACGACCCCGCCCCGGGTGGCATGGGCGGCTACCACCAGGACTACGACATCCTCCCCCGGGCCTTGCGCGACAAGGCCGAGGAGCTCTCCCTCCGGTACAACGTGGCCCTCGGCTACGACATGAACGCTCTCGAGTTCGCGGTCAAGGACGGTAGGTTCTACGGAATCGACCTCACGAACTACACGCCGGACCTCGACTACCGCAGCCTCAAGGACGCCCACTTCCCGTGGGCGGTCGAGAAGATGGCCGGCTTCGCGATCGAGAAGGCCCTCTCCGGAGAGGCAGCCCCGAAGGGCCCGGACTGGAAGAGCCTCCTCCTGGCCTAGGTCACCCCGATGGGCTCCCTGGCGCTCTTCTTTCTGCTGCTCGGCCCGGTCCAGGACGAAGCGGACGCCCTGCGCCTCGAGGTCAACCGCCTCCGGGGCGAGGTCAGCCTCCTCCAGTCCGCCCTGCACGAGCGCGACGCCCTCCTCGGCACGGTGCGCGAGGAGCTGGCCGGGGCGCGCGAGGACGTGCGCGAGCTGAAGGAGCGGCCCCAGCCGGTCGCCGCCCCCTTCCTCGCCGCCCCGCCGCCCTCGTCGGACAAGCTCGGGGTCGCGAAGACCGCCGTCTTCGCGCCGCGAGTCGAGGTGGAGTCGTTCCTGCGCCACGACACCGTCGTGCTGAAGCTCCGCCGCGTCGAGGCGTCGGGAGTGCGTACGGTGGGCGAGCTCGAGCTGACCCCCGACGCGAGCGGGGTGGACCTTCCCCTCGACCAGAGCGGTGCCCTCTATCTCGTGGAGTGGTCGACCTCCGAGGGCCACGTCTACAACCTCGTCCTCCGCGACGGGGCGAGCGGGCAACCCGCGGCGTCGGTCCCGGTCAAGGAGAAGCAGAGCGAGGGCCGCTTCGTCCTCGTCGGCTACCGGGTGGACTGAGCGCTCAGCCGAGCAGGATCGCGGCCACCCCCACGGCGACGAGGGCGGCGGTCACCAGGACGATCGACCTCCGGAGCCTCGCGCTGGCCGTGGCCAGGACGAGGCCGCACTTCACGAGGGTGTTCGAGAGGGCGGCGGCCACGATCGCCCCCGCGGCCGTGGCGACGGGAGCGCCCCCGTCCCGGGCGAGGTTGGCCATCGACAGCGAGATCGCGTCCACGTCGGTGAGCCCGGCCAGCGCCGCGACCAGGTAGTAGCCCCCGCGCGGGGAGTAGCGCTCGACTCCCGCCACCACCACCAGCACCGCGGCGAACAGGAGGCCGAACTTGACCGCGGCGGTGAGGCTGAACGGGTTCTTGAGCACTACCTCGCCGGCCGTCGCGGGCTCCTGGTCCCTCGTCCGCCGGAGGAAGAGGGCCGCGGTACCGAGCGTGACCGCGGTCATCGCCGCCATGGGGGAGAGGAGAGGCATGACCAGTGGCGCGTGGATGATCCCGACGACGAACACGATCCGCAGGCTCATCACCGACCAGGCGAGGAGGAGTCCTCCCGCGAGGGCGTCGTCGGTCCTCCCGCCCTCCTCGCGGCTGCGCTTCGCGAAAGCGAGGCTCACCGCGGTCGAGGAGACGAGGCCGCCCGAGAGCCCCGTCATCGCCGTGCCCCGTTGGGGGCCGAGCGCCCGCGTCGCGACGTAGCCGACGAGGGACAGGGCGGCGATGAGGATGACGAGGGTCCAGAGGGAGCGCGGCCGGAGCGCGCCCCAGGGGTCGATGGCGCCGTCGGGCAGGAGGGGCAGGACGATGAAGGTCGCGGCGAGGAGCTTCACGCCGGCCGAGATGTCCTCGTGCCCGAGCTTCGCCACCAGGCCGTGCATCGGCTCCTTGTAGGCGAGGACGGCGGAGACCGCGATCCCGACCGCGAGGGCCATCCCGGAGAAGCCGACCATGCAGGCTCCGCCGAGCAGGCACACGCCGAGGGCCGCGGCCTCGGTGGTCAGCCCGACCGCGTTCGGCTTCACCCGGGCCTGGACGACGTAGCCGGCGATGCCGAGCGCGGCTACCGCGCCGACCGCGGCCACGAAGATCCAGGCGTTGCCGAGGGCCTGGGAGAGCCACGCCGAGACCGCGCCGATCAGGGAGAACAGGATGAACGTCCGGACACCGCCTATGCCCACGTTGCCGGAGAGGGCCTTGCTCCTCTCGCGCTCGATCCCGACCAGGGAGCCGATGATGAGCGCCGAGGCGAGGCCCCAGACGAGGCGGGGATCGAGCGTGGTGGGCATGGCGGAGGATCCTCAGGGCCGGGGGACGGGCCGCAGGCACACTGGCTTGTCCACTCTGACCGTCGCCTCGGCGGGCGCGGGCATCCCGGTCGCGGGGTCGAGCCGTAGGACGGCGATGGTTCCCGAATCCTGGTGAGCGGCGAGGACGAAGCGGCCGCTGGGGTCGATCGTGAAGTGCCGCGGCGTCTTTCCGCCGACGGGGGCGTGGCCCTTCGCCGTGAGCCGGCCACTCGACGGGTCGACGGCGAAGACGGCGAGGCTGTCGTCGCCGCGGTTCGAACCGTAGACGAACCGGCCGTCGGGCGACACCGCGACCTCGGCCGTCGAGCTCTCGCCGGCGAAACCCGCGGGCAGCGTGGAGACGGTCTGGAGCGGGGCGAGGGATCCTCTCTCGGCGTCATAGGAGAAGGCGGTGACCGTCGAGAGGAGCTCGTTGATCACGTAGACGAACCGGCCGGACGGGTGGAAAGCGAGGTGCCGGGGGCCCGACCCGGGCTCGAGGGGCGCCGCCCCGTGGGGCTCGAGGGTGCCCTTGGCGGCGTCGAAGCGGTAGACGAAGACGCGGTCGGCCCCGAGGTCGGGCGAGAGGGCGAACCGCTCCGCAGCGTCGAGGTAGATGCCGTGGGCGTGCGCCTTTTCCTGGCGGCTCTTGTTCGGGCCCGTTCCCAGGTGGGTCCGGACGGAGGACGCGCGTGCCAGGCGCCCGTCGGCCCCGATCCGCAGGACGGCGACCGTCCCCCCACTGTAGTTCGCGACGAGGACGTTCCGGCCCGTCCTGTCCACCACGAGGTGGCAGGGATCAGCCCCCTCGGACGGCTGCTCGCTCAGGAGGGCGAGGTGGCCCGTCTTCGCGTCGATCGCGAACGCGCTCACCGTGCCGGTCTTGGCGCCCCCGAAGCTCGAGATCTCGCCGACCGCGTAGAGGAAGCGCCCGGCGGGGTGCAGGGCGAGGAACGAAGGGTTTCTCGCCTCCACGGCGAGCGCCGGCTCGGTGAGCGCCCCGGTGACCGCGTCGAAGGTGAGCCTGTAGATTCCCCGGCTCGTCCCGTCGGTGTAGGTGCCGACGTAGACGGTGACGGGCTTCGCGGCCGGCGCGGCCAGCGTGGCAGCCGCGGCCGCGGCGAGAGCGCCGAGGACCACGACCAGGACGGGGCGGGCGAGGGCGTCGAGGGCATGGGTCATGGCCGTGATCCTGCGCCGGCTGCTGCCGGCGCGTCAACGACCCACTGCCACGCCGGCGCCTGCGGACACCCGGTGTGGCCAACGACCCCGAGTAGACCTGCCGGCCACGAGGACCTTCAGGGCAGCGTCTCCTTGAGGATCCTGGCCGTCTGCTCCTCCCGGAACGCCCGGAGCCTCTCCCGCAGGTCGGGACGCTTCGCGGCGAGGATGGCGACGGCGAGGAGCGCCGCGTTCGTGGCGCCGGGCTTGCCGATCGCGAGGGTCCCCACCGGGACGCCGCCCGGCATCTGCACCGTCGAAAGGAGCGAGTCGAGACCCTTGAGCGAAGCGCTCTCCATCGGCACCCCGAGCACGGGGAGGAGCGTGTGCGCGGCCACCACGCCGGCGAGGTGCGCCGCCCCGCCTGCGGCCGCGATCAGCACCTCGAGGCCTCTCGACTCCGCGGCCCCCACGTACTCGACGGTCGCGCCGGGGGTGCGGTGGGCGGAGAGCACGCGGCACTCGTGGGGGACCCCGAAGCGGAGGAGGGTGTCGCTCGCGTTCTTCATCGCCTCCCAGTCGGAGCGGCTGCCCATCAGGATGCCCACGAGCGGCTTGTTCTCGGCCATCGGTCAGTTCCTCGCTTCGGTCGCGCGGCGGCTCACGCCTCGGGCCTCCGGCGATGGATGTTGTAGACGGCGGAACCCTCGGCCACGAGGACGCCGTCCTGGGTGACGCTCACCCGGACGTGGCAGACGCGGTTCCCCTTGCGGAGCAGCCTCCCCTCCGCCCGGAGCGGTCCGGCGAGGCGTGCCGGCTCGAGGTAGTCGACCCGCAGGTCCACGGTGGAGACCGACTCCCCCGGCCCGAGGGCCGACCAGGCCGCCGCCCCGCCGGTAGTATCGATGAGGGATGAGACCACGCCGCCGTGCAGGGCCGGGCGGCGGGGATCGCCCACGAAGTCCTCCCGCACCGGGAGCGCGATCACCGCGTGTCCGGGCTCGAGGGTCTCGCCCTTCATTCCGAGGAGCTGGTTGAACGGGGCGTGCTCCTCCATGAGGCGCAGGACGTCGAGGTGATCGACCTTCATGTCTAGAGCGTCAGGATAGCAAAAGGCGGGATGCGAGTAAGCTTGGGCGGGCCGCGAGGCCGGCCCGAAGGAGGCCGCATGACACGTCCGCTCCCTCTCGCCCTTCCCCTCGCCGCCCTGCTCGCCGCGACGCCGCTTCTCGCTCAGCCGGCCTACGACGGCCTGGGCCTCTCCCTCGGCAACCTGTACCGGCTCTCCGGGGCGAAGACCCGCTCGATCAGCCCGGAGAGCCCCACCGGAGAGAAGGGCCGCGCCGGCATGGCGACCGAGGGGACCGGAGCCCGGGCCGCGCGTGAGCTGGGCCGGGGCTGGAAGGTCTCGCCGTCGGTGGGAATCAAGGCCCGGACGACCTTCACCCTGGCGGATGTCGCGGGCCAGGGGGCGATCCAGCACATCTGGATGACTCCCACCGGGCCGTGGCGCTCCCTCATCCTGCGCTTCTACTGGGACGGGGAGGCGGCGCCGTCCGTCGAGGTGCCGGCCGGAGACTTCTTCGCTTCCGGATGGGGAGGCTACGCCCAGATTTCCTCCCTCGCCGTCTGCGTGAACCCGGGTAGCGCCTTCAACAGCTACTGGGAGATGCCGTTCCGGAAGGGCTTCCGCGTCACCGCCGAGAACCTCGGCGACGAGGAGATGACCCTCTACTACCAGATCGACTACGCGCTCACCGACGTGCCCGCGGACGCCGGCTACTTCCACGCCCAGTTCCGGCGCGTGAACCCGCTCCCCGAGAAGGAGGTCTACACGATCCTCGACGGCGTGCGGGGGCGGGGCCACTACGTCGGGACCTACCTCGCGTGGGGCGTCCACAGCACGGGCTGGTGGGGCGAGGGCGAGATCAAGTTCTACCTCGACGGCGACCGCGAGTTCCCGACCATCTGCGGCACGGGCACCGAGGACTACTTCGGCGGCTCCTACAACTTCGAGAACCAGACGACCCACCGCTACCAGGAGTTCACGACCCCGTACTCCGGCCTCGCCCAGGTGGTCCGCCCCGACGGCCTCTACGCGTCGCAGCAGCGGTTCTCGCTCTACCGCTGGCACGTCATGGACCCGGTGCGCTTCGATTCGGACCTGCGGGTCACGATTCAGGCCCTCGGCTGGCGCGCCGACGGACGGTACCTGCCGCTGCGGGACGACATCGCGTCGGTCGCCTACTGGTACCAGGCCGAGCCGCACGCGCCGTTCCCGCCGCTCCCGCCGCGGGACGTGCTGGAGCTGAAGTAGCGCCGCTACCGACGGGCGTGGAGCGCGAGCAGGAGCCAGCCGAGCATCATCCCCAGGCCGCCGATCGGGGTGACCGCGCCCAGCCACCGCGGCGCGCCGAGGGCCATGGCGTAGAGCGTCCCGCTGAAGAGGGCGCTCCCGGCGAGGAGCGACCAGCCGGCCGCGTCGCCACCGGGCCGGTGGTGCTGGAGGAGACCGACGAGCACGAGCGCGAGCGCGTGGACGAGCTGGTAGCGCGCCGCCGTCTCCCACCACCCGAGGCCCTCCGCGCTCGCCATCGTCCGGAGGCCGTGGGCGCCGAAGGCCCCGAGCCCCACGCCGAGAAGCCCCCAGAGGGCGCCGGCCGTCATCCAGTTCATACGCTCGATCCTACCGCCGCTCCCGACCAGGCACGACGGCGCTAGAGCGTTAGCAGAGTCCCGCTTGCCGGCTTGACCCCCTCTTTGGGGATGGATCTAATAGGCGGATCGCCCCGACAGCGTGACGGCCGCGTGGAACCGCCGCTTGGGAGGACGAGGACTGCATGAGCCAGAGACGGGCCGCGATCACCGCCCTCGGGACCCACGTCCCGGAGCGGGTGATGACCAACGGGGACCTCGAGAAGATCGTCGACACCTCGGACGAGTGGATCCGGACCCGCACCGGCATCGAGCGGCGGCACGTGGTCGAGCCGGGCACCCCGACCAGCGAGATCGCGATCCTGGCCGCCCGCGAAGCGCTCCGCCGGCGCGGCATCGGGGCCGAGGAGCTGGACCTCATCATCGTGGCCACGGTGACGCCGGACATGCTCTTCCCCGCCACCGCGTGTCTCGTCCAGGACCGGCTGGGGGCCAGGAGGGCGTGGGGTTTCGACGTCTCGGCCGCCTGCTCGGGGTTCCTCTACGCCCTCACCACCGGCGCCCAGTTCGTCCAGACCGGGAAGCACCAGAAGGTCATGGTGATCGGCGCGGACGTGATGACCTCGATCCTCGACTACCAGGATCGCACCACGTGCGTCCTCTTCGGGGACGGGGCGGGAGCGGTGATCCTCGAGCCCCGCGAGGACGGCACCGGCATCCTCGACTTCTCGCACGAGGTCGACGGCTCGGGCGCCTGCTACCTGCACATGCCGGGGGGCGGGAGCCTCCACCCGCCGACCCACGAGACGGTGGACCGGCGGATGCACTTCATCCGGCAGCAGGGGGCCCACGTCTTCAAGTACGCGGTGCGGAAGTTCGCGGAGACCAGCGAGCAGATCCTCCTCCGCAACGACTTCACCGGCACCGACGTGGACCTCTTCGTGGCCCACCAGGCCAACATTCGCATCATCGAGGCGGCCCAGCACCGCATGGGGCTGCCCGACACGAAGGTCGTCAAGAACATCCACGAGTACGGGAACACCACCGCGGCCACGATCCCCCTCGCCCTCAGGACGGCCCTCGATCAGGGGAGGCTCGCCAAGGGGAACCTGGTGCTCCTCGCCGCGGTCGGAGCGGGCTTCACCGTCGGCTCGGCGCTGCTGCGCTGGTCCGGGTTGAGCTGGGACTGAGCGGGGCCACCGGCCTCAGCTCGCCGCGGGCCCCGGGAATCCCGTCGCATCCGTCAGACGTCGCCCTCGACGAACTCGTGCTCGGCCATGCGGACGGTGAGCACCGGGCAGGGGGCGCGCCGCACGACCCTCTCCGTGGTCGAGCCGAACAGCGCCTGGTCGAGCATCCCCTTGCCGTGGGTGCCGAGCACGATCATGTCGATCGCGCTCTCGCCCGCGTAGCGGATGATCTCGGCCGAGGGCTTGCCCTGGACGACGAGCTCGGTGGCCGCGACGCCCTTCTCCTTCGCCTCCGCGACCAGCTTGGCGAGCTCGGCCTTCGCGTAGCCGGAGATCTCCTGGAAGACCTCGGCCATCGGCACCGGGAAGAGGTCGCTCGCGTAACCCACGGTCAGGTTCTCGACCACGTGGAGGAGCACGAGTTCGGCGCCGTACTCCCTCGCGAACGAGATGCCGTAGGTGAGGGCGTGGCGGGCGCTCTCCGAGAAATCGGTGGGGACGAGGACCTTCTTGAGCTTGATCACGTCCACCTCCGCGGAAGGCTCCGCAGCGATTCTAGTCCCGGACCGCTCCCCGGTGAAGGTGCTATCCTGGCTTTCGATGCGACGCGACACCTTGGTCTTCGCGGTGGCCGGAGTGCTGTTCGGCCTCGTGGTCGGCTACATGGCCGCGAGCTGGGGCGTCGTCCCCCGGCCGGCGGTCGCCGCGGTGCCGGCGGCGGCGACATCGCCGCCGGCTGCCGCGCCGCGCCTGAACCCGGACGAGGTCAAGGCCATGGAGTCACTCGCCGCGCGGCAGCCCGGCGATGCCGGCGTCCGCGTGGAGCTGGGCAACCTCTTCATGGAGGCGGAGCGTTGGAGTGAGGCCATCCGGTGGTACCGGGAGGCGCTGGCCCTCGACCCGTCCCTGCCTGACGCGACCCTCGACCTCGGGACCTGCCTCGTGAACTCAGGACAGCCGGGGGAGGCGCTGGCACAGTTCGAGGCGGTCCTGAAGGCGGCACCCGGGCACCGCAACGCCCTCTACAACCGGGGGATCGCCCTCCTCCAGCTGGGCCGGCCCGCGGAAGCGGTGGCCGCCTGGGAGGACCTGCTGAAGCGCTACCCGGACGACCCGCAGGTCCAGGGTCTGCGCCGGCGGGTCGAGCAGATCCGGGCCACGGCCGGGAAGTGATCCGCGTGCTCCTCCGCGCCCTGCAGTTCCTCTTCTGGCTGCTCTTGCTGCGCCTGCTCGTGCGCAGCTTGGCCCGCGCCTTCTCGCCCGCTCGCGTCCGGCCCCCGGCCGCCGCTTCTCCGCCCCGGCCGCGGGCGCGGGAGGTCGAGGACCTCGTCCTCGACCGGGTCTGCCGCACCCACGTGCCCCGCTCGCGGGCCGTCGTCGCCCTCGTGGAGGGCCGGGAGGAGCACTTCTGCTCCGCGGCCTGCCGGGACAAGGCCCTCGCCGCGGTGGCCCGGGCGTCCTGAGGCCGACCGGCCCCAACCGGTTTTACTTCGGCGCAGGCTCCGTATCAGAATCGCGGAGTCACCTGCTGCCCGGCCCGCTGCCCGGGACGGGCCGAACGGGAGAAACACGATGGTCACGCTCCTCCTCTCCGCGGGGGCAGCGGAAGCGAGCCCGGAAACCTTCGCTTCGCTGCTGTTCGTCTTCCTGCTCGCCACCTTCATCGGCCTGGGGGTCATCACGCGCGTGTCGCGGCTGCTCCACACCCCGCTCATGTCGCTCACCAACGCGATCTCGGCGATCGCGGTGGTGGCCTCGATCGTGATCGCCGGGCGGGACCACCCGCCGGTGATCCACCTCCTCGGCGCGGTCGCCCTCGCCGCCTCCATGACCAACATCGTGAGCGGCTTCCTCATCACCGACCGGATGCTCAAGATGTTCCGCAAGCCCGGTGAGGAGAAGAGGCCATGACCTTCTGGCTGATCGAGGGCGCGTACCTCGTCGCCTCCGCGCTCTTCGTGATGGCGCTCTACTGGATGAACGACCCGAAGACCGCGCGGCGGGGGGTGGGGGCGGGTGTCGTGGCCATGGTGGTGGCCGTGGCCGGCACGCTCTTCAACCCCGGGATCGTGCACTGGGGCTGGATCGCGGGGGCGGTCGCGGTGGGCTTCCTCCTCGGCGTCCCCCTCTCGTGGGTGCCCCTCACCGCGGTGCCCCAGCGGACGGCGGTGTCCCACGCCTTCGGGGGCCTCGCCGCGGGCCTCGTGGGCGCGGCCGAGTTCTATCTCTGGCAGGGGGAGCCGGAGAGCTTCACCGCCTTCCGTACCTTCGCTCTCGTGGCCGAGGTCATCCTGGGCTTCCTCACCTTCACCGGCAGCCTCATGGCGGCGGGCAAGCTCCAGGAGGTGAGGTGGATCCCCCAGCGGCCGGTGACCTACCCGTTCCAGAACCTGGGCAACATCGGTCTACTGCTCCTCGCCGTGGGGTGTGGCCTCGCCCTCGTCTGGAAGCCCATCGAGCTCGCGTACCTCTTCCCGGTGATCGTCGTCCTCGCCCTCGCCTTCGGGATCCTCCTCATCATCCCGATCGGGGGCGCGGACATGCCGACGGTGATCTCCCTCCTCAACTCTTACGCCGGCCTCTCCGCGGTGGCCATGGGCTTCGTCCTCGACAACAAGCTGCTGGTGATCGCGGGCGCCCTCGACGGCAGCTCCGGCCTCATCCTGTCGGTCATCATGTGCCGGGCCATGAACCGCTCGTTCACGAACGTGCTCTTCGGCGCGTTCGGCCAGGTCCAGGCGAGGTCGGGCCCGGCCGAGGCGCGGACCGCGAAGAAGGAGACCCCGGAAGGCGCGGCCCAGCTTCTGGAGATGGCGAGCCAGGTGGTCATCGTGCCCGGCTACGGGATGGCGGTCGCCCAGGCCCAGCAGCGCGTGCGGGAGCTCTACGACGAGCTCACCAAGCGGAGGATCGAGGTCAAGTTCGCGATCCACCCGGTGGCCGGACGCATGCCCGGCCACATGAACGTGCTCCTCGCCGAGGCCGACATCCCCTACGACAAGCTCGTCGAGATGGACGACATCAACCCGGAGATGCCGCAGACGGACGTCGTCCTCGTCGTGGGGGCGAACGACGTGGTGAACCCCGCCGCCCGGCACGACAAGACGAGCCCGATCTTCGGGATGCCGATCATCGACGCGGACAAGGCCCGCATGTGCCTCGCCATCAAGCGCTCGATGAACCCCGGCTTCGCCGGAATCGAGAACGAGCTCTACTTCGCCGACCACACCTACATGCTGTTCGGGGACGCGAAGGCGGTGGTGGGGGACCTCGTCAAGCAGCTCGCGGGCGGATCAGGGATGCATTGAGTCCATCCTGAGGAGCCCTGTCCTCCTGAGGAGCCCCGCGTTTTCTGGTCAAGGGCTCCGAAGGATATCTAAGCCGTGCCGTTAGCCCATTCCGTCCGTTGTCCCTGGTCCGTTGTCCGTTCCCCCTGGCTTCCTTCCCCAAACCCGGACCCTCGCTGACGCCCGCTCCCGGTAAGCTGGAGCCCGACCCGCCATGCCGAGCCCGCGACCCCGCACCGTCCTGCACGTCGACATGGACGCGTTCTTCGCTGCGGTCGAGCAGCGCGACCGCCCCGACCTGCGGGGCAAGCCCGTCATCGTCGGGGCGGACCCGAAGGGCGGCCGCGGGCGGGGCGTCGTCTCTACCGCCTCCTACGAGGCCCGGCGGTTCGGGGTCGGGAGCGCGATGCCGATCTCGGAGGCCTGGCGGCGCTGCCCGCACGGCGTCTACCTGCACCCCGACATGGAGAAGTACGCCCGCGAGTCGGAGCGGATCATGGCGGTCTTCCATCGCTTCACCGACCTCGTCGAACCCGTCTCGATCGACGAGGCGTTCCTCGACGTGACGGGCAGCGCCCGGGCGATGGGCACGGGGGAAGCAATCGCGCGGCGCCTGAAGGACGAGATCCAGAATGAGACGCAACTCACGGCGTCGGTGGGTGTCGCGTCCTCGAAGCTCGTGGCCAAGATCGCCTCCGACATGCGCAAGCCCGACGGGCTCGTGATCGTCTCCCCCGGCGAGGAGGAGGCCTTCCTCGCTCCCCTGCCCGTCCGAAGGCTGTGGGGCGTGGGGCCGAAGATGGAGGAGACATTAGCGAAGCTGGGGGTGGTGACGATCGGCGACCTCGCCGCGCTCGATCCGGCGCGCCTCGAGCGGCGGTTTGGGACTCACGGCCACGACCTCCAGAAGCTCGCCCGGGGCGAGGACGACCGGGACGTGATCTCGGAGGGGGCGGAGGCGAAGAGCCTCGGCCAGGAGCACACCTACGACCGGGACACCGCCGACGCCGGGCGGCTGCGAGCGACGCTCCTCCAGATCGCCGACGGGGTCGCCAGCCGGCTGCGGGCCCACGGCCTGCGGGCCCGCACCGTGACGCTGAAGTACCGGGACGAGGACTTCAACACCACGACCCACGCGCGGACGCTCCCCGAGCCGACCGACGCCGGCAACGCGCTCTTCCGCGTGGCCTCGGAGCTCTTCGCCGAGGTCCACCGCGGAAGGAAGGTCCGGCTCCTCGGGATCTACGCCTCGCACTTCGGCGAAGGGACCCCGCAGCTCGGCCTCTTCGACGAGCCGAGGGCTCCTTCGCCGGCCGATCGCCTGCGCGACGCGGTGCGGAAGCGCTTCGGAGACGAGTCGATCACCCGGGCGAGCCTCCTCGGCCGCCGCGAGCGGCGCAACCCGTCCGACAAGCCTCCGCGCTGAGGCGGGTGTCGCTCCTACCTGCCCCCTCCCTTGTGCACGTCGACGTCGGGGTCGTACGGTTCGATGTCCCCCTCCAGGCCGTACTTGTAGAGCCCAGGCCGCACGCCTTCCGGAACCTCGCACAGCAGGACGTTCCGCCCGTCCTTCTGCGGGCCGAGGTCGAGCTCGGAGACGCAGTTCGCGAAGGACCAGGGCTCCAGCCCTCCCTCGACCGCCGCGGCGGAAACCCCGGTCGTTGCCGCCTTTTCCGACGACCCGCTCCGCTTCGGTCGCGGCGGGGTGAACTTCAGGTGCCGCCTGCCGGATGTCTCGTCGCAGGCATTGTTGACCTTCCACCGGATCGCCGAGCCCGGGAAGACGTGGACGCGGTCCGGGAGCACCTCCGCCACCCGGCATGACCCGGTCGAGCTCTTGGCCAGGATCACCGAGACCTTGACGAACGGCGATCCGCCGGGCCCGCCGGAGACGGCGTCGCCGATGAGGAAGGGAGGCTTGCAGCAGCAGGCGCCGGACAGAAGGAGTCCCAGGGCGGCCACGGCGACGCCGGCAACGCTCCGCATCTCAAGACGCACGAGTCACCTCCTTGGCGGCCGGCACCGGCCGCTCCAGTAGCTTCCGGAACTCGGGGCGACCACGCAGGCTGGCAAGGTCGTCGTCGCCCTTTGCCGTGCTGACGCTCGCCCCGAGGGCCAGCGCCTTCTCGAGGAACGCCAGGGCGCCCGAGGCGTCCCCGGTGAGGGCGTGGACCACGGCGGCGCCGTAGTGCGCGTCCCAGCTCGCCGGCCCCGCCTCGAGCGCCTGCTGGGACGCCTTCAGGGCCGCCTCCTTCTCGCCGAGCTTGGCGAGGCAGATGGCGATGTTCTTGAGCTGCCGCACGTCCGAGGGATTGACGCGCAGGGCTTCGCGGCTGAGAGCGATCGCCGCCGTCCAGTCGGACCGCGCACCGGTCGGGTCCCCCGACTTCGCGCGCGTGTCCCCGAGACCTCGGCGGATGGTCCCCGAGGCCGGCTCGAGGCGGGCGGCCTCCGCGTACGCCTGCAGCGCGTCCTTGAGCCGACCCGTCGCGTAGTAGACGAAGCCGAGGTTCGACCAGGCCCGGGCGTCCGCCGCCAGGCGGATCGACTCCTTGAACGGGTCCACCGCAGCCTCCAGGTCACCGGCCATGAGTAGGGACGTCCCCAGCATCTGGTGCGCCCACGCGTTGTCGGGCTGCAGCTCGGCCTGGCGTTCATAGGAAGCCGCCGCTTCGCGGAAGCGGCCCGCCGAGTAGTGCACCCAGCCGAGCTCCATGTGGTTCCCGGCGTAGCCGGGGCGGAGGGCCACGGCCTGGAGTGCCTGCTCGAGAGCCGCCTCCTTCTGACCGGCGTCGACCAGCACCTCCGAGAGGAGCCGGTGGGTATCGTCGGAGTCCGGCTTGAGGACGAGGGCTTGCTTCAGCTCGTCGATCGCCTCCGTCAGCCGCCCACGGTCGTACAGGATTCGCGCGAGCGAGCGCCGGACCTCCACGTCGCCCGGCTGGAGGCGCAGCGCCTCGTGCGCCGAGTCGCGGGCACGGTCGGCCCACGAGACGTCGCCCGTCTCCTCGTAGCGTGCCTGGCACGCGCGGGCCAGGGCGGCGTGAGCCCGGGCGAAGCGGGCATCGGCCCGCAGCGCCGCCTCGAGCCGGCCCACCGCGGCGGCCACGTTCCCCGGCCGATCCTGCCGGTCGAGGAGGGCGAGGGCAGCGGTGTACTCCTCCCAGGCCGACGGGCTCGCCGTGGGGCGGGCCTCGATCTTCTCCCGCGCCGGCGGGGTGATGGAGACGCGCAGCGCGCCGGCCACGCCGTCCGCGACCCGCGACTGCAGCTCGAAGAGCTGGGGGAACGCCCCGTCGAAGGTCCCGCTCCACTGGACCACGTTCGTAGGGAGCTGGATGAGGCTGAAGGTCACCCGCAGGTGCTGCTCCGAGCGCTGGAGGACCCCGTCGACGAGGTAGGCGGCGTCGAGCTCGCGGCCGATGGTGACCGGACTGCCCTTGCGCTCCCGGTAGCCGGTGGTCGCGAGGCGCGACAAGACCTGGATCCCGTCGATCGCGCTCAGGCCGGTGACCACCACCTCCGCGATGCCGGTGGCCGTCGCGTCGTGCTCCGGCTGGCCGGTGAGGTTCGTGACGGGCAGGACCGCGACGACCGGGGGCCGGCCCGAGAGGGGCAGGCTCCGCTTCCAGAGCTCCCGCGCGCCCCAGGCGAGAGCGAGGAGGGTGACGGCCGTGGCGGCGACACGCGACACGCGCCGCCAGTCGGCGCGCGGCCGTTCCCCCCCCGCCCCGGGCGAGGATCCGGTCGACCCGACCTCGGGCAGACGTTCGCGCACGTTCCGCAGCTCGCGGGCGAGATCGAGTGTCGAGGCGTAGCGCTCGGCCGGCTCCTTGGCCAGACAGCGCTCGATGATCCACCGCGCGGGCAGGGGCAGGGCGGGGTTGAGGCTCGAGAGAGGCTCCGGCGGCGCTTCGATGATCGCGGCGATCGTCTGGGCCGGGGTCTCGCGGTGGAAGGCCTGTCGGCCGGTGGCGAGCTCGTAGAGGATCGCCCCGAGCGCGAACTGGTCCGAGCGGTAGTCCACCGCCCGCCCGCGGGCCTGCTCCGGGGACATGTAGCCGACCGTCCCGAGGACCGCGCCCACCGCGGTCTGGGGCGAGGGCGATTCCGGCCAGGTGGGGGCGCCGGAGTCGAACCACCGCTCATGGCCGCCCGAGCTGTCGGTGCGCAGCTTGACGAGGCCGAAGTCGAGGATCTTCACGAAGCCGTCGGCCGTCACCATGACGTTCTCGGGCTTCAGGTCGCGGTGGACGATCCCGGCGGCGTGGGCCTTGGCCAGGCCGTCCGCGGCCTGGGCGCCGATGTCCAGCAGGCGGCGGGCGGGCAGGGGGCGCTCTCCTTGAGACACGAGCAGCTCGCGCAGGGTCTGCCCGTGGACCAGCTCCATGACGATGTAGGGCAGGCCCGAGGTGACGTCGGCATCGTGAATCGTGACGATGTTGGGGTGGTTCAGCGAGGAGGCCGCGCGCGCC
>Ga0335085_10004645_pt1 | contig 22619 bp, 19 predicted proteins | sample Lox_Sample_45_FD_206712 | JGI IMG/M metagenome (GOLD analysis project Ga0335085, IMG submission 206712) | Soil microbial communities from Loxahatchee National Wildlife Refuge, Florida, United States - Lox_Sample_4.5 | ecosystem: Environmental > Terrestrial > Soil > Wetlands | place: USA...
TGAACCCGGCGCGGGACGCGCGGCAGCTGCGCCCGCGGATCGGCGTCATGCTGCAGTCCGGTGGCATCCCGCCCGCCGCCCGGCCCGGCGAGTACCTGCGCACGCTGGCCGCGTTCTACGCGGCCCCGATCGACCCCGCGCTGCTGCTGGACCGGCTCGGCCTGGCGGGCAGCCTGCGCACCTCGTTCCGCCGCCTGTCCGGCGGCCAGCAGCAGCGGCTGTCCCTGGCCGCCGCGCTGATCGGGCGGCCCGAGCTGCTGTTCCTCGACGAGCCCACCGCGGGCATGGACCCGCAGGCCCGGCACGCCACCTGGGATCTCATCCGCGGCCTGCGCGCGTCCGGCGCCGCGGTGATCCTGACCACGCACTACATGGACGAGGCCCAGCGGCTGGCCGACCACGTGTGCGTGGTGGACCACGGGCAGGTGGTGGCCGAGGGCAGCCCGGCCGAGCTGACCGGCACGGCCGGCCAGCTCCGCTTCCGGGCCGAGCCGGGCCTGGACACCGACGGGCTGATCTCGGCGCTGCCGCACGGCAGCGCGGCCAAGGAGTCACCGGCCGGGCACTACATCGTGGAGGTGCCGGATCAGGTGGACCCGCAACTGCTGGCCGCGGTCACCGCGTGGTGCGCGGAACGCGGCGTGCTGGCCCAGGACCTGCGCATCGAGAGCCGTACCCTCGAGGACGTGTTCCTCGAGCTGACCGGACGGGAGCTGCGCTCGTGACCGGGCAGGTGCAGGCGCCGGCCGCGCCGGCCTGGCCCGCCCCCGCGCCAGGCCCGGGCCGGATGCCCCGGATGGTGGCCGCGCAGGCCTGGCTCGAGCTGCGCGCGCTGCTGCGCAACGGCGAGCAGCTGCTGCTCACGCTGATCATCCCGGTGGTGCTGCTGGTCGGCTTCAGCCTGGAGCACCTGATCAACGGCACCAGGGTCAACTTCCTGGTCCCCGGCATCATCGCCCTGGGGATCATGTCCACGGCGTTCACCAGCCAGGCCATAGCCACCGGTTTTGAACGCCAGTACGGCGTGCTCAAGCGCCTCGGTGCGACGCCGTTGCGGCGGGGCGGGCTGATCGCCGCCAAGACGAGCATGGTGCTCGTGGTCGAGCTGGGACAGACCGCCGTGATCATCGTGGTCGGCCTGCTGCTCGGCTGGAAACCGGATGCCCGGCCGGCCGCCGCCATCTGGGTGCCGCTGCTGCTGCTGGCGGGCACGGCCGCGTTCAGCGGGCTGGCCCTGCTGCTGGCGGGCACGCTCCGGCCGGAGGCCACGCTGGCCGCGGCCAACCTGGTCTACCTGGTGCTGCTCGGGGTGGGCGGGGTGGTGTTCTCGCTGAACAAGTTCCCGGCCGGCGCCCGCCCGGTGCTGCGGCTGCTGCCCACCGGCGCGCTGTCCGACGGGCTGCACCAGGTGCTGCAGCACGGTTCCGGGCTGCCGGTCAAGGACCTGATCGTGCTGCTGGTCTGGGCGGTGGCCGGGATCGGCGTGACCAGCCGGGTGTTCCGCTGGGAGTAGCCGCCCCACCCGCTACGGCGCGGCGGAAACCACTGCTCGGGGCGGTGCCGCCGCCGGCCCTGGTGCTCACCGGCATCGTCTCGGTCCAGGTCGGCGCGGGCCTGGCCGACCGGCTGTTCAGCCAGGTGCCGCCGGCCGCGGTGACCGGCCTGCGGCTGTGGACCGCCGCGCTGGTGCTGGCCGTGGCCGGGGCCCGCGGTCTGGACCGCGAGGTCCGCGCCATCGTGGCCCGCCGGGCCTGGGCCGACGCCGCAGTGGTGATCGCGTTCGGCGTCATCCTCGCGGTGATGAACTACTCCATCTACCAGGCCTTCGCCCGGATCCCGCTGGGCATCGCGGTGACGGTGGAGTTCCTCGGCCCGCTCGGGGTGGCGGTGGCCACCTCACGGCGCTGGCTGGACGCGGTGTGGGTGCTGCTGGCCGGGGCCGGGGTGGTCCTGCTGACCCGGGCCCCCGGCAGCCATCTGGACCCGGCCGGGCTGGCCTTCGCGGTACTAGCCGCGGCCTGCTGGGCGGCCTACATCCTGCTCAGCGCGGCCACCGGGCGGCGCTTCCCGGGCACATCGGGGCTGACCATCGCGATGTGCGTGGCCGCGCTGGCCGTCACCCCGGCCGGGACGGCGGCCGGCGGCCGGGCGCTGCTGCGGCCCGCGGTGGCCGGCGCCGGGCTGGCCATCGGGCTGCTCTCCTCGGTCATCCCGTACTCGCTGGAGCTGGAGGCGCTGCGCCGCACCCCGGCCAAGGTGTTCGGCATCTGGATGAGCCTGGAGCCGGCCGTGGCCGCGCTGGTCGGGCTGATCCTGCTCGGCCAGGGGCTGCGCTGGTACGAGTGGGCCGCGGTCGGCTGCGTGGTGGTGGCCAGCGCCGGGGCGGCCCGGACGTGAGGCCCGGAGTCTACGATAGGTCCGTGCCAGCCGACCTGACCCGATCTGCCCGCAGCCTGATGTCTCCGGTGCTGTACCCCACGGTGACCACGATGCGCCGGGTCGCCCTGGCCGGCGTGTGGGCCAACGCCGGGCTCATCATGACCGGCGCCGCGGTCCGGCTCAGCGCGTCCGGGCTGGGCTGCCCGGACTGGCCGGCCTGCACCACCAGCAGCCTGGTGGCCTCCCGCAACTCCGGCCAGCCGCTGCTGCACACCTGGATTGAGTTCACCAACCGGATGCTGACCGGCGTGCTGATGGTGGTGGCCGTGCTGGTGCTGATCACCGCGTGGCGGTACCGGCCGGGCGGAACCGTCCGGCGCACCATCGTGTGGCTGGCCGCGGCCCAGCCGCTCGGTGTGCTGGCCCAGGCCGTGCTGGGCGGCATCGTGGTGCTCACCGACCTCAACCCGGCCGCGGTGTCGCTGCACTTCCTGCTATCCAGCCTGATCCTGGCGCTGGCCGTGACGCTCTACGTACGGTGCGCCGAGGGCGACGGCCAGCCCACCCGGCTGGTCCGCCGCGAGGTCCGGCTGTTCGCGCTGGCCACGGCCGGCGTCACCGCGCTGATGCTGGCCGCGGGCACCGTGGTCACCGGCACCGGGCCGCTGGCCGGCTCCACGTTCGTGCCGCGCCGCGGCGGAGGCCCGGCCTATGTGCCGCGGTACCACCTGCCGCTGGAGGGCGTCACCCAGCTGCACGCCGATATCGGCTGGATGCTCGGCACACTGGCCGCCGCGCTGGCCGTCTGCCTGCAGTTCACCGGGGCGCCGGGCCGGGCCCGGCGGCTCGGCTGGGTGCTGCTCGGCCTGGTCGGCCTGCAGGGTGTGATCGGCTACAGCCAGTACTTCTCCGGGCTGCCGGCCGGCCTGGTCTGGGTGCACGTGACCGGCTCGGTGCTGATCTGGATCGCCGCCCTGCTGCTGATGTTCGCTACCCGGGACCGCGGGCCGGTGGCCAGCACCGCTGCGGGCGTCCCGGGCGAACCCCTAGCTGAGCCGGTGCCGGCCGAATCCTGAGGACGCCTGGGCGGCCCAGGGTGGCTGCGGCGGTTCCGGCTGCCGGTGGAAGAACGCGCTGCGGGCCATGGCCATCAGCCGCAGCAGGTCGCGGCGGCGCTCGCCGAAGTGCTCCGGGCTGATGATGCCGCGCTGCATCCGCAGGTGCACCAGGGCCAGCTCGGTCGCGGCCAGCTGGTAGTCCTCCATGGCCCGGCCGGCCGCCCGGCCGCCGGTCATCCGGGCCCAGCGCCGCGCCGCGTACCTCTCACGCAGCGTGCTCAGCATCCGCAGGTCAGCCTCGGTGACCAGGCCGGTGGCCTCGTACGCGGGCAGGAACCGCCAGATCAGCCGGACGATCCGGCGCCGGTCCGCGATGATCACCGCGACCAGGCCGGCCAGCACACAGGCCAGGATGGCGTAGGCCAGCGCGAGCCCGGCGATGCCGTGCGCGCTCAGCCCGTTCCACAGCCCGTGCAGCAGCATGGCCGCGGCCAGCCCGAGCGGCACCGCCCAGCGGCCGCTGCGGTGCGTGGCCGCGTAGGCCACCCCGAGCCCGGTCATCGAGGTGAAGATGGGATGGGCCAGCGGGGACAGCACGCCGCGCAGCACGAACGTGACGCCGAGCAGCTCGGCCCCGCCGACCTGGGGACGGACCAGCGCGCCGATGTAGTAGCCAATGTTCTCCATCATGGCGAAGCCCAGCCCGACCATGGCCGCGTAGATGATCCCGTCGGTCGGGCCGTCCAGCTCCTGCCGGCGCCGCCAGAGCAGGATGATGAGGATCAGGCCCTTGAGCGACTCCTCCACCACCGGGGCGCCGAACGTGGCCGACACGTACTCCCCGGTGTTGTTGCCCAGCGCGGGCTGGGTGATGAAGACCAGCCCGGCCGTGTTGATCACCGCGGCCAGCAGCGCGGCCACCCCGGCCCCCCAGGCGAACGCGAGCACCAGGTTGATCCGTGGCTCCGGCTCCAGCCGGTCCACCAGCAGCACGCAGCCGACCAGCAGCGGCACCGGCAGCAGGGCCAGCGGGAGCGCGATGAGGAACGGCGCCACGCTGTGCCCGGCCGAATTCACGCTCTGCACCGCGTCCGCGCCGAGCACCGCGATGGCGCACGCGATGGCGGCGACGATGATCAGGATCACCCCGGCCCGCGGGCGGCCCGACGGCCGGCCCTCGATCACGGCGCGCGGGTCGAAACCGGGGTTGGTCGCCATGCTGGGAGCGTACCGGCGGCGTACCGGCGGGACCGTAATCCGCCCGCTGTTGCCCCGCTTCGGGGGTGGCCCGGGGAGTAGGCGAAACTGGGGATAGGGTCATGCACGTGATCCAGATCCCGCGCCCTGCCAGCCGGGCGACGCGGGCCAGAGAGGAGCCCTGATCCCACCGTGAGCAGCCCAACGACAAGCGCCTTGGACTGGACGGCGGCCGACCAGCGGGCCGTCGATCTGATCCGGGTCCTGGCCATGGACGCGGTGCAGCAGGTCGGTAACGGCCACCCGGGCACGGCGATGAGCCTGGCCCCCGCGGCCTACCTCCTCTACCAGCGCATCATGCGGCATGACCCGGCCGACCCGGCCTGGCGCGGCCGCGACCGGTTCGTGCTGTCCTGCGGGCATTCCAGCCTGACCCTGTACATCCAGCTGTACCTGTCCGGGTACGGGCTGACCCTGGACGACCTGGAGCACTACCGGGTGTGGGGCAGCCTCACCCCGGGCCACCCCGAGCACGGCCTGACCCCCGGGGTGGAGACCACCACCGGGCCGCTCGGCCAGGGCCTGGCCAACGCGGTCGGCATGGCCATGGCCGCCCGCCGCGAGCGCGGCCTGCTCGACCCGGGCGCGGCCCCCGGGACCAGCCCGTTCGACCAGCACATCTACGCGTTCTGCTCGGACGGCGACATCGAGGAAGGGATCACGCACGAGGCCTCGTCGCTGGCCGCGGTCCAGGAACTGGGCAACCTCACCGTGCTGTACGACGACAACCACATCTCGATCGAGGACGACACCAAGATCGCCAAGGCCGAGGATGTGGCCGCCCGGTACGAGGCCTACGGCTGGCACGTGCAGCGGGTGGACTGGGTGCAGCCGGGCGGTTACCACGAGGACGTGCAGGCGCTCTACCAGGCCTTCCGCAACGCCCAGGCGGAGACCACGCAGCCGTCGCTGATCGTGCTGCGCACCATCATCGCCTGGCCCGCCCCGGACGCGCAGAACACCGGCGAGGCGCACGGCGCCGCGCTGGGCGCGGACGAGGTGGCCAAGACCAAGCGGGTGCTGGGCTTCGACCCGGATGTGAAGTTCCCGGTCGAGCAAGAGGCCGTGGCGCACGCCCGCCAGGTCGCGGACCGGGGCAAGCAGGTGCACGCCGAGTGGGACGCGGCGCTGGCCGCCTGGGCCGCGGCCAGCCCGGACCAGGCCGCGCTGCTCGACCGGCTGGCCGCGCGCCGGCTGCCGGACGGCTGGGCCAGTGCGCTGCCCAGCTTCCCGCCCGACGCCAAGGGCATGGCCACCCGGGCCGCGTCAGGACAGGTGCTGAACGCCCTGGCCCCGGTGCTGCCGGAACTGTGGGGCGGCTCGGCCGACCTGGCCGGCAGCAACAACACCACGATGAAGGGCGAGCCGTCGTTCCTGCCCCCGGACCGGCAATCCGCGATGTTCCCGGGCAACTGGTACGGCCGTACGCTGCACTTCGGCATCCGCGAGCACGGCATGGGCGGCATCCTCAACGGCATCGCGCTGCACGGGCTGACCCGGCCCTATGGCGGCACGTTCCTGGTGTTCAGCGACTACATGCGGGGCTCGGTGCGGCTGGCCGCGCTGATGGGCCTGCCGGTCACCTACGTGTGGACGCACGACTCGATCGGGCTGGGCGAGGACGGGCCCACCCACCAGCCGGTGGAGCACCTGGCCGCGCTGCGTGCCATCCCGGGCCTGGACGTGGTCCGGCCCGGCGACGCCAACGAGACCAGCGTGGCCTGGCGGGTCATCCTGGAGCACACCGACCGGCCCGCTGGGCTCTGCCTGAGCAGGCAGGCCCTGCCGGTGCTGGACCGGTCGGCGGGCAACGCGCAGGGCCTGGCCGGCGCGGAGGGCGCGGCCCGCGGCGGGTACGTGCTGGCCGAGGGGGCGGGCGGCGACCCAGCCGTGATCATCATCGGCACCGGGAGCGAGGTGCAGCTGGCCCTGGCCGCCCGGGAGATTCTGCAGGGCGAGGGCATCTCGACACGTGTTGTTTCCATGCCGTGCGTGGAATGGTTCACCAGCCAGGATGCTTCCTATCAGGAGGAGGTGCTGCCGCCGGGGGTCCGGGCCCGGGTCAGCGTCGAGGCTGGCGTGGCCCAGCCCTGGCGATCCTTCACCGGAGATGCCGGGGAATGCGTGAGCCTGGAGCATTTCGGGGCATCTGCCTCCTATACGAAGCTTTACCAGGAGTTCGGGTTCACCGCGGAGCATGTGGCCGCGGCGGCCCGGGCCAGCCTGGCCCGGCTGGCCTGATCACGCGAGGGCAAGGAGCGAGAAGCCATGACCGCCCAGCAACAGAACAACGCCATCCTCACCCAGCTGACCGCGGAGGGCGTATCCATCTGGCTCGATGACATCAGCCGGGACCGGCTGCGCACCGGCAACCTCGCCGACCTGATGACCAACTGGGAGGTCCGCGGGGTCACCTCGAACCCGACGATCTTCGCGCACGCGGTGGGCCAGGGCAGCGCGTATGACCAGCAGCTCGCCGATCTGGCCATCCGCGGGGTCAGCGTCGAGGAGGCCTCCCGGCTCATCACCACGTACGACATCCGGTGGGGCTGCGACGTGCTCCGCCCGGTGTACGACGCCAGCGAGGGCGTGGACGGCCGGGTCTCACTGGAGGTGGACCCGCGGCTGGCCCGGGAGACGGCCAAGACCATCGCCGAGGCCCGCGCGCTGTGGTGGGCGGTGGACCGCCCCAACCTGTTCATCAAGATCCCGGCCACCCTGGAGGGCCTGCCCGCCATCACCGCGTGCCTGGCCGAAGGGATCAGCGTCAACGTCACGCTGATCTTCTCCCTGGAGCGGTACGGCCAGGTCATCGACGCGTTCATGGCCGGGCTGGAGCAGGCCACGGCGGCCGGCCACGACATCTCCCGGCTCGCCTCGGTGGCGTCCTTCTTCGTCAGCCGGGTGGACACCGAGGTGGACCGCAGGCTGGACAAGATCGGCACGCCCGAGGCGGCCGCGATGCGCGGCAAGGCCGCGATCGCCAATGCCCGGCTGGCCTACGAGCTGTACGAGGAGCGGATCGCCACGCCGCGGTGGCAGGCCCTGCTGGCCGCCGGGGCCAAGGTGCAGCGCCCGCTGTGGGCGTCCACCAGCACCAAGGACCCGGCCTACGACGACACCATGTACGTGGTCGAGCTGGTCGCGCCGGACACGGTGAACACCATGCCCGAGGCCACCCTGCATGCCACCGCCGACCACGCCAGGCTGCGCGGCGACACGGTGCGCGGCACCTATGCGGCGTCCCGGCAGGTGTTCACCGACCTGGCCGAGCTGGGCATCAGTTACGACGACGTGGTGCAGACGCTGGAGGACGAGGGCGTGGACAAGTTCGCCGTGTCCTGGAACGAGTTCCTCGGCACCATCGAGGCCAACATGGGGGCAGTGGAGAAGCCATGACGAGTGCCGATACCGAGGCCGCCGCCGGGCCGCCCGCCGATGCCGGGCCAGACGCTGGGCAGCAGGTTTCCGCGGGGCCCGGCTCGCTGGCCCCGGTGATCACCGGGCCGGTGGCCAACCCGCTGCGCGACCCGCGGGACCGGCGCATCCCGCGGGTGGCGGGCCCGTGCGTCCTGGTCATCTTCGGGGTGACCGGTGACCTGGCCCGCAAGAAGCTGATGCCGGCCATCTACGACCTGGCCAACCGGGGCCTGCTGCCCCCGGGCTTCTCCCTGGTCGGGTTCGCCCGGCGGGACTGGGCGGACGAGGACTTCGCCCAGGTGACCCACGACGCGGTCAAGGAGCACGCCCGCACCCCGTTCCGTGACACGGTGTGGGACCAGCTGTCCGAGGGCGTGCGCTTCGTGCCGGGCGAGTTCACCGACGACGACGCGTTCGACAAGCTGGCCGAGTGCGTGGCCAGCCTGGATGAGGAGCGCGGCACCGGCGGCAACTACGCGTTCTACCTGTCCGTGCCGCCCAAGTTCTTCCCGCTGGTGGTCAAGCAGCTCAAGCGGTCCGGGCTGGCCGACCCGCCGGCCCCGTCCGCCGGGCACCCGGTGCCGTGGCGCCGGGTGGTGTTCGAGAAGCCGTTCGGCCACGACCTGGCCAGCGCCCGGGCGCTGAACGAGACGCTGAGCGAGGTGTTCCCGCCGCACTCGGTGTTCCGCATCGATCATTACCTGGGCAAGGAGACCGTCCAGAACATCCTGGCGCTGCGCTTCGCCAACACGCTGTACGAGCCGATCTGGAATCGCGGCTACGTGGACCACGTGCAGATCACCATGGCCGAGGACATCGGCATCGGTGGCCGGGCCGGCTACTACGACGGCATCGGCGCGGCCCGGGACGTGATCCAGAACCACCTGATGCAACTGCTGGCGCTGACCGCGATGGAGGAGCCGGTCTCGTTCGACGCGGATTCGCTGCGGGCCGAGAAGGAGAAGGTGCTGTCCGCGGTCCGGGTACCCGAGGACCTGGCCCTCGGCACGGCCCGCGGCCAGTACGCGGCGGGCTGGCAGGGCGGCATCCCGGTGCGCGGCTTCCTGGAGGAGGACGGCATCGCGGCCGACTCGCACACCGAGACCTATGCCGCGATCAAGCTGAACGTGGACACCCGGCGCTGGGCCGGGGTCCCGTTCTACCTGCGCACCGGCAAGCGGCTGCCGCGCCGGATGTCGGAGATCGCGATGATGTTCCAGCGCGCCCCGCACCTGCCGTTCGCCGCCACCGACACCAAGGAGCTGGGGCAGAACGCGCTGGTCATCCGGGTCCAGCCGGACGAGGGCGTCACGGTCAGGTTCGGCTCCAAGGTGCCGGACACGGCGATGGAAGTGCGCGACGTGAACATGGACTTCGCCTACGGCGAGTCGTTCACCGAGAGCAGCCCGGAGGCCTACGAGCGGCTGCTGCTCGACGTGCTGATCGGGGACCCACCGCTGTTCCCGCGGCACCGTGAGGTCGAGCTGTCCTGGAAGGTGCTCGACCCGATCGAGGAGTTCTGGGCCGAGCACGGCAAGCCGGAGCCCTACCCGGCCGGGTCGGCCGGGCCGCCGTCCGCGGACGAGCTGATGCGGCGGGAGGGCCGGGCGTGGCGGCGGCTCTAGGGGATCTGGCACCGGGAAAGGACAGCTCCGCATGATGATCGACCTGGCCGAGACGACCACCGGCCGGATCCACGAGGCCATCTGGCAGGCCCGGCAGCGGCTCGGCGGCCCGGCCAGCGGCATGGTGCTGACCCTGGTCATCGTCACCGACGAGACGGCCCAGTACGACGCGGTCCGCGCAGCCAGCGAGGCGGCCCGCGAGCACCCGATGCGGGTGCTCGCGGTGATCACCCGGCGGCCCACGGCCAGCTCGCGGCTGGACGCGGAGATCCGGGTCGGCGAGACCGGCCCTGGCGAGGTGGTGCTGCTGCGCATGTACGGGCCGCTCGGCGAGCATGCCGATTCGGTGGTCACCCCGCTGCTGATGCCGGACACCCCGGTGGTGACCTGGTGGCCGGGCATACCGCCGGACCTGCCCTCCGGCAGCCCGCTCGGCGCGCTGGCCCAGCGCCGGATCACCGACGCGGCCGCGGCGGCCGAGCCGCACGACTGCCTGGCCAGCCTGGCCGCGCACTACCGGCCCGGGGACACCGACCTGAGCTGGACCCGGACCACCCCGTGGCGGACCCTGCTGGCCGCCATCATGGACCAGCCGCACGGCACGATCAGCGGCGGGACGGTGGAGGCCGAGGCGGGCAACCCGAGCGCCGACCTGATCGCGTCCTGGCTGTCGGTGCGGCTCGGCATCCCGTTCGCGACCACCGTGTCCGGCGGCCCCGGGATCACCGCGGTGACGTTCGACACCAGCGAGGGCGAGGTGTCGGTGACCCGCCCGGATGGCCGGGTGGCCATCCTGCGGCGAGCCGGGCAGCCGGAGCGCAAGGTGGCCCTGCACCGCCGGGACACCGCGGAACTGCTGGCCGAGGAACTGCGCCGGCTCGACCCGGACGAGGTCTACGGTGAGACCATCGCCCCGTTCCTCAGCGTGGCGCCGGCCGCGGTCGGCGGCAGTCTGGACGGCAGCGGCGCCGCCCCGTGAACACGCCCGAGGTGCTGGTGTACCACGACGCGGACCAGCTGGCCAAGGCGGCGGCCGCCCGGCTGGCCACCAAGCTGGCCGACGCCCAGGCCAGCGGCGGCACCGCCGACCTGGTGCTGACCGGCGGCGGCATCGGCACCGCGGTACTGACCCAGCTGGCCGCGCCACCGGCCCTCGGCGCGGTGGACTGGCGGCGGCTGGACCTCTGGTGGGGTGACGAGCGCTTCCTGCCGGCCGGCGATCGGGAGCGCAACGAGGTCCAGGCCGGCCAGGCGCTGCTGCAGCACGTGGACACCGACCCGGCCCGGGTGCACCGGATGCCCGCCAGTGACGGGCCGGACGGCCCCAACCCGGAGGCGGCCGCCGAGCGGTACGCGGCGGAACTGCGCCAGGCGGCCCGGCCCGACGATCACGGGCCGGTGCCCGCGTTCGACGTCCTGCTGCTGGGCATCGGTCCTGAGGGCCATGTCGCGTCGCTGTTCCCGGGCATGCCCGCGCTGTACGACGAGCGGCCAGTGGCCGCGGTGCGCGGCTCACCCAAGCCGCCGCCGATCCGGCTGTCGCTGACCCTGCCGTCCATCCGGCAGGCCCGCGAGGTGTGGATCCTGGCCGCCGGGCCCGAAAAGGCCGGGGCCGTCCAGCTGGCGCTGTCCGGCGCCGGGCCGGTCCAGGTGCCCGCGGCCGGTGCCCGCGGCCAGCAGCGCACGCTGTACCTGCTGGACAAGGCGGCGGCCAGCCAGCTGCCGCCCGGGCTCAGCCGGCTCGCCTCACCCTGAAGCTACCGCCGCGGCGGGCTGCCGCCGCGCGGCGGGCCGCCGCTGGTCAGCCGGACCAGGACCAGCAGCACGACCAGCACCGGGATGAACGCCGCCGGGTGCCCGGTGGTCAGCGCGACGGTGAGCCAGACCATCAGGATCGGCAGCATCGGGCTGAGCCGCCGCCGGGACCGGCCGGCCGGCAGCGGGCGGGGCGGACGGGGCGCGGCGCTGCGATCCGGCTCGGGGTGGCTCAGCTCGAGCTTGGCCTGCTGTGGCAGGTCAGCGGTCAGCTGGCGCAGCTCGCCCCAGGTCTTCGCGGCAAACGCCGAGGTCGTGCGCTCGTCGAACTCGGCCATGGTCAGCCGGCCGGTGCTGTAGGCGTCCCGCAGGATCTCGACGACGTCCTCGCGATCGGAATCCGAAGCGCGGATACCGCCGTCGTCGGTCATGGCCGGACCTCCCCAGGACTGCTTCGCCCCTTTCATCCGGAGAATACCCCGGCTCGCGAGCCAGGTCGCCGGCCGAGTCACCCTCATCCCCGTTGGCCGGGCTTGTCCCGGTTGTGGTTAGATCGCGCCGTGCCCCCCGCCTACCGCCCGGTCACCGAGGACACGGATCACCTGGAAAGCACGGGTCACCCGGAGAGCACGGGTCACCTGATCGTGTGCGGGGACGACGCGCTGGCCTTCCGGGTCGTCGAGGAACTGGCCACCAACTACGGCGAGCGGGTCATCGTGCTGCTCGGCTCGGCCAGCCGCGGCCACGGGCCGCGGATCGCCCAGCTGCCCGGTGTCCGGGTCATCGAGCGGCTGGACCTGGACAGCGCCGCGTTCGCCGCGGCCCAGGTGCACTCGGCCCGGGCCATCGCCATGCTGGGCCGCGATGACCTGGGCAACTTCCACGCCGGGCTGCGGGCCCAGGACCTCAACCCGGACCTGCGCATGGTGATGCGGATCTTCAACACCGGGCTGGGCGAGCGGATACGCGCGTTCTTTCCCGACTGCGCGGTGCTGTCCAGCTCGGCCATGGCGGCGCCGTCGTTCGTGGCCGCCGCATTAGGCGAGCCCACGCCCAGCCACGTCCGGCTGGCCGGCCGCACCCTGTACGTGGCCCGCACCGGGCAGGCCGACGCCACCCAGGTGCTGTGCGGCCTGTCCAGCCCCGGGCCCCGCACCGCGCCCGGGCTGCTGCCGCCCACCCCGGCCACCGCCGACCTGGTCCTCGCGGTGGCGGACGGGACCCCGCGCAACCCGCTGACCCGGCCGCGCCGCCGGCCGCTCCAGTTTCTGGCCGACCTGGCCCATCTGCTGCTGCGCAGCAAGCTCGGCCTCGTCTTCGCGGGCCTGTTCGTGCTGGTGCTCTGCGGTTTCCTGCTGCTGGCCACGTCGGGCCGGTACTCGCTGCCGAACGCGCTGTACCTGACCGCACTGGACACGGCGGGCGCCGCCGTGGCCAGCGCGCAGCTGGGCACCGCGGAGAAGGTGGCCCAGTTCCTGCTCACGTTCACCGGGCTGGCCTTCCTGCCGGTGGTGACCGCGGCGGTGGTCGGCGCCCGGCTCACCGGCTCGGTGCGCGGCCACGACCGCCCGCTCAGCGATCACGTGATCGTGGCCGGCCTGGGCAACGTGGGGACCAGGATCTTCGGCCAGCTGCACGATCTGGGTGTGGACGTGGTCTGCGTGGACAAGAACGAGCACGCGGCGGGCGTCCGGCTGGCCCGGCGGCTGGGCCTGCGGGTGGTGATCGGCGAAACGACCCGGGAGGAAACGCTGCGGGCGGCCGGCATCAGCACCAGCCAGGCGCTGGTCTCGGTGACCGACAGTGACGTCGTGAACTTGGAAACGGCGCTGCACGCCCGGGCCCTGGCCCCGGACCTGCGCCTGGTGCTCCGGCTGTCCGACGACGACCTGGCCGAGCGGGTGCAGAAAACGGTGGGCAACACGATCTCGCGCAGCGTGCCCTACCTGGCCGCGCCCGCGTTCGCCGCGGCCATGCTGGAACACCAGGTGCTCCGCACGATCCCGGTCGGCCGGCACGTGCTGCTGATCGCCGATGTCGGGGTGGGCGCCGGGTCGGAGCTGGCCGGGCAGCCGGTGCGGGACGTGCACCACCCCGGTTCGGTCCGGGTGATCGCGGTGCGCCGGGCCGCCGCCAACGGGGTGGACTGGACACCCGACCCGGCCTACCGGATCAGCCCGCAGGACCGGATCTATGTGCTGGCCACCCGGACCGGGCTGAGCGAAGTGCTGGCCCGCAGCCAGACCACTAGTTTCTGATACAGATGTCAGCATCGGGACAAACCTGGGTCTCCCCCCAGAAGGTATCCGGAGTTACGCTCAGGGCGTATCTTCCATGTGGTTCTGCTGAGCCGCCTGTGAAGAGGGCCTTCAATTAGCCCGCACGCCGACCCGGTCATCGGTGGATCCCACGGCCGGGCAGCGCACGCCTCATCAGGAGGAATCACTTGAGCGTCAACGAGGACACACAGACCACACCGGTGGCCGCGCCGGTCTCCGGAATAGCCGACCCGGCGCCGCTCGGGCTGGGCGCCTTCGCACTGACCACATTCCTGCTCTCGGCGTTCAACGCCGGCTGGATGACCCGCTCCAGCGGCCTGGCCTGGCTGGGCTACGCCCTCGCCTACGGCGGGCTGTGCCAGCTGCTGGCGGGCATGTGGGAATTCCGCAACCGGAACGTGTTCGGCGCGACCGCGTTCTCGACCTACGGCGGCTTCTGGATCGGCCTGTTCTTCTACTTCCAGTTCGTGGGGAAGGACCTGCTGGCCCATCCGCTCACAGCCGGCCTGTTCAGCAAGGACGTCGGCTGGATCCTGCTCGCCTTCGCCATCTTCAACACGTACATGCTGCTGTGGAGCACCCAGGTGAACGCGGCCGTGTTCGGCGTGTTCCTGACCCTGGAACTGACCGAGATCATCCTGTTCATCGGGAACTTCTCGGGCAGCAGCGGCACCGTCAAGTTCGGTGGCTACCTCGGGGTGCTCACCGCACTGGTGGCCTGGTACACGTCCGCGGCCGGAGTGACCAACGGAATGGGCGGCCGGATCTCACTGCCCGTCGGCAAGGCGCTGCTCGGCCCGCGCGCCTGAACTGACCATTCTGATCCCGGGGGGCCCGTTCCTGGCCCCCCGGGATCACGCGTTATCTGGGCCAGGCAGGATGGGCGGGTGGATCTGCACGAGAAGCGCCAGCTCGACCTGGCCGAGCACATGGCGCGGGTGAATCAGCACGTGGCCAAGGCCCGGACGCGGGCCCGGCCGTGGCGATCCATCATCGCGCTGGTGCTGGCCGTCGTGGCCGGCTCGGTGGCCGCGGCCGCGGGGCGTCTGTTCGAAGACTGGACCGGGTCGGGCAACTACACTCCCAAGCTCGTCACAGCCGTGTGCATCGCGGTGTTCCTGGTATTCGGCGGCATCGCCGTGGTCGGGCTGGCGGCCAAGACCCGCGAGGTGCTCACCCCTGCGGTCGGCGCGTCGCACGCGGCCGTGGTCCGCTACGCCATCTTGCTAGTCGGCGGGCTAACCGTGCTGGTGCTGACGATCAGCCTGTGCAAGGTGCCGATTACCCAGCTGCTGGTCGGCGGCGCGGTCACCACGATCCTGCTCGGCATCGCCGGGCAGCAGTCGCTGGCCAACATCTTCGCGGGCCTGGTGCTGCTGATGTCCCGGCCGTTCGTGGTCGGCGACTACATCCGGGTCAAATCCGGCGCGCTGGGCGGGGTGACCGAGGGCCTGGTCACCGAGATCGGCATCACCTACCTGCGGCTGGACACCGGCGACGGGCCGGTCAACCTGCCCAACTCGCAGGTGCTGGCGGCCGCGACCGGGCCCATTCCCCACCCGGGGGGCGCGCCGGGGAGTGCGCCGCCGGAGGCGGCGGGCGGCCTGGGCGCCCCGGCCCAGGCCCTGCCGGCCCAGGCGCCGCCGGACCAGTCACCACCGGACCAGGCCGCGGCGCCCGGTGCGGAACGGGAGCATGGGCCAGCCTGAGCCGAATCAGCCGTGCTTGGCCTCGTACCGGGCCACCACGTCGGCCGGGATGCGGCCGCGGTCGCTGACCGCTATCCCGGTTTCCTTGGCCCAGCTGCGGATGGCCGCGCTGTGCTGCCGGTGCGCGGTGGTGCGCCGTTTGGTCCGCCCGGCCCGGGACGCTGCCCGCCGGGCATAGCCGGCGTACCGCCCGACCACGTCGTCAAACTTTTGGCTGTGCTTGGCGCACAGGTCGATCTCATAGTCCCGGCCGTCCAGGCTGAAGCGCCGGGTCTCATGCTGGCCCTCAGGAATCGATTTCTGGTCGTAGTCACAGGCAAATGTGACGGACACCTTCTGTGCCACTTGAGGCCCCCCTTCCTCTGGAGGCAAATATATCCTCCCAGGGGCGGCCCAACCATAACGACACCCAAAACGAGCGGCAGCTAGCGTCAATGACGGCCGGGATAGCGTCCCCGTTCCCGGGGCTCGCGATTGCCGCCACGGCGGCCATAGGGGAACGATTCCGAGGGCGGCTCGTTACCGTAGCTACCCAGCGACTGGTCGGCGGTGTCTTCGCCCCAGTCGCCGTCATGCTGGCCATAATCGGGGTCGGCCGGATATGCGCCGGAGCTGCCAGCCGGCGGCTCGCCTGGATAATCCGCAATGTCCGGCTGGCGGGAATAGCCAGAGTAGCCCGGATCGGCCGGGTAAGCCGGATCGGCCGGGTAACCGGGAGCGTCCCGCCGGTGGCTGCCCGACGATCCACCGCGGTAATCCGCGGGCGGCGCGGGGTACCCACCGGGATCGCGGGCGGCCTCACGGCCCGCGTCACGCCGGTGACTGCCGGACGACCCGCCCCGGTAGTCCTCCGGGTAGTCCGCGCCCGCCGGGTAACCGGGGTCAGCCGGGTAACCGCCAGACCGGCCGCCGCCGCGGTACCCGCCGCCGGCCTCCTCGGGGTAGCCGTCCGGCTCGGCCCGCCGGTAGTCCCCGGTGACCGGCACGTCCGGGTACCCCGCGTCGGACGCGGCCCGGAAATCGCCGGTGCCCGCGCCGGTGCGGTAGTCCTCCAGCTGCTCGGCCGGGAAGTCCGGGCTCAGCGGGTCCGGGTAGCCGGCCGGATCGCGGCGGTAGCCGCGGGTGCCGCTGTCCTGATCCCGCCCGGCCTGATCCCGCCCGGCCCGGTCGGGCATCCGCATGGCCTGGGTGGGTTGCCCCTGATCCTTGCTGCCGCCACCCGGCGCGGCCTCACGGCCCGGCTGGGAATCACGGCTGCCCCGCGAGCCCTTGCCCTGCGGGCCACGGCGGAGCGCCTCGATCATCCGGGCCAGGTCATCCATGGGCAGCCGGAATGTCCCGGTACAGGTGCCTCCCTGCCAGATGCTGAACACCGCCACGCCGGTGTCGGCGTACCAGCTCAGCCGCATGCTTCGGGAGTCGCCTCGTACGTCGAAGAACACCTCACCGAGCCGGGGCAACGGGGCTGCGTCCGACGCTGACATGCATGCCATGGTGGCGCTGAACTAATGGGTTTGTCCAATTAACGCTGTGACCAGCCTGTGACCAGGGCCGGCGCGGGCAGGCAACGGGTACCGAACATCTATGCCCCGGATTCGCAATCCGGCCTGCGGAACCGGCCTCGCTGATGGCATCATTGATCATCGGTCCGCTGGACAGGACTGGTTTCGACGGGGCGGCTGGCGCTCGGCTGGCCACCCATCCGGCTGGGTTGCTCCACCCGGGCACCATCTCGCTTACTGGCGTGGCGGTCACGGGTGCCTCGCGGCTGCCCATTGCTCCGGGAACACGCAGGTGCCGCAGGACGTTGCATACCTACGACGGGGCAAAAGCCGCATCGCGCGGAACCAGAAGTCCGACACAACCAGAGGGTCGGCTGGACGGAACGTATCACCACTGAGCTTGTTGAGGAGATCTAGTCATGTCTGAGGTACGGCGGCAGGTTACCCTGCCTCCCCGGCCGAACTGGGGCTGGCAAGATGCCGCCGCGTGCCGCGGCACGGATGTCGTGCTCTTCTTCGGGCCGGACGGGGAGCGGCAGCCGGAGCGGGACATCCGTGAGCGGAAGGCCAAGGCGATGTGCGCCGGCTGCCCGGTCCGCACGGAGTGCCTGGACTACGCCATTTCCCGGCCGGAGAAGTACGGCACCTGGGGCGGCCTGAACGAGGACGAGCGCGCCTCCGAGCGGCGCCGCCGGATGCGCCGCGCCAACGCCGCCTGATCACGCTTACTGTCACCCCCCGCTCACCCCGCAGCCACCCGTCCCTACGGATAACCCCGCCAACCCGGGCACCCAGCGTGCTATGCCGGGCAGAATGGGCAGATGATCTGCCCGCACTGCCGTCGGCAAGAGCACACCGAGTGCCCGGGTGGCACGTGGTGCGACTGCCAGCACCTCCCCTTGTCCGCCCTACCGCAGCCACCTGGCCACGAATCGCTGAGCTGGGTCCGGCAGGGCTGACTGCGGCCCGGCGAGTGGAGTTTTCACGGTGAGGCACGGAATAGACGCTCTGCGGGGCCGGTTGGCTCCAGTCGTGGGCACTGTCAGCCAGGCACGGACCAGCGGCCGGACGCGGAAATTTGCTTCGGTACGCGAACCTGTCTCGACAGCAAGCGCCATCTCGTGTGATCCTCGATACGTGAGCGCTGCAGATCCCCTCCTCGTCGCCCGCAGGCACGTTGACCTGCTTCGGGTGCGCAGCGCCATCTGTCGGCACGGCCGCTGACCACCGCCCGTATTTCGGGCGCGTGCCGCGGCCGGTGCCTGATGCCTGGCGGCAGCCCCAGTGTGCCGCCAGCCAGCAGGACTTCCGGTGCAGCCGGTGACGGCTGCTGTTCCTGCGGCACGCGCCCCCGGACTGAGAAGGGACGCGCCAGATGCCGCCAGCCCCCCGATTGCGCGGGCAGGGCCGTAAGGGCCAGGGCCAGTGGGCCCTCGGGTATCGCGAGCCGCTGAACAAGAACGAGGAAAGCAAGAAGAACGATGACGGGCTGAACGTCCGCCAGCGGATCATCGACGTCTACGCCAAGCAGGGCTTCGACTCGATCGACCCGGCCGACCTGCGCGGCCGGTTCCGCTGGTACGGCCTGTACACGCAGCGCCGCCCGGGCATCGACGGCGGGAAGACCGGATCCCTGGAGCCGGAGGAGCTCGACGACCGGTACTTCATGCTGCGGGTGCGGATCGACGGCGGGCAGCTCAGCAACGAGCAACTGCGGGCGGTGGCGGCCATCTCGGACCGGTACGCCCGTGGCACCGCCGACATCACCGACCGGCAGAACGTCCAGTACCACTGGATCCGCATCGAGGACGTGCCCGCCATCTGGGACACCCTGGAGGCGGTCGGCCTGTCCAGCACCGAGGCCTGCGGCGACACACCCCGGGTCATGCTGGGCTGCCCGCTGGCCGGCATCGACGCGGGCGAGGTGATCGACGCCACCCCGCAGATCGAGGCGACCACGGCGCGCTATGTGGGCGACCCGGCGTTCTCCAACCTGCCGCGCAAGTTCAAGTCGGCGATGAGCGGGTGCGCCGCGCAGTGCACCGTGCACGAGATCAACGACATCGCGTTCGTCGGCGTCACCGGCCCGTACGGCGAGCCCGGCTATGACCTGTGGGTCGGCGGCGGGCTGTCCACCAACCCGATGATCGCCAAGCGGCTGGGCGCGTTCGTCCAGCCGGCCCAGGTGCCCGAGGTGTGGGCCGGGGTCACGTCGGTGTTCCGCGACTACGGCTACCGGCGGCTGCGGCACCGGGCCCGGCTCAAGTTCCTCATCGCGGACTGGGGCCCGGAGAAGTTCCTCGAGGTGCTGGAGAAGGAGTACCTGGGCTACGCGCTCCCCGATGGCCCGCCGCCGCCCCCGCCCCGGGACGGCCGCCGCGACCACGTGGGCGTGCACGAGCAGCGGGACGGCCGGTACTACGTCGGCTTCGCCCCCCGGGTCGGCCGGATGTCCGGCGCCGCGCTGGGCCAGGTGGCCGACCTGGCCGCCCGGTACGGCAGCGGCCGGGTGCGCACCACCACCGAGCAGAAGCTGGTCATCCTCGACGTGCCCGAGGCCAACGTGGCCGAGCTCACCGCGGCGCTGGACGCCGCCGACCTGCCCGCCTCCCCCAGCGTGTTCCGGCGGCACACGATGGCCTGCACCGGCATCGAGTTCTGCAAGCTGGCCATCGTGGAGACCAAGGCGCGGGCCGGCCAGGTCATCGCCGAACTGGAGCGCCGGCTGCCCGGCTTCGCCGAGCCGGTCACGATCAACGTGAACGGCTGCCCGAACTCCTGCGCCCGGATCCAGACCGCCGACATCGGCCTGAAGGGCTCGCTGGTCACCGGGCCGGACGGGGAGCAGACCGAGGGCTTCCAGATCCATCTGGGCGGCAGCCTGGGCGGCGGCGACGGGTCCAGCTCCGGGTTCGGCCGCAAGATCCGCGGGCTGAAGACCACGGCCGACGAGCTGCCCGACTACCTGGAGCGGGTGCTGCGCCGGTTCCAGGCGGGCCGGGGCCCGGACGAGACGTTCGCCACCTGGGCCAGCCGGGCTAGCGAGGAGGACTTCCTATGACGATCCCGGCATATCCGGCACAGCGGGCAATCCCGTTTTATTGCCCCTATTGTGGGGAAGAAGATCTAGTTCCCCAGGAACAGGACGGCGCGTGGCACTGCCGTAGCTGTGCGCGGGCCTTCCAGCTACGATTTGCTGGATCGGGAGTCAACCCGTGAGCAGCACTGTGACCCGACGCGTGAGCCCGCCCCCCAATGCGCCGCAACCCATGGAGGACACGTCCCTTATGGAGAGGCTCCCAGCACAGGCAGCAGAACTGGAGAGGTTGGCTGCCCAGGCAGCGGACGATCTGGACGGCGCACCGGCTGAAGAAATCATCCGGTGGGCGGTGCAGACGTTCGGCGACCGGCTGTGCATCACGTCGTCGATGACCGACGCGGTCATCGTGCACCTCGCCTCGCAGGTGCACGAAGGCCTGGACGTGATCTTCCTGGACACCGGTTACCACTTCCCGGAGACGATCGGCACCCGGGACGCGGTGCAGGCCATCTACCCGGTGAACGTGATCAACGTCACCCCGTCCCGTACGGTCGAGGAGCAGGAGGCCGCGCTCGGCCCCCGGCTCTACGGGCGCAACCCGGACCTGTGCTGCTACCTGCGCAAGGTGGTGCCGCTGGAGCGGGCCCTGGACCCGTACGACGCGTGGATCACCGGGGTGCGCCGGGAGGAGACCGCCTCGCGCAGCGACACCAGGGCCGTGCAATGGGACCCCCGGCGCCAGATGGTCAAGGTCAACCCGATCGTGGCCTGGACCCAGGAGCAGGTGGATCAGTACATCGCCGAGAACGGCGTGCTGGTCAACCCGCTGGTCTATGACGGGTACCCGTCGATCGGCTGCTCCACCTGCACGATGAAGGTGGAGGCCGGGGCGGACCCGCGCAGCGGCCGGTGGACCGGCTCGGGCAAGACCGAATGCGGTATCCACACCTGACCCATCCCCCGCTCGTCGCGATCGCGCATGGCAGCCGTGACCCCCGCGCCGGGGCCACCGTCACTGAGCTGCTCAGCGTGGCGCGCGAGCGGGCGGCTGCCCGCGGGCTGGCCGGGCTGGACGTCCGGGTCGCCTTCCTCGACCACGCCCCGCCGACCCCCATGCAGGTGCTGAGCGCGCTGGCAGCCGAAGCGAGCCGTGGCGGCTTGCCGCCGCCCGGCGCGGAGCGGCGATCGGGGGGCTCCGGGGCGGCGGTGGGCCGCCGCCCCTCGGCGCGGACGCGCCGATCGGAACCGGTGAACGTCCCCAGCCGGTCACGGCCGGCTACGCCGGCCTCGGCCGGAGGGCGATCGGGGGGTTCCGGGGGGTCGTCCCCCCGGATAGACACCGTGGTGCTGCCGTTGCTGCTGACGGCGGCGTATCACAGCGGCACGGACATCCCCGGCCTGCTGGACGAGGCCCTGGCGGCCCAGCCCGGGCTGCGCATCCGGTACGGCGCCCCGCTGGGCCCGCACCCGGGCCTGCTCCGCGCGCTGGACCGGCGGCTGGCCGAGGCGGGCCAGGACCTGGCCCAGGCCGGGCAGACCGCGGTGGTGCTGGCCTCGGCCGGGTCCAGCCACCCCGCGGCCAACGCGGTGATCGGCCAGCTGGCCGCGGACTGGCAGGCCGCCCGCGGCTGGCAGGCGGTACGGCCGGCCTTCGCGTCGGCCGCCTCCCCCACCCCGGAGCAGGCCGTGGCCGGGCTGATCCGCGACGGCGCGCGGCGCGTCGTGGTGGCCAGCTACCTGCTCGCGCCCGGGCGGTTCGCGGACCGGGTCCGTGACCGGTCGCTGGCCGCCGGGGCGGCGGCCGTGTCGGCCCCGCTCGGCGCCGCTCCGGACGTGGCTGACGTGCTGCTGGACCGGTACCGGGAGGCTCTGGCCCTGATCCCCCGGGAGCTGCGTGAGCGGCAAGTTTCCGCCCGGTAACTTGCGGGATATCGTCGCGGTATGACGACTGTCCCGGCGGCCCGGCCGCATGCCACCCACGAGGTGCTCAACCAGGTACCGCCGCTGGCCGGCTACGACGTGGCCGACGATCCCGCGCTGCTCGAAGCGGCCGGCCGTGAGGGCGCGGGCTGGGACGCCGGCCGGCTGCACGAGCTCGGCCTGCTGGCCGGCGCCGCGGACACCCAGGAGCACGCCCGGCTGGCCAACGAGCACCCGCCGGTGCTGCGCACCCACGATGCCCGCGGCCACCGGATCGACGAGGTCGAGTTCCACCCGTCCTGGCACGTGCTGCTGGGCACCGCGGTCGGGCACGGCCTGCACGCCGCGCCGTGGGCCGATGCCAGGCCAGGCGCGCACGTGGCCCGGGCCGCGGCGTTCTACGTCTGGTCCCAGGCCGAGGCCGGGCACGGCTGCCCGGTGTCCATGACCTACGCCGTGGTCCCGGCCCTGCGGCACGCCCCGGACCTGGCCCAGCAGTTCGAGCCGCTGCTCACCGCGGCGGCCTACGACCCCGGGCTGCGCCCGCCGGCCGGCAAGGCCGGGCTGCTGGCGGGCATGGCCATGACCGAGAAGCAGGGCGGCTCGGACGTCCGGGCCGGCACCACCCGGGCCGAGCCGGCCGGCCCCGGCGCCGGCGGCCCGCACCTGATCACC